>Ga0302325_10023421_pt1 | contig 12869 bp, 9 predicted proteins | sample Palsa_T0_2_FD_201948 | JGI IMG/M metagenome (GOLD analysis project Ga0302325, IMG submission 201948) | Peat permafrost microbial communities from Stordalen Mire near Abisko, Sweden - Palsa_T0_2 | ecosystem: Environmental > Terrestrial > Soil > Palsa > Peat permafrost | place: Sweden: Abisko... | reverse complement strand
CGGGGGCTTCGGGGCGCGCCCCGCCCCCCCCCTGCGGGGGGGGGCGCCGCGCCCCCCCGACTCGCCGAACGCCTGGCCCTCCTCGTGCGCCGACTGCACCGCGTCCGCCAGCGAGACCCCGGACTGTCCGCCGGAGTAGCCCGCATCCTGTTGCGGGGCCGGAGGGGGCGACACGACCTGGCTGAGCATTGGATAGGCATCCGACCCCTGCTGGCCGTTCTGGCCGTGCTGGCCACCATGGCCGTGCTGGCCGACGATCCCGTTGCTCTGCCCCGCCGGATCGGCGTGAATCGACGGCACCGACGGCTGGCCCACCAGAGAGACCGGAGAGACCGGAGAGACCGGCCCGTTGGACGGACGGGAGCCTCCGTAACCACCATTGCGGTTACCGCCGTATCCGAGACCGGCCTGCTCCATCGGCACCACTGGCGCGATGGGCTGCCCGCCCGATCCCGACTGCCCGCCACCCGGATCCGTCCCGGTCAAAGCGCCCGGCCCCTGCCCGGGCTGCCCCGACTGACCAAGGGAAGGCTGGCCAAGCGATGACTGGCCAAGCGATGACTGGCCCGCCGCGTGTCCGGGCTGTCCGGGCTGTCCGGGCTGCCCGGGCTGCCCGGGCTGCCCGCTGTTGCTGCGGGTCGGCAGTCGCCGCACCTGGGCGGCACCGACGGGGGTCGACGCCGCGACCGGCACCGGCTGGTACCTGTCGCCCGCGTCCCCCGCCAGCGGGTCGCGCATCGGCGCCTCTAGCTGGAATTGATCCCGAACGAGGCCCGGGCTGTACCCGGACTCGACCGAGTGCAGCGAGTCGGCCTCCTGACGCTGCCTGGCCGACGTGCGTTCGACGGCCGGCTCTTCGGTAGCCGGGGGAAGGACGACCGGCGCCGCGTACAGCTCGTCCCGCGCGGGCGGCGCGGAGTACTCGAGCAGTTCCGGCCGGGCCTGGCTATCCTGCCGCAGGGGCGGCTCGGCGCGAGCCGCGTACTCCGGTCGCCCGCCACCAGACCGGCTGGCGAAGTCGGGAAAGTCAGGAAAGTCAGAAACGGGAGCGGCGAAGTCAGGAAGCGAGGGCCCGTAGTCCGGGACGGCGCTGTAGTCGGCGAGCGGCCGGTAGTCTGCGGCGGTGCCATAGTCGGCCACCGAGCCGTACTCCTCGAGCGGCGCGTACTCCGGGGCGGCGTCGGCGCGGTCCTGCTGGCCGTATTCCGGCTGGTTAAAGTCCTGCGGTGCCGCCGCCTCGGCCGGCGACGCGTCCTGGTGGCCGCCCGGCTGCTCGTCCCGCAGCGACCGCAGTTGCGCCGCCGGGGGCTGGTACTGGGCGGCGCCGGCGGCCGGGTAGCCCGCCGCACCGAGCTGCTGCCCGGACCCGGCCAGCGGCTGCGCCGACACCTCCGGCTGCCCCATCACCCGCGTCACGCGCCCCGCCAGGGCGTGGCTCGCCAGGGCGTGGCCGTGCCCGTTTCCGTTTGAGCCCGCGCGGAGCGCGAGCATGCCGCCCTCCCGTTCGCCCTGGCGCGGCGGCTCAGCGCCGGAGATTAGCTCGGCGTACGGCCGCAACTGCATCGAGTTGATCTCGACGATGTCGTCGCACTCCTGGCGGAGCGCGCGTGGGATCTCCGCGTTGCCGTCGGTGGCGATGTGCAGCAGGGTGACCCGCATGCCCATGTCCTGGACATCGGCGATGACCTGGGCGAGGTCCTCTTCGGCGCTGACCACCATCGCGTCGCTCACGGCCTTGTTCCGTGCCAGCGTGGTGAGATCCCGGTGGATCTCCCCCTCGACGCCCTCCCGGCGGCCCGGGCGCATCTTGGCGAGGCGGAGCTTGACGCCCGGCAGGTCAGCCAGCGCGTCGTGGTCCGGACTGCGGCGGCCCTCGACGGTCGAGTCGTACCAGTAGCAGCGCAGCAGCGGCATCCGGGCCCGCTCCATGGCCAGGTTGGCGAGCAGTTGCAGCAGGCCAGGGTAGTCCCAGGTAACGGACTCCCGGCGGTGCGTACCGTGCACCGCCATGGCGCCGTCCGCTAGCAAATAGCCTGCGTCCACGAACAGCGCGCAGCGATCCACGCCACACCGTCCTTCCCTCACAATGCGAGAACATCCAGGTCAGCAGCCACAGCGACACAATGGCCGAGCGTTCTGCGCCCTTCTAGGGTAATGAAGTGTGCCGCCCGCGATGACCGTTCCGGCCGAAGTCACTCCCCGGCCGACTGCAAGATCATCCTCCCGCAATAAACTTCGGTACCGTGAGCGATCGCGAAGAACTGCTGGTAGGGATCAAGGCCAAGGGCATCGTGCATGGCGACTTCGTGCTGTCCTCGGGACAGCACGCGACTAGCTACGTGGACCTGCGCCGGGTAACGCTGGATGGCAGGCTCGCGCCGTTGGTCGGCCGGGTGCTGCTCAATGCCACTGCGGAGCTGTCCTATGCGGCGGTGGGCGGGCTGACGCTCGGCGCCGACCCGGTGGCGGCGGCGATGTTGCACGCGGCGGCGAACCGGGGCACGCCGATCGACGCGTTCGTGGTGCGGAAGTCGGAGAAGACGCACGGCCTGCAGCGCCGAATCGAGGGTCCCGAGGTGAAGGGCTGCCGGGTGCTCGCCCTCGAGGACACGTCGACCACCGGCAGCTCGGTCCTCACCGCGGTGGATTGCCTGGAAGAAGCGGGCGCCGAGGTGGTCGGCGTCGCCGTCCTGGTCGATCGCGGCGCCCGGCAGAAGATCCTGGACCGCGGCCTGCCCTACATCGCGGTCTACGAGCTAGCCGAACTCGGCCTCTAGCCCTGCCGGTGCCTGCCGGTGCGCTCGGGGGACCTGTCGTCGGCGACGCCGCCCGCCGCCGCCTCGCGCCGGAACTCGCGCAGCCGCAGGATGACGAAGCCGACGATCGCCAGCACGACGACGACGACCAGGATGTAGCTGGCCAGCGAAAGGCTGTGGTTGAGCTTGCTCCACCGGCTGCCGAGGCTGTACCCAATGCTGGAGAGCACGCTGACGTAAATGACCGTGCCGATGAAGTTCAGGATGCCGAACCGCACCGGCGGGATGTCCACTAGCCCAGCCACGATCGACGCGAACGCGCGGACGAACGGCAGCATGCGCGCCACCGGCAGCGCCCACGCGCCCTTCCCGGCCAGGAAACGCTCGGCGCGGGCCACGTCTGCCTCGGTGATCAGCACGTACCGTCCCCACCGGCGCACCAGCGGGTGACCGCCCCACCGGCCCACGCCGTAGGAGATGTAAGAGCCGACCATCTCGGCCACCGTGCCCAAGATGATCACCAGGGCCAGCGACGGGTGCTGGTGGGCGAACGCCCCTGAGGCGATCGCGCCGCCAAGCAGGAACGTCAACTCCGAGGAGATCGGGATGCACATGGCTTCGAGCACGCCGAACAGGATGATGGCGTAGATGGCGTGCGACACAATGAAGCTCTGCATGGGCACCTTTGTACAGCATGGCCAGGGGTAAGGTAGCCCACTTCCGGCCATGCCAGACGATGAGAACTCGCTGAATTTTAGCCGTCCAACATGCTCAGCGTCGGTACTAGAGCGCCGCCGGGCTGGATATTAGAGTTCTTCAGGTACCAGGGACATCTACCAGGAGGCATCGCCATGCCGATCGCGACCCCAGAGATCTACGCTCAGATGCTCGACCGGGCCAAGCAGCAAGGCTTCGCCTACCCGGCGATCAACGTCACGTCGAGCCAGACGCTCAACGCGGCGCTCAAGGGCTTCGCCGAGGCCGAGAGCGACGGCATCGTGCAGGTCTCCACCGGCGGCGCCGAGTACCTGTCCGGCCAGGCGGTCAAGGACATGGTGACCGGCGCAACCGCGCTGGCCGAGTTCGCGCACGTGGTCGCGGCCAAGTACCCGGTCAACATCGCGCTGCACACCGACCACTGCCCCAAGGACAAGCTGGACGCCTACATGCGCCCGCTAGTCCAGATTTCCGCCGAGCGGGTGCAGGCGGGCAAGGAGCCCCTCTTCCAGTCCCATATGTGGGACGGCTCAGCGGTCCCACTGGACGAGAACCTCGAGATCGCCAAGGACCTGCTGGCCAAGTGCGCCGCGGCCAGGATCATCATGGAGCTTGAGATCGGCGTCGTCGGCGGCGAAGAGGACGGCGTCGTCGGCGAGATCAACGAGAAGCTCTACTCCACACCGGAGGACGCCCTCGCGACGGCGGAGGCCCTCGGCCTGGGCGAGCGGGGCCGGTACATCCTGGCCGCGACCTTCGGCAACGTGCACGGCGTGTACAAGCCCGGGCACGTGAAGCTCCGCCCGTCGGTGCTCAAGGAGATCCAGGACGCGGTCGGCGCCAAGTACGGCAAGGACAAGCCGTTCGACCTGGTCTTCCACGGCGGCTCCGGCTCAGCCGAGAGCGAGATCCACGAGGCGCTCTCCTACGGCGTGGTGAAGATGAACGTGGACACCGACGCGCAGTACGCGTTCACCCGCCCGGTCGCGGGCCACATGTTCGCCAACTACGACGGCGTGCTCAAGGTGGACGGCGAGGTCGGCACCAAGAAGGCCTACGACCCGCGCACCTGGGGCAAGTCGGCCGAGGCGGGCATGACCAGCCGGGTCACCCAGGCCTGCCAGGACCTGCTCTCGGCCGGCACCAAGCTCAGCTAACCCAAAGATCAAATTCTTGCTTCCGAACGGTCCCGTGGCTCCGCCCACCCCCCCAATTGCCCTCCCCGGAGGTGACCTCCCGATGGCAGCGGCCAAGCCGCCACTTCCCATCAGTTCGGACGCCACGCCATGCAACTTCCCATCAGTTCGGACGCCACATTTCCGACGAATCGGGCGTAAAAGTGGTCCGAAGTGATGGGAAGCCGAGGAAATGGTCCCAACTGATGGGAAGACGCGGACCTCACGCTTCCCAGGGACCACAGAGATCCGCCGGAGTCCGCGGTGAGGCGCTGCGCTTACGGCTTCAGGTGCGCGGCTGCCTCGGCACTACTGTCGGCGAGGAACGTCCAGCAGCGCTGCGCCTCGTCCACCTCGCCGATTGCGTCGGCCGCCCGGGCGAGAGCCGCGAGGCAGCGGAGGAAGCCGCGGTTGGGCTCGTGCGACCACGGAATCGGCCCGTGGCCCTTCCAGCCGTTGCGGCGGAGCGCGTCGAGCCCCCGGTGGTATCCGGTGCGGGCGTAGGCGTAGCCCTCGACGAACCGGTCGCCGTCCAGCGCCAGTTCCGCCAGCAGCGCCCAGGCCAGCGAGAACGTGGGGAACTCGGCCGCTACCTCGACTGCGGGCTTCCCCTCCGCCAGCATCTTCTCCGCCTCGGGCGTCGGCGGCAGCAGGGTGGCCGGCGGCTCGCCGAACAGGTTGGTGTGAGTGCTCATGCGCAGCAGTGTGCCATAGCGGATCGTGACGTCCTGGCTTCGGCACAACCCGTGGCAGACCAGCAACGCTCGCAGACTAGGTTTCACCAGGCGCTTTCGGGTAACCTCACAACGCAAGAGCCCCTGTCGCGCTTGCGCCGCCAGGGGCTTTCGTCGTGTGAAAGGCGTGAAGAGAAATGCCTGCCATCGTGCTGATCGGCGCCCAGTGGGGCGACGAGGGTAAGGGCAAGGCGACCGACCTGCTCGGGGATCGCGTGCAGTACGTCGTCAGGTACCAGGGCGGCAACAACGCCGGCCACACGGTCGTGATCGGCGAAGAGAAGTACGCGCTGCACGTACTCCCGTCCGGAGTACTCTCCCCGACCGTCACGCCTGTCATCGGAAACGGCGTCGTCGTCGACCCGAAGGTCCTCTTCGAGGAAATCGACGCCCTCGAGGCCCGCGGCGTGAGCTGCGATCGGCTGCTCATCAGCGCGAACGCGCACCTGATCATGCCGTACCACCGCGCGCTGGATAAGGTCAGCGAGCGGTTCCTCGGCAACGCCAAGATCGGCACCACCGGCCGCGGCATCGGCCCGACCTACGGCGACAAGATCGCCCGGGTCGGCATCCGCGTTCAGGACCTGTTCGATCCTGGCATCCTGCGGCAGAAGCTGGATCTCGCGCTGCGGGACAAGAACCAGCTGCTGACCAAGGTCTACAACCGGCGCGGGATCGACGCCAAGCAGATCGCCGACGACTACCTGGCCTACGGCGAGCGGATGCGGCCGTACGTGGCCGACACCGGCCTGGTCCTGGGGAAGGCGCTCGACGACGGCGCGACCGTGCTTCTCGAGGGCGCGCAAGGCTCGCTGCTCGACATCGACCACGGCACCTATCCGTTCGTCACCTCCTCCAACCCGACGGCGGGCGGCGCCTGCGTCGGGTCCGGCGTGGGGCCGACGCGGATCAGCAAGGTGATCGGGATCGTCAAGGCCTACACCACGCGGGTCGGGTCCGGCCCGTTCCCCACCGAGCTCAAGGACGAGTTCGGCGAGTTCCTGCGCAAGACCGGCGGCGAGTACGGCGTGACCACCGGCCGGGCGCGCCGCACCGGCTGGTTCGACGCCGTGATCGCGCGGTACGCGACGCGGATCAACGGGGTCACCGACTTCTTCGTCACCAAGCTCGACGTGCTCTCGACCCTGGACAAGGTGCCTGTCTGCGTCGCCTACGAGATCGACGGCAAGCGCTACGACGACATCCCGATGACCCAGACCGAGTTCCACCATGCCAAGCCGGTGTATGAGTACCTGGACGGCTGGTGGGAGGACATCTCCCAGGCGCAGTCATTCGAGGACCTGCCCAAGGCGGCGCGGGACTACGTGAAGACGATCGAGGAGTTGTCAGGCGCGCCGGTCTCCGCCATCGGGGTGGGACCGCGGCGGGATCAGACGCTGCAGATTCGGCCGCTTCTGTAGGGTCGGTTCGGTGGTGGCGCGGGGGCGGTGGGGTGCTTCCCGCGCTGTCGGCCCCAGCCGGAGAAGAACGCTCCAGCCGGGGCCGAACGCGCGGTGGCGCACCCCATCCGCCCCCGCTCTCCCCGGGAATCAGGTCGGCGCTGGTGAAGGGTAGGTTCCGAGGACGTGCGCGTACTCGTGGTAGGTGGCGGCGGTAGAGAACACGCGATCGTGCGGGCGCTGGCCGCGGACCCGGACGTTAGCGATCTATATGCGGCGCCGGGGAATCCGGGCATCGCTGCGCTCGCCCACGTCCTGGATGTCTCGGCCAACGATCCCGGTGACGTGGTCGGGCTCGCGCAGAAGATTGCGGCCGACCTTGTTGTCGTAGGGCCGGAGGCGCCGCTGGTCGCGGGCGTGGGGGATGCGCTGCGCGCTGCTGGCTTCGCTGTGTTCGGGCCGGATGCGGCGGCGGCGCGGATCGAGGGGTCCAAGGCGTTCGCCAAGGAGATCATGGCTGCTGCTGGAGTACCGACGGCTGAGGCACGCGTGGTCACGAATTCCGCCGAGGCCGAGGCGGCGCTTGATGCCTTTGGGCCGCCTTACGTGGTCAAGGATGATGCGCTGGCGGCGGGCAAGGGGGTGGTGGTCACCGACGACCGCGCGGCCGCGCTTGAGCATGCTGCGTCCTGCCGGCGGGTGGTCATCGAGGAATACCTGGACGGGCCCGAGGTGTCGCTGTTCGCGGTGTGCGATGGCACGACGGCGGTCCCGCTGCTGCCCGCGCAGGACTTCAAGCGCGCCGGTGACGGTGATCTGGGGCCGAACACGGGCGGCATGGGCGCCTACTGCCCGCTCCCCTGGGCGCCGACCGGGCTGGCCGACGAGGTGATGGACACGGTCGTCAGGCCGGCGATGACCGAGCTCGCCCGCCGAGGCACGCCGTACTCGGGTCTGCTCTACGCCGGGCTCGCGCTGACGGGCAAGGGCGTCAAGGTGATCGAGTTCAACGCCCGCTTCGGTGACCCGGAGACCCAGGTGGTCCTCGACCGGCTGGCAACCCCGCTAGCCGGCCTGCTATACGCCTCCGCCGTCGGCGGCCTGGCGGCTGCCCCTGCCCTCCGCTGGCACTCCGGGGCGGCGGTAACCGTCGTCATCGCCGCCGAGGGCTACCCGGACTCCCCCGCCAAGGGCGATCCGATCAAAATCGATCCGTCTGATCGGGCCGACGGCTACCTCCTGCACGCCGGCACGACTCTGGCGGCCGGCGACCTGGTCACAGCGGGGGGCCGGGTCCTCAACGCGGTAGGCTCCGGCCCCGACGTAGCGTCCGCCCGCGCCGCCGCCTACGCAACAGTCACTCGCGCAACCTTCCGAGGCGCATGGCACCGTCAGGACATAGCCGAGCGCGCAGCATCAGCCGAGTAACCCCCCTCCCCGCATTAGCGCGGTGTCCCGCAGCGCTAAAAGCCCCCCGGCGCTGTGGCCCACCCCGCTCATAGGTTCGGCGCAAGGGGACACCGCGCCAGGGGCGGTAAAGCGCTGTGGCCCATTGCGCCAATTGGGAGGTGCCCGTGCCGCGTGCCCGAGGGGGCTGGGCCGCGCCGTTGGCGGCCGACTTGGGTGCTGGCGGCTACCGTAGAGGCATGATCGACAGGTATACGTTGCCCGAGATGGGGCGGGTCTGGTCTGAGGCCCACAAGTATGAGCTCTGGTGCCGCGTGGAGACGCTGGTGCTTGCGGCCCACGCCCGGGCGGGAACGGTGCCTGCCGAGGCGGTCGGCCCGGTTCGCGCCGCGCCGCCGCCGACGCCCGAGGCGGTGGCGGCGGTCGAGGCCGTGACCGACCACGATGTGATCGCGTTCCTCACCGCGTGGGCGGACAACACCGAGCCCCGCTCGGCCGCCGCCTACGTGCACTACGGGATGACCTCGTCGGACCTGCTCGACACCGCGCTCGCGCTGCAGCTGGTCGAGGCCACCGACCTCATTCTGGCGAAGGCCGACCGGCTGGTTGCCGTCCTGCGCGACCACGGGCTCGCGCACCGGAGCACGCTCCGGGCCGGCCGCTCGCACGGCATCCACGCGGAACCTGACCTGTGGGGGCATCGGGTGGCCGACTTCGCGTTCGCCGCCGCCCGGTCGAGGGACCGGGTTCGGCGGGCGCGCGAGGCGGTCGCGGTGGGCACGCTGTCCGGTCCGGTCGGCAGCTACTCCAACATCGACCCGGCGATCGAGGCCGAGGTGATGCCGGAACTCGGGCTGCGGGCCGCCGACGTCGCGACCCAGGTGGTGATGCGCGACGGCATCGCCGAGTGGGTATCCGCGCTTGCGGTGCTGGCCACCGTCTGCGAGGCGGTCGCCCTCGAGGTGCGGCACGGGCAGCGGACGGAGGTGCGCGAGCTGGCCGAGCCGTTCCGGACCGGCCAGAAGGGCTCGTCGTCGATGCCGCATAAGAAGAACCCGATCAGGTCCGAGCGGATCGCCGGCCTCGCCCGGGTGGTGCGGTCCTACGTGACCCCGGTTACCGAGGGCATTCCGCTCTGGCACGAGCGGGACATCTCGCATTCAAGCACGGAGCGGATCGCGCTGCCCGACGCGGCGATCGCTACCGACTACCTGCTCCAGCTGACTGCGGGCGTGGTCGAGGGCCTGGTGGTCGATGCCGACCGGATGCGGGCGAACATGGACGTCACCAACGGTCTGCTCTACTCCTCGTCGGTGCTGCTCGAACTGGTAAGCAGCGGGCTCTCCCGGGAGGATGCGTACGCCCTGGTGCAGTCCGCCGCGATGGAGACCTGGGAGAACGAGACGCCGTTCCGTGATTCCTTGGTTACCCAGGGTAAGAAGAGAAACATGATGCTGGATGAGGCCGCCCTTGACCGGGCATTCCGCGCAGAAAGCTACGTCGAGCGGCTTGGAATCGTCTTCGCTCGTCTGGCTGAGCTCACTTGAGCACCCCCATCGGGTGGCATACTGGACAGCGCGTTCGCACGGGTGCGCTCACGCAGTGCGCCGCTCTCGCCGCTTTCCCTCGGACAGGAGTTGTATCTACATGACCAAGGGCACCGAGATCCGCTACCGCGTCCGCGGCGGAACGCCGCTGCAGGGCACGGTCTTCGTCCAAGGCGCCAAGAACGCGGCCCTGAAGATGATCGCTGCGGCCCTGCTGACCGACAAGGGCCGGACCGTGCTGCGGAACGTCCCGCCGATCGAGGACGTGCGGCGCGCGGTCGAGCTCGTCCAGGCGGTCGGGGCCAAGGTTGAGTTCCATGAGGCGGAGCGCACGCTGGTGGTGGACGCCTCGACGCTGACCTCGCCGGTGCTCCCGGCCGAGATCGCGCGGCGGTTCCGCGGCTCGGTGCTGTTCGTGCCCGCGCTGCTGCACCGGCTCGGCGAGGCGGTTATCGAGGGCATCGGCGGCTGCAATCTTGGCGACAGGAACCTCGATTTTCACTACCGGGGATTCGCGAGGCTTGGCGCGACCGTTCACGAGGGCGAGTCGGTCATCAGGATCACCGCCCCCGACGGCCTGCGCGGCGCGCACCTGTACCTGGACACGCCGTCGCACACCGGCACCGAGAACCTGATGATGGCGGCGGCGCTCGCGCCGGGAACCACGATCATCGACAACACCGCGCAAGAGCCTGAAGTGCTCGACATGATCGCGTTCCTCACCAAGATGGGCGCGGTGATCACCGGCGGCGGCACCGGCTTCATCACCGTGCACGGCGTCTCCGAGCTGCAAGCGGTCGAGCACACAGTGATGTCCGACCGAATCGACACGGGCGTATTCGCGATGGCCGCAGTGGCCACCGGCGGCGAGATCAACCTGGTCGGGGCGAACATCGACCACCTCGGCGTGGTCCGCTGGAAGCTCGAGCAGATGGGCGCGGAGTTCTCGTCCACCGGCGCGGTGCTGCAGGTCCGCCGGGAGAAGCCGCTGCGGCCGATCAACGTAATCACGAGCCCGTACCCTGGGTTCGCGACCGACCTGCAGTCGCCCATCATGGCGCTGGCGACGCAGGCCGAAGGCGCGAGCTACATCCGCGAGACGATCTTCGACGGCCGGTACGCGCTGGTGCCCGAGCTCAACAAGATGGGCGCGAAGGTCGAGATCGACAACAACGTCGCCATCGTGCACGGGCCGACGGTGCTGCGCGGCTGCGATGTCGTGGCCTCCGACCTGCGCGGCGGCGCGGCGCTCATCCTGGCGGGTCTCGCGGCCGAGGGCGAGACGGTGGTCTCGCCCGGCTACCTCATCGACCGCGGGCACGCGACGTTCGCCGAGCGACTGCGTGCCCTCGGCGCGGACGTAACCGCCGAAGAGCACGAGCTCGACGAGCCCTAACTCCGGGCTAGGCACGGATGCACCGGGCTAGGCACGATGCGGGAAGGCACGCGCTGCCGCGAGGAATGCGTCATTCGCGGCAGGCGTGCCGATCGAGACCCGCGTGCCCTCTCCGGGATACGCGCGGACGGAAATGCCGACGATGTCGCACGCCTCGGCGAAGGCCGTCGTGTGCTCGGCCAGCCGGAGCCAGATGAAGTTCGCCTCACTCACGGGGACGGTCCAGCCGTCCGCAATGAGCGACGAGCGGACCCGGTCGCGTTCCTTCACCACGGTCTCTACGCGCTCTAGCAGTTCGTCCTCGGCATCGAGGGAGGCCACCGCTGCGGCCTGGGCCACCAAGCTCACCGTGAAGGGGAGCATGGTCTTGCGAACGGCCGCGGCGACCGGTTCGTGGCCGATAAGGAAGCCGATGCGCAGGCCCGCCAGGCCGTAGGCCTTGGAGAAGGTGCGCAGCACGGCCACGTTGGGGCGGTCGCGGTAGAGGTCGAGGCCGTCGGGGACATCGGTGTCGCGGATGTACTCGTGGTAGGCCTCGTCCAAGATGACCAGGCAGTCGGCCGGAACCTGGTCGAGGAAGTCGGTGAGCCCGCGCCGGCCGACGACCGTGCCGGTGGGGTTATTCGGGTTGCAGACCAGGATGAGCCTTGTCTGCGGGGTGATCGCGGCGCCCATCGCGGCCAGGTCGTGGGTCTCGTCGCTGAGCGGGACGCGGACCGAGGTGGCGCCCGCGAGATCGGCCAGCGGCGGATAAGCCTCGAACGAGCGCCAGGCGTAGAGGATCTCCGCCCCGGGGTCGCTGACGGCCGCCATCAACTGCTGCAAGACGCCAACCGAGCCGCAGCCGACGGCGACATGGCCGACCGGAACCGCGAACCGCCCGGCGATCGCCTCCGTCAGCACACCGGCGCCGTTGTCCGGGTAGCGGTTGACGCCCCGGCCAGCCTCCGCTATGACCTCGACGACGGACGGCAGCGGCCCGTAGGGCGACTCGTTGGACGACAGCTTGTGCGCCTCGCCGACCGCAGCGGTCGGCTCCTTGCCTGGCTTGTAGGCGGGCACGGTGTCCAGCACGGGGCGGAATCGCGGCGATGCGTCAGTCATGCCGATAAGTTTCCCACCAGCGCCTCACTGCCGCGACCCGCCCGTCGGTGTTGGCCAAGACAGCTAGCCAAGACAGCTAGCCAAGACAGCTAGCCAAGACAGCTAGCTAGGACAGCGACTTGGCGGCGTATTCGTAGGCCTGCTGCCCCAGTTCGCGAACCGCTGCCTCGGACGCGTTGGGGCCGATCACGGTCACCGCGCCGACGAAGCCCTTGCCCCGGTAGGCCAGCGACCACAGGTCGTCCTTGCCGCCAGCCGAGGACTGGACGTTCAGCACCCGGGCCTGGCTGCCGATCCCGCTGAGGGTCGACTCCTTGGCCGTGTAGCTGAACGTCTTGCCGTCGACGGTCTCCCGGAAGTGCGCGCAGGCGGCCGGGAGCCGTCCGGCCAGCGTGCTGGCGGCGGCGCTGTCCGGCGACGAGACGAGCACCTCCCAGACGCCGTTCGCGTCCACCTTGAAGGTGGCCGCGGCGGCGGGTGAATCGGCCAGCACGGCGGCGTTGAGCCCCGTCGCGGTGGCCTGCGCGCAGGACTTGGGGGTGGACTTAACGTCGCTCGCCGACTGCTTGCCGGTCTGCGCGGCGGAGAGCGAGGCTGGGAGCGAGCCGGAGAGCGAGGCTGGGAACGAGCCGG
>Ga0302325_10023419_pt1 | contig 12869 bp, 9 predicted proteins | sample Palsa_T0_2_FD_201948 | JGI IMG/M metagenome (GOLD analysis project Ga0302325, IMG submission 201948) | Peat permafrost microbial communities from Stordalen Mire near Abisko, Sweden - Palsa_T0_2 | ecosystem: Environmental > Terrestrial > Soil > Palsa > Peat permafrost | place: Sweden: Abisko... | reverse complement strand
GCGCTTCGTCAGCCTGCTCGCGGGCGCCAGCGGTTTTGCGACGGTCGCCACCGTGACGACGTTCCTGTTCTCGATCTTCGGCGCGTTCGCCGCGCGCGAAAACTTCGTCGTCACGTTCGGCACGCGCGCGGGCGCCCCGCCCTCGGGCGTGACGCTGCTCGAAACCTACGCGCGCTTCGGGATCATGGCCGACCTGGACGCGGTATTCGAAGAAGGCGTGCGCTGGAGCGCCGCGATCCTCGAGTCGCATCTCGCGTATCCGATCCTCGCGTACTTCCGCTCGTCGCACGACTACGAGTCCTGGGTCGGCGCCGTCGGAGCGCTGCTCGACGCCTCGACGTTGAAGCTCACGCTGATCGAAGACGGAGCGCCCGGGCACGCGAAGCTATACAACGAAATGGCGCGCCATCTCGTGCGCGATCTCACGAACTATTTCCGGTTCGACCAAGGCGACCACGCCGGCGTCGAACGTTACGAGTTCGATGCCGCACGCGAGCGCTTGCGCGAGGCCGGGTTATCCGTGCGCGAGGCCGACGACGCGTGGGAGAAGTTCTCCGCGCTGCGCGGTACCTACGCGGCCTCGCTCAACGAGATCGCGGGCTTCTTCCGCATCCCGCCCGCGCAGTGGATCGGCGACCGCTCCTACCTGCGTACGCACATCAGCGCCGCGAAATGAGGCGGCTCGGGTCCGTGCTCGGGCGCGGATTGAAATCGTGCGGGACGGCGCTCAGCACGCCGCGCGCGCGATCGACCGGCACGATCCCGAGCGTCTCGCAGCCGAGGCCCGAGCGCTGCGGGAGAACCGAGATGTAGTTGTCGTCGACCGTGGCGTAGTCGGCGCCGAGCGGCGGCTCGCGGCCGCTCAGACGGTTGGGGTCGAAGGCGTCGGTGAGATCGGTGATCCCCGAGGTGGGTCCGTCGTCGGGGCCCATGTCGGCACGCCCGAATTCCTTGCGCCCGAGTGCGAGCGCTTTACGTTCGTCGGGTAGATCGGCGAGGGCGGTGCGGCCGAACAGTTCGTCGACGAACTTCACGACCGAACCATGGTCGCCCGAGGCATGTGCGATTACGCCTTGCCGCGCGTAGGGCGAAATCAACAGCAGGGGCACGCGCGGGCCGTCGCTCGTAACGCTGCCGTCCGGGCCGAAGGACCGCAGCGGCGGCGGCACGTGGTCGTAGTCGCCCTCGGAATCGTCCCACGTCAACACGATCGCACTCTGGTCCCAGTACTTGCTGTGCGCGATCGCATTGATCTCTTGCGCCACCAGCGCCTCGCTGATCTGCGCGTCGGAGTAGCCCGGATGGTCGTCGTCGCCGAGAAAATCTTTCTGGACGTTCGGATCGGAGAACGACGGCTTGAGCTCGAAGATGTTGTGCGAGCCGCCTTTGACGTAGTACACGCCGCCGCCGGCGGGTAGCCCCCCGACCGAGAGCGCGTCGAAGAAATCTTCGAGACCGTGCAAGTTGCGCCGCTCGCGCGGGTTGTTCGCGATGTAGCCGAAGTACTGCGGGCCGTTGTGGTGCGTGACGTACGACGCGTGGCTTCCGTTCGGCGTCGGCGAAGGGCGATCGGTCGGCTCCTGGTCGTAGCCTTCTTGGTACCAGCCCCACGAAACGGGCGGCGCACCGTCGATCACGATCGCGCGCGCATCGTCGATGACGTCGCTCAGGTCGTAGGCGGGATCGCGATCGCCCTGGAGGATGTCGGCGAGCGCCCCGCCCGCGAGCGTTAGCGGCAGCGTCGCGAACGTCAAGTTGTACTGCACGGCGTCGCCCGGGAAATCCGCCGGGTTGACCGAGAGCCGAGGCCTTCCCGAAACGTCTTGGGGCGAACCCCAGTGGGGATCCGCATCGTCCATTACGGGCAGCCCCGCCCCTTTCGCGCCGTCGCCGGTATAGGCGAATTGCGGGTGCAGCGCCAGCTGCGTCGCGCCTGCCTGCGCGCCCAGGATCGCGAGGTTGCCCGGCGTCGAGGGGCCCGCCATCGATTGAAAGATGTGGTCGAAGAGCACGAAGCGCTGCGCGTAGTTCCAGAGAATCGGCACGGTGTCGCAGTCCTCGTAAGCCATCGTCAGCTCGCCGTATTGTTTTGCCTGCAGCGAAGGCGCGCGGCCCGGTATCGCGTGCCGGGCCTCCTCGCTCGCGGCGAAACGGTCCATCCGCGGCACGGCGTCGACCACGTGCATCTTGGCGACCAGGCCCGGGTGCGAGTGGTCGACGTCGTCCGTGTCGGCGGCATGCAACTCCGGGCCGATGCGAAACGGCGAGATGCTCACGATGCTGCCGTCGGTATCGAGCAACGTTTGCACGAACCCCGGCGTTTGCGCCGGGGCGTTCGAGAACAGGCCCTCGGCGCCGGGATAGGTGCCGAAATACGAATCGAACGAACGGTTCTCTTGATAGAGCACGAAGACGTACTTCACGTGCGCGCGCAGGTCGGCGAGCGAGAGCGCGGCGCTCGCGGGAGACGCCGTGGCGGCTAGCGCCGCGAGCGCGATCGCGAACCTCACGTCGGCGAATGCAGCTTTCCGCGCAAGAACTTTTTCGCGTCCTCGATCGGCACACCGAAGCCGATTGCTTTCTCGTCGTCGAAACGCGACTCGGCGAGGCCGATCACGAGGCCCGACTCCGCGTCGAAGACCGGACCCCCGCTCTCGCCCGGGATCACGGGCAGATCGAGTTCGAGCGAGTCGGGACGCAACGACGAAACGCGCCCCGCGAAGAGCGACGTCCGCGTGCCGAGATGCTCGTCTTCGAACTCGTCGGGAATCGGATAACCCGCAACGCCGACCTGCGTGCCGGGTTCGAGCCCGGCCGACGAACCCAGACGCGCGATCGGACGATTGGGAACCGCGATCTCGACCAGCGCCACATCGGCCTTCTCGTCGGAGGCGATCACCCGCGCGGGCACGCTACGCCGGTCGTCGAGCGTCGCCCGCAGATGGCTCGCGCCGTCGATCACGTGCTGGACCGTGAGGATCTGCGTGCCCCACGCTCCGCTCGCGACCGCAACGCCCGTGCCGTAGGCGTCGTCGAACTTCCCTTTGCGCTTCTTGTCGTCGCTCGCAATCTTCATCGTGAACAACACGACCGCGGGCTTGAGCGCGCGGAAATTGCGCACGAGCGGATCGCCGGCCGGCGGATCGCCCCCGCGCGCGCAGCCGGCGAGTGCGTAGCTCGCGCAGAGCAATGCGGTCGCCCGTACCCTCACGAAGCGCGGGGCGCGCTCTCGAGGCGCTCAGAGATCGCGGCGCGCAGCGCTTCGAGGCCCTCGCCCGTCCGCGCGCTGATCGCGAAAGCCCCGGCCGGCAAGGGCTGCGCGTCGGCCGGCCGCGCGTCGATCTTGTTGAAGGCCAAGATCGTCGGCTTGCCGGCGAGTTCCAGTTCGCGCAAGATGTCCTCGACGCTCGCGCGCTGCCGCGGCCAATCGGGATTCGAGGCGTCCAGCACGTGAACCAGCAGGTCGGCGCTCGCGAGTTCTTCGAGCGTCGCACGGAACGCGGCCACGAGTTCTTTGGGAAGTTCGGTGATGAATCCGACGGTATCGGCCAGCCGGATGAAGCGTTCGGGCCCGAGGTAGACGCGGCGCAGCGTCGGATCGAGGGTAGCGAACGGTTGATCGGCCACGAACGCGCCGCCCGCGCCGGAGTGCGCGAGCCGGTTGAGCAGCGACGACTTTCCGACGTTCGTGTAACCGACTAGCGCCACGAGCGGCGTCGAACCGTCGCCGCCGCGCCGCGTCGCGCGCGAACGCCGCACGTTCTCGAGCTGCTCGCGCAGGAGCGAGACGCGCGCCTGGATCTTGCGGCGATCGACCTCGAGCTTCGTTTCACCCGGCCCGCGCGTGCCCACCCCGCCGCCCAGCCGCGAGAGCGCCGCGCCCGCGCCGATCAGATTGGCTTGGCTGTGGCGCAATTGCGCGAGTTCGACCTGCAGTTTGCCCTCGCTGCTCCGCGCGCGTTGCGCGAAGATGTCGAGGATCACCATCGTGCGGTCCACGATCGGCAAGGGCACGGCCTTCTCGAGATTCGTACGTTGCCGCGGCCGCAGATCGTTGAAGACGAAGATCTTGGTCGCGCCGAGTTCTTCCGCACGCGCCGCGATTTCGCGCGCTTTACCGCTGCCGACCAGCGTCGCCGGGTCGAGCCGCTCGAGCCGTTGGACGATCCGGCCCACGAGCGATCCGCCGGCCGCTTCGATCAACGCTTCGAATTCGGCGAGCTCGGGTTCGAGCGGGCGCTTGGGATCCTGCAGGTCGACCGCGACCACGAGCGCGCGCTCGGGTCCCGCCGCGACCGTGCTACTGCTGCGCGGCACGCGCGTGCAGCCGCTCGATGAGCCAGGCCAGCCCCTCGTTGTAGCGCGGCCCGGGGCGCTCGAGGATGTCGGCGTCGTCGAGCACGTAGACGCGGCCCGCCCGCACCGCGCGCAGCGCATTCCACGGCGGCCGGTCGAGCACGCCGGGCAGCCCGCTTTGCCGGTCGGCGACGATCACGTCGGGCTGGGCCGCGAGCAACGCCTCGGCGCTGTACCGCGCGTAGGGCTCGCGCACGCCGCTCGCGTTGCGGGCGCCCGCCAGCGCGAGCAGGTGCGCGATGTACGAGCCGTCGCCCACGGTGAAGATCGGCGCTACGCCGAGCACGACGAACGTGCGCGGCCGCGTCCCCGAGGGAACCGACCTTTCCAAACGCGCCGTGCGCGCGCGCATTGCGCTCGCGAGCGCCGCGGCTTCTCGCGGGTGGCCGGCGAGCGTCCCGAGCCGCTGCAACGTCGCGAACAGATCGGCGAACGAGTCGTCGCGCAACAGCTCGACGTGCAGGCCCGCCCGCCGCAGGTCGCCCACGAGCCCCGCTTGGGCCGGAATTCCGACGACGACGGCGGGATGCAATTCGACGATCCGCTCCGCGTCGAGCGACGCAAAGGAGGCGACCTGCGGCAAGCGCGCGGCCGCCGCGGGAAAATCGGTGAACTGCGAGGTGCCGACGACTTGCGCTCCGGCGCCGATCGCGAACAGGTCTTCGGTCAACGAGGGCATCAACGAGACGATTTTCGGAGCTGCAGTCGCCAGCAGCAGCGAAGCGACCAGGGTCGGAAGGAGCATCCAAGGCCCTTTCGCGCCCCCGCGCGCGGGACCCCGGGCGCGATCAGTCCGGGTCGACCGCCGCACCCGCGCGCCGCAGGTCGAGCGCGAACCCCGCCACGACGAGGTACGCGGCGAGCGAACCCGCCGCCAAACGTTGCTGCGCGCGGCCGAGGACGTCGCGAAAGACCCGCCCGCTCGCGTACGCCGGAACGATGCCCCAGCCCGTCTCCTCGCCGACCACGATCGCATGCGCCCGGCACGCGATCAGCGCGCCCGCGACGGCGTTCGCGGACGCTTCGAGCGCCGACGGATCGGGCTCGGCCAGCATGCGATCCGCAAGCCACGTCCCCAGCGAGTCGACGATCAGCGTTTGCGCCCCGCTCGCGTCGCGCACCAGCACCTCGAGCGAGGGCGCCCCATCAACCGCCGTCTCCACGACCTTCCAGTCCGGCGGACGCTCGCGACGGTGGCGCTCGATTCGCGCCTCCCATTCCAGATCGCCGGGATCGCGCCGCGCCGTAGCGACGAAGACGATCTCGCCCCCGCGCTCGCGCGCCAACCGCTCCGCAAACCGGCTCTTCCCGGAGCGCACCGGCCCCGTAATCAAAACGCACGGCACGCGCGCGCTTTGGCTGCCAGCGGCAATCGTGCCTTCGCCCGCCTCTCCGCGCCGCGCCCACATTTCTACCGACGCGCCGCGGCGCCGCCGCGCGCACGCGCATCGGCGCGGGGTCAAGCGCCGTTATGCGCGCGGCGGTCGGCTCGTGGACAGGCGCGGGAGTCCGCGCCGGGGGTTTGGGGGGTACCCCCCATTTAGGGCAACTTATAGATGAACTCTGCTCCGACGGAGCTTTGGTGGTCGCGGCCGATGCCGGGGGGAGCGTTGAGGAATGTGAACGCGTTGCTGTCGGCGCCGTCGAGGCGATACTCGAGCCGCACGATGTAGTTGGAGGTCGGCGTGTAGCCGAGCGTCGCCGTATTCGACTGCACGCGAACCCCGCCCGGCAGGCCCGTGCGGAAGCCGTTGTCGTCGTGGAACGTTTCCTTGCGCAGCGACAAGCCGAGGATCGGTGAGAACGTGTAGTTCAAGTAGCCGGCGATACCGTTCCAGTGCGCGGCGAACGGGAAGAACGCGCCGGAATCGGGGAGCTGTGTCCCGTTGTCGTAGTTCGCGATCACGGTTAGGGCACTGGTCGCGTGGACCGTCAAGACGCTGTCGTAGAGCATCCGGTTGGTGTACACCGGCGCGAGACCCAGTGCGCTGTTTCCGTTCACGGCGAAATCGTTGCCGTTGTAGGTTTGGACCGTCAAGCCGACGGCTGGCGAGGGCGTCAGTAACAGCGCACCCTCGAGGGTCTTCTTCTTGCCGGCGAACTTCCAGTCGTCCCACCCGTTGTTGGCGCCCACCACGACCGAGACTTTCGAGTTGACGGCGTAGGTGAGCCGGGCTCCGGTATGTGTAAACGGAATCGCGTATCCGAACAAGTACGAGCGCGAATAGTTCGTGTTTAGCGGCCCCTCGATCAGCTCGGCGCCGGCCAGCGTTTCGAACTTTCCGACCAAGACCGTGACCGGTCCAGTCGCCGCCTGGAGATACGCCTGCGTGAGGTTCGTGCCGTTGCGCGCCTGCCCGTTGGAGGCGATCACGTTGGCATCCGAGCCGAAGCTGCCTTCGATCTTCCCGGAGAGCACCGCGCCGTTGATCGTGGCCGAGAGGTTCAGGTTCTGAAGATCCGGGATCTGGTTGACGTTGCTCGGTCCCGTGATCTCGCGCCCGCCGTTTTCATCGAAGAACGGGCCGGTCGAGGTGTCGAACACTCGGCTGGGCGTGCCGTCGGTAAAGCGTGCCGCCTTGGTCAAGTTGACGGAGCTGAAGCCGGCATCCCCGGAGCCTTGCAGCGTAATGAGTTTGAACGGCGTCGGCGCCGGCGTAGGTGCCGGAGTCGCAGTCGGCGTCGGACTCGGCGCGGGATGCGTCGGGGGGGCCGCTTGGGCGAACGCGTTCGCGGTCGCGCACCACAAAAGGCCGAGGAAGAAGGCCGCCCCGGCAGACGTGGACAGTTTCGACAAACTTTTCTCCTTGGCAGAAGCGTGCGGTTCCGCTATGCCCCCTTCGGAAAAGGCCGGACCTGCGAGCACCGTCGCGGCTCGTGCATCATCGCAGTGTAGTGATGTGATTAGCCGCGCGCATTAACCAAATGGCGCATGATTTCGCGCACTCGTACTAAAGGCGGAGGTCCGAGCGCGCCGGATATCCGAAAGGCATAACGGGGCGCTCATCCGCTAGACAAAAGGCGAACGCGGGGTCGACCCCACGACCGAACCCCAGGACTTTCACTCAAAACGCGGACTGCCGTGCGCGCGCGGATAATGCAGACGCCGGTTCGTTCGTGCACCGGCGCGGCCCGCAACGGGGCCAATAGGGGGTCCCCTCCATACATGAAAAAACCCAGCGACATCGCCGACCTCATCAAGAAGCAAGACATCAAGATGGTCGACTTCCGCTTCGTCGACGTGCCCGGCACGTGGCAACACACGTCGGTGCCGGCGAGCTCGATCGACGAGGACGCGCTCGTCGCGGGGATCGGGTTCGACGGGTCGAGCATCCGCGGGTTTCAATCGATCCACGAATCGGACATGATTCTCAAGCCCGATCTCGACACGGCCAACATCGACGAGTTCCGCGCGGTTCCGACGCTGGCGCTCATCTGCGACGTGTTCGACCCGATCAAGAAGGCCTCGTACGCGAAAGATCCGCGCTATATCGCCAGGCGCGCGCAAGAATATCTCAAGTCGACCGGCATCGGCGACACGGTGTATTTCGGCCCCGAAGCGGAGTTCTTCATCCTCGATTCGGTCGCGTTCGAAAACGAACCGCACTCGACCGGCTATGCGATCGATTCGAGCGAAGCCCACTGGAACTCGGGAGAAGCCGGCGCCACCTACCGCATCCGTAACAAGGAAGGGTACTACCCCGTACCGCCGGCCGACCAGCTGATGGATCTGCGCTCGGAGATGGCGCTCGAACTCGAGAAGTGGGGCATGCAGGTCGAGATGCAGCACCACGAAGTCGCGACAGCGGGGCAAGCCGAAATCGACTTCCGCTTCGACACGCTGTTGAAAACCGCCGACAACTTGATGAAGTTCAAGTACGTCGTCAAAAGCGTCGCGGCGCGTAACGGCAAGGTCGTGACCTTCATGCCCAAGCCCCTCTTCGGCGACAACGGCTCCGGCATGCATTGCCACCAATCGATCTGGAAAGACGGCAAGCCGCTCTTCTACGACGCGAACGGCTACGCCGAGTGCTCGCAGATGATGCTTTACTACATCGGCGGCCTGCTCACGCACATCCGTTCGGTGCTCGCGTTCGCCGCGCCGACGACCAACTCGTACAAGCGGCTCGTACCGCACTACGAAGCGCCGGTCAACGTCGCGTTCTCCGCTCGCAACCGCTCAGCCGCGATTCGCATCCCGATGTTCTTCCAAGGCAACCCCAAAGCAAAGCGCCTCGAGTTCCGCCCGCCCGATCCGACCGCGAATCCCTACCTCGCGTTCTCCGCGATGCTGCTGGCCGGACTCGACGGCATCAAGAAGCAGATCGACCCGGTCAAGGCCGGCTTCGGCCCGCTCGACCGCAACATCTACGACCTCCCGCCCGAAGAAGCCGCAAAACTCACCACAGTCCCCGGCAGCCTGCGCGAATCGCTCGCAGCCCTCGAAGCCGACCACGACTACCTCACCGAAGGCGGCGTCTTCGAAGAGTCCTTCATCAACGAGTGGATCGAATACAAACACGACAAAGAACTAAAGCCCGTAGAAATCCGCCCCCATCCATACGAGTTCCACCTCTACTTTGATATCTAGGTAAACAGCGACACTACGAGCTCTTCACGAGCCAACCGCATCACCGCGCGCCGAAGGCGCGCACGCGCATAGGCGCGGGATCAAGCGCCGTAATGCGCGCGGTGGCCGGCTCGTGGAGAGCGCGCGGAGTCGCGCGCGGGGGTTTGGGGGGCTTGCCCCCCATATAAACCATGCCAAAAACTTAAGGGGCTTCCAGCCCCTTAATTTTTTGGCACGGCGTTGACGGCGCTCTGGCCGGCCGAGCCCCGGGAGAGGTGGATGTCGGAGGAGAGCACCCAGCCGTAGCGGCCGCGGTGCGGGCCGCTCAAGATCTTCACCCCGATCGCGTCCTCGTCGCCGGCCGAGAATTTCGGATGCGCCACCGACGGATAACACGCGACGACCATTGCTTGCGTGCCGGGCTCGGCCAGGACCGTGTGCGCGAAGATCGCGCGCGTGTTGCCCCACTGGCCCGCGGCATAGTCGATGAGACGGTCGCGCGAATCCCAAAGGAACACGTCGGGATCGACCGCGTCGGATTCGAGCACGACCCGGCCGCCGGCGCTGACGGTGCAGAGCGCCTGCGATTCGGCCATGGCACGCGCCTGGAACAAACATGCGAGCGCAACCGAGAGGCAGACCAAACGCTTCATGGGGGCGGCCCTCACGCTTCCCGTCCGGCGTAGCGCCGTTCGCGCAGCCAGGTTCCGAGGTCGACCGCTGTCATTGGATGCGCCACGAAAAAGCCTTGCACGCCGTCGCACCCCAGTGACACGAGCGACTCTTGTTGCGCGCTGCTCTCGACTCCCTTCGCGATCACGCTCCAGCCCAGAGATTTCGCGACGATGATCGTGCCCTGGACGATGGCCCGGGAGGTGCTGCTCGAGCCGACGCCTTCGATCAGCGGGCGGTCGAGCTTAATCGCATCGATGGGCAAGTTAGAAAGCGTCGCGAGCGTCCCGAGGCCGCCGTCGAAGCCGTCGAGCGCGAAGCCGATGCCTTTGGAGGCGCAGTACTGAACGAACTCGACGACCCGCGCGGCTTGCTCGGGCTCGACGAACTGCTCGGGTGCGAGCTCGATGCGCAGCCGTCGCACGTCTTCTGCGAGGTCGGCGTCTTCGAGCAACGCATCGATTTCGCGCACGTCGAAGGCCGCGAGATTGACGTCGATCCGGACCGGGATGCCGGCCGCCGCCCACGCGCGGCCCTGCGCCGTCGCTTCGTGGAGTACCCAGCGGTCGAGCGCGCGGCGTCCGGCTTCGTCGCGCGCGATCGACCAGCCGCGTTCCGGCGCGAGCAGGCCGTGCAGCGGGTGAATTCTCCGAATCAGCGCTTCCACGGCCGTTATGCGGCCCGAAGCCAGTTCCAAGATCGGTTGATAGCACAGGAGGTAGCCCGCTTCGCGCTGTTCGTTCGAACGCGCGGAGGCCGCCGTGATCGAGCCGTTCTCGAAGCCGCCGGTTGCGTCGCGGAAGCGAATCCGCGAGCCGCCGTCGTCCTTGGCGGCATACATCGCGGCGTCTGCGCACGCGAGCAGATCGTCGCGGCTCGCGGCGTCGTCGGGGTAGATCGCGACGCCGATGCTGGCCGAGAGCGAAAACCGGTAGTCGTCGACGCCGAACGGAAAAGTTAGGACGCCCCCGATACGTTGCGCGATCGATTCGATTTCCGTGCGACTCGCGACCCGCGGCATCACGATCGCGAACTCATCGCCGCCGAGGCGCCCGATGTATTCCTCGCGCCGTAACGTGCCGCGCAGCCGGTCCGCGACCTCAGCCAAGACCGTATCGCCGCCGCGGTGCCCGACCGTGTCGTTGACTCCCTTGAAGCCGTCGATATCGAGAAACAGTACCGCGGCGCTGCCGCCGAGTGCATCCGCTTCCGCGATCGCTTCGTCGAGCCGGGCGAGCAGCGCGACGCGATTCGGCAGCGACGTGAGCGCGTCCGAGTATGCGAGGCGCTCGATTTTCGCATCGGACTCGCGTCGCTCGATGCCGCGCGAGAGTGCCTCGATGATGTCGCCGACGTATCGCCAATCCTCGTCGCCGAACGGGCTTTCGCGCGGCCGAACGGACGAAAAAGTAAGCACCCACCTATTATCGCCAATTCTGAACGCGGCCGATAGGAACGAACGCATGCCCATGGCGGTGGTGGCATACTCGCGGTCGCGCTCGGTATCGAGGACGGCGAAGGTTCCGGAGCGTCGCAGCGCGGCTCGCGCGAACGAGCGGTCGATGGCGGCGCGCGTTCCGGCCGCTTCGATCGGCTCGGCAAAATCGACGACGAGCTCCTCACCCTCCACGCGGGCGAGCGACGCGTTCTCCATAGCGAGCCCGCGCGTGCCTTCGAGCAGGATGGCGCGGACGTGCTCCGAGCCCGCGAGGCCGCGCCGCACGACGAGGTTCCATAGCGATTCCATGCGGTCGCCGCGCTGCGACTCGGCGACGACGTCCGATTCCGGAGCCGGTTCCTCGGGCGCGTCGCGCCGCAATTCCGGCTCGGCCGTCACCGTCGAGGCGATCAGTTCGATCGTCGCGAGCATCGCGCCGACCCGGGCAAACGAGCCGCCCTTGAGGTGCTCGAGCCGGACCTCGAGCCGCCGCTCGCCGCGCCGCGCATGAAAGATCGTCGCGAACGTGCGCGGCGTCAGGTTGGCTAGGTCGGGGAGGAGATCGGTCACGCGCGTCTCGGGGAGACGATCGTCGCGCAGGTCGAACAGGGCGGAGGCCGCGGCGTTCACGTACGAGATTGCGCCGGTCGAGGGGTCGAAGACGAGTAGCGCAACCGACACGTCGCCCAAAACACCCCGTTTGGGTGCGGGCGGCGACTGTTCGAACATCTCATTGGTATTGCATGATCCCGGCCGGGACGCCCGCCACGAATGGGGGGACGTTCGGCCTATTCTACTGGTGCCGTGGGACCGGTTTGGCCCCTGCTCCTTGCAGGTCCTTGGACGGCTGCGCCGGCAGCGGTAGGAGCTGCCGCCGGCCCAGAATAGGCGCCTGGTGGGATCGCTGGACAGACTTCGCAAGGCAGCCCGGCCGCTCGGGGCGCTGGTAGGAATAACCGGAGTCGCGGCGCTCGTCAACCGGTCGTTGCGCAATACGGCGCTCCCGAGCGATCCGATCGGCGGCGTGCGGAGGCCGTGGCGCTGGCGCGGTTACGAAATCTTCCTGACCGAACTCTGCGGACCGGACGCCGCGCCGGACGCGCTGCCGGTGCTGCTCGTGCACGGCATCAGCACGGGCGCGTCGTCTTTCGAGTTTCGCAAACTGGCGCCGCTGCTCGCGGCGCGGCGGCGCGTCGTCGCGCTCGATCTGTTGGGCTGCGGGCTTTCGGAGATGCCAAACGCCGCCTATTCGGCTGAACTGTTCGTCGACCAAATCGTCGACGCGATCAGCGAGTTTTTCCCCGCTAAAGTGGCGCTCGTCGGATCGTCGCTCGGCGCCGCCTTCTGCATCCGCGCCGCGCTCCGCGCCGGCGACCGCGTCGAACGCCTGGTCGCGATCCACCCGACGGGTCTCGCCGGCGTGCTCGATCGCGAACCGAACGTCTTGCAGCGCTCCGCCGGGGCCGCTTTCCGCTCGCCGCTCGCGGGCGAAACGGCCTTCAACGGCCTGGCCTCCAAAGCGTCGCTGCATTGGCGGCTCGCCCGCTACGCCTACGCGAACCCGGCCTCGGTCACGCCCGAAGTCGTCGACCATTACTACGCGATCGCGCATCAGCCGGGCGCGCGTTACGTCCCCGCGCAGTTGATCGGCGGCGCGCTCAACACCGACGTCGCGCGCGATCTGCCGTTCGTCGACGTGCCGATCCTCATGATCTGGGGGCGCGACGCCGGCAAGAAGGGGCCGTTGCGTTACGCGCACGAGTTCTTGCGGCTTGCGCAAGACGCACGTTTGCGCACGCTCGACGGCGCGGCACTCCTGCCCCACGAAGAAGC
>Ga0302325_10023417_pt1 | contig 12870 bp, 6 predicted proteins | sample Palsa_T0_2_FD_201948 | JGI IMG/M metagenome (GOLD analysis project Ga0302325, IMG submission 201948) | Peat permafrost microbial communities from Stordalen Mire near Abisko, Sweden - Palsa_T0_2 | ecosystem: Environmental > Terrestrial > Soil > Palsa > Peat permafrost | place: Sweden: Abisko... | reverse complement strand
GGTGGTCAAAGGCAGGGATTTTGGCAATTTGCAAGAGCAGGCGCTGATAGGTTTGCTCAAGATCCGGGCCGGGGAACGGACGGGCCTGGGCGACGGCGACAGATGGCAGGCCAACTGCGGCGCAGGCGAGTGAAACCAACAAAAGAATTAGCAGTTTCATAATCGCATCCCGTCTCCGACAAATCTATAAGCCCTTATATAGGCCACCGTCGACCAGCACGGTCTGGCCGGTGATGTAGGAAGCGCGCTCGGAGGCGAGCCAGACGATGGTCTCGGCCACTTCGCGGGGCTCACCCAGGCGCTGGAGCGGAGCGTCGGCGGCCCATCCTTGGAGAATCTCCTGCTCGCTTTTTCCTGAAGAAGCGGAGCGGGTTTTCGCTAACTCCCTCAGCCGGTCGGTTGCCGTAAAACCGGGACCGACGTTGTTGACCAGGATTCCATCTTTTCCGAACTCGTTGGCCAGGCTCTTGACCAATCCGACGACCCCGGCACGCACCGCATTCGACAGCACGAGATCGGTCACCGGTTGCTTGGTCGTAATTGAGGTGAGCGTAAGGATGCGGCCCCAACGTTTTCGTTGCATGTGGGGGATGACTTCGCGCGCGAAGTAGACCGTACTGAGGAAGTTCAGCTCGAGGGCGCGTTGCCATTCTGCCAGGGTGGCGGCGAGAAAACCTTTGGCGGGCGGGCCTCCGGCGTTGGTCACGCAAATGTCGACGCCGCCGAATTTTTCGGCTACGTCTGCGACGAAGCGGCTGACGTCCGCGGCGTTGCTGACGTCGACGGCCTGGGCAAGTACCTCGGTGTTGTACTGCTTTCTGATCTTCTCCGCGGCAGCCTGCAAGGTCTGCAGGCTGCGGGCGCACATGGCAACGCGGCACCCTTCGGCGGCGAAGGCTTCGGCGGTGGCGCGGCCAATGCCTTGACTGGAAGCGGCTATGAGGGCAACACGATCTTTCAGGCCGAGATCCATGGAGGGAGAATTATAAACGGTGCGCTGCACATCACATCGCTTGCGGGAGTTTCCTCGCGCCATTAATCTGTAGGGGACGAGGTATCCATGAAACGGCACACCCATCATTCGGAAACCAAGGCCGTGCGCGGCGCGGCGGATCTGGACAAGAAAAACGGGCCGCTGGCCACGCCCATCTATCAGACCTCCACGTTCGAAGTTACCGACAACGACGAACAGGTTCGGGCCACGCACAGCGACCGCTTTTACACACGCTACGGCAATCCGACGAACACGGTTGCCGAGAACACGATTGCGGAGTTAGAAGGCGTGGATGCGGCGCTGACCTTCGCCTCTGGTATGGGTGCGATCACGACAACGATCATGGCGCTGCTCAAAAGCGGCGATCATGTGGTGGCGCAGCGCGATATTTACGGCGGCGTGAATAAGTTTCTCTCGCAGTGGCTGCCGAAGATGGGCATTGAGACCACGTTCGTCGACACCACGGAGTATGAACAGCACGCGCGGGCAATCCGTCCGAACACGAAGCTGCTCTATCTGGAGTCGCCGACCAATCCACTTTTGCGCGTCGTGGATTTCAACAGAGTGGCGGCTCTGGCCAAGCAACACCGGCTGCTCAGCATGATTGACGCCACATTCGGCACCCCCATCAACCAACATCCGGCGGAATTCGGCATCGACTTGGTGATGCATTCCGGAACCAAGTATTTGGCCGGACATTCGGATCTGATTTGCGGCGTGGTCGCGGGACGGCACGAATGGATGGAAAGAATCTGGGAAACGCGGACAACGCTGGGCAACTGCATGGATCCGCATGCGTCATGGGTGCTGGTGCGCGGACTGAAGACGCTGGCCGTGCGCGTGGCACGGCAGAATGAAAACGCGCAGCGGGTGGCGGAGTTTTTGTCTGAGCACGCCAAGGTACGGAGGGTGCATTATCCGTTTCTGAAGAGCCATCCGCAATATGGCGTGGCCCGCCAGCAGATGCGCGGTGGAGGAGGTGTGGTCAGCTTCGAGGTCGAAGGCACGGGCGAAGACGCCCGGCGGGTGAGCGAGGCCATGCGGTTGTTTACGCTGGCCCCGAGCCTGGGCAGCGTGGAGTCGCTGGTTTCGATTCCGGTGCTAACGTCTCATGCCATGATTCCAGCCGAAGAGCGCGCCAAGATGGGAGTGACCGAACAGATGATCCGGCTCTCAGTAGGCATCGAGAATGCTGATGATCTGATCGCAGACCTCGAACACGCGCTGGAAGCGGTAACAGCACCGCAAAGAGTAACAGTAGGATAGAAGACTCAGAGGGTTCCAGCTGGCACGAAGCTGTCAATCCTTCATTCTCACTAAGCTTTAGAAAATGAACTTCAGCGCGAACTGCATGATGCGCGGCAGGTGCGTGCCCGCAGAACGCAAGTAGGCATTGCCGGAGCAGGAGGGATCACCTGCCGAAAATGGGGCACCGCCGCCGTAGCAGGCGAGTTCATTGGAAACCGTTCCCCGCCCGGCATTGTCTGCTGCCGAACCCGCGTCTCCGCCCAGCCAGTTGTACTCCACGTGATTGAACACGTTGAAGGCTTCGGCGCGGAACTCGAAATACTTGCCTTCGGTCACCGGAAAATGTTTGAGAAGCGCCATGTCGAAGTTCGTTCGCCGGGGATTGCGCAAAATATTTCTGCCAGCATCGCCCAAGGTCAATCCCGTCGGCACCGCGAAGGCTCCAGGATTGTAGAGCAGAGGTCCGAAACCAGAGAGAAAGCCCGCCAGCGGGCTAGCGGCGACCCCTTGGTTGGGGTTGCCGATGAGGTCGGGATAGGAACCCGCAGTGGCGAATGTGTTACCCACCCCGGCATTGTCCGCGGTGGCAAACACACCTTCGTTGTAAACACTGAACGGCGTCCCGGTCTGCAGCAGGGTGATGCCGGACCACTGCCATCCCCCCAGGAACATATTCGCCACTCCCTTATGTTTGAAAAACGGCTCATCGTAAACGTAAGCCAGGCTGAAATTCTGCCGTATGTCGAAGTTAGAACTGGCACGGTAGCTGTTGAGATTGTAGGCGTCGACAAATCCAGTGTCGTTGTAATCGGAAGAGTCGTCAATGGAGTGACTGTAGGTGTAGGCCGCATTCAGTTCCAGGCCGCCGATGTTGTGGCGCAGTGTGGCTTGCAGCGCGTTGTAATTCGACGATCCGGTCTGGTCCTTGCGCTGAATGTCGCCCACACCGGCGTAGGGTCGGAACGGGTTCGCGCTATTGCCGCAGGCAACAAACAGATTGACAGCTGCACCGGATGCGACACCCCCGGGCGTAGTAGGAGCAACGTAGGGAATCGGAACCCCGTAAGACGTTACCGCATCGGTAGGTACGCCATAAGCGTCCGTAGTGTAGACGCCGTTGCTTAGATTTGTGCACTCGTCGGTGATGACCTGCCCCGGCGAATACGGGTTTTGGTTCGCCGGAAGCGGATGCAATTGGTTGTATTCGTAAGAACGCGTGAGATGTACACCCGCGCTGCCCACGTAAGAGATCGTGGCGATCGTGCTCCTGCCGATATCGTGCTGAATGTCGAGGTGCCACTGCTGCATATAGGGCCAGATAGCCTTGTTCGGAAGCGATACAAATTGCAAGGGAGTGGTGGTCAAACCCGCGGCTCCGAGCAGACTTGAGTTGAGGCAGTCATATCCCGTTACTCCCCCGCAACTCGCTGCAGAAAGGGGGGCGGGAATACTAGTGGTCGGCGTGCTCTTGCTGTCAGGTTCCAAAGACTCGGTATTGGACTCATTGCCGTTAGTGTGCTCGAAGAAAATTCCGTAACCGCCGCGAATTGCCCATTTACCATCGCCGTTCGGGTCAAAGGCAAATCCAACGCGCGGCGCAGGGTTCCACCAATGGTTCGTCAGACAACCGGTGGGAACGCCGGGTGTGACTCCGCAATCTACCCATCCGTTATAAGGGTTGCCGACCACCAAACCGGCGGGATTCACGCTGCTCGCTCCGGGCACGTAAAAGGCAGGATCGAAGTTCCATGCCAGGTTATTTTCTTCGCGATAAGTGCCGTAGAAGCTGAGACGAAGGCCTAGATTCAAGGTCAGGCGCTTGGTGGCATGCCAGTCATCCTGGAAATACCCCTCATAAATTCTGTATTCCTCGTGCATCTTGAGCGCGGCGCCTTCTTGGGTATAACTCGAAATGTTACCGAGCAAAAGGTCGGCAAAAGCGTTGCCGCTCGAAACCGGAGCGGTGTTGCTGAAGAACAATTGTCCATTCACACCATATTGAGGTTGCGGAATTTCGTTTTTATGCGCATCCACGAGATAGAAGCCGACCTGGATGTTGTGAGGACCAAGGAGTTTGGTGACGCTATCGCGAAAAGTAAAGGTTGGATTTGAGTTCAGCGGGCCTGCCGGAACGTAGCCTGGATCTTCACCAAACCCACCGCCGAACTCCCCGCCGGACACGTTGATTCCCGGCACCTTTCCCCCATACCCGTTATTGTAAAGTCCGATTGCAGGGTATCCACTCGGACGCTGCCAGGGTCCAGTTAAGTTCGTGCTGATGTGATCGGTGGTGTAGCTGGCGACAAATTCATTCAAAAGGGTTGGGGAAAGGTTCGCCGTGAGGTGCGCCACCATACTCACGCCGGGATTATTGAAACTGGTCTGAACCGTGGGAAAAGTGGTTCCGTTCGTCCACAGAGGAACAGGATACTGTTCGTGCCACGAGTCGTGAATGTAGCGAAAGCTCGCGCGGACTTTGTCGGTGACGTTTTGATCAATGCGAAACAGTTCCTGGCGCCAGTTCATGGGCAGGGTCGGCGTCGCGAACCAGGTATCGAGAACGCCGGCACCAGTAGCACCCGAAGCGATATTGGGTTGGGGAATCAAGGCCTCGAGCGCATTCGTCACCGTTGGATTCGCGATTGGGACCTGGTTGCCAGGATACGTATTGTAGAGCTGAACCGGTGTTCCGGTGTTCGGGTCGGTGACCGTGGCTCCCGGGCTCGCCTCCGGACAATTCGGGTTGTACGGACCGCCCGTAAAGCCCGCGGAATCGGTGGTTTGGAACGGAGTCCCCGCTGCAGGGCACTGATCGCTAAACAGTCCTCCGCGTTCGGCCAAGGTCGGAACCGGCGTCGAAGAAAAGAATCCCGAGGCCGGAGTCAGTTCGCGACGCCACTCTTCCGACCAGAAGAAAAAAGTTTTCTGCTTGTTGGTGTTGTAGTGTCCGGGAATGTAAACCGGGCCGCCGATGGTGAACCCGAAGTCGTTCTTCTTGTACGCAGGGACCGACGTTTCGAATTCGGGAGTCGCATTGAAGTAATCGTTGCGCAGGAACTCATACAGGTCACCGTGGAATTGATTAGTGCCAGACTTGGTTTCGACTTCGACGGTGCCAGACCCGTTGCGGCCATACTGCGCCCCGTAGTTAGAAGTGAGAACTTGCACCTCAGCGATGGCATCAATGCTAGGGTAGACGTTCAGTGTCTCATTGCTGCCGTTGTCGAGGGCATCGCCGCCATCAATCTCAAAATTGTTGTATTCCGTGCGCCCGCCGTTTACGGTGAAAGCCACGGTGGTTGCACCGGGCTCGCCTTCATCGTTGCCGGATTGGTCTGTCACCCCCGGCGAGAGCGCCACCAGTTGTGTAAAATCGCGGCCATTCAGTTCAAGCTGACTGACTTCTTTGCCAGTAACCGTGTTGCCTAGTTCGGAGGATTGCGTTTCCACCTGGGCAACCTGCGAGCCTTGCACGACAACCTCGGTGCTGATCGTGCCCACTTCCAGCGCAACATTGATGCGGGCTTTCTCCGCCACCCGCAACACCACTCCCTGGGCTTCGTATTTCTTGAATCCCTGGGCGGTAACAATCAAATCGTAGGAACCAATCGGCAGTGAGGCGATGAGAAAATCGCCGCTGCCGTTGCTGGTGCTGGTGCGATTGATGCCGTGTTCCGCGTTCCTCACCGCGACTTTCGCGTTGGGGATCGCCGCGCCGCTCGGATCGGTAATCGTGCCAGTGATGGAGGCGGTATCCTGGGCCCAAGCCGCCGCGCAGAACGTCAGCAGTATCCACCCGACCCGCAACAGCACGCGATGAGATTTCATGACTAATTCTTCTCCTGACGCGCAAACGGTTCGCGCATCCCACAAGCATCTGCCGTGCCAACGCAGCCACGGGAGCCAGAGATTTATTCCCACGTCCCCATGATTCCGGCGGGCCACCCAGATCTCCACCGCCGGTTTATTAAAACGTATGAATAGTGCTTTTATTGGGTATCTTATGTCAAGAAAAAAAACGTGACCGTCGTGGCCCGGGACAATTTCGACCGGCGATAAGCCGTTTCCCGCGGCCTGGTCTCGGCCCCCTAAAGGCCGCGAGTAGACTCCCGAACCACCAATTCCGGCGTCACTTTGCGATGGTGAGCGGTGACTTCGCGTTTTTCGAGCACACAGTTGATGCCCTCGAGAACAATGCCGACTGCGTCCGCTCCCATCGCTTCCATGGGCTGGCGCACGGTGGTGAGCGGCGGGGTGCAGAGAGCCGAAGCCGCTACATCATCGAACCCGATCACGGAGCAGTGCTCAGGCACGCGCAGTCCGGCCTTGGCCAAGGCGCGGATGGCGCCGAAGGCGGTCACATCGTCGAAGGCCAGCAAGGCCGTGAACTGGCGCTTCTGCTGGAGCAGGTTCTCGGTCAGTTTCTGGCCCATTTCAAAGCTCGAAAGCGGATCGCGCGACTCCGGCAAGTCCACGATCAGGCGGGAATCGAGTTCGAGGCCGCGCGCTTTGGCGGATTTGCGAATCCCGTGCCAACGGGGAGAACTGTCGGCCAAGGTTTTGGGGCCGCGGATGAAGGCAATCTTGCGATGACCGAGGCTGTACAGATGTTCGTGCGCCAGGTAGCCACCGACTTCGTTGTCGACGATGACCGAACTCATCGAGTCCCCCTTGAGTTCGCAGCCGATGAGAACGGTGGGGATGCTGCTCTTTTCCAGATCGGCGAGCAGGTTGATATCGAGAAAGAGCCAGTTGGCGAGAACAGCCAAGCCTTCGATGCGGCGGTCGAGCAGCATCTCAAGATAGCGTTCGAAGCGGCTGCGCTCGTTGTGTACATCGGTGAGAATAGGCAAATAAGAAGCCTGGTAGAGCGTGTTTTCGATGCCCCGGAGTATCAGCGTGCAGTAGGGATCGGTCATGTCGAAAACCATGACGCCGACGGTGTGGCTGCGCTTACTGCGCAGTGAGCGGGCGAACTGGTTGGGACGATAGCCCAGCTTTTCCGCGGCGCGCTCGATGCGCTTCTTGGTCACCGGCGGGATATAGCGTGCCAGCGGAGCGTCGTTGAGAACGATCGACACCGTGGTGGATGAGAACCCGCTCTCCTTCGCGACATCACGAATCGTGACCATCGAAGCCTTGCCCCTGAATTGCTGAACCCAGTTCGCGAAACCTATTACGTAAACCGGGAGTATCGCAGTCGAATCCTGAACTGCTTATCCCTCACGCTTGAATTCAATGCGGAGGTTGGCGGACACTACAGCAGAGAGTGAGACCAGTGTCAAGCCCGCATATACGGTCGGAGGTTGTGGTCTGCCTGCTGCTGGCCGGCGTGGTGGCGGCAATGTCGCCGCAAAATTCTTCGCCAGGGATGGCGGCCAACCCGCGAAATGGAGCACCTGTGGCGTCCTCTGGAGCGGCAGCCGACCCCGCACAACTTTTTCAGGCGGGACAGGACGCGCTGAACCAGGGCCGGCTCGAGGAAGCGGAACGCGACTTCCGGCAGGTCCTAGTGGCGAATCCGCAGTTGGGCGGCGCCTACGTGAATCTGGGTGTGGTCTACATGAGGCGCAAGCAGTGGACGAAGGCTCTGGAGGCATTGCATAAAGCGGATCATCTCATGCCGCACGAGGCCGGAGTCCGCCGCAACATCGGCCTTGTCTACTTCAAGCAAAATGAGTTTCTCAAAGCTATTCCGCCTTTTGAATCCGTGGTGCGCGATCAGCCCGATGCGCAGCAGCCCCGGTATTTGTTGGGGCTGTGCTATTTTTTCGCCCAGCGGTGGGCGGACGCGGCGAATACGCTGGAGCCGCTCTGGGCGCAGGAATCCGCTCAGTTGAGTTATCTCTACGTGCTCTCGATCGCCGCCCACCGGGCCGGACAAAAAGCGCTGGACGATAGAGCCACGTTGCAACTGATCAAGGCCGGCGAGGGTTCGCCCGAGTTTCATCTGTTCATGGGTAAAGCGCACCTCAATCTGGAGCAGTACGATCTGGCCCTGGCCGATTTCCAGGCAGCGGCCGAGGCCAATCCCACGCTAACTTTCGTTCATTTCAACCTGGGTCTGACTTATCTAAAAAAGCAGGACTACGAGCATGCCCGTGACGAGTTCCTGAAAGATGCCGCCGTGGAACCCGATCTGGCGCTCAACTATGACGAACTGGGGGACACATACACGCTCCTCGAGCAAGACAGCAACGCGGAGACGAGCTACCACGAGGCGCTGCGGCGCGATCCGCGACTGGCGAATTCCTACGTGGGGCTGGCCAAGATTTACCAGCGCGAAGAAAAGTATCCGCAGGCGCTGAGTGCGATCGATGCCGCGGGCAAGCTCGATTCCAACCGCACCGACATCCATTACCTGCGCGGCCAGGTGTTGATTCGCCTGGGCCGCAAGGAAGAGGGCAAGAACGAACTGGAGACCTCCGTCCGCATCGACAACCAACGCCGCGAAGAACGCCAGAAACAGGTAGAAAGCGGTACCCTACCGTCCCCCGAACTTCTCAAGGACGAGCCCTGATGCGCGGCCTTCCATTCTCCGTCGAGGGAACAACTGCCGGGTAATCGCGACCATGCCGTAATTTCCCCCTTCAGCGGCACCCTGCAGTTTGGTAACTTGCGTGCGACGGTATCTAGATTGCTATGCTTGATTGCGTTGACAACCCCGGAGTTCCCGACCATACTCGCAAATAAGCTGCATAATAAGCTGCATAAAGTTGCAAACTGACAGGCCCCTGGTTAAGGCCGCGTAGATTTTCTGGGTCAGAACTTAAAGATAACGGGTGCCCGGCCGAGTGCTTTTTCCCCAACCAGGGTTTCATCGTTTCATCATCAGGAGGATCGTCTTGTCGAAACCGTCTACCTCTAGAGGATGGGTCTGTGCTTTCTGCACCGTCCCTGTTTTAGCCATCGCTGCTATCGCATGGTTCGTCCTTTCCCCGGCCCAGCACCATACGGCCGCAAATGGTGCCGCAGGCACGGCTTCGGTTGCCTCCCTCGCGCCCCAGCCCGGAACGGCTACGCCCGGCGCGCGGGCTCGAATTCAGGCCAGCTACGCCGCTCTTCCCCTGGCCTTTGAGCAAAATCAGGGCCAGACGGATGCCCAAGTCAACTACATGGCGCGGGGGAACGGCTACACTCTGTTCCTAACCGCAAAAGATGCTGTGTTCTCGCTGCGCTCCCCATCGGCTGAAAGCAAAACCGCCACTGTGCGCCGCGGAACGGAGCTGCATGCCAAGAATTCTCCGAGGCAGCGCAACCCTCGCAAGGACTCCATCGCCGTGGTGCGCATGCAACTGGTAGGCGGGAACTCGCTGGCGAAGGTCTCGGCCAGCGGCCAATTGCCGGGGAAGAGCAACTACTTCCTGGGTAGTGACCCCAGTCAATGGCACAGGGATGTGGCGCACTACGCTCGCGTTTCATATCAGGACGTTTATCCCGGCGTGAGCCTCGCCTTCCATGGTGCGCAGCGGCAACTGGAGTTCGACTTCGTGGTGGCTCCGGGGGCGAATCCCGCGCCTATCGGTTTCCATATCACCGGCGCGCAGGGCATGCAGACGGATGACTCCGGCAATCTGGTAATCTCTTCTGCCGCAGGCGACGTTTTACTGCACAAGCCGGTGGCCTACCAGGAACAGAACGGCGCGCGGCAACCCGTCGATGCGCGATTCGTCCTTAAAGCCAACCACCAAGTCAGTTTCGAGCTCGGCAATTACGATCACACCCACGAGTTGGTGATTGATCCCTCGGTCAGCTACTCAACCTACCTCGGCGGCAGCGGAAATGATGAGGGCCACGGAATCGCCTTCGATAGCAGCAACAACGTCTATGTCACGGGACAAACCGCATCCAGCAACTTTCCCACAACCACCGGGGCGTACCAGACCTCACTGCTGGGTGCGGCGAATGTCTTTGTAACGAGTATCGCCGCAAGCGGATCAAGCCTGATCTACTCCACCTATGTTGGCGGAACCGGCAGCCTTGGCGACAGCGGAAATGCAATCGCGGTGGACCAGACTTCCGGCGCTGCGTATGTCGTCGGCGGTACAACCTCAAGCAACTTTCCGACGACCAGCGGCGCTTTTCAGACCACGCTTAAGGGCCCAAAAGGCAACGCTTTTGCATTTGAGCTCAGCCCCAGCGGTTCGCTCACCTACAGCACCTATTTGGGAGGCACGGGCACTGACGTGGCGCTGGGCGTCGCCCTAGCCTCCGACAACTCCGGAGACGTTTACATTGCGGGGAGAACGTCTTCCTCGGACTTCCCCACCCTGGATCCACTTCAGACATCGGGCGGCGGGTTCGTCACGAAGCTGAACTCTTCCGGCACCGCCTTGGTGTATTCCACTTACCTGGCCGTTGCTGGCGACTCCGTCGATGCAATCGCTGTGGATTCGTCCGATAACGCTTACGTGACGGGACAAACCCTAAGTTCCAGTTTCCACACAACGGCAGGGGCGTTCCAGACCACATGCGGCAGTTGTACTGGCGGCAATTCCAACGCATTCGTCACGGTTCTCAATCCGGGCGGAAATGCTTACGTTTATTCCTCATTCCTCGGCGGCAGCGTCATCGATGCCGGCGACGGCATCGTCGTGGACTCCTCGGATAACGCTTACGTCACCGGGGTGACAGAATCGTCGAACTTTCCCACGACCTCCGGGGCATTCCAGACCACCTACGGCGGCTCTACCGATGCATTTGTGACGAAGGTAAATCCGGCCGGAAGTGCTCTTGTGTATTCCACTTACCTCGGCGGCAGTGCGTTCGACACCGGCGCTGGCATCGCGGTCGACGGAAACAACAACGCTTACGTGACGGGCCAAACCTCATCTTCTAACTTTCCGACGGCGAACCCCGCCCAGTCTGTTGCTGGAGGAGGCAGCGATGCCTTCGTGACCGAGCTCAACTCGACAGGTTCTCAGCTCATCTTTTCCACTTACCTGGGCGGTTCGGGGAATGAGGACGACAGCGGTTTCGGGGCCATCGCTACGAACGGGGGCAATATCTACGTGACGGGAGATACCGACTCTACGAATTTCCCGACTCAGTCGCCCTATCAAGCGGCCAACGCAGGTGGAGCCGACGCCTTCGTGGTCAAGTATTCGCAGTCGGCGTCTTCCGCATCTTTCACGTTGTCGGCTACAGCACTTTCGCCCGCCACAGTGAGTCCCGGAGGTTCCGCCACTTCAACCGTGACGGTGACGCCGGCGAATGGCTTCACCGGCAGCGTAGCGCTCACCTGTGCGATTTCGCCGACGGTCGCTCCTGCGCCCACTTGCGGCGCAGCGTCGGCCTCCCCGGGCACTCCCGGAACGCTCACCGTGAGCACCACGGCTGCAACATCGCTTCTGCGGCGTCCTGCGAACCGTCCCCCGTCCGGCCTGTTCTACGCGATGTTCTTGCCGATCGGCGGAATGGCTGTTTTGGGTCTGGGCTCGTGCAGATCGCGCCGGAAAAAGTTGTTTGGTTTCCTGCTTCTCGGTCTGCTCTTGAGCAGTCTGCTCCTGATGCCGGCTTGCGGTGGCAGCAGCGGCGGGGGGGGCGGAGGCGGCGGAGGCGGGGGCGGGGGCGGAGGGAACGGAGGCACGCCCTCCGGTCCCTACACCATCATTGTCACTGGCACCGCATCCGGAGGATCCCAAACCGGGACCCCTCCATCTCTGATGCTCACAGTCAACTAACCACGGACCCCAGAATCAAGGCCGTCTCCGATCGGAGGCGGCTTTATTTTTTCTGGCCACGACGGGGGCCGATTGGCACGATGCACGACTGTAGTCTAAGATTCTGTCTGGCGCATTCTGCGACAGGCCTTGTGTATTTCGTTGCTTTTGCGGGCTGATTGGCAGGCGGCATTCTTTCGGGCCGACTCGGGCAGCGTTTGCGCCGTTGGAGGAATCGAAGGTAGTGAGTTCTCATCCCCTCATGGTGAATCCCAGGCAGGTCATACGCGCCCTCGTTTTTGCTTTGTTACTCTCTCTGCTCTCCGCCGCCTCTACGTCTTTGGCTTACGCGCAATTTACCCTTACCGTAGCGAAGGCGCTTTCTCCATCCGCCATCGATCCCGGCGGATCCTCGCTGGCAACGCTCGATGTTGCGGCAGTCGGAAGCTTCGACAGCCCGGTTTCGTTTGATACCATTCCCTGCACGGTAACGCCGGTGCAACCAGCTGGCACTCCGCAGTGTTCAGTGAGCCCCACCTCTGTAACCCCACCCGGCCAAGCCTTCGTAACCGTTTCAACCACCGGCAGCACTCTGCCGGGGCTGTACACCGTTTTAGTGACTGGCACGAGCGGCTCGGCCTTGCAAACGGTTTCCCTAACCCTGAACGTCGTGAATGTAACCGGGAATTACACACTGTCGGTGTCGCCAACCACTGCGACTCCCAGTCCTGTGCCTGCGGGCAGCATCGCGACCACCGTCGTTACGCTGACTCCGATCGTCGACTACCAGGGACAGGTCACGCTGGCCTGCGCCTCGATTACTCCAGTTGTGGCGGCAGCGCCCTATTGCTCATTTACGGCGACCTCCGGCTCGACTTCCTTGCCGGCAGACACCGTCGAGGTCGCGAGTGGCGTTCCAGCCACCGCCACTCTTACCATCACCACCCTTGGACCTTATAATTCAGC
>Ga0302325_10023416_pt1 | contig 12870 bp, 13 predicted proteins | sample Palsa_T0_2_FD_201948 | JGI IMG/M metagenome (GOLD analysis project Ga0302325, IMG submission 201948) | Peat permafrost microbial communities from Stordalen Mire near Abisko, Sweden - Palsa_T0_2 | ecosystem: Environmental > Terrestrial > Soil > Palsa > Peat permafrost | place: Sweden: Abisko... | reverse complement strand
GCCTGCAAAACACGGGAAAAACTGCGCTGAATACACAGAAATGCGTGCCGCTATCCCTCGCCGGCCTGAAGGCCGGCGTCTCTCGCGAGGAAGGATGAAATGCCTGACTGCATTTCTCGCAATTGCATTCCTGTTTGCGTCGAGCTCTGCCTATACCGACAAATACAGCGATACGATAATATTCCGCGAAACCAACGACCGCCTTTAGCCACGCACTCGCATAAGACGCTGGGTGCGGCTTCCATCGAAGTCGCGGGCGAGGCGGCGCAGAAGCTGTCCCGATTCTGCGAGGGTTAGCGGCGGACTCAGGAAAAACCCCTGCACGAGCGTGCAGCGCTCTTCCTGCAAGAACAACAGCTGCGCGAAGTCCTCCACGCCCTCCGCGACGACCTCTAGCTTGAGCGTCTTCGCCATTGCAATTATGGTCGCCGCAATTACCCGATCTTCGCCGTTGTTCTGAACGCGCCGATGGTGCCGATACTGCCCGGATCGATCGAAAGAAATTGCGTCAGCCGCTCGGCCCACTGTTTGAGCAGCTCCTTTCTGTGTACCAAGACGAGGCAGTTGCGTCCTCGATGGGCAATCAAAGCGGCCGCGACGACCGTTTTTCCAAACGCCGTTGTCGCCGCCAACACACCGCAGTTGTGCTTCGACAAAGCGTCTACCGCGCTCCGCTGCTCTGGCCGAAGCGTGCCGAGAAAGCCGCAGTCCAGTTCCGCACCGCATTCGCGCAAATCCTCGACGTCAATTTGAACGTGGTGCGAGCGCAGGAGTTCGAACGATTCCTCGAGGCATCCACGCGGCAGCGCGACGTGCCTTGTATGCAGTTTTGCGCAGGAAACGATTCTCGGCCTGTCAAAGGTGGATCGCCGCATTGCCTGGGCCTGATAGAACTCGGGGTTCTGGAACGCGGCCAGCCGAACGAGCCGCGCTATCATCGACGCGGGCAGCGCCGAGCGATCAATGTAAATGTAATCCGCAGGACGATCTTGACGCGGTCCGGCAGTGGTTCCGTTACGGGCCGGACTGGCTGCCGTCGAGAGGGGAGTTGATTCCAGGGTTCATCGCCGTCCTCATCTGCAACGGGCATCCGAACGGCAAGTACTCGATCGCGCGCTTCCGCTGCCTCAATCCGCGGATAGACTTCCTGGGGCGTCAACCTGACGACGGAGGCAAGAAAGGCCCATTGATCCGTGTAGGCATGCAGATTGCGATCGACGAAGACGCTGTCGCCGTAATCGCGCGCGCGACGCTGCAGTGGCAATGCGATCAGATTACCAAATCCGCCCTGGGGCAACGTATCCTGACTGGGGAACAACCGGTCATAGGAGGCGAACCCTAATTCGGGTCGACGCTCCAGCGTGTCGGTCAATAGCGCCGCGCCCAATTTTCGGGCATCTCTCGCTGGAATCGGGTGCGAAAAGAAAACCCAGACGTGGCTACCCTCCCCCGATCGCGATCTTTCGAGTGCCGCCGGCACCCCGCTCAGGCGACACGTCTCCATAAAGGCCAACGCGTCAGCAGCCCAATGCTCACCGTCGAAATCCGCCGTCACGAACCAGCAGTTGCCATCCAATAGAATGGGATAGACACCCGCCACAAAGCCCGCACCGCCGGATCGTTGACCGTCCTCCCCGCGTAGATGCCGGGCGATCACGCTGTCCGATACCGCAATAAACCCCTGATTAGGGCATTCCCCACACTTCACTTGCGGTTTATTACAGACGCCACGGACCCATTCATTCGTGCACGCTGGGGCATAACTCGATTTACCGGTATTGCGGTTCTCCCAACGGAGCGGGAAAACATCTGCCCGACCGGCAAACAGGCGGCGAAACAATGCGATTTTCTCGGCTGCTCCGGAGTGAGCAGTGATCGGTGCGCTGACGGTGTGACCCGTCCCAAGCGACAGAGCCTTTGACTGAAGGCGGGCCAATCGCTCGCTCAGTGCGCTGCGCTCTGTCTCCAGTTCCTCAAGCCGTGCGCGTATAGACGCAATGTCAGTCTTCTCGTCTTGGGTGGGCATGCAAGAAACTACGTCACGATCGAACGACAACAATGGTCACCTGCAGCCTACCTCCGAAGATTCAAAACATTGACGGTTCGAATTTGCCGCAACCGGATCTGAATCCCCGCCTCAGATGAGAGCAACGACGTCCTTGGTGTTCAACCACAGGGATGTTTGTACAAGTCCACTCCTTTGTAGCCTTTGAACGAGCTCGCCGGGTGCCCATGGAGGATTTTGCTTTCGTGCGCGCAGTTCGCGGAACGCGGCAACCGCGCGCTTTTCATTGAGGTCAACCAAATCCATTACGAAGTCATCGGGGTGGAGTACTTCGATCTGCAGGTGCTCGTGCAGATGCGCCGCTGCAAAATCCGCGATGTTGAACGTGACAATCGCATCCGCCCGCACCGCCATCGCTGCCGCGACCACATGTCGATCTTTGAGTTGCACAGGTTCGAGGATCGCCGGCTCCTGGAATTCGAGGTCGATCGCAGCGTCCGGGAACGCAGCGTCCATAGCAGCAGCAATCCGTTCCACGCGTTTCAGTGTATCGCCGTCGAACGACCGTTCGCTCAGTCGTTCCAACAAATTGCGCGTCCATTCGGCGCGAATACGCGTCGACCATTTCGGGTTGAAGAACTCATGGCCAGCCAACGTCAGCAGAACATCACGCACCAGCATTGGAAATAGCGTGCATGCATCCAGAACGACCGTGAATCGATCGAGTGGGACTATCAAAGATCGTAGCCGCCCATTTCCTCGCTGAGGCCGACGAGTTCATCCATTGCGGCCCGACGTTTAACATGAGTGGTTTGCTTGTGGCGCAGCACGTCTTTCATCAGCACACGCCGATGACGACCTACTTTGCGATAGGGAATCTCCCCCGCTTCAAGCACTCGGATCAGAAACGGACGAGAGACCCCGAGCACCTCTGCCGCCTGCTTCGTCGTTAGCTCCGACGATTCGGGGTAGAGAACGAACGTTTGCTGTCGCGCCATGAGCGCGAGGATTTGCGAAAGCAATCGCAAAGTCGCCGGCGGAACTTCGAGCCGAGCGCTGTCGCTGCCATCGGCTTGCTGTTCAACAAGTGCGATACGGTGAGCCTGCGGATGATCCAGCGCCTCGCTCATCAAGCGACTGGCTTGCGCCAGTAATTCCGCATCGTCGTCACTCAGATCTACACGGTCTGCAGTAATGGTCATGGTCCGGCTCCTATAAGTGCATTATACGCAATAAAGGAATTATTCGCAAAGGGCTGTGTCCGAATATGCAAAATACGGGAAAGGGCGGGCTCGCAGGTTCCGACGGGACGTTACGGCATTACTGTACATTCATACAGCATCGCATACAATCCCGTGAGCCTCGCTAACAAACTACGCGACCCAAAGTTGCACCCAGTGTGATTCCCCCGTCGGCGCCAAATCGTCGCAGTGACTCTCTGGCTGTTCTGCTTGAAACGGTATTGACTTTGGGGGCGCTAAATCACTATTATATTCAATAAAATTATATAGTTACATGGTGGCCAGGGAGGGAATTGAAAGCCATCCTTATCTTGAGGAATTTAAAGATATTTTTGAGACGCCATAGAAAGTTACCCTCAAATCGAACCCGCAAAAGGAGTGGCTGTTGGTAGACGTCCTCGGACTCTCCGTCCCCACAAAGCAGTGCGCCGATTTGCCGCACTGGCCTCGAGGCCAGCGCTCCGCTAGACGAGTTGAATCGCTGCAGGCCTTTCCGTGAACCGACTGTATGCTAAGGACGTGGGTACCAAACTTTCCGTAGCGAACCGTTATTGCGCAATCCCGAGGTGCGGGAACGGACCGTGACCAGGTCTGTCGCCACATCATCCGCGATCGAGGGAATTCGAGCGCCGTTCGGAGGCGGTGCGAAAACCGGTGCAAGCGGCAAGATCCGTCTCAAACGGAAGAGGCCCTAACCACCGACTTCAGCGTGCGCGCTATGACTTCGCGAAATATCTTGGTCATCGGATCATAGCCGCGGCTCAATCCGGTGTGAACGGCGGCAATGTATTCTCGTTTCTTGGCGTCTCGGATCCCTCAGAAATGCGGAGCCGGTAGTCCGGACCATGAGTACACGCAGCAGGGGCTTCAGTGAAGCTGGCTCAAAAATGCGGACGCCCGGCGTGCGGCCGCGCTGCGGAAGCGTTTGAGTCAGCGGCTCAATATAAAACGAACGCGGATTTCTGAGTGAGGAGGAATCTGATTACTCAGAGACCACCCTACTCGCGAGCTGAGAATCAGAACGATCACGAAGTTGCCGACTCTGGCGTAATTGGGTTATGACCCATCGACGCCGGCACAGCGAAATGGGAGGTTGCTTTAGCTAATAAAATCAAATTGTTACTGGTCAGGGGGCCGCAAGTAGCGTCCTGATCGACTGCGATACGTCGGGCCTCCGCCGGGTTGCGCATTTGCTAGGCTAACTTGCGGATAATGTGTATTCTACGTACAATGCACAGCATGGGCACAGATGACAGTGTCACCGTCAGTGCAGCGGAATTTCACCGCAATGTCGGCGTATATCAGGACATCGCACTAACCAAGCCCGTCACCATCACGAAGAACGGTCGCGAACGCACGGTGTTGCTGTCGGCGCAAGAGTATGCGCGTCTGAAGCGCCGCGACCGCCGGGTCATTGCAGCCGGCGAGCTTTCGGAGCGTCAAGTCGACGCTATTCGCAACGCCCGAATTCCAGACCGATACGCGGATCTCGATAAAGAAATCAAAGACTGAAGACCGTGCCGTTTCCGGAACCGTACGCCGGTCTGGTGATCCGCTATTCGTATCTTTGGAAACGGGAACAAGAAGCGGGACGCGAAGAGGGAACGAAGGATCGGCCGTGCGCCGTTGTCATGGCGATCATGGACCAAGACGGCGAATGGGAAGTGTTGGTTCTACCCATTACGCACAGTCCGCCCCCCGATCCGGCCGATGCCATTGAGATTCCCGCGGAAACCAAGAAGCGACTTGGGCTCGATACCGACAGATCTTGGATCATGATCACAGAGGCGAATTTCTATGGCCAGGTCCCGACCTCCGGCCTGTCCCCGGAGGCGACGCATCGACGATTGCTTACGGGCCGCTACCGCCGCGGTTCTTTGCGCATGTGCGCGACAGGTTCCTTGAGCGCGATCAGCGTGAAAAATCCTCTCGCATCCGGCGCACCGAATAGCGTCACCGGAGCATCGTGCACCCTCCCTTACCTAGCGCAGGCGGTGCGCTTTGATATCTCGTGTCGGGATTTGCCGCTTGCTCACTGCATAGAGATCGCGAGATCCGTACAGATGCTCGCACTGCTGCCGATCACTCGATATCGTCCACGAGATGTGTCGCCGCAGCACGACGTCATACCGGAAGTCGGCCGCCATGCGCCGATGCGGCTTGCCGTCAACGACGCTCTCGACGAGGCGCTCGCTCGGCAGCATGTCAGTCTCGACACGAAACCAAATATCACCCAACAGGAGCAGAAACGTGCGCTCATCCACGGCACGGCGGCGTAGGGCGATCTGCGCGAGTTCGCGCCTGCGATGCTCGGCAATTCCGCGACGCCAGGAGCGGTGATCCCTGTTGGGACGGATCAAGCCGGTACGCGGATCCACGTACAGCTCTTGAGATATTCCGGAGCCACGCGCAAGAAATGCCGAACGAGGCGCAAGGTCAACCAGCCGCCCTCCGCGGACCCCGACATCGATCGCGATGAAGTCACGAATGTGTTGATGAATGTGCTGTTGCACGATATTGCGCCGATCGATGCCGGCACAGACCTCGCTGAACACCTTGTTCCAAGGGCGCCCGATCTGGGCGTGCAGGTAGCGACGCAGCGGGGCGAGGTTCTCGTTGAGTTCACGATAGCCGTAGCCCGCTCGCGTACCGAGCCGCATCGGCCCGTCAAAATCGTTGCGTAACCGAGCGGCGAGTGCGTCTCGCCCCTTCCAGCGGCGCGGCCGCTCCACAATCACTTTGTACATATCTTCGCGCATGATCGGCTCCAGATAACGAAAAGCCCTCGGCAAGAATCCTTGGCCGAGGGCACAATCTGCGGGAGGCGAAGATCGACCCTATCGGCTTCGGGTAATGCGCTACCCGCAACCGTGAGCTCGCGGACCGGCGCTACATGGCGTGCAAGTGTGTCGACTTCGATAAAAGTCGCATGTGGTGCTCCAAATTCAGAGCCGGGCAGAATACCCCTTCAAATGAAGATGTCAAGACTGGGCGTACGGCTACCCCACTCGAAGATTAGTCCGCGCTCTTGCCTCGGCCTGGCACCCTTCATCGCCAGGATCTAGCCGTGGGTATTCCGCGATCTCGGCTCCATGGTGCTTGCTCGTACACTACCCGCTTTCGGATAATAATCGCCGTGTGCGCAGATGCCACCGTCACCGTCAGTGCAGCGGAACCTCACCGAAATTGTCGGCGATTGCATTGCGCGATGACATCCCCGGGACTGAAGGGAACCGCCACAGCTGTGTCGTTCGCGCCCGGCTTCGACGATGATTGAATCCGCGCCCGTGCCACGCACCATTGCGGAAGCCGACTGGAAGGTGCTGAGGCGCGTGCATCCGCTCGCGCTCGAACGCTACTGCGAAGACGTGCTTGGCGAGATTGAGCGCGTGACACACAACCGCGCCCAGAGCCCCCATCAGCGTTACCTCGATATTTTCAAGATCATCGAACGGCGCGACCGCGAAATCGCAAGCATATTCAATGATCCAAAGCGCTCTAATGCTTTTACGATGCTGGCCAGGATTCGCGCGGCTGGCTTTCTCACGGAGGATGAATTCTCCAGCTTGAGTCCGGAAACGCGCAGTGCCATCGAACTGCTGCTGGGCGTCCGGTAAGTATTCGGCATGGCCACACTCTCGCGATTTTCTACCTCCACTGTCTTTGACTCGGGCTCCTCCGTTCCTTGGCTGGCCGCGCAGGGCCCCTTGGCCTACAGTCCCGAGGTGCCGCCGCCGACAGATTCTTTTTTCCAATACAGTTGGATTCTTCCCGGGATTTTCGACCCGAAAGTCAATCTGCGCGAGCACCGCTACTTCGGCAGTCCCCTCAAGTGCGACGCGCGCTTTCTCTTCGACTTCTGGGGAGACGTTCGCAAAGGAAATGGGGCGGTTCTGCACTCTCAACTCGGTGCTTTCTCGGACATCCAAGTCACGGCGCCGATAGCCGCCTATCGCCAGGTAAACAAACTGTACGGTACGGCGGGCTCTGTGCTGATTCAGCACGGCAGTTACCAATGGATTTCTCATCAGGATCAACCCCATATGGAACAGGGACAAGCCCTGCTCTATCGGGGTATCGCAGAGACTAAGGTGTTCCGTTGCTTGCAGTTCCGACCGGAAGAACTTTCCGCTGTGAATCACGACATCTGGCGAAAGTACCTGGGCGTTCAGGCGGCGATGCTGTCGGATTCGGTGCTGTCCTTCAACACCGTTCACGATCGGGTCAATCGCTGCGAGACCGGCGGCCTGCGCCACGCAACGTGGCTCGGCGATGCAATGGCCACCGCGGCTGGACTCGACATCAAATCCACCGGCTTTGCCAATCAGCTTTGGTGCGCAGCCCAGCAGTCGTATACCCTGGACCCAATCATGGGGACGCGGAAATTCGGTCCCCACTGTGTTGTGCTGAAAACCCCGCTGAGCAACCTCCGGATCACGACATTCTTCGCAGGCGAGTCAGAGGTGAAGGTAGTCGATCCGAGCCGGGTCTCCGTGGTGGATACCGTTGGGTGCCAGGTGGAATCTGTGCAGGCTATGCAGTGAGAGCTGTCACAACTTGACTAAGCGCGCAACAACTGACATGGATCGCCAGCCGCTGCCGACGGACGCCCAATTGCAACAGTTGTCCGATTCGGCAAGTTTCAAGCGCGCGCAATCCTACCTGCGCTCTCGCGCCGTTGAGATTACAGCTCGCCTCGACACGCAGATCGACGCCATAGTGTCCGGTACCGAGGATTACTCCGTGAGGCTGCTGCTCGGCGGGCGTGAAGCGGGATCACACTGCACCTGCCCCGCGTTTGCGAAGGGAATATTTTGCAAGCACCTTATCGCCACTGCGATCGTCGCTCGAGACCACGCGACAACCGATGACGAGGTGAGCGCCGATTCCAGCACGCCCCGCAGGGCTACGGCCACGGCGGATTCCGATCTGCGCGTCTTTCTCGCCGCACAAACCGCCGAAAGACTTGCCGGCTGGCTCACGGATCTCGCCGAGACCGATCCGGCCATCGAGCGACGTCTGCGTGTCTACCAGTCGCAGCATTCACCACGCGAGCTACGCAAGGCGCTCGGCAGGTTACTTCGTGCTTCGCGATTTCTGGATTGGCGCGCCTCGCGCAAGTTTGCCCGTGACCTCGACCCGGTCATTGAACTGCTTGCCGAATTGGCAGGCACTGACGCCCACAACGGCATCGCGCTCTACGAGTACGCGCTCACTCGCTTGTTCAAGATTTATGAACAAAGCGACGATTCCGGAGGCGATATCGGCGAACGGATTCGAGAGCTCGTCAGGCGCTACCTCGATAGCCTCGTCCACAGGACTCCCGCCGATGCAGCGCGCGCCAAGGCCCTTTTTGCGCTGCAGCGCGAAGATCAGTGGAGTTTTCTGCCGATCAAGGAGGTCTGGGCACTTCTCGATGAGGCGGGGCGGGCGGTCTATGCAAAAGCCATCGAAGACGAATTTCACGCACTACCTCCACGCTCGCCCACCGAGGGGAACCGGTTCCAGAGCGGATACTTCTGGCCGACGGAGCGCATGGAGGCACTCGCCACCGTACGCGGCGATACGGACACGCTCATCGCTGTCATCTCACAAGACCTCACGAGCGGCCACTCGTACGAACGGATTGTCGCTGTGTGTGAGGCTGCCGGTCGGCACCGCGAAGCGACGCAGTGGGCCGAACGTGGCCTGAAGGCGCATCCCGACTGGCGCGGCATCCGGCCGCTCCTTGCGAGGCAATACGAACGCGCCGGCCTGACCGACGAATCCCTGGAGCTTTATTGGCAAGACTTTCAACGTCAGCCCACGGTCGAAACTTGGCGAGCCCTCAAGAACGCTGCTGGTCAACAGTGGTCACGCTACCGCACGCGAGCACTGGAGGAGGTTTGTCGCCGCGAGCGCGCGTTACCTGACGGGCGACGCGATGCGTCTCTGCGCACAAGATTGCTGGTCGCCGATCGCGACTTTGAAGCGGCCCGCGTACTCGCCGAGCAGCATGCGCTCGCGCCCGAGTTGCTCGACGGCCTTGCCCAACAGATTGCCGCAGCCCACCCGGAGTGTGCGGCCGGACTCCTGCGACGCTTCGTCGATGCTGTGCTTCCGCGGTGCCAGCCACGCGACTACGCCTATCAGGCGCAGCAGATTGCGCGGATTCTAGCGCTCGCACCTGGCCCGAATTCTCGAGCTTGGGTCAATCAGATTCGCGTTCAGTACGGCGCGCGCCGCAAACTCATTTCATTGCTTGACGCTGCGATGACTCCGGGCGAAAGCCCGAGTCGCGAACAAAGCAGTTGACGCTCACCTTGACCCCGGAGCGGAGGATCCAACGCAAGGCGGGAACCGAGCCCGACGTATTGCCTGTGCGAGGCTTGCAGGGAGGGAATTGAACAATACGCGGAAAGCCTATTATTTACGCCATTCTTGAATGACCGAAAACTGAGTTACCCGCGCTGTCACCCACAGCCGATTTTGGGCAATTCGGCTACTGAACCCTCGACCCTCGACCAAATTTTCGGCTGACTTATGCTCTTAATTCGATTGCGGGGTATTTACAGCGTGATAGAAACTGAGATCGACGTTCCGTCGGCGCGAAGCACGTGAAAACCCGACGTCGACCAGCCTTCGTCTGCGTTGCGTTGCCTTGAGAAGTACCGGATCCCTGCACCAGCTTTGGTGACGCCTCCCGGCGGCACGACCGAGTCGTACAGTTCCAGTAATGCGCGAAGATCGTCATGATCGGACGGGTCCGTGATTGTGTCTCCGTCGCTGTACCGACCAAGCAGATTCCGAAAATGTTCGATAGCGGCTTTCCGGGTCCTCCATGACCGACCGTTCGAGAGCGTCACGGGTTTAGCCACCGAGCCTCCTTACGATCGAATGGGCAGCACAACACGGGGCTCGATTGGCTGAAGCACCTTGTGCGATGCGAGTATTTCGTCGTAGAGCCGGAGATGCTTTGGTGCTATCACAGTTAGTACTAACGCGTAGCGAATTAACTCCGTCCCAGAACCTACCGGCGCCCCACCATCGCGGGCATTGTAGTGAATGTCAAACGTTGCCTTGTTCAAACTGCTACCTAGCATTCCTTTGTTTGCGTGAAGAACTGTTTCCCATTTTCCGAGGTCGGCTCGCTGCTCCTGTTCAGTACGGAACACGGAGGCCGAGAAAAACGAGCCGGGTTTGATCTGTTTGCCGGCGACCTTGTTAATGTTTGGCCTGAAAGTGATAGTTAGTCCAGCTTTGGTATAGGCCGCAGCATCCTCGACATCTACAGGACTCGCATAGCAGAAAGTAGCGCTTAGCTGCACCCTCCCCACCAAAGGTGCGGCCGGCAGGGGTAGAGGAGCGCGAAGGTATTTGCCTGGTCGCAAGAGCCCTTGATAAATAATCCGCGCAACACCGTCATCACACATAATGATCTCGTTGAGATCATTCGGAATCCGCCCCCAACCGACTTCGGCGACTGGTTCGCCCGAATCGTTCTGTGCAGCGTGCACCATCAGTGCCTTGATCGTTAGTGGATGCACAGCTTCGCCCAACACCGCGCGAACTCCAACCGCGGTCCGCAACGCCAGCGGTGCAGCAAAGCTGGTGCCCATAGTCGCAACCAGTTGAGGCTTCTTTCCCGACCGGGCAACATGAAAGTACTCACCAGGACAACCGCCAAATGCGAGGATATCGGGTTTTTGCCGACCCGGACTGCGGCCAGGTCCGCAGGCACTATAGGCGGCTCGCGCCCATTTGAGTTTGGTGTGATTTGCAGCCCCCACCGAAATCGCATTGACGCTGTCGGAGGGCACCTGGATTCGATTCAGTTTATTTACGGCGTCCCTCTCACCATTATTACCAACCGCGACGGTCATCAGCGTCTCGCCGTCACTCAATACGGTGTCGAGCACGGCGGTCCAGGCATGAACGTCGGCGTCATCCGCCGGCAGATCTGGTCCCAGGCTAAGGTTAAGGAATTGGTACCTCCGCGACAACAGCACGTCCTCGATATGCCCCAATGTCCGATAGAGCTCATATGGATCCTCCTTGCCTGACAACTCATCGAGTACACGATAATGGTCGACCGCTGAATAAGGGCGTTGGGCCTCGCTGCTTGGTTCGATCGGTCCGAATAGGAAGGCTGACGTAACGCCAAGACCGTGGTCAACGTACCCGTCGACGTCTGCCGCGCTCGGATCAGATTTCTCATACCTGCCAACGTACGGCTCGAGCACATGCGAATCGGGGAGTCCCCCATCCAAGATCGCAACAGAAGGCTCATCAGAAAGAGGCTTGGCATTAGGCAGGGAGAAGCTAATGGACACACCAGCCGCGCGAGCGAACTGTGCGATGCCGCGAAGCTGAGGCATGGGGCGGACAACTCGGAGTAAACTGAACTGCGCCAGATTTTCGAGACGGGACGAATCTCCCCGTGCAGCCAGGAAGAGCATGCGACCTACTGGGAAATCGAATTCAGCGTTGACCGCAAAGCCACACTCTTTTGCATAAGCTGAGAATGCACGCCTAACGCCCTGCACTCCCTGATCGGGAAGGAAATGCAAACCGATTTCATAGACACCCCGCGCATCGGGCTCTCCCAGACGAATTCGATCGCTGGCCTTCATACTACTGAACTGTTCAATTTCGGCAAATTGAAGCCCCTCCTTAGACTCCACAACAAGCCCCGTGGCGTAGGACGGCAAGCGGGCAAATGCTTCGCGAGTACCAGCGACAAGAAGTTGTGTCGATTCACACTCAGGCGGCGCGGTCTTTCGCACATCCTTCCGTGGCCGTACTCGAACGGTTCGACTTCCAATCGCCGTCAATCCGGCCTGCCTTAAAAGAGCGGACGGAAAGTACGACTTAGCAATGTAGGCTGGATGAAGGTCGACCTTCGCAACTGCAACGTCAAACGGACAGGCGGCGGCCGGAAGCGATTGAAGCTCCAGCACCGCATCGACGATCTGCGGAATTACATGCGCCTTCGCCTCTGCAAGACTGTACGGGTGGGCCTTGTTAGGTTTAGTCGGCGGCGGCGGAATGTCGTATGTCAGTAGCTCACCTTTTCCTATGATGAATCGACTGGCCATATCAGGCGACCTTGCGGCCGCCACGGCCCTTGACAGGCGATGGCCCGGCATACTTCCGAATCGTGTCGCGCGCAATCCCGGTCAAGGACATTATCTTATTGTGAGAGAGCAGCCCTGCCCGCGCCAATTCGATTGCCAATTTGAGGCGCGTTGGCTTATCAAGCCGTTCGACGTGCTTCGTTGCCATGGACGCAACCACCACGTTGGGATCGCCACCATCGAGAATGACCTCGCGTCGCAGCGCTTGCACGGCGCGTTCTACTTCAGACATCGAACTACCATGCAGGGAAGCCGCCAACAAGGCAATAACTGGCTCGAATAGCTGAACATCCGAACCTAAGAAGCGTCGAACTGCAACCTCAATCGTCGCTGGATCAGTGAATCCGAAATGTAGTATTGCGTCAAAGCGCCGCCAGAGGGCGGGGTCAACGAGATCAGGGTGGTTGGTCGCGGCGAGAAGCAGTCCCGAATCCGGCCAAGAGTCGACCTCCTGTAAAATCGCCGTGACCAAGCGCTTAAGCTCTCCAACATCCGACTCGTCACTCCG
>Ga0302325_10023414_pt1 | contig 12870 bp, 10 predicted proteins | sample Palsa_T0_2_FD_201948 | JGI IMG/M metagenome (GOLD analysis project Ga0302325, IMG submission 201948) | Peat permafrost microbial communities from Stordalen Mire near Abisko, Sweden - Palsa_T0_2 | ecosystem: Environmental > Terrestrial > Soil > Palsa > Peat permafrost | place: Sweden: Abisko... | reverse complement strand
GCACGGCCGGCACCTGCGTGACTCGGTACGCCTCGGCCAGGCGGGGTTCCCGCCGGGTGTCCACCTCGGTCACCCGCGACCCCGGCTCGGCGGTGCGCAGCCGCTCCGCGAACGTGCGGCAGGTTCGGCATTCCGGGTTGCTGAACACCACCCACGTCCGGTCCGCCCCTCGCAGGATCTCAGCGGGAACCAGCGGAAGGTGGGAAAAGTGGCGTCTGCCCGGAGGCCGGCTGGGGCGAGGCGATTTTCGTTGTCGCCAGGCCCGCCAGGCCAATGCCGCACCAAAGGACACAAACAGGAAGAGCGCGATGCGGGGCACGAAAAAGAACATGAGTAGGAAGAAGGATATGGGCGTTTTTACCTCTTGACCGCCGCGAGGCCCCCTGTAGAATTGGTCATGGAACTCTCCACACTCGGTCAGGCGCAGGTTCTGCGGTCTGGCAACGTCGACGTCGTAGTTGCTCGAGAGCGGGCCCGGCAGCGCCGCATCCGCCGTATAGCAGGCGGACTGGCCTTGGTCACGGCCTTCGTGGCGGTACGGGACCTCATGGGCCATCCCATCGGTTTCGGCCTGCCCCACATGCCCGCCGGCATGGCCCAGTACACCCCGGCGCTGCTCATGGTCCTTTTGCTGGCCGCCGTGATCATTATCCCCATGGCGGGTGCCGGTCGGTCGCCCCACATGATGTTCCGGGCCGACGAAATCGACGTCTCGTTTGACGACGTCAAGGGTGCCGAGGTGGTGGTCGAGGAGGTCGTGAAGTCCCTCAACCTGTTCCTCGCCTACAAAACGTTCCAGGAGCGCATGGGCGGTAACCCCCGCCGGGCCATCCTGTTCGAGGGGCCGCCGGGGACGGGCAAGACGTACCTGGCCAAGGCGATGGCCAAAGAGGCGGGCGTGCCGTTCCTGTTCGTTTCCTCGTCGGCCTTCCAGTCGATGTACTACGGCCAGACCAACCGCAAGATCCGCTCCTACTTCAAGGCGCTGCGGGCCGCTGCCCGGCGTGAGGGCGGGGCCATCGGGTTCATCGAAGAGATCGACGCCATCGGGGCGTCACGTAGCGGCATGGGCTCCACCACGGCGCGTGAAGGCGTGTCCGGCGTGGTCAACGAACTGCTGGTCCAGTTGCAGTCGTTCGACCAGCCGCCGACCGGCCTGCGCATGGTGGGCGGCCTGGTCGACATGGTGAACCGGTTCCTCCCCTCGGCCCGGCGCATCCGCAAGCCCCGGGGCAGCCACGCCAACATCCTGGTCATCGGCGCCACCAACCGAGCCGCCGACCTCGACCCGGCGTTGCTTCGTCCGGGACGCTTCGACCGCTCGATCTACTTCGACCTGCCGTCGCGGGCAGGCCGGCGGGACATCATCGACTACTACCTGGGCAAGAAGGCGCACGAGTCCGACCTGGACGAGCCCGCCCGCCGGGAGACGTTGGCGGCCATGACCATCGGCTACTCGCCCGTCATGATCGAGCACCTGTTTGACGAGTCGCTGGTCTGGGCGCTTCGCCGGGGAGCCGAGCAACTGAACTGGGGCGACATCCAGAAGGCCAAGATGACCGAGGAGATCGGCTTGGCCCAGCCGGTGGCGTACACCGAGGCAGAGCGGCGGACCATTGCCACGCACGAGTCGGGGCACGCCACGGTGGCGTACCTGGTCGGTGCCGGGCGCAAGCTTGAGGTGCTGTCGGTGATCAAGCGCAAGGACGCGCTGGGTTTGTTGTCCCACTCAGATACCGAGGAGCGCTGGACCCAGACCAAGACCGAGATCCTGGCCCTCATCCAGATCGCCTTCGGCGGGCTGGTGGCCGAGGAGTTGTTCTTCGGTGAGACCAGCACCGGGGTGGCAGGGGACCTGCAGGCGGCCACGGCAGCCGCGGCCCAGATGGTCGGGTCGCTCGGCATGGCCGGCAGCCTGGTGTCGTTGGACGCCGCCACCGGCCCGGGCGGGGCCAACATCGTGGCCAAGGTGCTCTCGACCGATGAGGGCCGCAAGGCGGTGGAGCAGATCCTGGATGACGCCCGCTCCAAGGTCCGCACCCTGCTGGCCGACAACCTGACCACGGTCGAAGCGCTGCGCGACGCTCTGTTGGAGCGCGACGAACTGGTGGGCGACCAGATCACCGCCGTCATCGCCAGCGCCTGCCAGAGCCCCCCGGCCGACCAAACCGTCCCCACCGTCATCGACCTCCGCTAGCCCCCGGGGAAAGCCGCCGAACCCCGCGAACTATGTGGGATAAACGTTCTTTGCGTACTTACGGTCACCACTGACGATAAGCCCACAAAGAACTGCAATCCCACAAAGAACGCGGGCCAAATGGTGCCGAGGGACTCGTACGTCGTGGAGGCTGCCCGTTACCCCGGGCAGCCGGAGCGACGTGCGAGTCCCTCCGCTACGCCCCAACAGCAGGGGCCAGGCCAACCGCAGACAGAACGAAGGCTTGGACCTGCGCCTCGTCCTTCCACCCGTCGTAACGCCCCGACGGCCCGGCGTGGCCCGCGTCCATCTCCGTCTTGAGCACCAGCACCCGCCCCTCGCTCGCCTGCGCCCGTTGCTTGGCCACCCACTTGGCCGGCTCCCAGAAGCCGACCCGGGGGTCGTTCAGCCCGGCCGAGACGTACATCGACGGGTACCCGCCTGTTCCCACGTTGTCGTACGGGGAGTACGACTCCATATAGCGGTAGATGTCGGGGTCCTCCATGGGGTTCCCCCATTCCTCCCACTCGGTGGCGGTGAGGGGAAGGCTCGGATCCTGCATGGTGGTCAGGCAATCGACGAACGGGACCTCGGCCACCACCGCCCGCCACAGGTCGGGGCGCATGTTGGTGACGGCGCCCATGAGCAAGCCTCCAGCGCTGCCGCCCCGGATGACCAGTCGAGCGGGCGATGTGTAGCCGGCTGCGACCAGGTGCTCGGCGCAGGCGATGAAGTCGCTGAACGTGTTGCGCTTGTGGCCTAGTTTCCCGTCCTCGTACCACCCACGGCCCAACTCCCCGCCCCCGCGAACATGGGCGATGGCGAACACAAACCCCCGCTCCAGCAGGCTCAACCGGGACGAGGAGAACGTCGGGTCGATCGAGATCTCATACGCGCCATAGCCGTACAGCAAGCACGGGGCGGAGCCGTCCCGGGGCACGCCGCGCAGGCTCACGATGGACATGGGTACGGCGACGCCATCGGGGGCGGGGACCCACAGTCGCTCGGTGTGGAAGCGCTCCGGCTGGTAGCCGCCCAACACCGTCTGCTGCTTGACCACTAGCCGCTGCCTGGTGTCGAGGTCGTACTGGATGCCCGACGGCGGCGTGACCAATGACGTGTAGCCGAAGCGATAGGCGGTGCTGTCCCATTCCAGATTGGCGCCCCCGCCCAGGCTGAAGACGGGCTCGGGCTGCTCCACCACGTGCTCGACGCCGTCGACCAGGCTGATGACGCGGATGCGCTCCAGCCCCTCCTGACGCTCGGACACAACGAGGTGGCGGGCGAAGGCCTCCACCCCTTCCAGGCGGACGTCGGGTCGGTGGCCGATCATCACCTTCCAGTTGGCCCGGCCCGGATCGTCGGCCGGGGTGCTGAGGAGGGCAAAGTTCTCCGCCTCGTCGTCGTTGGTCAGCACGAGGAACACGTCCTCGCCCCCGATCACGGCGTGCTCGATGCTGTACTCCACGCCTTGGCGCCGGGCCTCAACCAGCCGGGGTGGGTCGAACGGGTGCCCGGTGTCGATGACGTGGACCTCCGAGCTCACCTTGCTGTCGCTGGAGATGACGATGAAGCGGTCGCTGCGGGTGACGCCGACGCCCACGAAGAACCGCTCGTCATCCTCCTGCAGCACCAGCGCGTCGTCGGCCGATGGGGTACCGACGCGGTGGCGCCAGATCTGCCACGGTCGCAGCGCCGCGTCAGGCCGGGTGTAAAAGAACACCTGTCCATCGGCGCTCCACCCCGAGGAGTAGTAGACGTCGTCGATCTGGTCGGGCAGGTCGGTGCCGCTGTCCAGGTCACGCAGGCGCAGGGCGTAGCGCTCCCCGCCCGTGGTGTCCACGGCGTAGGCCAGGCAGGTCTGCTCCGGGTTCAGGTCGAACACGCCTAGGGCAAAGAAGTCCGACTGGGCCGCCATAGCGTTCTCGTCCAGCAGGATCTGCTCGCCCGGCCCCCCCGATTCGGACAGCGCCAGGACCTCGACCGCGGTCATGGACTTGTCCGGGTCCGATCGGCGGCAGTGGATGGGGTACTGCTGCCCCTCCTCAGTCCGGCTGTAGTACCACCACGGGCCTAGGCGGGCCGGCGCGCCGATGTCGGTCTCCTTAATCCGGCCCTTGATCTCCTCGAACAGCGAGGCGCGCAGGTCGGCCAGAGGGGCCAAGACCTGGTCGGTGTAGGCGTTCTCCGCCTGGAGGTAGGCGATGGTCTCGGGATCCTCACTGTCCCGCAGCCAGTACCAGTCGTCGGTACGAGTGTCGCCGTGGGCGACCAGAACATGGGGACGACGGGGAGCGAGGGGGGGCGAGGCCATGATCAAGAGCCTTCCACGGTGCTGCGCGGTACCGGGTCGTGGTACATCTGCGTCGTGGACCTCACCGAACCAACCCAGGCGCCGCCGATGGTGGTGTGCGGGGTGGATGGGGACGAGGTGGCGGCGGCGGTGACGGCGGCGCGGGCGGCGGGTCGGCGCGTGGGTGCGTTCATCGGCGACCCCGACGATCCCGAGGTGCACGAGGCGGCGGTGGTCATGGCACGCGAGTTGTTCGGCGACGACGCTGTTGTGGTCACATGCGGGTCAGACGCCCGTCAGTCCGAAACACGATCAGGTACCGTTTGAAGCCCCACCCCGACGAGTAGGCGGCAACAACCAGCACGTGCGACATAATCCGACCAACAGCCGGCTCAAGGCTTACGTCGTCGCGCCCGCGCTGGCCGCCTGTGCCCTGGTGTTCCTCGGTGCCCCGGCGGCGCGCGCCGCCGGTTCCACCGTGCCGCTGCTGACCTGGACCAAGCTGGCGCCCGCCACCGCTCCCTCGCCCCGGGAGAACGCGGCCATGGCGTACGACGCGGCCAACGGCACCACGGTGCTGTTCGGCGGACAGTCGGGCAGCCTGATGCTGGGCGACACGTGGACCTGGGACGGTGCCACGTGGACGCAGCAGAGCCCCGCCCTCAGCCCACCGCCGCTGCAGTCGGCGTCGATGGCGTACGACAACATCGGCCACCGGCTCATCCTGTTTGGCGGCGCGGGGACGACGGGGACGGCGACCAACGCCACATGGGCCTGGGATGGATCCACATGGACGGCGCTGGCGCCGACCACCAGTCCTCCCGCTCGCTACGGCGCCGCCATCGCCTCGGACGCGGCGACGGGCAGCGATGTGCTCTTTGGCGGCCTGTCGGCGCCGGGCGCGCCGCTGGGCGACACCTGGTCGTGGAACGGCACCAACTGGGTCGCCGGCCCGGCTGCCCCGGCGCCCACACCCCGCAGCGGAGCGGCCATGACCTTCGACGCCACTCGGGGCGTGGTGGTGCTGTTCGGGGGCAACACGGGTGCAGCCAACGAGGCCGACACCTGGACCTGGGACGGCACGGTGTGGGCCCAGCAGACGCCGGCCATGTCACCCCCCGCCCGCAGCGACGCCGGCTTCGGGTTCGACCCGGGCTCGGACGACTCGGTGCTGTTCGGCGGTACCGGCAACGGCACCCCCGGCGCGGCCCTGGGCAGCTCCACCGCCTCCTCGACCCCGGTGGGCTCGACGCCGGGGGTTTCCGTGCTCGGCGACACCTGGCTGTGGAACGGGACGACCTGGGCGACATCGGTGCCCCTGACCCTCGTGCCCGACCTGAACCCACCGTCGCGCACCGGCCTTTCGGTCGCCTCGGCGCCGGGCAACCAGCGGTTGATTCTGTTCGGCGGTGAGTCGGGGGGTGCCAACCCCGGCACCCTGGCCGACACCTGGAGCGTCAGCTCGTTGGCCACCCTCTCGCCCTCCCCCTCGACCACGGCGGGCGCCAGCTCGACGTCCACATCGGGCTCCAGCACATCGACCACGACCGCCGGCACGTCGACATCCAGCTCCACCATCGCGCCCGCTCGGGTCAAGGCGTCCGTTCCTCGCTCGCCGCTTGCCTTGGCGTCGCGTTCGGTCCGGCGAGGTGACGACGTGCGGGTCTCAGGCAGCGGCTTCGCCCCCCACTCCAAGATTGTCATCACGCTCCATTCGGTGACCATGGTGGTGGGCACCACCTACGCCGATGCCCTGGGCCGCTTCAGCGACACTGTGGTCGTGCCCACCGACACGCCGACCGGATCGCACCATATCGAGGCGGCGGGACCGGCCAAGGCGGGTGGCCAGGCAGTGCTGGTGGCGCAGGTCAGCGTGACCGCCCCGGGGGCGAGCAGCGACTGGCTGTTGGCCGGCGCCATGGTCGCCCTGACCATTCTGTTGGCGGCGGGAGCCGGTTTGGTCCTCACCGCTTCCACCCGCTGGCACAGCAGTTCGTGACGGCCCGGGATTGAATCCCGGCCAGGAGTTGTTACTATCTACGTAGGAGAAATCCCTCTGCGAGCAGTTCCTGGGAGTGTGAGTGCCTGATGGCTACTACCGAGCTCGACCTTGATCGGTACAAGCTGGGGTGGAGTGACGTCGAGGACTATTACGTCTTCAAGCCCAAGCGCGGCATCAACACCGACATCGTGCGCGAGATGTCGTGGATGAAGGGCGAGCCGCAATGGATGACCGATCGCCGCCTCAAGGCGCTGGACCACTTCGAACGCCGTCCCATGCCCAACTGGGGCGGGGACATGTCGGAGATCTTCTTCAACAACATCTATTACTACGTGAAGCCGGTGGCCGAGCAGGTGTCGGCCTGGGACCAGCTGCCCGACTCGGTCAAGAACACCTACGAGAAGCTGGGCATCCCCGAGGCCGAGCGCAAGTACCTGGCCGGGGTGACGGCCCAGTACGAGTCCGAGGTGGTGTACCACCGCAACCGTGAGGACCTCGAGGCCCAGGGCGTCATCTTCTGCGACATGGACACCGCCCTGCGGGAGCATCCGGAGTTGGTCAAGCAGTACTTCGGCAAGGTCATCCCGCTCAACGACAACAAGTTCGCCGCCCTCAACTCGGCCGTGTGGAGCGGCGGGTCGTTCATCTACGTGCCGCCCGGCGTCAAGGTCGAGATGCCCCTGCAGGCCTACTTCCGCATCAACTCGGAGAACATGGGCCAGTTCGAGCGCACCTTGATCATCGCCGACGAGGGCGCCCAGGTGCACTACATCGAGGGCTGCTCGGCCCCGGTGTACACCACCGACTCGCTCCACTCCGCCGTGGTCGAGATCATCTGCAAGGCCAGCAGCCGTGTTACCTACACCACCATCCAGAACTGGTCCAACAACGTATTCAACCTGGTGACCAAGCGGGCCCGGTGTGACGCCGAGGCCCACATGGAGTGGATCGACGGCAACATCGGCAGCCGCCTGACCATGAAGTACCCGGCTGTCTACCTGATGGGACCCAAGGCCTCGGGCGAGGTGCTCTCGGTCGCCTACGCGGGCCACGGCCAGCACCAGGACGCCGGGGCCAAGATGATCCACGCCGCCCCCGAGACCACCTCCACCATCATCTCCAAGTCGATCTCCAAGGACGGTGGCCGGACCTCCTACCGGGGCCTGGTCAAGTTCGAGGAGGGCGCCACCAAGTCCAAGAGCTTCGTGCGCTGCGATGCCTTGCTGCTCGACGACAAGAGCCGCAGCGACACCTACCCGTACATCGAGTTCAAGGAAAAAGACGCCCAGGTGGGCCACGAGGCCACCGTCTCCAAGATCGGTGACGACCAGCTCTTTTACCTGATGAGCCGGGGCCTTTCGGAGCAGCAGGCCATGAGCATGATCGTCAACGGTTTCATCGAACCGGTTACCCGGACCCTGCCCATGGAGTACGCGGTGGAGTGGAGCCGGCTGATCGAGCTTCAGATGGAGGGCAGCATCGGCTGATGGTTGTCAGGCTGCCGCCAGCTGCCGCAACGGTGGCAGGATGGAGCCATGGCAATGCGGGAGGAGTGCAAGCACTTTCAGAGCAGGACCTATTCCGACGGGGAAGTGGCCCGGTTCTGTGTGCTCGACCTGGCACCCGAGGCGCCTTGGCGTTGTCCCGACAACTGCCCCCGCTACGAGCGGCGGTTGGCCGATGTGGGCTGGACCCATGGCAGCCTGATCGACCCACCAGTCGAGGAGGAGCCGACGCTCGACGGTTCGGCGGCGCGTCTGTTGGACGAGGCGGAGGACATTGTCAACGCCGCCGGCCCAGCCATCGTGGCCGAGGAGGAAAAGCGGCGAGGCGACTCCCCTGGACCGTGGTGGAAGCGTTTCAAACGCCATCCCTAACTTGTAACTGCGAGGTATCCCGCTGAGCACCTTTACGGCCGACGCCGCCGCCACCTTGGGCGGCCCTAACTGGCTGGGCGCGGCGCGAGCCGCGGCAGGCGAGCGATTCCGAGCTTCCTCGATGCCCACCGAAGCCGAGGAGGTGTGGCGCTACAGCCGCATCGCCCAACTCGATCTGGACAACTTCGCACCGGCTGCCAGCAGCGCCGAGATCCCGGCCCTCGTGCAGCCCATCCTCGACGCCATCGGACCCCGCGCCGCTCTGTTGGTAGGCGGGCGCCTGGTCGGGCCGGTGGCCGACGGCCTGATCATCGGGCCGGGCGACGACGCCGAGCCGCTCGGTGCCATCTCGGGCGAGCCGGATGCGCTGGTCACGCTCAATGCCGCGTTCGCGCAGTTGTTGACGATGACGGTGGGAAAAGGTCGGGTCCTGGCTGACCCGATCGTCATTGTCACCTGGGTCGATGGCGACGGGGCGGCCTTTTTTCCCCGAACGATTGTCAACGCCGGATCCGGCGCCGACGCCACTGTCATCGAAATCCTTGCTTCGCCCGACGTCGCGTCGTTGGTCGTGCCCGTCACCGAGGTCGACGTGGCCGACGGGGGGCGCCTCAAGTACGTGACGGTGCAGGTGCTGGGGCCCCGGGTGTGGCAGGTGTCGACCCAGGCCAGCCGAGTGGGCCGGGACGGCGATTTCACCTCGTACAACGTGGCGTTGGGGGGCGACTACGCCCGGGTACGCAGCGAGTCGCTGCTGGCCGGGGCGGGGGGGTCGAGCCGCCAGCTGGCGGTGTTCTTCGGCGCCGAGCGCCAGATGCACGACTTCGCCACGTTGCAGTCCCACCGGGGCAAACACACCACCTCCGACCTGCTGTTCAAGGGGGCGGTGGCGCACAGTTCGCATTCCGTCTACCGGGGCCTGATCCGGGTGGAGAAGGGGGCGTCGGGCACCAACGCCTTCCAGACCAACCGCAACCTGGTGCTGGGCGCAGGGGCGCATGCCGACTCGGTGCCCACGCTCGAGATCGAGGAAAACGACGTGCGGTGCAGCCACGCCTCGGCGGTGGGACCGATTGACGAGGAGCAACGCTTCTATCTGGAGAGTCGAGGTGTTCCCACGGATGCGGCCGACCGGCTGATCGTGTCGGGTTTCCTGGACGACGTGCTGGAGCGGGTGCCGGTGCCAGCGTTGTTGCCCTGGCTGCGTTCTGCCCTGGCGGAACGGCTCGAGGCGGCACGGGCTTCTGAGGCGCGGGCATCGTGACCAGCACGGCGCGGGTGGTGCGAGTGTGCCGGGCCGACGAAATGGCGCCCGGGACGGCGCGGCGTTTTGAAGTGGGCGAGCTGCGGGTGTGCCTGGTGCGCATCGGCGACGACTTCTACGCCATCGGCGACATGTGCAGCCACGCCGACTTCTCGCTGGCCGACGGCGAGTTGTACCCGGGCGAGCGGGAGATCGAATGCTGGAAGCATGGGAGCACGTTCTCGCTGGTGGATGGCAAGCCGCAGTCGCTGCCCGCCACCCGGCCCGTGCCCGTATACGACGTGCGCCAGGAGGGTGACGACGTGTTGCTGGTGATCCGATGACCCACGTGCTCACGATCGAGGGCCTGACGGCCAACGTGGGCAGCCGTGAGATCCTGCGGGGCATCGACCTGCAGGTGGAGAGCGGCGAGGTCCACGTGGTCATGGGCCCCAACGGGTCGGGCAAGAGCACGCTGTCACACGTGATCGCGCGGCGGCCTGGTTACCAGGTCACGGGTGGGCGGGTCACGTTGGACGGGCTGGACCTGCTGGCGCTTCCGGCCTGGCAGCGGGCTCGGGCCGGGCTGTTCCTGGCCATGCAGTACCCCATCGAGGTGCCCGGAGTCAGCCTGCTCGACGCCCTGAGCGCGGCATTCGTGTCCAACGGGCGCGCCCCGTCGATGGTGCCCGACCTGTTGGCCAAGGAAGCGGACCGGGTGGGGCTGGATCGCAAGTTCCTGCTGCGCCCGCTCAACGTCGACCTGTCGGGGGGCGAGCGCAAGCGCAACGAGACGGTGCAGCTGGGTGTGATCGGGCCTTTGTTCGCCATCTTGGACGAGATCGACTCGGGCTTGGACGTCGACGCCCTGCGGGCGGTGGCCCGGCGCATCGAGGCGCAGACGGCCGAGACCGGGCTGGGCGTGCTGGCCATCACCCACTACAACCGGCTGCTGCACGAGTTGCACGCCGATCGCATCCACGTCCTGGCCGGGGGCCGGATCGTAGCCAGCGGTGGCCCCGAGTTGGCCGAGGAGCTGGAGACGACGGGCTACGCCGCCTACGGCTCCGACGAACCGGTGGGGGTCGGTGCCGGCACTGCCCGACCCCGTCCCGACAACCCGGACCCCTTCGCCGACCCGTTCGCCTGATCCGCCCTTTGGCCAGCGGTTGGGCCCTGCCTGGTCTGCCGGTTGAGCCCTGGTTGAGCCGGTCTGCCGGTTGAGCCGGTCTGCCGGTTGAACATTCAACTGGGCGAGGATCGGGTCTTCGGGCGTGCCTGAGGACGAAAATCGCCCCTCTCGCACGCCCAAAGCCCCAGTCCTCGCCCAGATGGGGGGCTATTTGCGAGGGGCCTTGGCCAGCTTGCGGCCGTGGTGGACGCCCGCCACCCAACCCAGGTACAGGGCGATGATCCCCACACCGATCAGCTCGACGATGTGAAGCACGGCGAACACCAGATGGAGGGCGGCCCAGGCTAGGGCGATCACGATCACCACGGCTACCGCCACGCCGATCACCTTGAGCACCGCCGGTGAGCCGGTGCGGGGCGCCGCCTTGGGCACGACCCGGGGTCCCGACTGGGGCTCCAGCTGACCGCCGGGGCGGGGGTCGGCGATCTTGGCCGCTCGGGTCGCAGCCTTGGTCGGTTTTGCCCCCTTGGGCGGGTCCAGCGTCTGACAGATCAGACAGGTCCCTGGTGCGAATCCATGAATACATTCACCGGCCACCTCTCCATGGTGGCGCATTTCGTGAGTCAACGGCGTAGCGACCAGACTGACCGCATGACTCTTGTGCACCGCGTCTTGTTCCCCGAGCCGATCACCAGTCTGGACGTGTACCTGGCCCGTGGGGGTGGGGCCGGCCTGGAGGCGGCCCGAGACCGTGATCCGGAATCGATCGTGGCCGAGCTTGAGGCGTCGGGCCTGCGGGGCCGGGGCGGGGCCGGTTTCCCCACCGGGCGCAAATGGCGCACCGTCCGGGAGTTCGCCTCGGCCGACCTGGCCACCACGGTGATCGTCAATGGGGCGGAGGGCGAACCGGGGACGTACAAGGACCGCACGATCCTGGCCCGCGACCCGTATGTGGTGATCGAGGGCGCCCTGATCGCGGCCTGGGTGGTGGGCGCTACCGAGATCATCTTCGGTCTCAAGAAGGCGTTCGGGCCGGTGGTGGGCCGGGTGCAGGAGGCGATCGACGAGGTGGTGGCGGCCGGGTGGGGCGACGGGATGTCCCTGCGGATCTTCCTCGGCCCGCACGAGTATCTGTACGGGGAGGAAACGGCGCTGCTGGAGACGATCGAGGGTCGTTACCCGTTCCCCCGGGTGTCGCCGCCCTACCGCCGGGGCGAGGTGGAGGTGGTCGAGAGCACGGCCGACGCCCATACCCGTAGTGGGCTGTCAGCCCACGTCGAGATGGCCGACGAGGCGGGGTCGACGGGCGCCCCGCCCGCCCTGGTGGACAACGTCGAGACGATGGCCAACGTGCCCCGGATCATCAGCCGGGGGGCGGCGTGGTTCCGCACCGAGGGCACGGAGCGCTCGCCCGGGACCATTGTGTGCACCATCACCGGGCAGGTGCAGCGCGAGGGTGTGGGCGAGGTGATCATGGGCACCACGCTGCGGGCCGCCATCGATGCCATCAGCGGGGGTGCTCGGGAGGGACATGAGATCAAGGCGGTGCTGGTTGGCGTTTCGAGCGCCGTGCTGACTGCTGACCAGCTCGACACCCCCCTGACCTATGAGGACATGGCGGCGGCGGGCAGCGGCCTGGGCTCGGCCGGGTACATGGTGTTCGATGACTCGGCCGACATGACGGCGGTGGCGGCCGGGGTGTCGCGCTTCTTGGCGGTGGAATCGTGTGGCCAGTGCACGCCGTGCAAGATCGACGGCGTCTCCCTCTCCGGCCTGTTCGAGAAGCTGTGCCAGTCCGAGGCCGACCCAGCCGACTTGGAGCGGGTGCGGCGCCTGATCGACACGGTGGGGGATCGGGCTCGTTGTTCCCTGGCCACCCAGCACCAGGTGGTGGTGGGCAGCATCCTGGACAGCTTCGGGCGCGAGGTGGCGGCCCACGTTGCCACCAGCCGGGGCGGAATGGGTGTGGCTAAGGCGGTCGAGCCGTGGCTCATCGCCGAGCTGTCGGCCATCGAGGGTGACGAGGCGGTGTGGGACGCCCGCCACCGCACCAAGCAGCCGGACTGGAGCTACAGCGCCGAGTGGTCGGGCAAGGTGCCGGCCGAGATGTATGGCGACCACCGCCA
>Ga0302325_10023413_pt1 | contig 12870 bp, 6 predicted proteins | sample Palsa_T0_2_FD_201948 | JGI IMG/M metagenome (GOLD analysis project Ga0302325, IMG submission 201948) | Peat permafrost microbial communities from Stordalen Mire near Abisko, Sweden - Palsa_T0_2 | ecosystem: Environmental > Terrestrial > Soil > Palsa > Peat permafrost | place: Sweden: Abisko... | reverse complement strand
TGGGGCACCGTCGCAAACCACGCTTGGAGGGCGGGCAATCCTGCCCGCAGCCGGCTTTCTGCCGGCTCTAGCCGCCTAAAAAGGCGGCTGCGGCCAAGATTGGCCGCCCTCCAAGGGTTTTCATCATATTTGGTGGTGCGCAGGGGTACCCCGGGTCCGGCTACGGATTGGTAGATCCGGCATTGATCGGCAAGGGCTCGGCCGGCAATTGAGAATCGGGAAAGCCGCGCACCAGCTTAAGTGTCCGTTCCCACCGTGTGCGCGTGAAGAAGTGCTCGCCCAGATCTACAAAATGCCTGAGCGTCGATCCCCTCGATTCTCCAATCAGATCCTCGGTAGGCGCCCGGTACGACCAGTAAATGAGGAACGGCCGGCCCACGATGTTTTCTCTGGGAACAAAGCCCCAAAAGCGGCTGTCCGACGAATTGTCCCGATTGTCGCCCATCGCAAAATATCGATTGGCTGGAACGATCACTTCGCCCGCGACGACATCCCGATCCAGCATCTCCTGTTGCCACTGTTGCGCCAACTCTTCCTTTACGGGGCGGCAACACGGGGTCGGAAAATTGTCGAACCTGGGGTCGTACGCATACTTGTGGTACACGTACGGTTCGTTCAGCCTGATTCCATTTCTGTAAACCACGCCATGGTCTATTTTCAGGCGGTCCCCGGGCAGCCCGATCAGCCGCTTCACCAGCGTCTGACTGAGGTCGGGGGGATAGCGGAACACGATGATGTCACCATGTTTTGGCTCCTGATAGGGCAGGAAAAGCTTACTGAACGGATCGGCTGGCGCGTAAGCCAATTTGTCCACCAAAAGGTGGTCGCCGATGAGCAGCGTGTCTTGCATCGAGCCAGTTGGAATGACAAACGCCTGTGCCAGCGTGGTTGTCCCAAATAGAAGCAGGACTACCGTGACGGTCCACTCCGCGACGGCGTTCCGTTGTGGGCCGTTCTTTGGATCCGTTGGAGCGGTTAAGGTCTTTCTGCTTGCCGGCATTCGATCTGCTCCCCTTTCTGGCGGTTCTTGGTTAGATTGCAGCGCATGCTTCAGGCGAAGGCGCTCGAATCAGCGGTGAATTGGGGAGGTGCGTTCTTCGAGAACGGTGATGCGCCGGTCGTGACCTGTCAATAGGTTCTCAATTCGCTCCAGGAGCCGCTCCACCCCGTCGAAGCATTTATTCATCGACTCGCGAAGGTCGTCGATACGCTTGCCCTGGGTAAAGAGTGGCGATGGCGACGATGATGGGCAGAGCGACCTGAACGAACGGCTGTTGCCCCCAGTTCATATGCCGATTGTAGCCTCTTTTGGCGCTGAGAATCCAAACCGTTAAGGCGCGCCCTACGCCAGGTCGAACTTCTCCTGGTGCAAAAGCGGATCGCTTTTCACCAGCACGGTCCGCCCCAGGATCTCTTCGATCTCCTGCAGGTACGAATTCTGGTTCGACTTCAGCACCTTGGCCACCTCTGGGTTGACGCGCAGCATCACCTCGTTGCCTTCCACGGCGCGCGCGATCTTCTGCGCTTCCACCAGGATTTCGCCGATCACGGTTTGCACGCTCTTTACGTATCCCGACCCTTCGCACGTTGGGCACGGCACGCACAACGTCCGTTCCAGGCTTTGCTTGACGCGCTTGCGGGTAATGGCCACCAATCCGAAATCGTTGAACTGCAGAATCTTGTAAGGGGCGCGGTCGGCGCGCATGGCCTCTTCGAGCACCTGCATCACTTTCTGGCGGTTCTTGCGCTCGTCCATGTCGATGAAATCGACCACGATGATGCCGCCCAAATCGCGCAGGCGTATCTGGCGCACGATTTCCTTGATGGCGTCCGTATTGGTCTTGACGATGGTATCTTCGAGCCGGTTGGATTTGCCCACGTATTTGCCGGTATTGACGTCGATGGCCACCAGGGCTTCGGTTTGATTGATGACGATGTGGCCGCCGGTCTTGAGCCACACCTTCGGGCGCAGCGCTTTCTCGAGTTCCGAGGTGATGCCGTACTCGTCGAAGATGGGCGTGGCGCGGGTATACAGCTTGACGCGGCTCACCAGCGCCGGCTGGAAGCGCTGCACGAAGCCCAGCACATTTTCGTAGACTTCTTCGTTATCCACCCAGACACTCTTGAAAGTGGAGGTGAACTGGTCGCGCAGGATGCGCTCGACGACATCCAGATCGTGGTGGATCAGCGCGGGGGCGGGCCGCTTCTCGGCCTTCTGGCGCATGTCCAGCCAGAGGTTGTAAAGGAAGAGCATGTCGGCGCGGAGTTCTTCTTCGGTGCGGCCGTCGCCGGCGGTGCGGACGATATAGCCGCCGGGGATGCCTGTGCGGTTGGATTGCAGCACGCGCTTCAGGCGGAGGCGCTCGTCGTCGGAGGGAATCTTGCGGGAGACGCCGATGTGATCGACCGTCGGCATGTAGACCAGGAAACGGCCCGGCAGGGCGATGTGCGACGTAATGCGCGCGCCTTTTTGTCCGAGGGGTTCCTTGGCAATCTGGACGATGATTTCCTGGCCTTCGCGGAGCAGGTCGCTGATGGAAGGCGCGGCTGATTTTTCGGGCCGTACCGATTCCGGACGCGCGACTTGACGAGCGTCGGGGCGGGCGTCTGGCCGGGGATCCTGTTTACGGACGGCTGGCGCAACAGACTGCCCCGCCTGCCCCGCCTGCTGCGGATCGGCGCCATCCGGGCGGCCGCGGCGGCGCATGCGGCGGGAGACGCGGTGCGGATAACGGCCGCCCTGCTCGCGCAGCGTAGCGGTGAGGCTGGTAGGGATGCGGGCCGGCTCGGGACCAAGCTGGTCGTCTTCGGCGGTCTCGGCGGCGGCAGACGCGGCTTCGGCGGACTCCGCGTCAGTCTCTCCATCGGCGCTCTCGGAGCCTTCGGATAATTCGGCGGTCTCGGCGGCTTCGGATACTTCTGCGGTCTGGGCGGATTCCGCGGATTCCCCGGATGCCACTGCGGTTGGCGCGGCCGCTGCCGGCGCGGGTGTCTCTTCGGTTTGGGCGGCGGAAGCGTCTGGCCCACCTAACAGACTCCATTCGGGGGTCTCGGCTTGCGCTTCCGGCTCCGGGGGCGTCTCAGGCTCCGGAGTGGTGGCAGCTTCGCGGACTTTGGTATCTTCCACCAGTGCCGTGGTCTCGGCGAATTCAGGGATTTCTTCCACGGCCGGATGGCTCGTCTCGCCGCGGTATTTGGCGAGCGATTCACCGGGCAGCACCACGATGTCCTCCGCCGTTTCGTCGGGCGCTTCCGGCTCGGCATCCGGCGCCTCGTCAGGCGCGGGCGGCGCCGGGACGGCTACGCTGTGCTGCCCGGGCGAGAAATACTTCGATTCGGGCAAGCCGCGTCCCTTGGGACGGCGGCGGCGCCCGCGGCGGCCACCGCGGCGGTCGCGTTCTTCGGCGCGGCGCGCAAACTGGTCCGGCGGTGCCAACGGAGCGGACGGCGCTTGAACCGCAGCCGCAGGAGCGGCCGGCGCTTCGGCGGAAGGCTCCGGCGAGGGCAGTTCGGCTGGCGCGTCGTCTCGCGGGACGTCTGCCGGGATGGGTGCGAAGGGCGCCGGGGTGCCCGCTGAGCCCGGTCCTTTTTCCATTTGTTTGAGGACTTTCTCTTCGACGCTGGTTACGATCTTGTCGTACTCGTCGTTGTCCTCGAAGAAGTCCGAAACATACAGGAACGCATCGCGATCCAGGCCGATATCCACGAAGGCCGACTGCATGCCGGGGAGCACCCGCGTCACGCGGCCCTTATGGATACTGCCGGCCAGGGAATATTCTTTTTCGCGCTGATAATAGACTTCGACAACCTGATCGTCTTCGAGGACCGCCACGCGCGTTTCATGGCGATTCGCCGAAACAATTAACTCTTTTGACATCACGCTCTCCTTCGCTGGGAACCGGCGCGGACCGGTACGCGAGGAAAGCGGCTACCCTGCGTGGTTTCAAGCGGCGCCCTGCGAACCGGGCATCGAGCGCCTTGGAACATGTAAGAAGCTCACGCTGGCCGGGGCGCCACTACGCCTACACAGGCCGAAACCTGTGCCACCGGCCGGGGAACCACTCCTCGCCGCCGAACACCACTCGCTAACGCTTGTGGCTCGGCCTCATCGCCGAAGCTCGGCGCCGGAGGGTGCGCATCCGGCGCGTTTGCCCTCCGGGAGTCTCAAACGGCTCCCAACTAACCTTTTCGATGGCTGCCGGCACACAGGCCAGCCGCCCGACTAATTTACAAATCTTCTGAGCCGGACATTGTTGACCAGCCCCAACATCATGAAATTCGACAACACGCTCGACCCGCCGGCGCTCATCAGAGGCAGTGGAATTCCGGTGACAGGCATCCGTCCCACTACCATCCCCACGTTCACCAGCACATGAAACAAAAGTAACGCCGCTACACCCATGCAGATATACACACCGGCTTTATCCGAGGCCGTTTGGGCGTTCTGCACGATCTGCATGATCAAGACAAAATACAATGCCAGCACCACGATCACGCCAACAAACCCATGCTCCTCGGCGAAGGCCGAGAAGATGAAATCGGTATGCGGAACCGGGAGGAACCGAAGCTGCGTCTGGGAGCCTAGTGTCACTCCTTTACCCCACATACCTCCGTTGCCCACTGCAATCTTGGATTGGATCAACTGGTACCCGGTGCCGCGCGGATCGTGGTCGGGATCCAAAAAACTGACCAGCCGCGCCTTCTGATAGTCCTTCAAAACAGTCCAACCAACCGGAAGCACCAGCAAGACCACTATCCCAATAGCTACTAAATACTTCCAGCGCATACCGGCCAGAAACATCCCTACGATCAAGATGGGGACGTAAGTCAGGGCCGTTCCCAAATCCGGCTGTTTCACCACTAGAAGCATGGGCACGGCAACCAGCCCCGCGATTTTAGCCATATCGCGGCCTTCCAGATCTTCGGTCTTCAACTCGGTCAGGAAGTGCGCTACTAACAATATTATCACCAGTTTTACGAATTCCGACACCTGCAAATGGAAGCCGCCCGCCACCGGGATCCAGCGCCGCGAGCCGAACGCCTGCTTGCCGATCAGCAGAACCGCGAGCAGGGCCACCACCGATAAGCCGTACAGGTAAGCGACGTAGTTCATCATGGTGTGGTAATCGATGGCCACTGTCAGCCACATCAGCACCAGCCCGGCGGCGATGTAAACGATCTGCTTCCACCAGGCCTCCTGCCAGACCGTGCCGCGCGTGGCGCTATAGATCTGCAGGACACCCACTCCACAGATGACCAGGGAAATTACGAGGAGGGTCCAGTCGAGGTCGCGGGGTCTTAGGTAGCGGGTCATCGTCGGGTCATGGTCGGATCATGCTAGCGTCATCGCCGTCGTCCGAGCTGAAATAGGCGGCCTCAATGATTGGAGATTTCGTCTCGGGAGCCGGCGGCGCCGGAGACGGCGGCAATTCGAAACGCAGGAACCGCCCAATCTTGAGCTCCCCATCGCTCTCTCGCCCGCTCGTTCTCGCGGCCGCCAGCCGGGCTTTCTTATCGAAGTACGCCTTCAGCACGTCGCGCGCCACCGGGGCGGCGAACTGGCCGTGTCCGCCATGGTCGTACAGCGCCACCACCACTATTTCGGGCGCCTCGCGTGGAGCGAAGCCCACGAACCACGCGTTATCCTCATACTGTTTTCCCGTTTTGCCCGCCAGGAATTTATTGGAAGCAAGCTGGGCGGTGCCGGTCTTGCCGCACACGTTGAGGCCCGGCAGTTGCGCGCGGACGCCCGTGCCGCCGGGCTCATTCACCACCCCCCACGTACCATAGATCACCTTGGATACGTTGTCCGCCGACAGCGGCCAGCTGTGTTCCCGATACTTGCCGCCCTTCACCAGGTGGGGCTGACGCCAGAGGCCGCCATTGACGAACCAGCAATAAGCGCTCGCCAGTTGCAAAGGCGTCACTGTGAGCGCGCCCTGACCGATGGCCACCGAAATGGTTTCACCGGCGTACCATTTCTCGCGGAAGTTGCGGATTTTCCATGCCGAAGACGGAACCACGCCCTCGGCTTCGTGGGGCAGGTCGATACCCGTCTTTTGTCCCAGCCCGGCTTGGTTTGCGTAGAAGGCGATTTTGTCGATGCCCGTACGGTCGCCAACATTGTAGAAATACACGTCGCACGACTGCTGGATCCCCCGATGCAGCGAGACGGCGCCATGCCCTGGCTTCCACCAGCACTTGTGATAACTCCCATAAAACGACGCTCCGCCGGAACAATGCACTGTGAACTGATCGTCGATGGCGCCGGATTCCAGACCCGCCATGGCCACGAACGGCTTGAACGTGGATCCGGGCGCATCCTGCGCCTGTATGGCTCGGTTCAGCAGCGGATGGTCGGGATTGTCCGCGATTTCCCGCCAGTCGGAAGACTTGATCCGCACGGCGAACTTGTTGGGATCGAAGGTGGGCCGGCTGACCATCGCCAGCACCTCGCCGGTGCGCGGATCCATGGCCACTACCGCGCCATTCTTGCCCTCCATGGCCAGCTCGGCGACGGCCTGCAAATCCAGATCGATGGTGAGCTGCAAATCCTTTCCCGGAATGGCTTCCTTGTTGGCCAGCACTCTGCGGGTCTTGCCCCGATTGTCCACCACCACCTGGCGCTCGCCATCCACACCCATCAGGCTGTCGTTGTACTGGCGCTCGATACCGAACTTGCCGATCACCGCGCCCTGGCTGTATTTCGCAAAATCGGGGGAATCCAATTCCTCCTCGCTGATTTCACCGGTATAGCCGATGGCGTGCGCCGCAAACCCGTTCTGGGGGTAGAGGCGGCGCTGTGAGGGGATCAGCTCCATCTCGGGAAAGAAATCGCGGTGCGATTCAACGAATGCCAGGTCGCCGGGCGTGAGCTCCTCTTTTATAATGATGGGGTCGTATTTGGGCCGGGAGGTAAAGCGCCGCACGCGCGCGGACAGATCGTCGTAATCCAGGTTCAATCCCTCGGCGATCGTGCGCAGATGTTCGGTCTTCAGGTTTTCGCGGGTCAGGATCAGGCTGTAGGAGGAATGGTTGTCGACGATCACGCGGCCGTCGCGGTCCAGAATTTTGCCGCGGGGCGCCGGGATGGGCAGTTGTTTAATACTGTTGCGCTCAGCCTGCTCGTTGTACACCTGGGGGTTTTGGACCTGCAGGCTCCAAAAACCGGTGATGAGGAACAGGAAGATCAGGACACCACCGTACTGGAAGACGGCGATTTTACCGGCGGCGAATTTGACGTCTTCGCGGCGGGCGTGCTTGCCGGGAGGCGTTGGCCGATGTTCGAGTTCCGGACCGATGACTGGCGGGTTCACGCGAATTCACAAGGATTGGGAAATAGGGTCTCTATGCTTAGTTTATCAGGACCGGCAGGAAAATTTGGCGCGGCGCCGGCTTCCCCGGCTCCCAAGGTGTATAAAAGACTAAGGGGGGACTGACTGTGATTCGAGTACGATGCTGCACGTTGGCGGCTTTTCTGGCAGCCGGAGCTCTGCTGCAGGCCGGCACGCCTTTTTTTCGACCCACCACCGAGCGCGGCGCCAGCGGTTGGTCCGCCGAGCGCGGCATGTTGACCGTGGACGCCTCCGTGTCGCACGAAAGCAGTAAGTCGCTACGTGTCGAGCCGAGTGACTCGCGGGACGCTTCCATTCGCTCCGCGCCGGTTTCCCTGCGCATCGGCAAGAGCTACGAACTGACCGGCTGGGTACGCACCGAAGACCTGCGGGTACGCGACCTGGACCGTTCGCCGATCGCCATCGGGGCGGCGCTCACCATGGCCTCCATGCCGTTCGATGTACACTCGGCCTCGCTGGGCGGCACGCGCGAGTGGACCCGCCTCGCGCTACGCTTCGTAGCCAGCCGCGCGGAAGATCGGATTCTGCTGACCGTGGGAAATGGCGGCGCGTTCACCGGCAAGGCCTGGTTCTCGGGCGTGTCCCTGGATGAAGCCTCTTCCGCCGGCGACCCGCCCGCGGCCACCGTCCGCGCGTTCGGGCCGGCCTACCGCTATCCGTCGGCCGGCTGGATCTATTTGCATATCGAAGGCCAGCCTTACGAACGGGGCTACCAGCACGGCTATTTGATGGCGCGCGAGATTCCGGAGTATCTTGCGCGGTGCGCCGCGGAGCTGGGGGCCAAGGCCGAAGCGCAGAGCTGGGACCAACTGCGCACCACCGTAGACGCGCTGTTCCTGCGCGGTTTCGACCGCGAAATTCTGGAAGAAATGAAGGGCATCGCCGAGGGCGCTTCCGATGCCGGGGGCACGTGGCTGGGGCGGCGCATCGATCTCGTCGATATCGCGATCGCCAACACCACGGTGGAGCTGGGCGAATTGGGCGGCGCCATGCCGATGACGCCCACTGGCCTCGAAGGCCTGCGCCTGGACCCGCCTTCCTACTTCGACCGCAAGCGCGACTCCGCGCGCGATTCCGTAACGGATCATTGCAGCGCCTTCGCCGCCACCGGCCCGGCGACGCGCGATGGCAAAATGGTGATCGGCCATGTCACGTGGTGGCCGCTCACGCTGGCCGAGCAGACCAACGTGATGCTGGACATACAGCCTGCCAAGGGCCACCGCATCGTGATGCAGAGCTATCCCGGCGGCATCGAGAGCGGCACCGACTGGTACCAGAACGACGTGGGCATGGTGCTCACCGAGACTACCATCCGGCAATCGCCATTCAATATCCAGGGCACGCCTGTGGCTTTCCGCGCGCGCCAGGCGATTCAATATGGCGGCAATGTGGATGAAGTCGTCGAGCGGCTGGGCACACGCAACAACGGCCTCTATACCAACGAGTGGCTGATCGGCGACGGGAAGAACAATGAGATCGCCATGTACGAACTGGGTACCGGCCACACCAAGCTGTGGCGCAGTTCGAAGAACGAATGGTTCGGCGGAACGGAGGGTTTTTATTGGGGCGACAACAACGCCAAGGATCTGGAAGTCCGGCTGGAGTACGTTCCCGATCCGCAGGGCGAGCCCGAATACGTACCTTATTCCCCGGAGAAGCGCGATGCGGCGTGGCAGGGTCTCTACCGGCAGTATCGCGGGCAGATCGACGAGCAGTTCGGATTCCTGGCGTTTCGTACAGCGCCGCTGGTGAGCGCTTCCACTATGGATGCCAAGATCGCCACGGCGGACATGGTGCAGAACTTGATGGTGTGGGCGGCGATCGGTAAGCCCAACCAGCGCGAATGGGAGGCCGGCGGGCACGGCCGGCAAGGCTACGCGAAGAATGACGGACTGTTTCCGTCCGGCTATCGTCTGTTCAGCGCCGGCGCTTCAGATGCGCTGCGCGCAGCGGTCGCGGCAAACGAGAAGGCCCGCGTTGCGCCGGCGGCCGCGCACAAGAGGGACCGGCCGGCTCGCGGGAAGGCGTTTGACGAGGATCGCCTCTGGAAGGGCTGGATTCTTCCGGCAAGCGATGCGGATGTGTGGTTCGCGGCGGGCGCGGCGGCGTATTATCGCGACCTGAAGTCGGACGATCCGGAGCTGCGGATCGACGTGCGGCGCGCCGCTTACCGGCGCCTGCAGATGGCGGCCGGTCCGGAAGATCGCCTATCTCTCGAAACGGCGAAAGGTGTCTTGTTCCTGGATGCGCTGCGCCGGCACATGGGTGACGAGGCTTTCCTGAAACTCATGCGCGATTACTTCTCCGCGAATACCACTAAGACGGTAACTGCGCAATCGTTCCTGGACCAGGCGGGCGCGGCGTTTACGGTAGATGCGGGCGACGGGCCCGCCTATGTCACGACCGATATCCGCGGCCGGCTGGCCTCCGCGATGTTGGTCTATGGCACGGTGCGCGAAGCGGGCGCCAACCGGTATGCGGCTGAGCAACTGCAGAAGCGGTTCCTCGACATGTATGAGAGCGCCGTTCCGATCCGCAAGGATTTCGAGGTTACGGACGAAGATCTGCGGCAGCGGGATGTGATCTTCGTGGGACGTCCGGAAGCGAATTCGGCGCTCGCGGAGTGGACCGAACGCCTGGGTCTCGACTACCGCGAGGACGTATTCCGGCTCGATGGCGAGGCGCACGCATCGGAACGCGATGCGCTGCTATTTGCGGCGAAGAACCCTCTGGACCAGAGCCACATGGTGCTGGTCGTGGCAGGGAATGATGCACTACGCACCGTGAAACTGGCAGTCGGCACGCGCGATTGGAAGACCGGCCAATATGAGTTAGTGGAAAATGGCAAGGCGTCGGCGGGATTTGTAGGAAAATAGCCCGTGGGGCAGGCCATCGTTGTTGGCGGCCTGCCGAGTTCGAGATGCAAGTCACGCTCAATCGCCGCGACTTCCTGGGCGCCACCGCGCTAGCCGCCGCGGCCTTTAACTCAAGCTCCGCCGCGGCTGAACCGGACGGCTGGTTTGATCGCCCCATGCGTTGGGCCCAGTTGACCCTGGTCGAAGACGATCCCGGCAAGTACGATCCCGCTTTCTGGCTGGATTATTTCGAGCGTACCCATTCCGACGCCGCTTGTTTGAGCGCCGGCGGATGCGTGGCCTACTATCCCACTGCCGTCCCGCTGCATTATCGCAGCCAGTGGCTGGGCGATCGCGACGCATTCGGGGAACTCGCGGCGGGCTGCCGGAAACTGGGAATGGTGGTGGTGGCGCGTACCGATCCGCACGCGGCGCACCAGGATGTCTACGACGCCCACCCCGACTGGATCGCGGTGGATGCCGCCGGCCAGAAGCGCCGCCACTTGGTCATGCCGGAGTTGTGGGTCACATGCGCGCTCGGTCCCTACAACTTCCAGTTCATGACCGATGTGACCAGGGAAATCGTCGCGCGCTACCGCGTTGACGGCGTCTTCAGCAACCGGTGGGCCGGGTCGGGCATGTGCTACTGCGATCACTGCCGCGACAATTTCCACGCGGCCGCGGGTCTGGATCTGCCGCGCTCGAACGATCCGCGGGACCCCTCGCGGCGCGCCTACACCGAGTGGCGTCAGCAGCGCCTGTTCGAACTCTGGCGCCTGTGGGATACCGAGATTCGCCGCATCAACCCGGCCGCCTGTTATATACCCAACGCCGGCGGCGGAGCGCTCAGCGATCTGGATATGAAAACTGTGGGTGCATTGGCGCCCATTCTCTTCGCCGACCGCCAGGCGCGCCGCGGCTTAACGGCCCCGTGGGCCAATGGCAAGAACGCCAAGGAGTACCGCTCCACCATGGGCCACAAGCCTGTGGGCGGCATTTTCAGCGTGGGCGTCGAGGAGCCCTACCGCTGGAAGGATTCGGTGCAGGACGGCCCCGAAATCCGGCTCTGGGCGCTGGACGGCATCGCCAATGGGCTGCGTCCCTGGTTCACGAAATTCTCGGGCACGCTCTACGACCGGCGCTGGCTTCCGGTCGTGGAAGAACTCTACGGCTGGCATTATCGCAACCAGCGCTACCTGCGGCAGGAGCGCTCGCTGGCGCGCGTCGGCTTGGTCTATTCCCAACAGACCGCGCAATACTACGGCGGCGAGCGCGCGCAGCAGAAAGTCGAAGACCATACGCTGGGTTATTACCAGGCGCTGGTGGAGGCGCGCATCCCGTTCGAAATGGTGCACGACCATTTGCTCGATCATGACCACACCGCTGGATTCCAAGTGCTGATCTTCCCCAATATCGCCGCGCTTTCCGACGGCCAGTGCGCCCAGATCCGCGAATTTGTGGCTCGCGGCGGTGGCTTGGTGGCCACCTACGAAACCTCGCTCTACGACGAGCGCGGCCGGCGGCGGCAAGACTTCGGCCTGGGCGACCTGTTCGGCGCGGCGTTCGCTGCCGGTATCGGTGCCGGTAGCGATGCCGGGATCGACGAGCGTATGCAGAACTCCTATCTGCGCTTGGAAACCGACCCGCGCACCGGTAAGCGCCATCCGATTCTGGCGGGCTTGGAGGATACGGAACGCATCATCAACGGCGTGTCGCGGGTACACACGCGCGCCTCGGGCGACAGCGGCGATAGCCATGCCCCGCTGACACTGATTCCCTCCTACCCGGATCTGCCCATGGAAGAGGTGTTTCCGCGCGTGCCCAAGACCGACATCCCGGAGTTGCATGTGCGCCAGGCGGGGCGCGGCCGTGTGGTGTATTTCCCCTGGGACATCGACCGCACCTTCTGGGAGGTTTTGGCGGCTGACCATGCCAAGCTGCTGCGCAACGCGGTGGATTGGGCGGCCAACGAGCCGCGCCCGCTGACCGTGACAGGTCCGGGCGTGTTGGATGTGACGGTGTGGCGACAGAAGGATTCGATGACCGTGCACCTGGTCAATCTCACGAATCCCATGATGATGAAGGGGCCCGTACGGGAGTTCATTCCCACGCCACCGCAGCAAGTCGCCGTGCGGCTGCCGGAAGGAAGCCGCGCGAAGAAGGTGCAGCTACTGGTGAGCGAAGCGCGACCGGCAGTGACGGAAGTGAACGGGGTGCTGAGCCTGACAATCGCGTCCATCCTGGATCACGAGGTAATCGCGATTGATTTGTGAGAACCATGGGGTACTGTCCTAAAGTCGCCGCGACTTTAGGACAGTACCAACCATGGGCGCGGACCAATGCGGATGTGCAATCCTGTACATGGTGAGCACCGACTCTCTTAAGGAGGGAACCTAATGCACACGGTTCGAAGAGTATTCACAGTCGAGGCGGCGGTTTTAGCCGGACTGGCGCTACTCACGGCGCGCGGCGGCGCAGCGCAATCTCCGGGCTTTGCCACTTTGTATAGCTTTCAGGGTGGCGCCGACGGAGCCACGCCCGGTAGCGTGGTCCTCGGCACGAACGGAGCACTCTACGGAACTACTCACACCGGCGGCGTGTTCGGGTGCAGCGACCTCACCTTTGGAAGCTACCAGTGCGGCACAGTCTTTGTCTTGGCG
>Ga0302325_10023412_pt1 | contig 12870 bp, 12 predicted proteins | sample Palsa_T0_2_FD_201948 | JGI IMG/M metagenome (GOLD analysis project Ga0302325, IMG submission 201948) | Peat permafrost microbial communities from Stordalen Mire near Abisko, Sweden - Palsa_T0_2 | ecosystem: Environmental > Terrestrial > Soil > Palsa > Peat permafrost | place: Sweden: Abisko... | reverse complement strand
CCTCGCGCGCAAGAACGGGTACTGCCGCACCGCCGCTGTAGAAAGCGACTTCGTGACCCTGCGCACGGGCTTCCAAGGCCAGGGCCATAAACGGATGCAAGTGGGTCGGAAAGGGCCAGACCATGAAAAGCAGGCGTGCCATCTATTTCAGCACCACGCTATTTCAGGATGTAGATCGCGGCCTTTGCGAAATCCAACTGGCGTTCCTCGATCGATTCGAAACCCGCCTTCCGGAACAGTTGTTTCCAGGTGTCCGCGTCGACCGGCTTTTGCTGCGTGAGGTCGTGATAGAGGAAGTAGTAGACCGAGATGCCGGGATGCCGGCGGAGTTCCTCGACGGGAGGCCGTACAGCTTCGAACGCGATCAGCGGCGTGCCCGGAAAGAGGCGGCGGAAGTCCTGCAGGAAATTCAACAGGACGTCTTCGCCGAAATAGAGCAATTCGTGGAGCACGAAGAACACGGTGGCCGCGTCAATGGCGGGAAGGCCGGCCTGGCCGATCTTGGAGATGTCCAGAGCCTGCAGATGAACCCTGTCCTGAAGGCCTGTTTCGCGAAGTACGCGGTCGCCCTCCGCGACGGCAGCCGGCGCCAGATCGATGCCAAAGCACTCCACTTCAGAATTCAACCTGCAGAGAATGCGCAGGAATGTCCCATCGCCGCACCCCAGATCGAGCACGCGCTTGTAGCCGTTGGCGATAATGATGTCGTTCACCATGGGGAAGAAGAGCAGGTTCTCCATCTCACCGCTGCCGCGCGCTACAAAATCGGAGCGGCGGTATAGGTCCCGGCCGTAGACCTTTTCCTTCCGCAGCAGGGGCTCGAGCGAATGGAATACCTCGCCATATCCGTAGCAGACGTCCAGCCATCCGCGCATCACTTCGACGACGCTGCGTCCCTTTTCGGAGAGCGAATAACCCGCGGTGTTCCTTTCGAACAGACCCAGACAATAGAAGGCTTCGCACAGGGGTTGGAGCACGGCCGGCTCCAGGTTCGCGCGGGCCGCGAATTCATCGATATCCACGCTGGGCTGCTTCTGCATTTCATCGATCAGGCCGACGTTGAGCAGCGCCTGCATGGTGGTGGTTTCGAGATAACCGCGAATCATCTCATCCCAACCGGTGCGGTAAGTCTTCTGCAAATGCAGCATGTAGGGCAGGCCGAAGCGGTGCACGGTTTTGGCTAGTTCTAACAAGGGAATCTCCTCCGATTCTGGCTCGTATTATAGCATGATATAGAGATCCTAAACACTGTATTAATCTGGGCGCTACCATGCGAGTAACTGTATGTTCCGCTCGATCCAAGGACTTGGCGCGGCGTGCCTGCTGTGGGCGATGGCGGCGGCGTTGCTGCCGGCGGCGGAAGTGTACACCTATTGGATACAGCCTTGCACGCAAGATGTGGCGGCGCGTTCCGGCTGCGAGGCGGCCGATCCCGAACTGGCTCTCTGGGCGCTCGAAGCCTGGCAGAAAGCGGCTGGGCCCGGATTGCGATTCGTGCCGGCCGGCAGCCAGAACGAGGCGCGCGTGCGCATTTACTGGCTGGGCGAAAGGCCTCAGCTTTATGGCGAGGCACGGCCGATATACATCAACGGCCAGCGCGGAGCCTCGATCGAAGTGCAGCCCGATCCGGCCCAACTCGGACCGCAAATCGCGGACGCCGCGCGAAACGATAAGCTGTTTCGCGATACGATCGTATACCTGACTTGCCTGCACGAAACCGGTCATGGCATTGGCCTCGAGCACACCGCGAGTTTCGCCGACATCATGTACAGCTTCCAATACGGCGGCGATGTGCTGGCGTATTTCAACCGGTATCGCCGGATGTTGAAAGAGCGGCCGGATATCCGGACGCACGCGGGAATTTCCGAGGCCGACCGCGCGCGCGCGGCGAGCCTGTATGCAAGCCCATGACGGGCATGCTAGTATGGAAGGGTTCACGTCACTGCGGGGACGTAGCTCAGTTGGTTAGAGCGCCGGCCTGTCACGTCGGAGGTCGCGGGTTCGAGCCCCGTCGTCCCCGCCATTCTTTTTCAACATTTAGCTTTTTCGGCTTGGGCTGCTTTTTGCCCGCGTGAAGTAGGCGTGGACTAGATTACTTCTTTTCAGCCTTGCCGGCTTCCTTTAGCGCCCGTTGCAATCAAATCGACCGTTTTCCGCTTCTGCTATTCCCGGAGATGCTGTTAGCGGCAATTCCCGGCTCTTGTGCCCAGTCAGCAGGCCAATGATATTGTCCTCGACCCCGGCGCTGGTTAGGGTCGACGCTGCGAAATGGCTGAGATCATAGATGCGGAGCGCCTCGGACGACCCGTGCAAGTTCCGTCTTGCCTGAACCGGACGGACCTTCGAACCGGCTCTTGAGGAAACTGACTACAATAGCGCAGCGGTCGCACTCGCGCTCGGTGGCCACCAGGGCCAGATCGTGCACACCCTTCCCCGGGATGTCCACCGCGGGCAAAGGCTGGACGTAATGGCGCCATCCACCGAAACGCTGCCAACCTCCAGAAGTGGGCGCTTATTCACGTTCCGGGACCGTCAGCACAGCTTCTTCGAGATTGGTCCCGGTGCGCGCCGGCCCGTACTGCTACGTTGTCACCGGCAGGGGCGCGTTCGCCGGCACGCCGGCCAGCAGCGGGGCGGCGGATAGCGCGAACTGACCTTATGCTATCCGGCTACCAGCGTGCTGGCGTCCCTCATCCAACGCGCAACCCGCATGGTCGCAGTTGCAGGAGATTTCCGTGGTGCCCGCGGCATCTTTGCAATATTGACTGCAATATTTGCTATCTGGAGCAGCCGGGCATCGACAAGCCGGATGAGCACACTTACTCGCCTGTTGAGACATCTTGTCCCTCCTCGATAGTCTTCCAGCAACACGGCCACCACTCGATTCGCGCATGCTACCTGTTTTGTGATATGGCTCACCACGGGTGTTTGGCCGCTGAAATGCCGCCCTTCGGCTAACATGCCGGCCACGGTTTCGAAGGGTCACCTCGCGTTCGGCCTAGTTTCGTTTCCCGTGCGTCCTACTCGATTTCGGGCCAGGGAACGCCCCTCGATCCCGGGCAGACCAGGGTAACCGCAAGCTGCTAACCAAATAGTTGGTAGGGTGTCTACCCAGTGTACCCAATTCCGGCTACCTGCACCCTCCGGACAATGCCATCATTCTGTCCGTTGACGAAAAATGTCAGATCCAGGCTCTGGATCGCACCCAGCCTGGTTCGCCCTGGAAAAAGGGACGTGTGGGACTATGACCCACGACTATAAGCGGCATGGAACCACTACTCTGTTTGCCGCCATGAACACCCAAGACGGAAGCGTGATCCACGTCTGCATGCCCACCCACAATCGTTGGGACTGGATTCGCTTTCTCAAACTCATTGACCGCCGCACGCCGTCCGACAAGCAACTCCATCTGATCATGGACAACTACTCGGCCCACAAAGTTCCAGAGGTGCAGCAGTGGCTCGCGCGCCACAAGCGCTTTCACGTGCACTGGGTCCCTACCAGTTCTTCTGGCTGAACATGGTCGAACGCTTCTTCCGCGATGTGACGGTGAAGCGCATCCGGCGTGGCGTTTTTCACAGCGTCGCCGCGTTGCAACAGGCCATTCGCGAGTACATTGACGAACACAACCGCAAGCCCAAGCCGTACCTTTGGACGGCTAAAGCCAGGGACATTCTGGAAAAAGTCAAACGGGCTTGGATGAAACTGCGGGCGGGCGGGTTTGTGCCAAAGAGCGGAAAGTTCGTGGCGCTGGACAGTATCGACCGCCGCTTGGCCACCAAAGGCTCAGCGGACTCCTGAAAAGCCACCGGATCACTACCCTTCCGCTGCGCGTTCGGAATCCGCCAGCGCCACCTGCAACCCATCCCAGGCCATTGGCTGCTTCTTCTTCCATCGCCCGAAGCACCCGCCGAAATCAGCGTCCGTGAAGTACCTTTCAATGAACCACCTACTTTATCGGCAACGCGCCGTGTTGGAGCAACCGCCCCACTCCTCCGCGCCGGGAAGATCTGCATTGCGCCGCCAATCCGAGACCATGTTAAAGGACTTCTGACCCACTACACTCTAGCTATCCAAGGCTCCGCCTTGACATCCGAGAACAATCGTGGCACCAGGGATGCCCGAGAAGGCGCGCATGCGGTAAGGTATCTCACCACGCTCGCAGAACTTGCCGAAAGCATCCCAGCGCCGGCGGCTCGCCTTCCTCGCGCCGATAGATCGACAGTCCCTCGGGCGAAACGTCCTCCGGATATGCGTGGGATCGCGGATGCTACAGCACCCGCGCAGATATCGAGATCCGCCCCGCCACCACCTCCGCCACCGGCAGCCGCAGCCGGAAGCAGGCGCCGTGCCCGGGCTCGAATTCCGCCCACATGTCGCCGCCATGGTCAAGCACCGTTTGCCGGGACAGCGCCAGGCCCAACCCCAGCCCGTTCTTCTTCCCGGCGCTCACAAATGGCTCAAACAGGCTACCGCGTATTTCGGGCGCGATGCCCGGGCCGGTATCGCGCACATCCGCCACCACGAATCCGTCTTCGGCCGCGGCCGAGATCTGGACCCGGCCGCCATCGGGCATCATTTCCAGCGCATTGCCCACCAGGTTGGAGAAGACCCGCTCCATGCGGTTGCGCTCCAGCGGCAGTTCGATTTCGTCCGCAATGCGAATCTGTACTTCGACGTGCTGCGCTTCGGCGAAAGCCAACAGAGACTCGCAGCCGGCCGCCGCCACGTCCCGCAGCTTGCACAACTCCGCGCCGCGTGCGCTGCCGCGCGATACGTTCAGCAGGTCTTGCAGCAATTCCTGGATGCGCCGCGAAGCGCGGTAGATGTTGCCGGCCAGACGCTTCACTTGCGGGGGCGTGAGCTCGGCATCCACCAGCATCTCGGAGCCTCCATAAACCGCCGCCAATGGATTGCGCAGATCGTGCACGATGGAGCTGGAAAGGCGCCCGATGGTGGAGATGCGTTCCTGGCGTATGAGCTCCTGACGGGCCTGCTGGATGGAGGCGCACATGGCGTTGAAGGTGCTGGCCAAGCGCCCCAGTTCATCCTGGCTGACCACTTTCACGCGGTGGCCGTAATTCTGCCTGGCGACCTCGGCGGCCGCGCGGTCCAGTTCCTTTAGCGGCTCGACGATCCGCCGCGCCAGCACGTAGGTGATGCCCAGGGTGGCGGCGACGGCCAGCAGCCAAAGCAGAATGATATTGCGCTGGAGCGCGGCCAACCGTTCGCTGGCGGTCGCGAAGGAGCGCAGAATCCAGAGACTGCCGATGGGCTTGCCTTCGATGTCCAACAGCGGCGTGGGGCGCGCGGCATAGTCTATGCCGCCCCCGGAAACACGCTCGAGTGCGGGATGCGCGACCAGCCTGTAGGCGACCTGGCGGGCGGCCGCGGGATCCAGCGAAGAGGCGATCGGCTGGCCGCCGGAAACGAAGAGGAACTCGCTGCCGCCTGTGTCCGCCTTCAGTTGCTTGGCCACCAGGCTGTCTACGCCGTATCCCGCCACCAGCACGTTTTGCGGCACGTTCTCCAGGTAGACCGGCGTGAAGACCGTCTGGTACAAGTGCCCGCCGCGCACCAGAAAGCCGGATACCTGCTCCGGGAAGCGGGCCGCGGCGGTGCGCACATCCTGTTCGGCGACAGGCATTCCGCCCACCGATGCAATGACTCTGCCGGGTGCGTCCGTCACCAGGAAGACGGCATTCTTGATCGCGAGCTTCTTCCAAAGCTCGTTGGCCGTGTCGCGGATAGTGGCGGGGTCCTTGGTGCCAAAGGCGGCGCGCACATCGGACATCTGGCTCAGGGTCAGGCTCACCGAAGCGAGCAGCCCGGCGCGCGCTTCCCACAGCGACTGGTAGGCCTGAAAGCTGGCCCCCACCTCGTCTTCCATCGTACTGGTAGTGGTCTGGACGGCGTTGCGCAGCACGATCCAGCCGGTCAGCGCGAACAGCAGCGTGATGGCCACGGAAGTGGAAAGCAGAATCTTCCAGAGCAGAGACAGGCGTGAGAAGCTTGCAATCATCGCTAATGTGGCTGGTACGCCGGCTGGTCGTCGCTTGCCGGCGGATAGTCCCTCTCCCACTTGTTCTTATGCGGCGCCGGGATATAACCGGTTTCCGAAATGCGGATAGCCTGTAGCATCCGCGGCGCAGCGCTCTCCACGCTGACGGACTCGACTAAAGCGTGCAGCGTCTCGTCCGTGGCCCTTTCGTGGAAGACATGCAGCGTGTAATTGCCCGCCGGCACGTCGTGAATCTCAAAGCCCCCCGCTGCCTCTGAAACGGCGAACCAGGGCGTGTCCAGCACGGCGATTATCGCGCTCATGGTTGGATGGATGTTGCAAAACACGCGCACAATGCCAGGCCGTTTGAATACCACGTCGCGGCTGGTATTGGGCCGGTAAAGGTTCAAGTCGAAAACCTGACCGTCGTAGTTGGAAAACACGCTGTGGAAGATGGGATCGCGATTCGGGAAGTCCACCGTGGCGCCTACCGGGATGGCCAATACGTGCGGCCTGAAATGCTTGTCCTTCTGCTCCATCCGGTAGTGCCGCGACGAGATTTTGAGCGGTGGATCGCCATTGGTGGACTCCAGCCACAGCACCACTCCGGAAAAGTCCTTGTTGCGGCGCACACCCGGGTCGCGCGAATCGGTCAGCAACACCGCGCCTTTCACGCTGGCGCACCAGGCCGGCAAGAGCCAGAGGCCGCTAAAACAGATACGCCAGAGCCAGATCATAGTGATTGTTCAATCGGAGGCTACTATCAATATAATCGGTCCGCGCCTGGGAAACTTCCGCGCCGAGCAGCACGTTGGGCGCCAGGCGGTAGAAGAGGTTCGCGCCGTACAACCAGTTGCGGCCGATGGCGTATGCCTCAAGGTCCGTGGCACGGCCGTTCTCCAGCCCGGAAAAAAAGTGGAACGAAAGGCGGGGAGTCGCCAGAAAAGTGAGCTGGCCCCATCCGCCCTGGGTGTGCACCGGGATGGCGACGCCCGTGGGAAGGATCGTGAAACCCTCGAGGCCGCCAACAGGGCCGTCATTTTGTCCGCTAAAAAATGCGCCGGTGAATTCCAGCTTCGATATGGGACTCGCAAACCAGTCGAGCGAGAACAAATGGGACGGAACCGACATGCCGCCGACGTGCGTGACGCTGGTATGGAAGCCGGGCGCGATTTCAATGCGGGAGCCGTCCTGCGCGCCGCCCTGGAAACGATGGTAGAACTCGAAGCGGCCTTCCAGTCCCGGCCGGGCAGGCTCCGGCACCGGCGCGCCTGCGGAACTCTGCTGGTAAGGCGTAATCTCGGAAGTCTGCACCGCGCCGAGCTGCGCGCGTACGCCGGTTTGGTCCGTGAAGCGGATTTTTTGCTCGAAACGCACCTGTGGGGTCCAAAGCCAGAGGTTGCCCGCTGTGGACAAAGGCGCGAACTCGACCTGCGCCAGCGAGGTGGGCTCGCGCGGCGCGAAGATGGGGCTTTCCAGGCCCGCCATAATACTTTGGTTGGCCCAATCGACTTCGATCTCGCCGGTGCGCAGCCGGAATCCCAAATCCAGCGGCGTGCCGGAGCCGCCCGCGAAATCCATATAGACGTTCCCGTGCACCTGGCCGCCGCCAATAATCTGCGGGCCGGAATATTCCAGGCCGATCGTGGTCTGATAGAAACTCCCGCCGCCTGTGGCCTGGTGTCCGGGCCACGCGAAAGTGGGGTACTCTTGCCCGCCGCTCCCTTGGGAGTTAAGAAAGCCGTTGAACAGAGCCATGCCGGTGACCCGGATGGGGAAGTGCTGGGAAGCCTCCACCTTGCTCTGCGCCAGTTCTTCGACGCGGCTCTGCTCCACCGCCACCTTCTCATCGAGTGAGGGCGCGGCTTGCGGCGGCTGGCCGCGGGTTTCCGCCAGTTCCTGGCGCAGTTGGTGAACCTCTTCCTCTAGCGATTGGTTCTGCTTTTCCAGGCGGTCCAGCCGCTGCATAATTTGCCCAAGATCGACTTGCCTTAGATCGGGGGAAGCGCTTTGGGCCGCCATGTGGAAGGCCAGGAAACCCGGCGCCAATAGGGTCAGCAGTACGCGCCGGGCGCGGCTATGGGGAACGATCGGCAGACATTGCATCGATAAGTTGCTCCAGTTTGAGCCGCACTTGGGCGGGCGAATATGGTTTCGGGAAGAAAGCGTTCGCGCCGATAGAGGCGAGGCGATCGGGCGTGCCGGGATCCGTATCGCCGCTGACCACGATAATGGGCAGCCGTTGGTGGCGCGGCTGGGCGCGAATCCGCTGGATGAATTCGAATCCGTCCATGCGCGGCATGTTCAGGTCGGTGACCACGGCGCTGACGGAGCAATCCGCGCTGGCCAGCAGCCGCAACGCTTCCTGGGCCGTGGGCAGAACGGTTACGGCGATGTCCGGTATGGCGAGGAATGCCATTTCCAGGGTGGTCGCCCAGGTAGTGGCATCTTCCACTATGAGGATTGTAGTGCCCGGCATGCTCCTGCTCCGTTACACGTCACCTGTACATTTTCGCCCATTTGAATGGTTGGGCGGTGGGCAGGCTGTAAAAAAGCTGTAAAAGTCCCGGGATGGCGAGGCAGTACCCGCATGGCGCTAAGTGGTAACTCAAAGGGCTCGTGAATTCAGAGCGCTGCTGGCAACGTGGCAGCCGGGAAGCCGCCTCGCCATCCCACACCGTTCATCCTGGATCGAGGCGAAAGTTGAGGTCGGCAGCCGGGGCGGAATGGGTCAGTGCACCGCAGGAGACGAAGTCGGCCCCGGTTTCGGCATAGGCACGGACCGTGGCTAACGTAATGCCCCCGGATAGCTCGACAGTGGCCCGGCTGGCAATGTACGCGATCCACTGCCTGGCATCGTCGGGGGCGAGATTGTCGAGCAGCAGATGGGCCGCGCCACAGGAGAGCGCCTCGTCGAGTTCGGCGCGAGTACGGATCTCGATTTCGATTTCGATTTCAGGGGGCGCGCCACGGCGAGTACGCTCCAGCGCCGATCGGACGCCGCCCGCAGCGGCAATGTGGTTGTTCTTAATTAGCACCGCGTCATATAGCCCCATCCGATGGTTCACCGCGCCGCCCGCTGACGCCGCCATCTTTTCGAGACGCCGCAAGCCGGGCGTGGTCTTGCGAGTGTCGAGAACCCGGCAGCCGGTCCCTTCCACCGCGCGCACGCAGGCGCTCGTAAGAGTGGCGACGCCGCTCAGCCGCTGCACGAAGTTCAACGCTGTACGCTCGCCAGTGAGCTGCGTCCGGCAGGGTCCGCTCACGCAAGCCGCCTCCACCCCTGCGTCGAGCCGCGCGCCGGAACGGTGATGCAGGCGCACCGAACAGTCTGCGAAGATCAACGGCAGAAGCTCGATGCCCGCCAGGGTCAGGGATTGACGCGCGAACATCCGGCCAGTAGCCATGGCGTCTGCTGGAACGCAAAGATTGGTGGTGATATCGCCGGAACCGATATCTTCAGCCAATGCGCGCCGCACTGCGTCCAGGATTTCGGGATGCGAAACGTTCATCGCGCCAGGTTCACTTGACGGCCAGCATGCGCTCGATGGGCAGACGCGCGCGCTCCATCAGATCCGGTGCGAGGTCGATGCGCGGCCTCAGGTCGGCGAGGGCATCCCGGAGTTTCTCCAGAGTATTGCGGCGCATGTGCGGGCACTCGCTGCAGTTACAGTTTTCGTTGGGGACGAAGTAGAACTGCTTCTCGGGAGCGCGGCGCCTGAGCGAATGCCCCACGCCGCTCTCGGTCATCACGATGAATTCGGCGACGTCAGCGGTCACGCACCAATCGATGATGGCGCTAGTCGAACCGACGAAATGGGCCATCTCCAGCACGTTGGGAGGGCATTCGGGATGTGCCGCGACCAGCGCATTCGGGTGCGCGGCACGAGCCGAGATGAGCTTGCGCCCGGCGAACGTCGCGTGGACGATGCATGTGCCCTGCCAAATCTTCATATTCGTGCGGCCGGTCTGCTGGCGGACGTAGCCGCCGAGGTTCAGGTCGGGCAGGAACAGAATCGGCCGCTCAGCGGGAATCGAATTCACAATTTGGACCGCGTTGCGGGAGGTGCAAAGAATGTCGCTTTCGGCTTTCACCTCCACCGAAGTGTTGACATAGCTGACCACGACGTAATCGGGGTGGCGTTCACGAAACGCCCGCACCTGCGGGGCGGAACAGCTATCGACCAGACTGCAGCCGGCGTCCAAGTCGGGCAGGATCACGATGCGGGAGGGGTTGAGCACCTTGGCGGTCTCCGCCATGAATACCACGCCGCAGAAGGCGATCACGTCGCCGTCGAACTTCTGCGCCGCGCGGGACAGTTCCAGGCTGTCCCCGATGGCGTCGGCGATTTCCTGGATTTCGGAGTCTTGGTAATGATGGGAAAGAATCATCGCGCGCCGTTGGCGCTTTAGCTCGAGGATTTCTTCCGTGACGGACTGGATAGCGAGCATGCTGCTTTTCTAACTTCATTCTATCGGAAAAAGGGTCGGCATTCGCCGCCGCCAGCTCGATCATTCAGGCTCCGTTACTCGTATCTCAGGGCCGTAACAGGGTCAATCGTGGCGGCGCGGTAGGCAGGCGCGCAGGATGCAATCGACCCCGCCAGCAGCAGCACCAGGGCCGACACGGCGAGCACCAGGGGATCGCTCGGCGACACACTATAGAGCAGCGTTTCGAAGCCTCGCATCACGGCCCACGATCCGGCGGCGCCGAGCACCAGGCCGCAGACCACGAGTTGCTATCCTTCCCTGAGTACCCCGTGCAACACCTGGCGGGTCGGGCCCCGAATGCCATGCGCACGGCGATTTCACGACGCCGCTGGAATACCGTGTAGGCGAGCAATCCGTACAAGCCCAGTGCCGCCAGCAGCAGGGGTAAGCCGGCAAACGCCGCGTTTGCGGAAGGGCAGGGGCCTGAGCAGGACTGCATCAACCACGCTGAAAATGGCGGCGTTGGCGCCCAGGCCAAGCGCCAGAGCCAGCACCGCGAACAAGACGAAGCCGGGGCTCTTGACGAGTACTCGCAAGGAAAAGCGGATATCCTGCGCCAATTGTTCATGCTCCTAGGTCTTGTTGGCGCTCGCTATGTCTCCACTAGCGCATCTCAGCTCTCCTGAGCCGGCCACATGATCCGCGCAACCGCCCCAGTCAGTTTGTTCCACTTCGATTCTTCCGCGACAAGCTGCTTCTTTCTGGCCGCCGTAAGCCGGTAGTACTTGAATTCCCGCACCAGGTCTTTCCAGGCGCGCTCCCATTTGGCCGCAATCCAGCCCTTGCGTTCGAGGCGATGCAGTTACAGCGATCCGTGCTCGACTTGCAGCAAGTCATTCGTGGTTCGCTGGATGTGCTTCGCAATCTGGTGCCCGGGAGCGGGCCCAAACAGCAACGTACGCAAGATCAACATGTCCTGCGTCCCTTGCAGCAGTTGGATCCGGTCGGAGGTTCATTCGGCATAGCGCTAGTAGATATTCTACCCGGAATGTCCCAGATCAACCCAGTGCGGGCGTTTTCCGCCATGACCATGGTAATCCCGGTATCGATGCCGATCACATCGGCGTCATACCATTTTCTGAGCGGATTGAAGGCGTTCACGAATTCATAGCGGGACCACGCGCCGGCACCATACACGTCCTTCATGGTGCGCAGGACGCGCAGGCACTCCTGGGGAAGAAACGGCAGCGACCCGCCGGCTGCGCTGGGAAGCACTGTGCCGTCGATGGGCCCCACCGCCGGAGGGCCGCCCCAAGCGACGTACCCGTGCGCCGAGTCGGAGGCCGTGATGCCCCATAGATTCGGGCTGTAGTCGGGAAACTGTTTTGCCAATTCCAGGCAGAAACGCCGGTGGACCTCGGTGGCGACGATGGAGTTTTCAAAATAGTCGGCATAGCGGTCGCGCTTTCCGCGGAAATCAAACCATGCCTGGGAGTATTGGTGGACAAAGAGAGGCGCGAATGCGCCAATGTAGCGAAACTCGTCGTATTCGAAGGACGCGCTTCCAGGCGTTCCATGTTTCCGCCGGCAAAGGGTGGGACGAAGATCCCAGTTCCACAAGATACATCATCATCAATTCGCTGTAGCCATCCCAGCGGTAGGGGAGAAAGCCGACTTCGGGCATCCATCCGTGAGGCAGGAGTGAAGTGTCCTCCGAAAGCCAGGTCCAGTCCACGCGATTGAATATTGAGTAGGACAACCCGGCGATCTCGTCGTGATGAAAGAACCGGCAGCAGGTGAGGACTCCACACAGCAGGATGGCGGTATCCACCGAAGAGCTTCCGAATCCCACTGTCTTTCCCCGCTATCCATGTTGGCGAAATGATAGAAAAACCGCGATGGTGCGGCAGTTAGCAGCTGGTCATGGCCCATGTTCTTCTCGCTCTCGCGCGCCGGCATCCGTTCGATCGCGCCGATGAGGTCCATGAGATCCTCCCGCGAAATTGGGTCGGCAGTTGCGTCCTCGGTCAAGGGCGCCTTCAACTTCGCCGCCGGATTGATTTCAATCCAACGCTGCGCCGTCACCCAGGAGAAGAACGCTCTCATGCGCTCCAGTCGCTTAAGGTTGGTCACGGGCGAGCCGGCCCAGGATTCACGAAAGGTCCGCGCCTGATCGATACCGAATTGCGTGATGTAAACGACGCCGCTGTCGGCGCAGAATTCCTCGAGGAGGTCGGAAAACTGGCGGTACCTCTTGACCGTACTCGGCGAGAGACCGCACGCTTCCCGGTCGTTCATGAATTGCTCGACGACGTGCTCAACTGTTGGTGGCTCTTGGGAATCGGAACTCGTGGCGGTGGGAGGCGCAACCTCAAGAGTGCCCGCATCCTCCCAAATCTTCTTCAGCTCTTCGGCTTTTGGCCATTTCACCTCGCCGG
>Ga0302325_10023410_pt1 | contig 12871 bp, 12 predicted proteins | sample Palsa_T0_2_FD_201948 | JGI IMG/M metagenome (GOLD analysis project Ga0302325, IMG submission 201948) | Peat permafrost microbial communities from Stordalen Mire near Abisko, Sweden - Palsa_T0_2 | ecosystem: Environmental > Terrestrial > Soil > Palsa > Peat permafrost | place: Sweden: Abisko... | reverse complement strand
CCTTCTGGACAATCCTCATATCGGTCTCGACGGCTGCCGCAGCAGCCCCAGCCCGGCCGTTGAACGATCGCATCCGGGTGAGTGAGGACGCACGTGCCTGCTCGCCGGTCAGCCTCGCGAGAGCACGGTCAGCCACGATCAGAGCCCTGGCTGCCGAGGCGATAGCGGGCGGGAACGGGAATCTCGCCAGGCTCGTGCCGAACGCAGTCTCCACTGCCACTTCCGCAGTCAGGGCGGCTGTAGCCGTCGCGAGGTGGTGCCGTTCGCCAGCGATGTAGGCGGCCCCATCGGTGTTCAGCTGCTGGCTTGCCGCAGTCGTAATCGCCGCGTACCGCCCTGCCAGCATCTGCACGGTTGTGCACTGCAGGCCGGAGGGCGCCAGGTTGGGCTCGCACCCGGCGGCAGCAAGCGCAGCTTTATGGCGCCCGCTAGTGCCGGCCGCGTAGAAGATGCCCGCGATCACCAGGACGGCCGACAGGACGGAAATTAGCACCACAAGGACGCCGCCAGCTGACGTCTGCTGGCTGCCCCTGGCGTACGTCTCGCTCGTCACGTTCTTCTCCCGGAGTCATCAGGCATTACTCGGCACTGGGGTGCTCCATGAAGGAGTCGATTCCCTTGAAGATTTCCTCGTTAACGATGAAGATGAACCCGAAAACGAAGAGCGCGAAAATCGGCATGATGGTCACGTATACGAGCCAGTTCCGGCCTTCTTTCTGCCGAGCGGCGATCCAGCGCTTTACCGGCGGCAGTCTGAGGGTGAGCAGGAAGAGGCTGCACGCCGAGTACTGGTAGAGGCGCTGATGGAAGATGGCGTCACCGTCGCCAGCGAAGCCCGAGCCATTGCTGCCGCGCTCGAAGCCGATTCCCTCGAGCAGGAGCAGGTGGGCGGCGAGCAGGCCCCAGATCACGTAAATGAGCTGGTGCAGCCGCTTCCAGTACCGGCCGAGCTTGCGCTGGGCCCAGTGGTTGCCTGTGATCAGGAGCGGGATGACCAGCATCACCATCATGAAGCCCATGAGCTCGAAAGCGTGCCCGGCCAGCCGGCCGAGAAAGCCTCCCGCAAAAGTCGTATCCGTGAGACCGGCTGCTATCGCGTCACCGATGGCGCAGCACGCCATCATGATGCCGTACCAGCGCCGCAGCGGGACGAACCAGCGCTGACCGGTGAGCGTGACCATCGGAGTGACGAGCAGGCACAGGAAGAGGCAGATCTCCGCCCCGGTCCCCAGCGTGTCGTCGACCGACACGGAGAAGGTGTTCTCGTTCAGGGTGAGGAGCGCGGGAAGCATGAAAAACAGGGGAGCCGCCGCGGGGGCGCCCAGCAGGACCAGGGCGAGCGCCTTCCGCTTGATTCGGGACCCGCCGAACTTGAATTCCACCTCCATCCACTCGTCCACGCGGCTCTTGGCCGTCCGACGGAGCGGCCGGGAGTCATCCGCCCGCTCATCTTGCTCGTTCCAGGTACCTAATACATCACTCGGGTAGAGGTCACGCTCGTAGTCCCTAGTAGTAGCCATATCGCAGCTCTCCCTGACTAGCGTCGCTCCCCCGTTGTTGTAATTTCTGGAGCAAGGTCGTTCCGGTGCCGGCTCGGGCAATGGCAGCGCCGGCCGCCGGACTATTTCTTATGCACCACGACGGTCTCGTGTGACTTTCTCGCGTGACGCCCCTTCGGCGTCGCGACGTGGTGTGCCGCAGCGGCCTGCCGGGCCAGGAACTGCTGGTCGTTTTCGTTGCCTGCCGTCTGGCCTACTCCGCCTGCCCGGAAGACGAAGAAGTTGAAACCGTGCAGGCCGATCTCCGTGGCACCGGCGATGACGGAGAACAGGAGCAGCGACGCGGTGGCGTAACTGGCCACGCGCATGGCCTGGTGCTGCCTGGGCTGCTTCTGCGGCTTTGTGGCCGGCGAAGGCCGCCGCTCGGCAGGGCGGGCAGGCTTGGCGTCCGGCTTTGCCGGCCCGGTGTCAGTCCTCGAAGGCCGGGTGCCCGGCATCGCTGGCCTGGCGCCGGGCCTCGAAGGCCGGGTATCCGGCCGAGCTGGCGCCGTGCTGGCGGGAAGCGCTGGCAGGACGGCCGGCAGGGCCTGGGCCGTCGCCGACCCGCCCGCGAGGGCCGTCGCCGGCATCGCGGAAGTGGCAAGGCTTTCGGTAACGTACGCGGTCACCCGGCTCAGCTCGCCGAGCATCGTTTCGAGCCGGGCGCGCACCTCTGCGGCCTCGCGCTCTGCGGCCTCGCGAATCGCGGCCGCCCGGCCGGTCGCCAGCCGGGCTTCCGCATCCGCCTCGCTGGCCGCCCGCTGGGTGATCGCGGCCGCCTCACGTTCCGCGGCCGCGCGGATCGAGGCGGCATAATCCTGCGCCTCTTGCGCGATCTGCGCCGCCTGGCCATCAGCGAGCGTGAGAACCTGCCGGGCGGTCCACAGCGAATCGCCGTTCGGGAAACGGTCGCTCTGGAATCGTCCGGGCCCGGGTCCGGGCCTGGGTCCGGGTCCGGGTCCGGGGCCAGGCCGGAGCTTGCCCGTCCCGCCGCGGTAGGCAGCGGCTTCCTGCCAGCCGGGGCCGGCGTGCCGCTGGTTGTCGACGGCGTCGCGGTGCAGCAAGCCCTGGTGGCGCGGGAAAGCGTCGCCCTGCCAGTCAGGTTCTGCCAGGTCGGCAGGCGGCCGCACGGGAAGCGGACGGCCAGGGCGCTCGGGGGTCCGCAGCGCAGTCGCCTCGTGGCCTGCAGGCTCCCCGTCGGGGACGACATGAAGCCGGGGCCGGCCGTTACCGTAACCGGCATCAGATCGCTGCGACGGGGTGCTCCGGGTCCTCGCTGAGCCCTCTGCCCGCCGTTGCGGCAGGACAGCCGGGCCGGAATCGCGAAGGGCCGCCATGGGCGCCGACGGATGGTCAGGATGCATCGGGGGCGGCGGTCCCCAATTTCGCCAGTCCTGCCACTCCTGCCAGACGTCTGTGTCGGGGGCTGCCGCCCCGCCGGGCTCGGCGGCAGCGCCGCCGTAGCCGGCGCCGCCGTAGCCGGCGCCATCATAGCCACTGTCCACGTAGCCGGTGCCGTCATAGCCGGTGTCACCGTAGCCAGTCGGCGCGGGATAGCTAGCGCCTGCGGGCCTGATGACCCTCGAGTGCATGCCCGCCGGCCAGGCGGCGCCGGGGGCCTGACCGTACCCGACCGCCTCCGGCCAGTCGTCAGCTGCTGCCACGGGTGCACCAGCCGACATCAGCGACGGCTCGCCTTCCGACCGCCGGTGCTTAGCGACCACCTGGCCTCCGACATCTAGGCGCACGAGGGCCAGGAGCCGGCCCCGGGCGAGGATGGAGATCGATCTGAATCACTACGGGCCACAAAGTAGAGCCTCCGGATAGCTTTCGCACAGAGACGAATATCTCTCAGGGGACAGGAAACCCCTGGGGGGCCTAGCAAGGCCGGGCGAGCATTACCAGCCGCCGCCGCTGCTAGTGCTGCTGGAACTCGACGATGACGGCGCCGGGGTCGACCGGAGTTCCGCGCCAGACGGGGTTGCCGCCCACCAGAGACCGCCCGAAGCGCTGATGCCGTTGCCATTGAACTGGCCCGCCGCTGTGTCACCCGTATAGGTGTAGAGCGGGTGGCCGTCATATGTTGCCTGGGTCTGGCCGTCCGCCCGCTTGATCGTCCCGAAGCCATGCGGCAGCGTCGTGCCGGCCGCGGCAACTGCCGTGCCGGTGACCGGGGGCCAGTAGGTGGCACATGAGCCGGTGCAGTGTGACCGGGTCCGGGTGTCCCTGGCGAACCAGTACAGCGTCATCCCGTCAGCATTGACGAGCACGGTTCCCTTGCTCGTGCTCATCGTCTTGATTGCAACCGAGCCGGCTCCTGTCTTGGCCTGAACTGTCGCGGACGCGGCTGGACTGGACCCTGCCGGAGCCGCCGGGCTGCCGGTGCTCCCGCAGGCTGCGAGTACAACGGCCACGGCCGCGAGACCGGGTCCTATCCACCATCGGTTGCGCATGGCATTGTCTCCGTTCGTATGACCGGGCATTCCGCCACTAGGTCGCCGACGCGTGCGGGCGCTCCGCCGGCGTGATCATCGCGCCGAATAGCGCACCGCGCCGACTGACCATGGCGTCCTCCACCAACGGAAGGAACGCACCGAGTCGGGGCTCGGGGCCGGGCGAGGACGGGCAAATCTCCTCACCCGGCGGCAGACTAGGGCCGCGCAGCGTGGCACGGATAGAGACCAATACCCCTCGGGGGACGGCAAACCCCCGGGGCCCTGGGCGGGGGCCCTGGGGGCCACACGTCCCCCCAAGGGGTACTCGTCGGTGTCCCGTAATAACCGGCGGACTTAGTTTTGTCGGCGGCGAAGTAACCCCCTCATTCGTCCCCGAGAATCGTGCGGAGCTCGCGGGCGCACGCCGAACAGGAGTGTCAAAAGTGACCTACGTCATCACGCAATCGTGCGTCGATTTACTGGATAAGACATGTATCGAGGAGTGCCCAGTCGACTGCATCTACGAGGGCGAGCGCATGCTCTACATCCAGCCCGACGAGTGCGTTGACTGCGGGGCTTGCGAGCCGGTCTGCCCGGTCGAGGCGATCTACTTTGAAGTCGATCTCCCCGGCGAGCTGAAGGACTACTACCGGGTTAACGTCGAGTTCTTCACTCATCTCGGCTCGCCGGGCGGCGCCGCCTCCCTGGGCAAGATCCATTCCGATCACCCGATGGTGGCAGCGCTCCCGCCGCAGGTGGCAAGATACTGACGCATTCCAGCTGCGCTGACGCTCGCGGCGGCGCATTCTCGCGGCAGACGCGATGCGCCGCCGGCGGGCGCCACCATGTCGAAGGGCCGCATCGCGCGCATGAATCGTATCGGCGCCGTTCCCGTCCTGGCGCCGCGCGCGGCTCCGGCGCCGGCGGTGACTGCGCCCGCCGGTGACCGTCGTCGGGTCATTGCCTGGTATGCAGCATTTGCAGTCTTCGCGGTAGCGGTGTTCGCCGTTTCCCGGCAGCCCGTGCAATGGATCTGGGGCGCCTGGGCCGCGGCAGGGTACGCGCTAGCCGCACTCACCGCAGCCCTGTGGCGCTCGGGAGGCCGCCAGGCCGCGCTGCTGGTGGCTCTTGTCGGCGCGCTGGGCACCCCCCTTGCCTGGCAGGTGACGTTCGGCAGCACGATGTCCCGGGCCGATGAGGGCTCACTCAAGGTAGTGGCCCGTTCGGCAGGTCTGCTACTGCATCATGGCACTCCGTATCTGGCCGCAGATCAGATCTCCCGCGTCCTGGACTACAACCCGTACGAGCCCGCGATGGCGATCTTCGGATTGCCCGCAGCGGCCGGTCTGCACGGCGCCGCCGGCAATCCCAGGCTCTGGATGGGCGTCACCGCCGCTGCAGTTCTCGCTGCGGCGTTTCGGGTGGCAACGCCAGGCAGGGCGCTGGGAAGCACGGCGTTCGCCCTCGGCTCGCCGGTGCTGGCCCTGCCGCTGACGACAGGCCTCACCGACCTGCCAGTGCTGGCGCTGCTCAGCCTGACGCTCGCCTGCACCGCCGCGCCTGCTGGGCGGCGAGTACAGCTGGCAGCAGCCATCGCCCTTGGCGCGGCATGCGCCATGAAGGCCACCGCCTGGCCCGCCCTGCCCGTCATCCTCGCGATGCTCGCGGCCAGGGACGGCGCCCGGGCAGCAACCAGGTTCGCGGTTACGGCCGGGATCACCGCGACAGCGCTGGTCGCAGCGACGGCACCGGCCTCGGTAACGGCGCCTGCAGCACTCTTCCAGAACACGGTGCTCTTCCCGCTTGGCATGACGAGGTACCAGACCGAAGCGGACAGCCCGCTGCCCGGGCACCTGCTCGCTGCCACCGGACCCGCTGGCCGCTGGGCCGCAATCACCCTCCTGTGCGCTGCCGGCCTGGCGGCGGGGGCATCCCTCGTCATCAAGCCGCCTGCCGATATTCAGGCAGCAGCATGGCGACTCGCTGTCACCCTCGCCATGCTGTTCGCGCTGGCCCCCGCCAGCCGCTGGGGGTATTTCGTCTACCCGGCAGCACTGCTGGGGTTCGCCAGTATGACTTGCCGCGGGCGTTACGCAGCCGCAGCACGCGCGCCCGCAGCGGCGGCGACCGTGAGGCAGCCAGCCGCCTTACTCGCGAACCGGATGAGCTGCTCACCTGGAGCGAAGTGAGCTGAGCCAGCACAGTGTGGCCGTTCGGGTCGTCAGGCGGGGGCGGCTTAAGGTAAGGCTCGCCAGTCCGTCACAGGTGTCCCGACAGCCAGGCATGCACCTCGCGGTACGTGATTCACCTCATTTATCTGCTCCGCCTGCGAGATCGCCACCCGATACCACTACATCCGCTGATCAGACTTATCTCGGGCAATAAAAGCGACAGCCTCGCGACCAGCTGATTTCCCCTGCACCTGCCCGCCTGCTTTCTTGCAGGAGTGATCAAGATAGCCGTCTGGGGCTTCTGGTTCGTCGGCCTGTCTAGGCCATGCATGCGGTTGCCCGTTGTGCCACTTACCACTCCGGCGTCGTGACCACGCTGCCTTCCAAACTATCCGTAGCGCTAGCGGAGGCGTTCGCGACTGGTATAGTCCGTTACCTGCTCTGGCTTATTAATCAATCTCGTCAGGCAGAGCCGACAGCAACAAGCAACAAGCAACAAGCAACGAGCTATTTACACCAGTCAGCCCAGTTCGGATCATTGAATACCTTTCCGCATATCACCGCCTCTTAGTTCGGCGTTTCAATCTCCCGGGAGATGATGCCTATGAACGCCGAGCCCCCGCAGCGTACGGACCGGCAGAGTCGCTATAGGCGGCAGGCCAGACTGGCGCTGTGGCTTGCGGGTGTGGGCGGCGGCGGCGCCCTGGCGATCGTAATCGCTGCCGCCCTCGGCGAGATCAGCCTCATGCAGACGATCATGCTGGGAGTGCCAGTCGCCGTCCTGATCCTGGGCGGCCTGATGGTGGCGCTGGCGCGCGATCCGGAGTCAGCGGAGCGACTGGGCTTCCGAGCCGGACTCTCGGCCGGCTCGCTGCGGAAGCGGTGGCGATCTGCCTTCGGCCGCCAGCGGGAGGATCGGCCTTAGCTCTCGGGCACGCCCACGCCCGGAGCGGGTGGCCTCGCGGGCGCGTGGTACTCATCATGCGGGACTCAAGCTGTGCGGCTCGTGGGACCCTGGAGCCTGAAATTGCACTAAGACTGTTTTACTAATTCTTAAGCAGTAACAGATGACAAATTCGACGCGCGCATTACGTCGCTTGACTTCACGACATGCGTCGGTATAGTGCCAATTGATCACTGCGCCAAGACCCAGCGCAGCGACGGGGAGCCGGTTCATTGTCGGGTCGGCAGTCTCCCGAGGGGGGAGATGCGTGTGGACGGTGAATCGCACTGGCAGCACCTGCGCCGGGGCGCCGGCGGTAGGCGCCGAGCCCGGCTTGCGGCATGGACCATTACCGTGGGCGTAGCCCTCAGCTCGGCAACCGTGGCCGTGTCGGCCCTGAATGTAGTCAGCACTCAGCAAGCCATTGCCATGGCGTTGCCGGCCGTACTGATCACGCTAGGCGGCATGGCCGGCTGGATTGTCCCGGACGCGTGGATCGCCTGGAGGCGAGGGTTCCGTCGCGGCTGTGAGGTCGCCGCTCTGAACAGTCAGGCCGATCTGGTACGGGCTCACGACGCGGGGAACCAGTTGCGCGAAGCCCGGCTGGCGAAAGTGGTGACTTTCCCCGGGTCGCGGTACTGCGCTGTTTGCGGACGAGCGTTCAGCTGACGGACCGCGCTGCAGCGGCCCGGCTCAGACAGGCGTGTCTTGGACGCAGTCGTTAGGTCGCGGCGGGCTCGGCCCTTGTTCTGTCGTCGCCGCCTACCAGCGGCGGCCGGGTCCGCCGCGACCCGGCATCCTCGACACCCAGCAAGGCCAGGACCTCCGCGGAAGTTGCTCCGGTCGCGTTGGCGATCCTCCTGACTGCTGCCACGGTGGACGGCTCGCGGGGCAAGCCCTCGGCATCCAGGAAGCCATGAATCGTGTCGTCACCATAGCCGCGCTGCTTCATCCGTACATAAACCCAGCTGGCCATCCGCTCTCCCGGCGTGGGAGATGCGTCCGCGGTTGTGATGGGATTGCGATCCTGTGCCGGGGCAATCAGGAGCACGTTCGGCTCGCCGCCGGCCAGGACGCGCTCGACGCTTCCCGGCGACCAGTGGTACATCGCCTCGACGGTCCCGACAGTCGACTCCGGGTACGAGGCCCGCTCACCATTCTCCAGGCGGCTGATGGTCTTCACGGAGATCATCCCGCCGCCGCGCTCTCTGGCAAACCGGGTTCGCTGACGGAACCCGAAGCCGAGCTCGCCCCTCCGTCGCTCAAGCATGCGACCCAGGCGCTCCCAGGCTTCGCTCGGATAAGTGTCCATCACGGTCCATCCACAGGTGCCAACTACCGATCCTTCTGGACATAGTTTGCCACATCGAGAGTGCACCTTTACTTCGTAACGGAATGGCCACACCGGTCATCTAGCCTCAGGCGCTGCGTCCGCGGCCGCACTGCGATGCTGCCCTGCGGCAGGCGCCACCGGACCTCTGTCGGGCCGGCAACGGCTTCGCTACCTGCGGATATACGCCAAGTCGGCAACCCTGGTATGCGGCGGACGGCGGGCCGTCAGATCAGCTAATCGCCTGCCGCCAGGCGTTGCCGGAACGGGGCCGTCTCTGCCCGGCAGGAGCCTCCGTAGCTCCTGGCCATTACTTCGCATGCTACTTGCCTTACGGTCACGGCCATTAGTGACCATCAGTGTCCAGAACTAGCTTGCGGAGCATGTGGCGTGACCTTAAGTTATCTCGCATGAGCACGACACAAACGGTCACCGTAACCCCAGGGGTGTCGATAGGGCGAGGGCCAGGAAGACTGCGCCAGAACGGCGCAGCCATCCGAAGCCTCCGCGAGAAGGACGGCTGGCACCAGCCCGAGTTCGCCCGGAAAGTCGGGATGAGCCAGTCCGCGCTGTCGAATATCGAGCGGGAAAAGCGCAGTGCGCGGCCGGCCACGATTCACAGGATTGCTCGTGCTTTGCGGGTTCCCGTCGCAGCGATCACCCGCGAGCATGACGACGACGCAGGCGGTTCAGCAGCGTGACACCGCCTGCAAGACACTCGCTTGCCTGGCTTCCTTTCTAGCCCGGCGGACCTGGGCCATTCCGGTCCAAGAAACAAGACAAGGGGAACAAAAAAAATGGTTTCACGCCAAGCCGTAGAATACACCGCTCCGCTGCTGACCCCTGGCGAGGTGGCAGCAGCCTTCCGGGTGGATCCCAAGACCGTCACACGGTGGGCAAGGGCCGGCAAGCTGAGTTCCATCCGCACCCTGGGCGGTCACCGCCGATTCCTGGCGACGGAGGTACGCGAAATTCTTCTCGATATCCACAGTAGTGAGGAGCCAGTTATACCGCTGCCTCGGAATGGCGGCCAGTTTCGTGGTGAGTAACGTCACCGGGCGGCCGCTTCGGCGCCGCCAGGCAGCCGACCCGGCACGGGGGCCGGACGGATGGCCATGGCCTGGTTAGCCGGACTCCCGTTGCTGGGAGCCGGATATCAGCCCAGACACCGTTCGCCACGCTGGGACAAGGCGGATCTACGGGCACTGCCAGATCTACGGCCATTGGAGGATCTACGGCCATTGACCGACTTGCGGCCGGCCAGGGTTGACCATCAGGCCGACCGCGCATTTTCGGCGAGCGTTCCGGATCCGAGCAGCGACTCCGGAGATCCCGACTTCCTGGATCAGCTCACCAGGGGGCAGATACGCCGCATACTTGAAAGTTCCGCCATCAACGATCTCACGGACACTGTTCCTGAACTCGTTGAAACTATCGCACATTCGTCGCATACGAATGCGACGCTGGCGAGCGCCTGGCGTGACTTTCAAGAGGCCACTCGCGCCGCGCACGCATTGCATCTCGCGCAGCGCGCGTGGTGGGAGTTCGACTGTCAGCAGGATCTGGGCCCATGTCCCCAGGCGGCGGCAGCGGAGATCAAGCAGGGCCAGGCGGATGAGGCCTGGTACCTGATCACCAACGGCGGGCCCGAACTGCGACAGGAGTCGCTGGCGGGCCGAACGACCACGCTCTAGGTGACGAAACTGGCAGGTTCCCCGCGACCAGAGGGGGATCGCGGGGAACCTGCCCACTCCTCATTGATGGCCTGGAATTCTGCTGATAGCTTCCCTCGCGGCTGGCGGCATTATCGTTCAATGTGCAAGTCAGCAATCAGATGCCCGTCGCCGCAGTGTCTGGCTGGACCGGCCTTGCGCGTTGTCAGCTCACAGCGGTCAGGCAACCGCCACGCCGGCCCGACCCGATGGCTCTTGTCAGGAGCGAGAGCGGGCAGATACCGTGCTCTTCTGCCAGCCCGGTAACCGGGCACACTCTTAACTACTCGCCGATCGCGGTCGGCGTGGTGCTCGCCTTCACTGGCGGCTGGTGGCTGATCTCGGCCGGCCACTGACTCACCGGCCCGCGCCGCCAGGGCACTGACGCTGAGCTCGAGGCGATCGAGCAGAGCGTCGTGGCTGCCGCCAGTCACGCGAGAGCAGAAGGTGAGCGTGTCTGAGTACTTCAGCCTCGGGAACTACAGTCGCAGTGTGTCGACGTCGTCGCCACAGGCGAAGACGTGGGTCGAGCGAGGGCTGGCCTGGTCGTATGCGTTCCATCACGAAGAGGCGGTGGCGTGCTTCCAGCGCGCTATTGCGGCTGATCCCGACTGCGCCCTTGCTCACTGGGGCATTGCCTATGCCCTCGGGCCTAATTACAACAAGCCCTGGGAGGCTTTCCAGCCCGGCGAAGCGCAGACGGCAGTTGCCCGGGCCCATGCGGCCGTCACCCAGGCCGAGCGCTGCGCGGGCCTGGCCACAGGGCCCGAGCAGGCGCTGATCGCGGCACTCGGCTACCGGTATCCGGACGACCGGCCAAGCGGCGACAACGCACGCTGGAACCGCGACTACGCAGGTGCGATGCGAGCCGCCTACCGCGACTACCCCGACGATCTCGACGTCGCCGTGCTGTTCGCTGACGCGCTCATGAACCTGACACCGTGGCAGCTCTGGGACACCGCCACCGGCAAGCCAGCCGACGGAGCGGCCACCATTGAGATCCGTGACGTCCTCGACCGCATCCTGACCAGTCCTGCCGGCCGGGCGCACATCGGCGCCTTGCATCTGTATATCCACCTGATGGAGATGTCGCAGACGCCAGAGGATGCGCTGTGGGCTGGTGAGCTGCTGCGCGACCTTGCTCCGGACGCGGGCCACCTCGTGCACATGCCAACGCACCTCGACGTGCTGTGCGGCGACTACCGGCAGGCGGTCGCCGGCAACGACGCTGCTATCAAAGCCGACGCCCGGGTCAGCGAACAGCATGGTGCGACCACCTTCTACATGCTGTACCGCGCCCACAACTATCACTTCAAGATCTACGGCGCCATGTTTCTCGGTCAGTCGCACACCGCCCTGGAGACCGCCGATGCGCTAGCGCGCCTCCTGCCGGACAGCCTGCTTCGCACCGAGATACCGCCGATGGCGGACTGGCTTGAGGGATTCGTGTCCATTCGGGTTCACGCACTTATCCGGTTCGGCCGCTGGCAGCAGCTCATCGACAACCCACTCCCCTCGGACCAGGAGCTGTACTGCGTCACGACCGCCATGCTGGCCTACGGCAAGGGCATCGCCTACGCCACCACCGGTGACATCGACGCGGCACGGGAAACGCAGCGACAATTCACCGCAGCAGTCTCTCGCGTGCCCGTGACTCGGACGATCTTCAACAACACCTGCCAGGACATCCTGCAGGTCGCAGCCGCGATGCTGGCCGGTGAGCTGGATTACCGCGAAGGGCACTACGAAACAGCCTTTGCGCACCTCCGCCGGGCGGTCGACCTGGACGACGACCTGCCCTACGACGAGCCATGGGCGTGGATGCAGCCCGCACGGCACGCGCTCGGCGCACTGCTCCTCGAGCAAGGCCACGTCGAGGAAGCCGGGAAGGTCTACCGCGCCGATCTCGGACTCGACGGATCTCTCCCCCGTCCCTGCCAGCACCCCGGAAACGTGTGGAGCTTGCACGGCTACCACGAGGTCTTGTCCCGGCTCGGCAGGTCGGACGAAGCCGCGATCATCGGCCAGCAGCTCCGCATCGCGCTCGCGCGGGCCGACGTACCCATCGGCGCATCCTGCTTCTGCCGGACCGGTGCGACGAGACCCTGACCCGCGTCCCGTCTAACGCACCGCGGCGCCGGAGTGCGCAGCGAACTCGACCTCGTCGCGCCGCAGCCGGGGGTAGACCTCGGCGGCGAGCACTGCGAGACCTTCTCGGAAGGCCGTCGAGCCGCTGGGTGCGAACGGGAAATTGAACAGTTAGTTGGTCGATCTGACGACCGCCGCGTCGCGGCTGAGTGCCTCCACGACGTCATCGGCCGACCCGAACACGATGTCCGGCTTGATCAGGTACTCCTCAATCGACTTGGCGTCAGCGCTCTCGGGTGGCTGGTGATGATCGGTGCCGCGCTCCTCGAAAGTTGCGGTGGCGATCTCGATCGCCTCCCGGCGAGATGAGGCCAGCAGAAGCGACCGCGCGACTAAGGGGACTCGAACCACAGACCTCTTGCATGCGATACACGCTCACCGGGTGGCGCGATGCCCCCTGTCGCCAGATACGGAAATGACCTGCGGCGTTCGGCAGATGTCGCCTGACGGCGCCCGGCTCCTGTGCACGCTGGCTCCCATCCTGGCTCCCGTGAACCGCCCGGAACCCAGCAGGCGTTAACCAAAGGCTCGTGCGAATGAACTCGATCCGACCGCTGCCACAAGGCAACTGTGCGCCGGGGGGGGGGAGCCGGT
>Ga0302325_10023408_pt1 | contig 12873 bp, 6 predicted proteins | sample Palsa_T0_2_FD_201948 | JGI IMG/M metagenome (GOLD analysis project Ga0302325, IMG submission 201948) | Peat permafrost microbial communities from Stordalen Mire near Abisko, Sweden - Palsa_T0_2 | ecosystem: Environmental > Terrestrial > Soil > Palsa > Peat permafrost | place: Sweden: Abisko... | reverse complement strand
ATATTTTCTTTGCGCCATTTTCTGTGAGTGATATGAACCAAAGCAACGAGACGAGACCTGTGAAATTATTGTTCAGAAGCATTAAAAATCAACATTTTATTTCTGAAAGCTCCGTTCTACGTGCTGCACAAAGTCTTGCTGCTACAGGTTCGTTAAGAAGAGGCCTGAGAAAACTAATGAGTTTGTCCTGTAATTTCCATTTTTACTCCCTACTCTGTCATCTTGTAGGATTAAGTTTATTAAGAGCAGTATGACCAATCTAGCCCCTACAATAACACCGCTTTCTTTCACCTTAGGTCTCTGCTGTCTGCCTTCCTTCCCCGAAGTACATCGCTTTTCCAAATAAGCCCGTGGTAGAACATACATTGGATCCATTTGTCACAGCTTTTCTGTATTTTTGATATTTGGCTAAGATATTTGTGGAGGGTGCACAACAGAAACCTCACGGGGGTTGAATACCTGGTTGAATATTGAAAGAAAGTGGGACTTTGGACCGAGCTTTCTGAAATAGTGTCTTCCGATGGTTGTGGATTGTAATAGATTCTAATTTTCTCATAATGGCTTATAGTTTGTGACTCTTGACATTTGTCACGATGTCATTGCGATGGCTTTTTGGTCGTTCTTCTGAATCCGCTCTGTCAAAAAGGGGGCAAGATCACGTGCTTGTCAAAATCCCATTTTAACTGTCATTGGTCATTCACTTGGTCTACTGTACAGTACTGCAAACCATGACATCTTGTATAATAGCCTTGGATAATGGTTTATCTACCAGAATATCCGTCTTCTCCAATTGTTGATACTGTAGTCTTGCGAACCTGGGTCTGGAAAAATACCGTGACTCGTCACCTGTTTATCCTCGTACCACTTCTCGGAGCTTTTCCTCCACCCCAGCTCCCCTATTAGTGTTTGGAATATACTAGATGTTTCTTTTCTTCTTAGTGATACTTGGTCTCACGAGCACATACTATCTAGGGTTATGAGCCGAGGTTGCTGTCTGAAGGTCTGTATTGGCTCACCATGGGGGCAACTTGCCCTCTAAAGTGATCATGGGAACTGACTATCTGTTCGCAACGGATCTATGAGCCGGCGACACATGGTGTTTGCCACATCGGCAACAGTAAGCTTTGCGGCTCTCTGGTGGACGATATCACCATTAGCCGGGCGCCATCCACCCCATATCTCTATATTGTTTAGTTACACTGACGATGGATGTTGGTGACGGAACTTCTCTTCTGGTGGATAATTCAAATTGTGGAGGCAAATGTAGAGCTACGCAATGTGATTTGAGGCACTAAACTACTCCAGCATCTTTTCGTGTCTCACGCCGATTTCTCAGCCCCGTGGCCAAACTCAGATTTTCACTGATAGAATAAAAAACAACGCCTTGTTAGATGGCAATAGATAATTGTTTTTAATAAACCTCTAGCTGCTTCCGGAGCCCTTGAATTTGTTGCGCACAAGTCCCATGGCGGCTAAAGAGATGGATCAACACAGCTTTGTCCCCCGTCTCATCTCGACAGCCCCAGGGCGCCAAAAATTCTCTGGTCGCTTTGCAATGCTTCCGCAAGACTCCAACAGCTCGACGACAGCAAAGATTTATCGTACTCAACACGACTCTACCGCATACTTTACTGGTAGCCTGAACATTTGCCATACGGTTATCACATAAGTGAACATCCCCCTTTGCACCACGTTTCAGGACGTTGACCACCAGGAGAGCCCTCGCTTTCTTTCGCACAACAAATGGCTTTCACTACAAACTCCCTAGACAGCATTACGCCTTTTCGTTTGCGAGGATATATGGTATGATACAGGAAAGAGGGCCTGCCGACACATTCAACACAAAATGTTCCCTGGTTTCTGCGCGTATCTGGACAAACAGTTACAAACCGACCCAGCACCTTCATTCTTCCCCGCATCCTCATCAGCTATATGCCAGACCCAGGCATGATGTATAGCATACAATTTCGGTAACATCATGGTTATTGTGCAATCGACTACGGTATATTGATGCTGGTGGGTTTGAACAATTGCTCCGCATGGCAACACTAAACGCCGAAGTCAACGCTGGCATCTTCGACACTGAGGAACACCTGCTTTTGGCAATGACCGATTAAACTACTATCGTCTACCAACTCTCCTTACTAATTGCTCTGCTGATTAAGGTGCGTTAATGGTTGCCAATGTGTTAACTATCGAGCTCTCCTTTGTCATCTTTCAAGTGTCCTACGAGCTGAAGCTAATTTGTGAAGCCCTATCGAAGTCTCTCCTATCTTAAGCCTTGAGTGTTTACGCCTGATGCGACTGAATCTCCGACTTATATACAACAGCCTAGAAGCCCCGACATCCATTACACTATACCACGTAGTTGCTACAGTTGAGGCGTTTCCACCAGTTGATGACTTCGTGTTGAACAAAGGACAACGGAAACATACGAGACAAGGGACTCCTCATTTACTAAATACAATCTAAAATCCGCCAGAAATTTTAGAGACACAATACCATCCGCAGAAGACATTCGCTCTCTCGACCCCGATCAAGTCCTCTCCTCTCTCTCTTCACCAGCTACTTTTGACAGCAACCTTCCCAACCGCGACCAGGAACACCTCAAATCACAAAACAAACGTCCAACTTTCACAAGAAATATGCCACACCGCTATACTACAGCAATGAGAAGAATATAAACTTGGGGGGGCGTTTGGAATGCAGTGGAGTCCGATGTTTGGGGAGATTTGGTCACGTAAGTAATGAGCAATGCAGCATTTTTAATAAGACAACAACTCAAAGAGGTTACAAGCTAACCAACTGGCTATTGTGACCAGTGATGGTTATTAGAAGAAATAATTCTAAACTATGTTTTTTTCTTCTAACATTAGCAAGACTCTGAGCAGGCTGGAAACCAACCCACAAATCTTTTTCAAGCCCTCAAAAACCGGAGAGGACTAGTCATGGAACAGTAATATAGTATCAATCCCACACGTGCTTAGCTATATGTAATTTTTCTGTCTGAAGTTGGGATATTTGAAGGTTGTTTTTTTTTGGCAAACTTTCTGGACTTACAAGCCATTTACTTCAAAACCTTTTCATTTCACAAGGAGTTCTTTACGGATATGCAGATATGCGCAACGATGGGAAAAGAGAGTAGTAGGCTTGTTTTTCCTAATGATTTCCTGCTAGATAATTGGAGATGTTTGTCGCTGCCCTCATTAAAAAGCAAGGAATGGCACTTCATATTCATGAAGTAGGAGTATCTACAATGAATTGGTTTCCTTTCGGGGACGGCATGTGTCATTTACAAATGGGTGAGATCTATTCGTGACAGGAGTAGTTCGTGGATGCACCTGAACAAAATGCTTTAGCCGGCCTGAATGCATCGGGCAGTAACTTTGCCCAAATTTGCAATGAGGGAACCACAACCACAGCGTAGATGAGGAGAACGGGCTGCATTCCGGGCAGCTGCATAAAAAATGGCAACTAACGGTATAAATCCAAGTTCTCGTACAACACTCGAAACACCTTCAGGTAGACGTTGTGGGGTGTCCTTGGATATGGCGTGTTCTTAGCGCCCATTTGTTGGATTGACAGGGTCCCCAAAACTGCCGACCAGTTCTCCGCTTCCATTTCATCGGATTCGTGCCAACTTGTATGCACCCCATAGCTATGATTGCGGTACTGGGATCTCGGCATCGGATTATGGGTGGGAGATCGTCTGCGCGTGATGGTCGAAGGTCTCGCCGAGTCTGCAACGTTATGTCGGGGCGCTTCTGGGCCCAGCCACTCCGTAAACCGCTCAGAGTATACCGGAATGGATGCAGACATATTCTGCGAGATGGCGGTGGGGAGAACTGAATTCGGCGTGTGAGCATTGCCCGATAGGCTCAACACGACATTCGATATCTTTATTGAGATATAGGTGCGATACTTGCATGAATACACTTTTAACAATTGGAGAGGTCTGAAAGCCCAAGTTTATATATAGGTTGCTTCATTCCTAGATGTTTCTCTCCACTCTCGCAGCCTCCGAAGACTACTTTTGAAAAAGCTTCAAGCTTCTTAGAACCGTACAACGCCCAAGAACTTTCACTGAACATGAGTGATCCAAGGGAAAAAGAACAAGAAAGACCTATCTCTCCTTTCAAATTCGTTTGGCTAGACGATTGAGTCCTAACAATTTTGCAGAATGGGTACATGAATTCCGCCGCGGACTATACTTACCCCTCTTCTTACGCGTTCGGCAATGCACCCAACGATTGGCTCGAATCTCCGGTTCTGGATTTCCCGGGTTGGCCAGCCGATAATCAACTCAATGATCCATACACAACATCCCCAGTCTCCTCACCGGGAGAAAGAAAATCTTGGAATTATTTCGACGACAATCCTAACGAGGCTGTTCAACAGAGTTCTTTGACTAATCCAGGATCCGGGTTCTCTGGCGCTTCAACTTCTTCAAACGCACAATCTGTCTCCCAATCTGGATGGAACCCGAATTGGCGCCAACCAAATTCTCAAACTGCAAATATTTCTTATGTTCCTCTTTCTCTCGTCCATGATCCTCTCGCTCATGGAAATGAGAATGACAACGATGAGCCCGAGCCTCCGGTATCTCCCTTCACCGCATCAACTACATTTAAGAGTGACGGTTCCACCCAACTCGCCCTCAAAGAAGAGTGGGGATCTTCAAAGGGGTCAAAACGGCACTCTACAAGCTCCAAATCCGGAAGACGCTCTTCTCAAGTCAAGGACAAGGATGAACAATCCTCACGAAAAAGCTCCACGTCCTCTAACTCGAAAGGACATCAACTCCGCAGCACCAGAGGAGGGCACAAGATCAAATACGCAGGAAGAGAGGATAGCACAGAAAGCACGAAAGTATCAAGGAACTCCCACAATATGGTTGAGAAGCATTATCGGACACGCCTCAATGGTCAATTTTCGACTCTTTTGGACGCTCTGCCTCCGGATCTGGTGGGCTCTGAGATCGAAGGTTACGTGAGAGGAGACTCGAACGCTGAGAAAAAGGTCAGCAAAGCAGAGGTATTGATGCTGGCAAAGAGGCACATTGAAAATTTGGAGCACGAGAATACGAGCCTATCTGGTGACAATAAAGTTCTGCAAGGAGATGTGCAACATCTGAAAGGGATTTGGGTCAGGATGGGGGGTCAGATTTTTCCATGATTATGAGTATTTACGCGCCATCAATGGAGAGACAAAGGGTCTGTGATTTTCCTTTTCAAGGCGCAGAATGGGTCTTTCACCACACCGTTTTGAGCAAATATGTCCTCAGTGCCTTCCCTATGCGCTTCACCAGCGCATGCAAGATTTAATCAAACACGAGTACAACAAAACTGCCCCCAATACAGACAACCATAATCCCCATTCAACAATGAAACCGATGTAGCTGACGATGGTTTTGGTGAGGAGGGATGCAGAAGCTGTGGGCCAAAATAATCGTATTTAGTCTGCTCGGGCCCCTGTCGCTTACATAAAACCCCCCTAATTATGTAGTTTCCGGACAAAAGTCTTGCGACTACAGGGCCTCGCCCACTATATTCCAAAATCCATTGCAAGGTGGTATTCTGGCAGGGTCTGGTACGCTAAAGGATGCTATAATAGGCATGTCACCCTGAAGCAGACTTCGCAGGGTAGATTATCTATTTAGCAAGTTTTCAGGCGTCGAACCCTGTAATTCTCGTCTACAGAGCCTGTGAAGTCGCTGTCCTCCAGCGTCCAAGCGCTATCCGTTTAGCTGCGCTGCTACTAGGTGTGCCGCTCGCTAAAATCATAACACGTAAGAACATTAAAAAATCACAATCTTTTAAACTTGTTTTATTTCGAATTGCATTTATAAAAATTAAGAAAAACTTCATACAATTATTACATAAAACATCATTCGCGATTTTATAAGAGTATTTAGATTTTAAATTATTTTATAGAGACTTATTTGAGTGGAAAGGTAAGGGAAAAGGAGTACATGAGCAGTACACCTGGTAGTTGTCACGAGCGCCGTACTTCAAGGCCTCAGGAAGGCATAAGGTAGAAGGGTCTCTTATTCGACTATTCAAAGCTAAGGAAGAAAGCAGGAGTATAAGGGTACTCGCATACTTAAATATCTTGAGGCTCGCTAACCCCGCCAGCCTAGCCTAATCGGGAATAGCGCTGCACGTGCCAGCGCGTAGAACCGTAACAGTAGTTGCCAAAAGGATAGCTGCCCTGCTAGCTAGGTTTTTTAGTGGATGTGCCCTGTAGTCGCAAGACTATCTTGTTCGTTTTATAATATAAAACTATAACATAAATAAATATAGAGTTAGGCAATAGATAATGTGGCAGGGTGCCAAAGAGACTGCTGAATTCCGTCGATTTTAGAGGTTTTTAGTTAGCGCTATCCCTTTGTGCGGCAGCCATCGACCACGCTAGCAGCCGCACATGCATATCCCAAAATACGACGTTCTTCTCCAATCAGGCCCTTGTGAATTTATGCGGCCGCTAGCGTGGTCGATGGCTGCTGCACAAAGGGTTACTGGCGTGACGTGAGAGTACAGTACTATCCCCCCCGGCGTAAACCTACATTTTGTCACTGTTTAATCCCACGCATCACCTTATTTAAAGCACGCAACTAAGGCTTTACCGCCTTCCCAATCGGGAAATTGCGAGGCTAGCGTCTTGGTGTTTTTAGTGTCTTCTATCTAGCTCTCTTAGCACTTAGTTAACACTTAATACTTACTATCTTGTTAGCTTACACTTTGCACTTCCACATTAGGAAATTATAAGGCTAATAGCCTAGTGTTTTCATTTTCTCTCTTCTATTATATATTCCTCTTAATACTTTGTCGGCCCTCCCTTAGCATCGATTATAGCCTAATATCTCCTTTACTAGCATCAAATAAGCTTTAAATATAGTTATCCGGAACTATATTTTACGCGTCTTGTATAATTTGCTTTAATTGCCTTAGCGGGATCTTGTTAGGCTAATATTGCGCGTGCTAATAATGTTCTTAAATTTAGTTCTTTATCTAATCCCACATATGCTCGATTAAATTAAGGTTTAAAGAGTAAAGAGGGTGTGAGGATGTTGTTAGTAGGCAATAAGGCAATGTGAACAATTCGATGGATTCCAAAGAGTATATTTAATATAGAACTAATCTCTGCCCCTCTAGCAAGTGCAAGTAAACATCCTTAAAGCTTATAGCTTGTAAGGATGTAAGACGGGCTAAATATTCCCCCGTTGCGGACTAAATGTTGCTCCGGGAGTTCTAGTGCTTACAGGTCACCTGATCCCTAGCATTACTAGCCCTACGCGTATAGCCGACTTCACGCATATCACAAGTATACCCCCTCTTAAGATCTTGTCCCTAAGATCATCTAATTAAAGTCTTCGAAATAAGTCTTATTAGAAAGGGTGGTAATATAGTATAAGCGTCGTGTAACTGCTATAAACAGATAACGCGTAGCGCGCGATATGATTAGTCGAAACTCACGTGGCGTTAAGCTACGCGGGTATGCGATTAGTTAATCTAAAAACCAAGGAATAGCGGGAGGAACGGCTTAGCTTGTTACTTCCTTGCATATTAATCCTAAATCCTTGAAAATATGATATATATCTTTAAAAGAAAGCAAGAATTAATATTTGTGTTGCACGTATAACTATTAAACTATAAAAGAAGTGACAAAAAGGCTCTTAGAAGGTAAGCACTTAGAGGGCAAGCGCACTAGTCGCTTCCGGAAATGGATTAGCGTCAAATTTGGTGTGGTTTCGTTATATGCAAACGATTTCTTTAAGCCCTTTAAACCCTCAAGTATAAAAGCTCTCGAAGGCTCTTGTTCGGTGCTCTTACTTCTTTTAAAAATAATACTAAACAACTCGTCCCTTTTTAACTTATTTGCACAATTATTAATCTATTAAAAGCTTTACTTTTATATTACTATATCTACGTCGGGTTTCCGGTCCGTTATAGCACCCCTTAAGAAGCGCAAAGCCAACTTTACCGATTCTTAGCTTTAATTAGGTCGCTATCTCAAATGCTTTAAGCATATAATTATTAATTTTAAGATTAAGTATTCGATTTTACTTAGAAAGAAGAACTACAAGCGTTGCAATAAGGGTAAAACAAGTTATAAGAAGGTAAACTTAACATTCTTATACACTGATATGTAAACTGACGCATACCTCTAAATTCCCGGCCGCCTTTATAAGGCTTGCTATACTTGAAAGGATACTGTCACCGTTTTCATTATATAGCTTCAAGATTACCCTAATTAGGAGTCCCTTACTAAAGATAATAATAACTATAATTATTAGATTATAAAATTCGATAATAACGCTCCCGATAATGTCTAAAACTTCAAGTACTTCCGGCAAAAGATAAAGTTAACAAATTCCTTTTCGCGCATTAGAAACTTAAAGGGTAAAGACTTCTAAAAGGCCCCGCAAGTAGGTTTTCTTGACCTTCTAAGGAATAATACTAATCTTAGTTTAAGAATACTAAGATATATACATCTAAGGTATAAAGTTAACTACTAGTATTACTATTGCCTAAAAAGACAATTCTATTACAAGTGCTTCTTTTGCTAATACTACAATGCTTTTAGTAATAAAGGAGCTAACTTCGGAGATCCGGCTCTTCTAAGAGGCATATATAGTTGCAATAAGCCCACTAAAACACTTTATAAAGGTCTAAAACTAACTTCCTTTAACATGCGCTTGCTTTTAACAAGGATAAGCAAGTGCCCGAGCATATTTGTTGCCATTTTACTTCCACATTATCGTAATCGGGGGTATCGTTTTAAAGTTTTAAGTGTTTAGTTCGGGGTTTTAAATAGAGTATAGTTATATTTAAATACTTATAGCAAAACTACATGCAATAAATGAAATTTTCACTATACCTTTCTATTATTAAGTAATTTTAAATAATTCTATAAGCCTCGATAAAACCCTAAGAAAAACTATTTGTGTGGAAAAATTAAGGAAAGAGCGTCTTATTTCAAGAACTTTTCCGGGGTTTACTAGGACCCCTTCTCTTCTTCTTAAGAGGTCTAGCAAGTGCCGGGTCTAACCTATAGTTTTTGTCATACGATTTTAAGAGCTCTTTAAAGTTTTAGAGGTTAAGGTAAGCCGGCAACTAAGTATTATAATTATTAGGCTAATGCTTCTATTTAATTAAGTATTTCCGGGTCTTTTTGCTATCCTTATAATCGACAATAGCTTCGACTTCCTATTCTTGTTCCTTGTTATCGTTTAACAATTCCGGAAGGTCTCTAGAGGGATATAAGTAAGGTTCTTAACCCTTTTTAGCCATATACTCTTCTAGGAGGGAAATATAAAATATTAAATAAAGACGATTATATAAAGTCGGCAATTTTAACTTATATACTAAGTGCCCGATATATTATAAGATCTTAAAAGGTCCTATATACTTAAGTGCAAGTTTCCTTGCTTTTAGCTTAATATTTTTCGTCGATAATATCACCTAATCTCTTAAGGAGAAGTATTTATTTAACCGGTGCTTATTATAGTAGCCTTCCCGGTTATTTTGCGCATAATACTATAGCTCTTAAAGCTTCTTCCGCTCTTTATATAAAACTTCTAGCCTCTTGCGCGCAGCTAATACCTCCCCTTAAATCTTAACCTTAAAATTCTATAATAACTAGGGGTAAAAACTATAACACACGTAAAATAGTATATCTTGCAAAACTTGATATTTTAAGCTATTATATACAAATTTTGCAAAAGACAACTTCTCACGCTAGTTGTTTTTGTTTGCATTATAATAAGCCCTCAAGTAATGTTTTAAAGCCTAATTTTAGCATTTTATTTATCTATCGGTTTAAGGATAAAATACAATGCTTAAACGTTGCTTGCATAGCATATAAAAACATAAGGTAAACTAGAATTTGCTAGTAAACACTATTCCCCTATTGAAAACTATTTTATTAAGCATGCTAAAGATCGAGAAAACGTGTTTTTAAAGGATCCTAGCAAGCTTTAAAGAGTTAATAGTCTTATAGCAAGCAATATACTTGGCTATTTTTGAGTATCGGTCGATTACTACAAGAATAGCGTCAAAATTAGGACTACTAGTAAGGTTTTTGCATACTAGTAACCTGGTAATAAAATTTATAAAGATCTCGCCTTAAAGCCTTAAAGGCTATAGTAAACTGCTAAGTAAACTATATAGCATATGCCTTTTAGCCTTAACTCTCTAGCAAACGTCGCATTCTTTATAATAAGTATACACGGCATTATCCATCTATTCCTAATAATAGGTTTTATAGAGGAATTTAAGTGTTTTCTTAACTCCGAAGTAGCTTACTAAAGGGTCGTTATAATAAAGTTTTATAACTTTTGCGCGTAAAGCTAAATCATTTAAAATATAAATTCTTTCATGCTACTAAAGCAATTCCGAATCGTCTATAAACTATATAAGTTCCTTTTCCACGCTTCGTTTGCTAAGCCTTTTAATAACAATAAACTTGCATTATTTATCGTTCTATTAAGCCACCTTAATAATATCTAAAAGGGGCTTAATAAGAGGGGCTAGTGCTATTGCCCTTTTAATAGTAGCATATATCTATAAACAGGGAATTAAGTATTTGCAACTACTTAGTTCTATAACTCGAGGGAGAGATATAAAGTTAATAGTCCTATTAGACAATTTTGCTATAAATAGCTTTATTATTATAGCTATAATAGCAGAACCGGTAAAGTGCTTTCCTATACCTTCTTCCTAAAATAAGGGATTTATAAAACGATCTATTTACTTGTCCTTTAGCAAATCTCCTCGTGCAATAGCAGCGATTGCTAAAAATAACATATCTTTGTCGAGGGTAAACCTTCTAAGTGCTATAAAGCCCTAAATCGCAATAGCGAAACTTCCCTTAAGTTTATTTTAAAAAGTAAGAAGCTAAGTTATATTAGCAAGTCCTTCTTAATAATCGGGACATTTACTAAGTCTATTAATAGCATTTAAGACACCTTTCCGGTAAATAATCTCAAAATTATAAGTAATAAGGTATATTGCCTATTGCGCTTAATAGCTCTCTAAGTACTTTGTTTTTATAAAGTACCGGAGGTTATTATAGTCAATTAAGACCTCAATTGTATGCTTAGCACTTTTAAGGTAATGTCGCTATTACTTAAAAGCTTCTACAATCGCTAGCAACTTAAAATTATAAGTCTAATAGTTTTGCTTAGCGCTAAATAGCTTCCGGGACTAAAACGCAATAAGATGCTAATGCTTATGCGTTTTAGCGTCTATATTAACTTGTTAAAAGATATAGCTAGCAATAATAAACTTGGAAGCGTTAGTTTTTACCCGAATCTTCTTAAAAGGGTCGAAATAGATAAGGACAAGCGCTTGTATAAACATAGCTTTAAGCTCTTAAAAACTTTATTTTATATCTAAAGTCCATTTAAAAGGAGTAGTCTTTCGACTATTTTCTATATTAACTAAGAGGTTTATAAAGCCGTGTGCTACATGCAAATACTTATAAACAAAACAGTAATAGAAATTCGCAAATTTAAAGAACACTTGCATATTGTAAAACAATTTTAGCTTAAGCTACTTAACAATGCTATAAATCCTTTTAAGGTCCGGTTTAATTCCGTCGACTTTAACACGGAAGCCTAAGAATTTAAGTTTTAATACACTAAACTCACATTTGCTAAGTTTAGCGTATAACTTATATTTTTAAAGCCGGAGCAAAACTTGCTATATATGCTCTTTATACTCTTCGAGGTTTTTAGAGTATATAAGGATATTATCTAAATACATAACTACAAAATAGTTTAAGAAGCCCGCTATCGACGTATTAATATACGCTTAAAAAGTAGCTAAGGCATTCGCTAAACCGAAGGGCATAATAAGGTACTTAAAGTATCTATAACAAGTATAAAACGCCGTCTTTTATTTGTGACCTTCTTAGATACAAATCCGATAATACGCATCCTTTAAGTTAAGCTTTGTAAAGATTTTGGCGCTAACAAGGCAATTTAGCGTCTTATCAATTAATAAAAGAAGGTGTTAATTCTTGATTGTAACCTTATTTAAGCTATAATAATTAACACAAAAGCACAACTTGCTATCCTTTTTAGGTATAAAGAGGATCGGGGCTCCCGCTAAGCTTATAAAGGGCCGAATTTAACGCTTCTTGATAGCATTTGCAAAATATAGTCTTAAGGCTTTAAGTTAGACTTCAAAAAGGCTATATAAAGGACTATATAAGGGCAGATTAGTAGTGTTAATAGAATATTTAAACCTTCCTTGCTTTAGAAGTTTGCTAGCCTTACTCTCGTCAAAGACGTTTATAAGGTTATTACACAAATCCGGCACTTTAACGGGACCTTTCAATAACGGTCTAAAGATCTAATAAATTAAGATAATATCCGCAATAAACTCGGGTTTTTAAATAAAAGCAATAATAAAATAACCCTCGCATTAGTATAAAGACTAATTAATTAAACAATCACAATCGCCTTTACTTACAAAGAGCACTTGAGCAGTAGCGTCTAAGTTCTTATTAAGCTTTATTGCAAATTCTTTAAGGGTTAAAATATTAATATTATTAGGCTATACAAGCATATATGCCTAACGCTTTTTGATATAATCGCAATACTAAGCAACTGTGGCCTTATAAAATTCCATTCTAAAAACAAGGCAGTAGCTTATAGCTTTATAGCTGTAAAAACGGAGCTTATACTATCGAGTTTCCAAATAATCATTTATAACAAAGACATTAAGATTATATATATAATATGTTTTAAATTTATTACTATAAAAGGTAACAAACTTAATATTATACTAGGCTAAAGGTATAAAACCCTTCGATTTCGCCTAGTCGTTATTAAGAAAATTGCAGTCCGAGCTAGTGTCCCCGAGG
>Ga0302325_10023405_pt1 | contig 12873 bp, 15 predicted proteins | sample Palsa_T0_2_FD_201948 | JGI IMG/M metagenome (GOLD analysis project Ga0302325, IMG submission 201948) | Peat permafrost microbial communities from Stordalen Mire near Abisko, Sweden - Palsa_T0_2 | ecosystem: Environmental > Terrestrial > Soil > Palsa > Peat permafrost | place: Sweden: Abisko... | reverse complement strand
GTCTTGCTGATTATAGATTTCGGTCGCCCAAATCAACAAGTCTTTGATGAGTACGACAACTATACAGATGTTGAGTATACCAGTCAATGGTCAAATCAAAATCAAAGGACGGTCACTCCAAACGAGTTTGAGCATGAACGTCGTCCTTCTCCATTTTACAACACTGCTGCAGCTGCTCCAACACGAGCTCATATCCAGCAACACTCGACCGACTTTCACCAGCCTCACGGAGTATACAGTCGAGAACCAATGAGACAGCCTGTAATTCCTCAGCATACACGAGTCGTCAGTCCTTTGCATGCCGGTCATCCCGCTCCGATTGCACACCATCCTATTCTTGTGCGTGATCAGTATTACCGTCCTCAATTTCAAGCACAGCAATTCCCCGAATATACAAATGGCTATCAGCCCCCTTTTGCCGGTGCTCCATTCGTTGCACACCCAGGAATGCAACATCTCAATCAAAATGTCAGGAGACATGAAGACAGTCTTAGAAATCTCCGCAGCCCATTGTTAGAAGATTTCCGCAGTGCGAAGAACAAGAAGTTCGAATTGAAGGTAAATCTCTTATCAACAAAACTTACGATTTAGGACATCCTTGGACACATTGTCGAGTTTAGCGGTGACCAGCATGGATCTCGTTTCATTCAACAGAAGCTTGAAACGGCGTCTAGCGCAGAGAAGCAAGCTGTTTTCGATGAAATTGCTCCGAACTCTCTACAGCTCATGACAGATGTCTTCGGCAACTATGTTATTCAGAAATTCTTCGAATTCGGGAATCAAGTGCAGAAAACAGCCTTGGCAATTCAAATGCAGAACCATGTCCTCCGTCTTTCACTCCAAATGTACGGTTGCCGGGTAGTTCAGAAAGCGTTAGAATATATTCTCCCGGACCAACAAGCTGCCTTGATCCGAGAATTAGATGGCAACACTCTTCGCTGCGTCAAAGATCAGAATGGGAATCATGTTGTGCAAAAGGCGATTGAGAGGGTTGCACCGGATCAAGTACAGTTTATTGTCGATTCATTCAGGGGACAAGTTGCTGCTATTGCAAGTCATCCTTATGGGTGTCGGGTTATTCAAAGGGTATTGGAACATTGTACGGAAGAACAACAAAAGCCTGTTTTGGAGGAATTGCACAGTGCCGCGGAGACTTTGATTAAAGATCAGTATGGGTATGTGAGTATGATGACCTTTTTAACTGTAGAAACTATGTTATTCAGCATATAATTGAACGGGGAAAGCCAGAGGACCGTGAGAAAATCATTCAGGGTGTGCTTGGTCAGGTTTTCGAGCTGTCAAAGCATAAGTTTGCGTCCAACGTTGTCGAGAAATGTGTTGCGTTCGGAAGCTTCAACGATCGTCAACGTATTATCGATGAGATCATGGAAGTCAACTCTGATAGCTCTTCTCCATTGTTGGCTATGATGAAGGACCAATTTGGCAACTACGTTATCCAGAAACTGCTTGACGTTACTGAAGGCGAACAACGCGCGCAACTCGTTGCCAAGATCAAGCCTCAGTTGTTGGCGTTGAAGCGATATACGTACGGGAAGCACCTTGCATCAAGTATCTCTTTACTGTGATAATGCTGACAACAGTCGAGCGTCTCCTAGTTCTCTCAGATTCTAAATCCAGCACCCCGAACACCGTGCAACCTGTGTCAACGCACAACTTATCCCAACCTATGCATCCATCGATGATGACGCCGTCCCGACCAGAACTCAACGTTGTTCCCGCGACCCCCATCGATCCCGTCTCTCCACTTCATCGCCCCTAAAATGGCCGTAATACTTTGCATCGAATTTGTTCACCTTACCGACGATATAATCGCACAGTTTATTTATTATTTACACTAATCTTCTCCTGTACATCTCACCTTCGTTAATACAACATGTGTGCATGAGGAAAAGCGGGTTAGAGATATCTCCTTTGTCATAGTTCATGTTCTTTTGGGATCAAAGTTATGAAAGATGTTTGCTGTTCATTTGTGCGGATATATGAGTGTATGCTCGCAGTTCTGTTTCCATAGTCGGATCGGAGGTAGCTGGTCCTTTGTAATCAATTGAGTCTGGGTGCATCTATGTCGCGCATATTGAATTGGGCGTCGTCATCCCACAAACTTTAACTTAAATGTAGTAAGTAATACGTATCACCACAGCTCATCAGCTCAATCCTCGCCATCATCCTCATCTGAACTTATACAGAAATGTCTCCATTTCCTTCGGAAAGGAACCAAAAAAACGGCTGCGCCGATCGGGAGTCGAACCCGAGTCCATCGCTTGGGAAGCGATGATGATAACCGCTACACTATCGGCGCAAACTTTCGCCTAACCCAAGTCGTGAAACTATAGCTTATCAATCCTGAGCCGAGCGGTTGACATCGAGGCGGGCCGCAACCCTCTCAATCAGGCGAGTCTTATCTTTAGGACGGTTATTTTTTAGAGGCACACGCCCATCGAAAGATTAGGGGCCGCAACTTTTCGCCAGCCTACGGCCCCTGTCATTACGTATCGGATACACGCAGTATTGTCGCCTGCGAGAGCCCAGCGCACATTCGCCTATCCACAACGCTTCTGTACCCTACTCGTCGAGAGCCCACAGCCTTGGGTCGTCCTCCCACCCTCAGGCTGGCCGTACAGCCCAAGCCGCCCATTTTCGCACACAAGGACACTGCTGCTACTGTGGTACCTTTCCCCCCCGACGCTGCCGTCCCCCTTCGTCGGCACTCTCGAAAGTCGTCTTTCCGGAGCTTCATCCGCTGACGTTTCCCCTTCCTGAACTTTAATTAGCAATTCCCTCACGCTGTCTCAGCAATTGAAGTGGCTGACTCTGTAGAGATACACCTGCTAACTGGTAGCTGCGGATGTCAGAGGAAGCCTTGCCCAAGGGCAAGGATACGTCAAAGGTCTCAAACAAACTGGTTGCCGTCCTACAACGCGGCCTCGCACCAACGACACCCAGTCCTGGCAGCGACTACCACAGCAATGACTTAGCCGCCAAACTCGACGCCAAGCTCACGTTTGATGCAAAAATACGTCTGTTACTGACCGAGCTGCAATCAGAGAACATGGTCCGAATGGGACGAGCAGTAATGCACTTGAATCCAATCATCCAAGAATATGCCATTCCCAGCAGTACAATCCTGGAAATATGGGCACAGTCAAAGAAGTGTCTTGCCTCTCCTGAATTATCGGTCCGACAAGAAACTCTGCAATTGATGGCTCGGTGTATTGAACTACAAAAGGAGGATCTACATATATGGCAACGAGGCTCTTACTATGATATAATCCAGAAGTACGACATTAATGTTGGGGAGTTGGGTTTCCTTGAACATGCACTATACAAACTATGTGACGAAGGGAGAAATGTCGGAGAGATAACGAGTGGTTTCCTGGAGATGCTGTCTCGATGGCTTTCTTTCTGTTCAACAAATTCAACTGGTCAAAGTTTCGACGACAGCGAGTGTGGGAAGCTATATCGGCTGGCGTTCTACATTAGCGAACGAGTCTTCCAGTACAGCTTCAGTAAATTTAGCGAACAAGATGTCACTGCCTTCATCAGTTTTCTATGTAACAACATCGGCACCAGTACAGGTATGCTGGACGTTATCGGCAAAATCCTCGACATCATTGAAGTCATCCCTAAGTACGGCGGCGTTGTTCCTATCGCATCCGTTCCGCATATCGTCTCTTTTATCTGCTCATACGCTTCATCACGGCTTACGGAGCAATTTTCGGAACGGTTCTGGCAAGTCATGTATTCACTCCTACGGCTCGACCATATCGCACACAAATCGATGATGATTCTCGAAAGTGTCCCTGCCGCAACAGCAGCACCTGGTACGGGACGAGACTTCTCGCCTCGTCACTGGCAAAAATTTCGTATCCGTGGAGCTCTCATATTCCTTGGAAGATGCTTGAAAGTACAAAGAGGTCAACACGACTTGAAGGCTACGCTATCTGTCACACGAGCTCTCACCTGTATTCAACATGCAATCGGTCACTCAGACCTTAGCATTGCTCACAGCGCAATCGACCTCCTCGAAGAAATTCTCTCGTCCCCGGAATACATCCGCCAAATGACCTACGAAGACTGGGACATTGTGTGGGATACCCTCGCTGTTCTTGTCCGGGAGTTTACTGAATTGTTTCGAGCCCTAGAGATTGCGCCCTCCGACTCTGTCTCCTCAATCACGTCGGATGACGGCCGTGGGGATGATAAACTGATTCATAATCTACTCAAACAGCTTGAGAAGATGGTCCATATATTTCAGGAGTTCTGCATCACTGAGGATTATACTGGATCACTGTTCCGATGCGTCACCTTCCAAATGACACTATCGAAGACAATCCCCGACCCTTGTGATGGATTCATCTTGGCCCATTACGAGAAGTTCCATCTATGCATGCCTACAAATGTAACTTGGCTCAACGAATGCGAAGTCATCCTGGAAGATTTCATCCGTGACGATACAAAGCTACCAGAAACTCGGTTACGAGCGATAGCGCTATTAGCCAAAGTCTTACCGATGGTGACCCAAGACGATGACAGAGCCAATGACGACTTTTTTAGAAGAATCGCTCTTCCTCTTCTCAAAGTTCTACGGAAGGAACGTAATGGCGATGTCTGCGCTGAGCTGGTCGACCTTGCGGTTCAGATAGCGAACTCGGAGAAGGAAGCTTGGGCTCTTGAGATATGCAAGATTCTCAACATTTGTGCGAGTGAACTGCCCTCGACGATACGCACACCGGAGGACAAACACAAAGTACTGAACTGGAGAGATTCGGTGACCACGCATTCATCAACGGAAACTGTGGGAGAGGAGTCTTTCCCTGAGATCAATTTCGAAGCGGCAAAAGGAATGGCCGAGATATTTGAAAATTCATTATCACGGGATGCATCAGCCGTAAGTCAGAGATTATTCTCTGATCTAGTACGGTTGGTACAGAATACGATGATAGATCCGAAAGTGCGAATGGAGGCCTTAGACGTATTATTGAGGCTCAGAGCTGATTCGTTGTGCTCGGTCTATTTGGCAGAGCCTCTGATGCGTCGTAACGGAAGAATTCCCGTTATCGGTATGATTTTCGTAAGAATGTTATTAATATTAGATCTTCCTAGGGAAAGTCCATCTATCCAGCGTCGACATCCCTGGTCTCCTGAAAATACGCCAGTAACCCCCAATGGGAATGGTGTTCGCGTTTTAGATGCTTACATGGCGCGCAATCGTCTCAAAACCTTTGACGATCATGTTTCCGACGACGAAGAAGACGAGCAAGAAGATAAAATAGCGGAAGAGAAGCGACTCAGTCAACTTGCCCGAACGAAAAACATCCTTCCCGTGTCAACATGGCTAGACACTGTCATCAGTCTTTGTCGTACAGAAAAGAGCTGGGAAGTATATTACCACCTTGTGGAACATTTTGCGGAACAATTGGCAAACAAGACCTTCTTTGTGGCCTGCAATCCTCAAATTATTCGGTTACGGGAGATTATCTGTTCTCAACTCATCAACTCGATTCTTCCCGATCTTGACAACTTCAACAACCAGAAACGTATCGAGGTTATTATGAGACTTCATAAGCTTCTCACGGTCCTGATCGGATATCATATCATATTCGTTAAAGCTTCCAGAGATGAATTGGTTCGCTGTTTCCAGATCAACATGGGAAGATACAATCCTGTATTGACGAAGCAATGCATTCACTCGCTCATGGTATGTTGTCACGAACTCCCGAAGTCAATTGCGCGTTGCCTCTCAGGTATTTTACAGACGTTGTCACATCAAATCACCAATCCAGTCCTTAGTGTGCACATACTGGAATTTCTCGTCGGAGTCGGCCGAATCCCCAAAATTCATGGAACTTTTACGTATGAGGAATTCTCAATGGTATTTCAAGTAGCATTGAAGTTTCTTCAACATTCTCGCGCGACGGCTCGCGAACGTACAAACATGACAGACTCGGCAGCGAGAATGTCGCAATATATCATTTATCTGGCGTATGAGGCGTTGACGGTTTGGTTTCTTGCTGTTAAGTTGGAAAGTCGTCGCGCGCATGTGAGTTGGATTATTCGACAATTACTGCTGGCGAATGAGTCGAGTGGTTTAGATGATCAAGCATTAGTGTTTGTCGATATGTTGGAACGGTTTTCGTACTCTGATTCGCCGTTGAGAAAATATCCCGACACAGCGGATCCGGAGGGGCTGGCACAGTATAAGAAACATTGGGTTGTCGGAAGATCTGTTCAAACTGCTCAGGTTGTGAGAGAGGATGGGTTGACCAAAGTGACTGTGCGCAAACCGGTAGTTCATTCGTGGGTTCCAACTGACGTGTAGGCGAGTATGCTTGTAACTTATATGCAAGCAGAGGTTGATTTCGACTCTGATGCTATTCGGGCGGGAAGGAAAGTCTTGTCCACAGCAGAGTTGAATACATTACCGAGTTATATGATGACCCAAGTGCATTCAACGGACCAACCTCCTATCCTCCTAAGCGAGGACGAGTCAACGCTACGGAGTATTCGCATGCTAGATCGCATGCCCGTTGTCAATTTTCATACAATCGGAATTACTTATGTCGGATGGGGCCAAACGACTGAGGAGGAGATCCTATCTAACGAGACCGGTTCGTTGGATTATGAACATTTCCTGGAAGGGATGGGGACGATAATTCGTCTGAAGGGGAATACTGAGATTTATCATGGTGGCTTGGATATCAACGACGATTTGGATGGAACTCACGCGTATTTCTGGTCGGATCGGACTACCCAGATAACGTTTATTACATATACGATGATCCCATTGCAAAAGGAGGGTGATCGACGACTCGCGCTAAGCAACAAGAAACGAAACGCTGCGAATTGTTTCGTGAACATCATTTGGAATGACAGCAACGAGCCGTACTCCCTCGATACTATTGCGTCCGAGTTCAATTCAAATAGTATTGTAATTTCTCGCCACAGCCGTAGCTCGTCAGAAACGGACACCATTGTATCCAGCGAGACAAATCCAACGGAACAGTTTTTCCTCGTCAAGTTGGTGCAAACAGAGGGGATGCCAGAAGTCAGTCCACTTATGGATGAAAAGATCATCTCAGCAAGTTCACTAGCTGTATTCGTTCGCTCGGTGGCTCTGAAGCTCAGTATCTTCTGTCAGATCTATATTGGACGACAAGAGAAATCGCACTGGGTTGCACGACTGGATCAAATTCACCAAATCCGGGACCGGGCACTGCAAAAACGCAATGCAGATTCTCCAGTAGCACCAAGAGGTCCACTCTCTCCTTCTATCTCGAATGCCACATTATCCGCCATGGGACGCAGAACAGTATCAGAGCCAAGAACAGATTCATCGCACCTAGGAGTCTCTCAAAAAGGGGAAGACGACGCACTGACTCAATGGTTGGCGAAATATGATTTCTCTCGGTACACATAAAAGTGTTGTTTTATTACTAGGGTGGTCTGTATTGGTTTGACGTAGATTGTAGCATTGCTAGCATTATTATGGTTGATCAACTTTGGGTATCGAGGCCCCTGGAGTTTGGGTTAGCGATTGACGGGATATTATGGGTCGTGCACGGTGTTGATTGAAGATGATTTCTCAGTGTCTATATTATATATCCTATAACAAAGAGACCCTTGCTCCGAGCTTCTCCATCGTTTCCTTGACCTTCTTTGCATCCTAATCGTTACAAAATATCAAGAAAAGAGGAGTACATCTTTTACAACATTCTCCTTGAGAACTGTTGGTGCCTTTTCAACCAGTGTCTTGGCTTCAACGAGATTGCATCCTAACAAAGCTTTAACTTCTCGAATGATTTTAGCTTTGGCAGTTGCGTCGAATGATTCGAGTTTGACGGTCATGACGGCTTTCTCAGCAGCTGCAGGCGCTGCTTCCTCAGCGGGTTCTGCTGCGGCGGCGGCAGCAGCCCCAGACGCGGCACCTGATGGGGCTGCTGCAACCGGCATTGCGATGTCCGCAATCTTCAATTTTGCCTGCTATCAGCCAGATGATAGAACAATGCACCTTTAGCTGGGAGATTAAATCTGCAGTTTCAAGCAGCGTCAGTCGGGAGATATCCTCCACTATGCGACTAACATTCTCTCTCCCTGACGCTCCGGGCACCGCCGATGTAGATTGAAGTCTGTGTTGACCACGGCATGGCGCTATTGAGAATCTAGAGCCACTCAGTGACAGCCACGTTGAAGTATACCTTGTACACTGCACTCGCGAGGCTCGCAGACAGACACTGCGAAGTGAATTGGTTGCCATCGTTCGTCTTTGATATGTCGATGAACTTTTCGAGATTTTCAGTCGGAAGTTTACATTTCGTAAATATGTAAACCTTTACTTTATTTATATATTCCCAATAATTAGTTACAATGAAGTCATCGGCGCACTTCGGGCCTCGGCTGGGGACCCCTTGGCCATGAGATAGCTGTTCTCTCCTTCTTAGAGGGAACAGCAGAGGAAGATTCATGCGGAACCAAGATTTATTCAAGGAGTTGCCGCCAACTTTCATATTAGCCGCTCATTACGAACCTGAGGAACTAGCAATTTTGCGAAAGCATCTCGAAAGTCATGGATGTCCTGTTACAACTTCGATCTTCCACGCAGAACTAGCGATAACGAAACTTACTCAAGAGAAACGAATCCGAAGAGAAATACACGAATTATTACGCGATGCTGGGGAGAATAGCTTGCCCACCAAAGAGATCGCTGTTGTCAAAGAGCGATGGATTCGGAAATGTTTACAGGAAGGGAAGTTAGTCGACTATCCGTTTACAGATACGATCTGGCGGACCTTTCAATTCGATGCAATTCATCCTATTACACCGCCTAAACGGGGAAGATCACCTCAAAAGTTTGCTGTACCTGGGGAGCCCGCCAGCAAGCGAAGGACATCAAGTCAATCAGGGAATATATCTGGACCGAACAGACCAGCGCCAGTATCGGGGGCGTCTTTTGAGTCAGCATCTTCAGATGATCCAACTTCACGACACTATCATCCTACCTCTCAGACGTCAACAATCGATTCCGAAAGCGAACAAGATGACAAATTTGATTTCCGGGATGTCTACTCATGTCGACGAAAATCTCCCTTGATTTCTCGGAATGAGGAATTCGTCGAGCTTCTGGTGGAAATAAAACTTGCTCGAGAACTCGCACTGTATATCCCCTTACCAGTGGTGGCTTAGATTAGGGATCAGATTGGAGTGAGAGCATATGCCAGTGCTATCGCAGCATTGAAAGCTTACCCCCACAAACTCACTACCACAACAAAGATAGCACAACTCCCCGGCTGTGGTCCGAAAATTGCTTCTCTATACAGAGAGTATGTTCGAACCAAAACTGTGGCAGAATACACTCATCTTCAGAGCAGCAGCGAATTCCAGACTTTAAAACTTTTTTGGGGCGTATGGGGATGTGGCGCTCATACCGCCAGGAATTGGTATTTTGGAAAGGGATGGAGGAGCCTTGACGATGTCATTGAGCAGGGGTGGGATACAATATCAAGGGTTCAACAAATTGGGATAAAGTACTGGGAAGAGTTTAATGAACAAAAGATCTCAAGGTCGGAGGTTGAGGAGATTGGGAGGATTGTGGGCGAGGCGAGTCAGGAGGTTGCTCGTGGTACCGTCTACGAGATCTGCGGAGGGTAGCCCCTCCCAGCGATTCATCTGATGGTAGTTACCGAAGGGGCAAGTCGGCATCAGGGGATGTTGATGTTATTCTCTCTAATCCACGGCCTCACACCACTAAGGATTTCTGTGTGGGCTTAGTCAAGGCCCTGGAAGAAAAGGGAATCATTACGCATACTCTGACAATCTCCACGGCGACATCCGATAGGGATGAGAATCCAAAAATCTCTTTACGGACAAAAGGTCCGCTTGGTACGGAACGCGGCTTTGGTTTGGATTCCTTGGATAAAGCCTTGGTTGTCTTTCTCCTGCCCAAAGACAATCCTCATTACACTGGAATCCACAGACGAGTGGACCTTATTATCGCCCCGTGGAGAGCATGGGGAACAGCAATTGTCGGATGGACGGTACTCGTTTTTTATTAAATTGTTTCTTACCATAGGGCGGGACGACGTTTGAGCGAGATATGCGTCTATGGGCGAAGAAAGAGAAAGGATTGAAATTTGATTCTGGGGGGATTACGGATCGAGTGACCGGAGAAAGTGTACAATTAAAGACCCCCAAGGACGCCAGCGCGGTGGAAGCCGAGAAGCTGGTTTTCGAGCGTTTAGGTCTGGAGTATATTGTCCCGACCTTACGAAATACTGGATAATATGGTATTCCCAAAGCAGATGTAATGAACGGATGTGATATATCGGTGCTGGACTGTTGAATTTTTATACTCCTGTAGATAATGTATCATAACCTCCTGTCAATGGAACACCACAGAATACATGACATTTTACCGCTACTATCTATGCAAAGGGTAATGCGCTATCTCGCTAATTCGCCTCCTTCCATCCTCGACATCATCACCATCATCATTGTCATGACTACATGATTCAAACGCTTAACCCCCACCCCTTCAATAAAGTCACCCCCTCAGCAGGTATTTCATTCCTTATCCTTCTAGTCAAGGCCCCTCGAAGAGCATTGTCCGCAACAGTCAACTTGACGACAAAATCCTTAACCGCATCATCGACAGTAGTAAACGGCACAACCTCCAAATTGGGCAACCCAGCAACAGCAAGTTTCGTATAAGTGGCTTGAAACCCGGATTCCTCGATATCAATGTCTTCAATCTCGTCGTCTCCCACTGCTCCCTCGATCTTGGCCTGTCGTAATTGTATCAACGCAGTCAATAATTCGGGCCTATTATCAGCTCTCATGGACTTCACAAGCGAGGAATATACCAAAAGCGCGCATACTGTCCGGATTGGAGGTCAGTGTTTTCACTGAGGAGACGAGTAATCCCCACGATCGAAACGATGACTTGTTCCCTCCCTTTGATTTGTGAGGTCTTTGGGATAATGAACATCTGTAGTAATTGTCCGAAAAGACCTGGTCCCTGTTGTTCGATCGCCGCTTGCGCATAGCTAGGTCCAAGACCAGGTCTTTTCACCGCGGCCATAAAATAAATCAACTCAATGAATCGGAAAACAAATCTATCTGTCCTCGATTTTTGTAATCTCGTCAACAGAATATGGAACACATTCCCCACATACTGCTGTAAACTATCCCTACACTCAAATCAGCTTCCATCATAAAACAAATAGGAGACAACAGGGGACCGACATTGGGACTTCGAGGAATATGGTCATGAGGAGATCGAAGCCGTAGGCATCGTAGATACGAGAACTGATCAGGTTTTGCCATACTCCGAGAATGCCCTGAAGTTTGTTTGTTTGGACTACGTTTTTTGCGCCTCGGCGGAGGTAGGCTTGCAGTAGCCGGACTAGAGGTGTGGTGTTGGCTTTCGTGCGCCATAGATCAGGGTTGATTAGTGGTGGAAGGAGTTGGAGATAGTCTTCTGATAGATCTCCCGTCTTTTGTGATTCCAAGAGCTGGGAAAGGATTTGGAAGACATAGGGCATGAATTCTTTGTGTTAGTTTGGAATAAATGGATGAGAGTACCTTCGACGCCTTGAGAGAGGATGGCGAGGAGTTGAGGAACTGTGGCGCTTTCTAGTAATGCAAGGTTTCCCGGGGATGTAGGACCAACGAATCTATCGTTAGATAGGCCTGGTGGAGTGGATATACCGGATAAGCGCAGCGATGCATTCAAACAAATAATGATTAAATCGAGGGTTCGATGGATTCTTGCTGATCTCCGCAAGAATACTAAGAAGATGCTGGATAGAGACCTGCAAGAAAGGAGCCAAAGTATCCCTGCTCACCGTCATAACTCTCATCACACCTATCATCAGCCAGGCCATTTAAAAGAGTCGTACATCTCATGAGGAAATCGTTCTCAGCAAGTTTCTCCGGCGCGGGATCTTTCTCAATCAACGTGAACAAACTGCCTAGTAAATCCTGTAGCAACGGTGCCAGATCTGTCTTTGTGAAAACGGGTCCACCCTCCCTTTTGAGCAATAATATTCGTTCGAGAGTGACCGCAGCATACGTATACACGACAAACTCCTGAGAACTCAAGTACGTTACTAGAGTAGGTAAGATCCCTCGCAATTGTTCCATCGTTAACTACCATTACCTCGATTCTCAAAAGTCGTAGGATATAGGTACCTGATTTCTGAACACGTAGATATACCGAATATAATCAGCTTGTAGGACTGGATGACAAGTCTTCTCAGTGAACTCCTGCTCTGCATTCCCCGTCCAAAATTGACATACATCGACCAGGATATTCGTACTCGTCACACCACCCTGCGCCGTCGAAGACTTGATCGCAATCGCACTGAACAGGAATAGAGCAGTGTCCTTTGAACGCCAATTTTGAGATGGGTTTTTAGCGTACTCGGCAAGATAATGGTTGATGTACTCTTGTACTATGAGAGTCACATTCTTTTCGAAATAGTCCATTAGACCGCGGACAAAGTCAGAGGCGCTGCGCCGGCGGGTGTCGCTGTCGGAACCTTCGAGGTCACGGCGGATATAATCCAATGGATCGTCTTCGAAGAGTTCCTCGTCGGAGGCTATGATTAGGAACGGGCAAACACCGGAGGCGGAGGGAGGGTACTTCTCATGGTCATGTTGGGGAGGACTATTTTCTCTACGATTTGGCGGAGGACGTCATCTGAGCTGAAGAGGTGGGAGTGTCGTTGGATTTTGACAACAGATGTTAATAATGCCATTGCCTTGCTCACGAGCTGTCTGTCAGAAACACTCTAAGAGGGATGTACGATATCGTATTTCGGTTCTAGACCCGTGGTGGTTAGAAGAGTCCATGTG
>Ga0302325_10023404_pt1 | contig 12874 bp, 14 predicted proteins | sample Palsa_T0_2_FD_201948 | JGI IMG/M metagenome (GOLD analysis project Ga0302325, IMG submission 201948) | Peat permafrost microbial communities from Stordalen Mire near Abisko, Sweden - Palsa_T0_2 | ecosystem: Environmental > Terrestrial > Soil > Palsa > Peat permafrost | place: Sweden: Abisko... | reverse complement strand
TTATATATAGGGAAGTGTTAATATGCAAACGAGAAGAGGTATCAAAACATTCCAAAAATTTCAAGTCGGCATCACTATCTTGACAACAGCCAGTAAACACAGGATTTCACTTCCTAGCATGTAGATGGTAGGATGGCAATTCCATTGAGCTTTCTTCAAATATCTAGAAGCGAAAGTATCACTACCCCTCCAGTTGACCCGTCCCATCACCATTTATCAACCCAACTGTGTCCTAATATACAGCCTGACCATACCATCCTCCCCAAACTATCATCAAGCATCTACAGCAGACCACCTCCCTGACCCTTCTGCTGCCCTCCCGCAAGCCCACCAGCCTGATCCGTAACTCCACTCGCCGTATTGCCCACACCCTGCGTCACACCCCCCGCCGCATTCCCAACACCCTCCGTCGTCTGGCCCACCGTCTTCCCAACTCCATCAGTCGTCTGTCCGACGGCGTTGCCGGCACCGTCGACGGTCTTGTTGACCGTGTTGCCCACTGAGCCGAGGAGCCCGCCTTGTCCTTGCTCTTGCTCGCCGCCTGTGAGCGTGTTGTCGAGTGTGTTTGTTACGTTTCCGAGGAGACCAGCCATTTTGAATTTTTCCTCTTGAAGTTTACAAGTTTAGAAGTTTGCAGATATTGAGTTTGATGTGGGATTTCTCAAGTGTTCTTTCAATTGGGATGATTCTGGAGGATTTTGACTAGAGAAAGGAAAAGACCCCTGGAAATCGACGAAAGATATATATATACCTTATTACTAAGCCTCGATATCAGGATTTGGATCAGAGCCAGGAAGAGTTTTACCTAGTCTCCGGATCGTTCGTTACGTGTTGGTTCAGAGCACGCAAGGCTGGGCTTGGGAGATCGATCATCGATTCCTCAGCCACAGTTTGCCTGCCTGCCAACCCCGAAATTCTTGGTCCCGAGTCCACGAGCTGTGAAGTCATTTTCGACCCCTCATTACGTGGCTTTCAGGCTTGGTGGGGGAGCTTGATGTGCAACAGGGACTGAGACAGGGTCCAGGATCTGCAGTGTGGGCGGCTGGTGGGCTTGCTTGGCACATGCGTCGAGGAGGACAGGAAGGTTGACCCGAGAGACTTGGATCATCCTACTTCTAAAGGTCCGACTTTTAATATCTGAGGACGGTTTCTATATTACTCTGCAGCGTTCTAGAACCTTGGGATCAGCGGGACGAGCAGAGAAACAGGATTCATAGGGTTTCGTGGAGGTGCTGTGGCGTCATGTCTATGGGGAAGTGTGGCACATTGCTGGGTAGAGAGGGGATGAGGAGGTGAGAGTGGCTGGAAACAGGTTTCTCGTGAATGGCTACTGCGTTTTCAAGGATATAGGATAATGTTATTGGCCGTTATGTTGCTTCTCCGAGTAGCTGCATGGGAAGGATCGGAAGCAGGAAGGTAGCATCCCACGGAACTTACATTTTTTCCCACGATTTGACCTAGGACTGCATAGGCATGATGCTGGAGCTGTAATGTGTCATTTTATAAGATGATATTAGCCGTAATATTATGGTTGTGGTTTAGTGTTCAAGTCATGTGGCTGTCGTGGATCGGTCACTTCGGTTCCTGTGTGGCAGTGACGTGCAGGACAAAAAGAGTTCACCAGCCACACAGCCGTTTGAGCAAGTCAGCACATAGTAGTTTGTTTCCTCCAGCCTGTTTTGAAACTCAATATCACTGATTCGTCATGGCTGTGTCAGAGCTAGCTGGATGACAACTTGTCACTTGTCTCTCTCTGCCCAGCTGTACACTCTCGGAGTTCAGAACCGAAACGACGAGGCCTACTTGGAAACTGAAGTGTTTTGGAGATGTAATCAGTTTAGAAAGATGTCGAAGCAGCGATATTCCAACCTGTAAAGATTAGAGGAGTGGCTGTGGAGTACGGATACACGTGTACTAAAGCCCACTCTCGACTAGCCTAGAGCATAGCAAAAGTTTCCAATCCCGAGTTATCCAGTTTTCGATCGCCATGCCATCGTGCTAAGAATTTTCCCGCTACTTCGTCTTACTCCCTTCCATAAGGCTGCCTCTTCGTGGAAATTGAATCTCCCGACTTGTCACTGGCCAGAAAGTCCCCCAAAAACAAGTTCGCAGGCTCCTGGACGACCCTTCCAGGACTTTCGTCCACGGATTTACTCTTCATTCGTGGATTCTTTAATCCTTCTGCATGGGAAAGTTCTAGGACAATGCGATTGGCACGATGTCGATGATGTGGTGGGGTCGGGGCTTGGTCGTGTCCGGTAGGGATGTGGCCTCTTCCCGCAGGCCACAGACCATCACTTTGTTTCAGATCCGGACATGAACTCACACGCTGACAGCGGATCCTCGTTCCAGTTAGCTTTTTAGCATAACTTTAGTATGTCTATTTTATAAGGGTATGGGTCAACCTGTTTCTGGTGATCTGAGGTAGCATCCTCAAAGATCGACCGAATTTGATCAACTTCGAGCACGTGGCGAGGTTACAAGCTGTGACTAATTCAAGAAATCAATGAAAAACCTTTGACCTTGAATTACGATTTTACTTGTATTTGATTCGCTCGTGACCGAGGTCTTGGGGAATCCTTGTTGGCCGGAAGCCACTTCGGGAAGTTCGGATGATTCCATTATGAGCGCGCATATAGGACGGGAAGCCTGCAAGATAAATTGAGCTTTATCTGGTTTACAAGGGCATGCTCGCTTCCCGGCGAGTTAGCCCTGATAAAGGCTGCTCGAAACTTGTTGCAGTAACTCCTGAATCTTCCAGGGGTTCCATTGGAATTTCGCTTCGTGCCGTCTGGTAGAGACACACCATTGGTGTTTCTTTAAGCCATCGTGCAACGCAAGGCGCCCTGTGACCTCATTCCGAGGCTGCATTTTCTTTTGCTGACCAGCTTTGTGTTCCTTCCTCACTTCGATGAAGCTCCACAACTCCAGCTGAGAGAGAGCGCGACTTTCTGTGCATTTTCTGGCATCAACTCGAACTTTGAACGTGGAAAATGGAGGAAACGAAAGCAGACTTTCCCCCGAGCAGCCCACCGCTTCCGGACGATTATTCGGATGTGGACTCTGCGCATTCGTCGGAGGAAGAGGATGCAGCTACAGAACGAAGGAAATACCAGCGCGGAGGCAGGAAAAAGAGCACCAGCCAAACCACGAGAGAAAGCCGGATGCCACCAGTTCCCGAATCGGAGGCTGCGACGGAACCGAGTCATAGAGAGGAGTTCAGTATGGAGCACGGGAACACGCATATCAATGGCGGCTCACGAATGAATGGGAAGATAAAAACAACGAGAGTAGAGCAGGAGCCGGAAATGGAAATGGAGGGGACGGTATGTCCAGAGTGCGCAGCGAGGAAACAGCAAGCTGCGCCTGCACAACAGGCAGAGCAAAAGCAACCTTCAGCATTTGAGACCGGCATCCGAGCTTTCAATCTGAAGAGGGCAGCGGATTCAGCTGGACGACCTGTGAGCGTACGAGCAGAAAAGAAGAAATCGAAGAAGAAGGATAAGGCCAAAAAGAAGAAAAAGAAGCGCGAGCCTGAAGTGGATGAGACGGACGAGAGTTCTAGCGACGAGGACGAGGAGAAGGAGCCGGAAACGAGATCTGGAATGGCGATACGGCTTGACCTCAACTTAATTGTTGAGATCTTTTTGAAAGCAAAGATACAGGGCGATGTTACCATTACTTTCTTGTGAGTTTTCTCTGCTTGATCTGGCAATATGGAGTCACTGACCGCATGTTCAGGGAATAATCTTGGTCTTTGCTTTTCCAACTTCCACTTCATCTGGTCCAAAGTTTGGAGTTATACCGCGGCGGTGTATTATGGAGCTCTTTTGGGGGTTGGTGATATTTGGTATAAGATTCGCATAGGCATAAAGGACAGACGGGTGTTTCGGTGTCGTCTCGGGATGGTTGTCACCGCATTGGGAGACACCGGACTTCTCATATTTCGGCGCATATGAAAATGGATCATTTTCAGACTCAAGCTGCTCACGCAAAACTGGCATGATTCTTTTCAGCTGAAGTTATATCTTCGAGTTCGACGTTCTCTTGACTCGGGGAGTCGAGTCAAGAGACGGTTAGAGTTTCCGCACCACAATACAGTGTCACTTGCCACACGCAACGGTCCTGCGTGCAATTAGCATGACGCTAAACACTAGTAAAAGCTTGTTTTGTCTTCTCCAACAAGATTTTGAAACATTTGTCTCATTCAAAACATCAGTGCTAAATGACTAAAGAACTATCTGAAATGTTTGGGTGAATGTATCACAGCATAAGGTACCATGTCCACAATACATCAAGGATGAGTACTTGGGATCTCGAGTCTCGGAGGGACTCGACGCAATGGTGCCGGAAACCTGCTTGGCACGCAGTGAGAGACGCACAATTGCGCAACCTCGCAACAAGCCCAAACATAGCTGGCTTGGCTAAGGGATTTCCAATTCTCCTAGCCTTTGAACTACTGTAATGGGAAGGACATTTTGCATTACCACTGGGCGTTACGGGGGCAAAATGTCGGCCCGTCCTCGTATTGTACGGATAGCGAACCGCTCGCTGGCTGGTCCTTGCTGCACAACAGGGATAAAATCTTGGAATATAACCGGCCACGAACGCACCTTCAACCCGGTCGCTGGTGGTGGGGTAAGCGGGAGCTTCCTCCGATCGACACTCCCACGACTCGCAGTAGGAAAGAGAGAAGTCGATCCGGCTGCTGGCTAAAGTTACTTCTTCGCGTGGTAGTAGGTACCCGGGCTGACAGCGGCCCCGCGTTCGCTCTTCAATTCATCCAGCCGAGCCAAATGAGGAGCGAAGAGGATTTGGTGTTTCGAGAACTGACGTTGCAGAGTGCTTATCAATGGCATTCCCCGATCCCGGTCCTGCGCTAGATGGGAATCTGTGGTACGGTTTTTGCATTATTGTTTCAAGGCCTGCTATTAATATTACAGTGTCACATATTGCTGCACGGCCGCTACTCCTAAGCCAAGCAAGCCAACCAATCAGCGCTGGCTCGCTAGCCACTAGGACTTCTAAGCGAGCACGAGGGTTTTCTCCAACGACGACTCACATCTCGATCCCGTCCCTAAAGGGGCGCGTGGAAAGCCACCACTCCACTTGGCGTCAACGGGTCAAGGATCCGCAAGCAGTCCTTGCGTGGCATATCAGGAAGCCACCACTTGTATTACAGGCATCGCATGCTCAAGTGAGACGGGGCGCGCATCGCCAACAAAGGGTGTGCTCACAACTCTCCCGAATGCAATGGTGGCACATGAGCCTCTGGCTTAGGCCGCATTCAGCAGCATCAGAACCTCTCAAGGAGAAGAGTGTCCCTAGCGGAAGGTGGCCTGCAGTTTGTCCTAGGGCTTCTCGAAGTCGGGGAGGGGGGCGTTCTGAGACATTATGATCAGTTTGGCTCAGTGGCTTACTGGCTGCAGGTGCTTTCGGCGACAACCGTCACTGTCTGAGGCAGAGAGGAAAGCACATGATGTTCGCTCATTGAGGCAATATTGTTCTATTCTTCCATTATGCGCCTTGGATCGTTCGCTGTTGTACATTATCTCCCAAAAAGGACAATCGCCCAAAAACATGTGCTCCGCACTCATCTACTAACGTGTATCAGAAACTGTATTGGTGATAGGAATTCGATTCTGTCACTCACAGTAAGCCGATTGTTACATCTCCCTTGACTCTAGCATAAAGGTCCACCTACAAAACAGTTACTACATCAGGCCTATTGTGACGTCGCCTTTGACCCTGGCATATAAATCTACCTCGACTTCAAGATCCAGCTCGATCTTGATTTTCAGACTGCTGTCTCTCTCCTCCTTGGGTGCTGGCCTGTCCTTGATTCTCGATTCGCGGATGGCTCCAGTTCGCCCACCCATGTTGCCGGTCATGCGTTGATCCATGGCGGGCACCATCTGTTGCGCTTGGGGTTGTTGTTGTGGTGGTTGGAACTGCTGCGCTTGGTTTTGACGAGCGCGCTGCATCGTTCGTTGGCCTTGTTGCGGAGCTTGATTCACGACTCTTTGATTCTCTTCTGGCTCGGACTCCGATGCGTACTCGTACTGGTTGTCCTCCTGCAAAGTCTGTTGCTTCTCGCTGCTGGCCTGTTAGTATGAACCTGTCAAAGCTGTGCTCGCGGACCAACTCACTTGTCAGACATGATGAGTCTGTGATGAGTAGAAGTCTTTGAAGTTGAAGGCTGGTAGTTTCTGGTTGGTAGTGGTTGATGGGAAGTCTTTTGGGGTATCAAATGTGGTTTGGATTGTATACAAATCAACAAGTGAAAAGAGGCATACTTATCTGCCCATCAGGGTCCTATGACGATGAGTTGTGGAACTCTACATCATAGCAGGAAAACAAGATAAATCGCTCTGGGGAAGCAAGCTCACTTGCCAGCACGGGGCCAGAAAACAGGTTCAGGAACCTCGGGGTTTTCAGGGTTGCTTCAGATGAGCAAAGTGTGCTGATTCTATTTGCTCGTCAAACCAGCCACTGCTGGTGTGATTCTGCTCTGTTGCGTCATAAATTTCCGCGAAGTGGTGAGATCGAGGGGGTGTCGCCCGATCTGCACATGGGGTTGCGTGAACGGTTGTCATGCGGCCGCTTGGCTTGTTTCTCCATCCACTCACCACTTCACTTCCACACCACTTTATCAACGGAGTTTTCCAGCCTACGAGCTGTGCGTACGTTTCATATTTAACTTTGGAGGTTTAATTGTTCGTTTGGCTTGCTTCGAGCTCATTGTCGCTTGATGCCTGGATTTCCGAGCCAGGTGTTCGTTGAGTGTGCTTGGGTCAGCCAGCCGCAGGTCAGCCAGCCGCAAGTCACCCCATCTGATGGCTCCACCCCTCAGCCCCTCAATTTTCCTTTCAAGTCTGTCTGCCTGTAAGCAGTCGAAGGGCCTCCACTCTTCGTCGCATACAGCCCTAAACCCCTTGTACCAAGTAGATTTGCGTTTCGTCGCCCAGTGTGGACTCACAAGGGTCATCTCGACCACATCAGATTCTCGATCACATCCTGCTTTTACACTAGGCTGTATGAGGGAAGTCTTTTCTGTAGCTGTGATTCGTTCCTGATATTTACATCGCAGCCGCTTTCATCATCTGTGCATGGAAGTTGAACCCCTAATGCGCGGAACTGCAGGCAACGTACTGAGACATGCAGTCGTGGCCGTGGGGTCGTGACAATCCCTTTGTTGATGTTGTCATAGCCATCCCGAGGCGCACACTTGTGCCTGAAAATCCAAGCATGCACCTCTTTCCCGTCTGTTCAAACTCTCCTTGAACATGTTCTAGCAGGTTCTAGACTATCTCATCTGAGCTCTTCCTCGCATATTTCCTGCGGCTCACCTGCATTGCTATGACCCTAGAGCTCCAGGGCTGTCTATCAGTTCTTGATATACAGTTTGAGCTTACTTCCACACAATGGTGCTGGGTATAATCACATCTATCGCAGCATGTCCTGCAATCATCGGGACAACTGAAGCAGTGCGCTCAGGACAAAAGCAAAATGCTCGAGAGCGCCACAGAAGTCGAAAAGCGAATCTCCTCGTTACCTGCAATGACCCGTCACGCAAGAGTCGCGACATACATGGCGGAACAGTCGTGTTACGGAACAAGAAGGTACGACCCCTACCTCTTTCCTCTCACGCTCATCTCAGTTGCGGATGCTGACGATTCTTTTATAGTTATACGTAACAAATGTAAACCCCAAATCCAAATTCCTACCCGATGAAGGGGAAGACAACGTCTCAGCACAAGGCCACCAACTAGCCGGCTACTTCTTCCCATACCCCGAATCCAAATGGGGTCGTCGCGGCGAAGGTTACGTCTCAACCATTCAGGACGACCCTCCACAACTGAACTGGATATACGTTGACAAAGACACCTACGAAGTGAAATATGGATTGAAGGTCGAGGCACAAGGTCATCATGTGGGACCATGGAATGTGACGCCAATTGATAGGAGGTTGAATTTTGACGGATGGGAGGGTTTTACGGTTGTAGAGGAGAAGGAGGGCGAGTGGGCGCTATACTTTGATTTCGATGATGATGGGTTGGCGGAGAAGGTTCCGATGGATAAGAGGATTATGGAGGTGGAGTTGACGAGGAAGGAGTTGAGGATGCAGAAAGGGGATCCTATTCTATGATAACACGATAACGAACGGCGTTTAGGAAGGTGGGAACTTGGGATTAGGAGCTCAGGAGTTTGGCACGGGGTGTATATTAGCATAGCATGATCGAATGACAAGATACCCTCAACCCCAGATCATCAATCACTTCAACATCTAACGTTTCAGTGCCAGAGAATTCCCCAAGCTCGACTGTGCGGCCTCACACTAACAAAAAAAAGAAGATTCTCCCCCCATTTATCCAAAAGCATCTTCTCGCTACCCGCAGGCAAAAAGGGGTGCCAGAAATTCGTGGCCTAATCGAGATCTTCACTGTGGCTGAACCAAGAATTACACACCTGGCGGTATAATTGCCAACATACAAAGTATGACTATCCCCACGTAATCCGTGCACCACTACAACCCTTCCCGCATCCCAATCCAGCAAGCGATCAACACCCCTCCTGTGGCTCACTTCCCTCCAACCCCTCTACTGCACGCACCACTAGCTCGCATCCTTAGCCCAACAATATCTCAAACAATTCAGGGTTCAGACTTACTTTGGTACTCGGCGTAATAATTCCAAAACATTTTCTTGAATATTCTGCTCTAACAGGGGAAACCAGCCAATAGCACTCTTGGATTTTGCTTATCTACTACCTCTTAAGGTAAAGTAGAACTTTCATGTCTTGGAACTATTTGCCCTGTTACGAAGTAATTAGTTTCCAGCCGTTGGTGCCGCTGTTGCGGAAACGGTTGCAAGCCACATCATACCTCGCCTCACTAGCCGCAACCCTGCAGCAGGTGGTTTTTACGTCATGCGTGCCGAATATGCAAAAGCAGGTATTCTAGATTTCTGAGATTTTGAGGGAAGGAGATAGGAATGTATGTATATCTTTTAGCTCGAACGAGCTACAAGTGAGAAGGAAGTGAAATCATCCATTCTTGTCCACATCTGCCGACTTAGCCACGACCCTTGAAAACCAAACGGAAAATACTGCGACGCTGTAGAGACTACTTCCTAAACTGAACTAGTTGAAATTTTGAAAGGGCGAAGAAAGAGAGAATGGAGGGAATGAATTCCATGAAGAAGAAGAGCGATTCGTATTATGATAAGGCGTGGAGGTGGATTGAAGATACGTATTTGAAGTACTTTGGGGAGAACCGTACGAGCTATGGTGTCAAAGGTAGCTTCAATTCCTATTTTCATCTGGTTACCGGGTGATGCTGACCTTTAAAGATACGTTGAAGAAGGGAGAGGTGTCTGGGAATGAAGATATTGATGGTGTGCAGCGTCAGGTTGGGGATACGGTCGGAGACCAGTTTGGGAAAGGGGGAGTTGGAGAGAGTGTTGGTACTCATGTTGACAAGGGACTTTTGCGGGGAAATGTGTGAAGGGGGATGAGTGCTTTGAGAACTTCTTTGGCGATGATACCCTGAATTCGAAGGATTGTTTTCATTAAATTAATACTCTGAATCTATCTGAATTACAACCGAGAACTCAAAACCCAAAGCCTCTACGACCAAAATTGTGAATAAGAATCATATTCCATCGAAGATCTCCTTGTATCTGTCATCTTCACCAGGCAATGGCACCTTCGCAGCGCTCTCAAGTTCCCCATTTTTCACTGCCTCTTCATCAGCCGGCAGCGGCGCCTGCAATGCCATCTGCAACTCCTCATCATCAACACCTCCATCCTCCGGCTGTGGCATATCCCTACTCTTCAGAATAGCTTCCAACTGATCCTCATCTCCATCGTCCTTCTCCCCCTCCCCCTCTTTCTCTCCCGGCGTCAAGACAACCCCATCATCATCCCAAGTCTGACTCTCCGACTTACTCCTATGCAACTGTTCCCGACTCGGCTTATACTCATCCTTCATTTTCCTCGGATCATTCTTGACCCACTCACCTACATACCCACAGCTCACCGCCAACATCTCCTCATACCCCTTATTCTTCTCCGGCCGAAACATGCTACAATGCGCCTCGATCTCATTCCCCGCCTTGTCCATCCTCTGCTCCACAAACAATTTCGCCTTCCCTTCTTCCGCTTTCCCAGTAGGAATAGCACAGAACGTCCTCTTCGGAACGAAATACCCGCCGCTCCAATACCCATTCTCTCCTAGACTAGTATACACATCCACGAGTCCCACGCCCTCAAGATGACTCAATCTCTCCAGTCTAGTCGTAAGCTGCGTCTGTTTCATCAGCGCCCCAACGAACTTCAAATGGCCCGCCATCCACGCGAATCCCTCCCCGATACTCTCACGACTAACATACGCTAATCCCTGCTCGAGATTCTCCTTATACTTGATATTCGGCAACTTAGCCAGACTCTCCTTGTAATTAATACTCGAGAGGTTTTCCCGATTGATACTCTTCAGACCCGACATTATCGTTTCTCGATAAGTGTAAGCCGCAACTCCTCCGGCTGCAATAGCGCCAATTGTCCCGGTTCGGGCAGCGAGCAGTTGCCAGCGCTTCCAAGATGTTTTTCGACTAGATGCTACGGCTGAGGCGGAGGTTGCTGCGGTGGAGGCCGCGGTGGTGCTGGCTGATGAGGCGGCCGCGGAGCCGATGAGCGCTGGGAGGGAGGTCGAGACGGAGGAGAAGATGTTCCAGATTGAGGTGATGTTTTGGTATTGGGTGAAGGCACCATAGGCGAACATGGAGCGGGAGAGGCCGTTGAAGGGTGTGTCGAAAGCCATTAGGCCTTGGATGAGGGGGAACATTAGGTTTTGTTTAGAATCCGAGGAGACGGGTCGGTTGTCGAGGACGGAGAAGAGGGTGTCTGCTGCTACGAAACCGCTGGTTTGGGTTTAGTGTTTGATAACAATGGGAGAGGGGAGCGGAGAAGACATACCCCATTGAATGAGCGACGAGAATCACGGAAACGGAGGGATCGAGTATTGCGGATGGTGTTGCGGCATCGCGCTCTAGGTCTGTGACTTGGTCCTGCAGCCATTCTCGGAAAGTCTCTACACATGCTGCGAGGTCCCCACGAGTTTCGTATTTGGGGTAGACTCGAGTCTGAACATTGAGCTCTGGGTTCTTTTCTGAGACCGCTTTCTTCAGATCCTGTAGTTAAAATCAGTATGTTTCTCTCGAGCAAGTATTGAGAAATAAGTGGCGAACCTCGGGAAACTGGAAGAACGTCTCCTCATCCCCCTTGAAACCATGGATAAAGCAAAGAAGTAGTGTTTTGATCATCATTTCGTTATATACTTCGAGAAGTGAGACCAGCTTGCTTCAAAAAAAAATTTGTATTGAGACACTCGACTTTCAAACTATCTTCATCGATCGCAGAAAATAAAAGTAAACATCCCACTAATTTTCTTATCGAAGAACCAGGGATGTCGAAGATCCCAAGCAGGAAAGCACTACCCCCAAACCTTAAACAACTTTTTGAGTAAAAGGGCCTCCGATCCAAAGAACCCCTGCAAAATGGAGTTTCAGGGTTGCCCGAAGATCAGAAGGTGGTCGATGATGTGGCTGATGGAGGGGGGTTGGCTGGTGGCGAAATTTGTGGCTGACGTATTGGGCTGTCACTGTGCTGTTCTCGAAGGGCTGAAACTTGATTGGGAAGCGGGGTAGAGTAGATTGCGTAATAGGGGAGGGGTCTTGATGTAAGTGTTTGTTTGGCATGTGAAGGATTGGGTATTGCAAGATGCATGGTGTGGGAATGGGAGCTCCAAATTGAGGGGGAGGGCATTGGAGGGGACTGGAGTTTAGGAAGAATTTCAACACTTCGCATTATCGACGGCACGAGACTTCAAGTCAGTAAGAAATAGTACTTAGTATCGAGTCATCCGTCCAAATACAAACATCATAAACGCCAATACCACGCCCGCCGTCAGAAACTGCCATATATCTGCCTCACGAACTGAAAGATGCCCGGGGGCAGTAGGGGAAGTAGAAGTGGAGGTTACAATCCGCACTTTTGTACTAGAACTAGAAAAAAATCAAATCCAAACCACCTCATACATAATAACTAGGCTATAATTACTGCTGTTGGAAAACGCCCGGAATCCTTATCGTGAGTGTGGTTCCCTCTTTTGTAGTTTGCATCGTGATCTCGATCCCGCCGCCGTTACCTGCGCTGGTCTTGATCTCTTTCCCCTTTGCTGATTGCACCACATCGAATCCTGAGACTGAGCCCGAGTCTTCCTTTACTTTGTCTCCCACCTTTCCAACTTCCTTTCCAGTGGAGTTGACAGTTTCAGCTCCCTCGCCAAGCTTGTCCTTACCGCTCGAGGTTGCTCCATCCGTGAGGCCCTTTCCCTTCTCCGCAACGTCGCCAGCTTTGTCTTGCGCATCGTTCGCTGCTCCGCTAACACCGTTAGTTGCTTCCCCTGCCTTATCTTTCACTCCATTGGTGAGTCCTCCAAGTTGCTCTCTCGTAGCGCCAAAGATGCTTTTGGGGTCCTCTGTGACACCGCCGAGGACAGATCCAAGACTCGCAGTTGCCCCTTGAGCCTTGTCTTTCACATCTCCTGCAGTGTCTTTAGCCTTATCGGTAGCCTGTGAAGCACCATCTTGAGCACTAGCTTTCGCATCTCCAGCAGTGTCTTTGGCCTTGTCTGTGGCCTGAGAAGCACCATCTTCAGCCTTGTCCTTCACATCTCCAGCAGTGTCTATGACCTTGTCGGTAGCTTGTGAAGCATCATCTTGAGCACTAGCTTTCGCATCTCCAGCAGTGTCTTTGGCCTTGTCTGTGGCCTGAGAAGCACCATCTTGAGCCCTGGCTTTCGCATCTCCAGCAG
>Ga0302325_10023403_pt1 | contig 12874 bp, 6 predicted proteins | sample Palsa_T0_2_FD_201948 | JGI IMG/M metagenome (GOLD analysis project Ga0302325, IMG submission 201948) | Peat permafrost microbial communities from Stordalen Mire near Abisko, Sweden - Palsa_T0_2 | ecosystem: Environmental > Terrestrial > Soil > Palsa > Peat permafrost | place: Sweden: Abisko... | reverse complement strand
GGGCACGAACGTGACCATGCAGACCCCGCCGTTGCCCGCGAGCCGGGCGAGCACGTGGTCGGGCACGTTGCGCGGGGTGTCGCAGACCGCGCGGGCGGAGGAGTGCGAGAAGATCACCGGTGCGGCGGCGACGTCGAGAGTGTCGTGCATCGTGTCCGGGGACACGTGTGACAGGTCGACGAGCATGCCCATTCGCTGCATCTCGCGGACCACGTCCCGGCCGAAGTCGGTCAGGCCGCCGGCGGCCGGCTCGTCGGTGGCCGAATCGGCCCAGCCCACGTTGGCGTTGTGGGTCAGCGTCAGGTACCTGACGCCGAGCGCGTACAGCATGCGCAGCACGCCCAGCGAGCCCGCGATCGCGTGACCGCCCTCGGCACCGAGCAGCGACGCCAGCCGGCCCGCCGCGAAGATCCGCTCCACGTCAGCGGCGGTCAGCGCGAGTTCCAGCGCCTGAGGGTAACGCGAGATCATCAGGCGGGCCAGGTCGATCTGCTCAAGCACGCCAGTAACCGCAGCGTCCCCGGCGAGCGAGGCCGGAACGTAGACCGACCAGAACTGGGCGCCCACTCCCCCGGCCGCGAGGCGGGGCAGGTCGGTGTGCAGGCCCGCAACCGGGGCGGCCAGGTTGACCTCGGCGGGATCGGCTGGGGCCTCGGCGGGATCGGCTGGGACCTCCGCGGGATCGCCTAGGGCCTCGGCGGGATCGGCTGGGACCTCCGCGGGATCGCCTAGGGCCTCGGCCGGATCACCGGGGACCTCGCCGGGCGGGGCGAGGCGGACCTTGCTCGCGTCGCCTGCGGCCCGCTCGCGCAGCGCCCACGGCAGGTCGTTGTGACCGTCGATCAGCGGGAACCGGCGCAGCAGGTCGCGCGCCTGATGCTCGAACTCGCTCACTGAGCCAGCCTATGCGCGAGCCCGGGCACGGTCGCCATTTGCTGGCATTCCTGCTGGTTGTTTGCATTCCTGCTGGTTACATACCGTGCCGGGGTTACGCTTGTGGGCAGGTGGGGACGTTAGGCGGTACGGATGATCCGGGTCCGATGACACCTGAACGGGCGCCGTCGCGTCATGTGCCGCTCGAGGGCGCGGTGAACGTGCGGGACATCGGCGGCTACCGGAGCGCCTACGGGCGCGAGGTCATGCGCGGGCGGCTGTTCCGCGGCGACTCGCTCAGCCAGCTCACCCCTCCCGACAACGAACGGCTCGAGCAGCTCGGATTGCGCACCGTCATCGACTTCAGGACGCCGGGCGAGATCCTGCTCAGCGGGCCCGACCGGCTGCCCTACGGCATCGAACTCGCCCAGCTGCCGGTGAGCGGCGGCGACCTCGGCTCGATCTATGAGCTCATCGCCAGCGGCGACCACGACCAGCAGCGCCGGAAGCTGGGCGACGGGCGCGCCGCCTCGTTCATGGTCGAGATGAACCGCGCGTTCGTGGCCGACGGGCGGCAACGTGAGGCGTTCGGTGCCGCGCTGCGGCTGATGTGCGCGGCCGGAAGGCTGCCTTTGCTTTACCACTGCACGGGCGGGAAGGACAGGACCGGCTGGATGACCGCGACCGTGCTCACCGCCCTGGGCGTGCCGCGCGAGCTAGTGCTGCGCGACTACCTGCTGTCCAACGACTTCCACCGCACCGGTTACACCAAGCTCCGCCTTGACCTGGTCAAGACCGGGATCGTGCGGGATCCGGAACTGCTCCGGCCCATCCTCGAGCAAGGCGCGACCTACCTGGGCGCGGCGTTCGAGGAGGCGGACCGCAGGTACTCCTCGTTCGAGGAGTACCTGACCCGCGGGCTGGGGGTCAGCGACGCTTTGCTCGCCGAGCTGCGGCGGGCCCTACTCGGCGACCTGGTGCCGCCTGAGCCGGTTTCCTAGCCGTCGGCGGCCGCTCCAGCCAGCGGTGAGCCGCGCTACGCCTTGCGGCGGCGCGGGCCGAGGCGGCGCATGCGGAGCCAGGCCAGCAGCGTGAACACCACCCCGAGCGCGACCAGCAGGCCCATGTCGTGCAGCCAGTTCCCTGAGCTCTGCGCCCACAGCGGGTCGCTGCTCCCGGGCGCCACGACGCCGATGACGTTGAGGTTCACCGTGGAGGCCACGGCACCGAAACCCCAGCGAGACGGGGCGATGTAGGCCAGCTGCTGCAGGCCCGCCTTGCCGACCAGCGACACCACGCCGCCAGACAGGATGACCTGGGCCATGGTCAGCAGCACCAGGAAGGGCATCGCCTTCTCCGAGGTGCTGACCATGGCCGAGACGAGCAGGCCCAGGCACATCGAGGCCAGCGACAGCACCGCGATGCCGACCAGGATCTCCAAGAGCGGGGGGACGCCGGGAAGCGCGCCCTTAGGCGGCATCTTCTGGCCGAACAGCCCGATCAGCACGAGCAGCGCCGACTGGACGATGCTGATGACGCCGAGCACGATCAGCTTGGAGAACAGGTAGGCGCCGGACGAGAGCCCGGCGGCCCGTTCCCTGACGTAGATCGTGCGTTCCTTGACCAGTTCCCTGACCGAGCTCGCGGCTCCGGACAGGCAGGCGCATATGGTCAGCATGAGCAGCAGTTCTTCTGCGTTCTGGTTGCTGTGCGGCGGGCCGGTCAGACCCGCGCTTGACCCCACGAAGTGGATCAGCGCCCCGAGGATGATGGGCAGCAGCCCCATGAACAGCAGGTAACCGCGGTCGGCCGAGATCACCCGCACGTACCGGCGGGTCAGCGTGATCATCTGCCGCAGCGCGCCACGCCGCTGCGGCGGCGGGGTGGCAGGAAGATCCAGCCCGTTGGCTTCGGGAGCCGGCTTTTGTTTCTGTCCGAGCACGTACTGCGCGTAGGCGGGCGAGGCGGCGAACTCGGTGGCCCAGTCGCGATCCGGGTAGGCCTCGAACGCCTGGAACACCTCGGCCCAGCCGGGCAGGCGGAAGTAGCTGAGCCCTTCGTCGGGAGGCCCGTAGAAGGCTATCTTCCCGCCGGGAACCAGCACGAGCAGCCGGTCACAGGTGTCGAGGTTGGCGACGCTGTGCGTGACGACGATGACCGTCCGGCCGTCGTGGGCCAGGTCCCGCATCTGCTCCATGACCGACTTGTCCAGGCCCGGGTCCAGACCCGAGGTCGGCTCGTCGAGGAACAACAAGGACGGCTTGGTCAGCAGCTCCTGCGCGACGTTGACCCGCTTGAGCTGGCCGCCGGACAGGCGGTCGGCGCGGGTGTTCGAGTGCTTGGTCAGGCCGAGCTCGGCCATCACCTCATCGACCCGGACGTCCCGCTCGGTGGCCTTGGTGTCGGCGGGGAAGCGGAGCTCGGCGGAGTACTGCAGCGCACGGCGGGCGGTCAGCTGCATGTGCAGGACGCTTTCCTGCGGGACGAGGCCGATGCGGTACCTGAGCTCGGCGTAGTCCTGGTAGAGATCCCGGTTGTCGTACAGGACGGTGCCGGTGTCGGCGGGGCGCATCCCGGTCAGCGCGCCGAGCAGCGTCGACTTGCCCGCGCCGCTGGGGCCGATGACACCGAGCAGGCATTTCTCCGGGATCGGGAACGTCACGTGGTCGAGCAGCACCTTGCCGCCGGATACCTTCACGACCAGATCCTGGGCGGTGAAGGTAACTTGCCCGTCGTCGACGAACTGGACGAGCTCGCCGTCCTTGAGGCGGAACGTCGAGTGGCCGATGCTGACGAGATCCTGTTCGGTCAGCAGCTTGGAAGTAACCCGCTGGCCGTTGACGTAGGTTCCGTTGTGGCTGCCCAGGTCGACGATCTCGTAGCTTCCTGCGGGCGATTTCCGCAATTCCGCGTGGTGCCGGGAAACGTCGAGTTCAGGCAGTACCAGGTCGTTGTCGGGGATGCGGCCGATGCGCATGGCCTTGGCGGGCAGCGGCATCCGCGCCGTGGGGCGGCGGTCGACGCTCGGCAACATGGCTGGCTTGCCTGGAGTCTGTACCGGGGGCGCCGGGGACGCGTCAGGCTTGTCGACGGTCTCGGCCCATGACGGGACGACCGGCGAAGGCCGTCCCAGATAGGCAGAGGGCTCACGCGGCGGCGTGGGCTCAGGCGCCGGAACGGGCTCGGGCGCCGGAACGGGCCGGGGCGACGGAGCGGGCGGACGGGCCGAGATCTCCTCCGGAGGCGACACCGGCTCGCGGTCCGGGGTCGGCTGCCACCAGGACTCGGGATCGCGGCGCTGGCCAGCATCTGGCGCTGAATGGGCAGCGGGAACTGAAGGGGCGGCAGGTGCTGAAGGGGGTGGGGGGGAGCTGGCCTGGCGCGCGGGGGCCTGGGGAGTACAGCGCAGAATCGGCCCGTCGTCTGGATTGCCCAGTCGCACGACGCACTCGTTGCTGATGTCAACGCGGTCAACTCGCTGCGGGCCCAGGAAGGTCCCGTTGGTACTGCCGAGGTCCTCCAGGACCCAGGCGTTCCCGTCCAGCCGCAGCACCCCGTGTCGCCACGAAATGCGAGAGTCGGTCATCACGATGTCCGACTTCGGGTCCCGGCCGATACTGTAAGTGGTCCCGCCCTGGAACTGATGAACGGAGCGCCGCGTCCGCACCACGAGATCAGGCATGACCGCCGGACCAGGGTCGGGTGCCCCGGCCGGCGGCGGCGCGGCATGGCGCGGCGCGGCCTGGGCGAGCCCGGCTGGCGCGAGCCCGGCTTGGGCAGGACCGGCCTGTGGTGCCTGCCGGTCAGACCAGTCAAAATGCTCGGGTGGCATGCTTACAAAGTGTAGAGCCGTTGCCTCTAAACGGGAATCGGGAGAACCATTCACGTTGGCCCTGCGTTTTGACATATTAAGTAGCGGACACTCTGATACTTGAGCGTCCGGACTCCGTCGACATACCGAGCCGCACCTGCGCTGAGCGCCGTTTGTGACTCACAGCTATCCCCCGTAACCAAGTGAGAGCCTCAGGGGTGGGAATGATTATCGCTAATCCTAATTGTGGGGATATGTTCGCCAAGGCCTGGATGCCCGCGGACAGATCGCGGGCGTGCATGTCATGAGCTCCGATCCGACCCAGCCCACCCCTGAGTGGTGGCAGCAGCCGAAACCCCAAAATGATCAGGGGTACCCGGCGAACCAGGGGTACCCAGGAACGCCTGGCCACCAGGGATATCAAGGGACCCAAGGGACCCAGAAGTTCGAGGTTAACCAGGGTAACCCGGCGGCCCATGGTTACCAGGGCCCGCCGGGCCGTGTCCGTAGGCGCCGCCGGAAGTGGCCGCTGATCACTTTGATCGTGATCGTCCTGGTTCTGGTCGTCGGCGACCGGGTCGCCAACGCGTACACCGAGAACCAGATGGCCAGCCAGTTCCAATCATCGTTGGAACTGTCCGGCAAGCCGCACGTGACCATCCAGGGGTTCCCGTTCCTGACCCAGTTGGCCGCCCGCGATCTTCGCACCGTAGACGTCACTGCGAGCAACGAGACCGCCGGGCCCGGCGGACAACTCGAGATCGCCAGCCTGAACGCCACGCTGCACGGGCTGCACATCAACGGGCTGAACAGCGCGACGATCGATCAGTTCAACGCCTCGGCCCTGATCACGTTCACGGCCCTAGGGAAGGCGGGTGGCATCCCGCAAGGCATAACGCTATCCGCCGATGGCCCCAATCAGGTGAAGGCAAACATTAGCATCGGCCCCCTCAGCGACACGGCCGTCGCTCAGGTGACTCAATCGGGAGCGGGTCAGATCAACGTCAAGATCATCGACGCGGGCGGGATACCGACGTCAGTCCTGGGCTCGCTGGCAAATTTCAGCTTCAGCATTCCGAAACTCCCGGCGGGAGTCTCGATTCACAGCGTCAGCGTTACGCAGCAGGGGGTACTGATCACCGCCAACGGCCATAACACCACCCTTAGCCAGTAACCGGGGAAGATGTTGCCAATGTTCTAGGTGCTATGACCTGTGCCATGCGTGAACTATTGTCAGCTTAGAGTTACATTGAAGATACTGACAGTAGCGATGCATGATGCGGAGGCCGATATGCGCGGTGCGCCCTTGACTGTCGCCGAGCAGCAGGGTCTGCGAGACGCGGCCCGTACAGCGCCCGGGGCAGCCACAGCGCCCGCGGTCGCCACGCGGACCTTCGCCCGGCGCGTCGATGAGGTACCTATCGCCCGCAGGTTCATCAGGGACACCCTGGCCGATCACCCCTCCTCGCTGGATGCTGAGCTGCTGGCCTGTGAACTCGTGACGAACGCGGTCCAGCACGCGACCGATGCCGCCAGGGTGACCGTCGCGGTGACCCACCGCGGTCCGGTCGTGCACGTGGACGTCATCGATGACGGGCAGACCGGGCTGCCGCACTGGCGGGAAGCCGACGGGCATGACGAGGACGGACGCGGGTTCCAGCTCGTCAACGAGATCGCCCAGCGCTGGGGGTTCCTGCGCGAGCCGGCCGGCACCTGCGTGTGGTTCGAGCTCGCGCCGTTAGGCGGTCCGCGCAGAGCGCGCCGCGCGGGGAAGTCGGTGCGCGGGGAAGTCGGTGCGCGGGGAAGTCGGTGCGCGGGGAAGTCGGTGCGCGGGGAAGTCGGTGCGCGGGGAAGTCGGTGCGCGGGGAAGTCGGCGCGCGGGGAAGTCGGCGCGCGGCAGCGGGTGCTGGCCGGGCCCGGGGCGGTAGGCTCACGCCTGATGCCAGCAACGTGTGCCTTCTGCGCCATCATCAGCGGTGAGGCGACCGCGGTGACCATCGGCGAGACCGAACGGGTGATCGCTTTTCTCGACCACCGGCCGCTCTTTCACGGCCACACGCTGCTCGTCCCCAAGCTGCACGTCCGCCTGCTCAGCGACCTGCCCGCAGACTGGGTGCCGGAGTTCTTCGCCGCGGCACAGCGTCTCGAGCGCGCGGTCGAAGACGGCTTGGGCGCGGATGGCTCGATGATCCTGGTCAACAACGTTGTCAGCCAGTCGGTCCCGCACTTGCACCTGCACGTCATCCCAAGGAACTTCCGAGACGGCCTGCGGTTCTGGCTCGGCCCGCGGCATCCCTACGACGACGCCCACCCGGCCGAGACCTTCGCGGAAAAGATCAGGGCGGCGCTGCCCGAGGGGGCACTACCGGCGGGTTAGCCTTCTCTGGCGGGCCGTGGCGGCCAGGGAGCATCGGCGTCACACCCCCGTGGCGGGGCAACAGAAGCTCCGGGCGGGTTCGGCAACGTCACTGGGCGGTTCGGCAACGTCATTGTGTAGCGAGAAATTCGCGTTGAGTTATAAAATCTGACCCTGGAACGATCAGGGCCCGGCTGATCCTCCTCTCGGCTGGAGCTCGTAGTCACATCAGCCTCGACCATAACTATAATTACGTCATTTACGTACAAAGGTTATTATTACGGATAAAGGTGACTCATCGGAACTCCTGTCTGAACGCGCCGTCCGTAGCCCATAATTAACGCGAGCGCAGCATGCGTTGCCATCAGGAGACAGCACGTGACATCTGGCATGTCGGCGAAGGGCAGCGCTCTCGGGGCCAATGGGCCCGAGAGCGGTGTGCTACAGAACCGTGCCCCGGCACCTCGGACACCAAGGACCGCGGCCGACGGGACTAGGCGAAGCCGTGGATACAAGGCCGGCGCAACCTCCCAGGAGACCGGGATCGCAGAAACCCAGGAGACGTCCGCCGGGGGCATCACTGCCGAGAGTTCTCATCCGGCCCTGGCCACGTCCGTTCGGACCATCATTCTCGGGATCGACTACGACGGGCGCATCGTGCAGCATGACCGGAACGCGCCGCAGATCCTGGCCCGGGAGCCAGAAGAGCTCCTCGGCGCCCAGCTGAGCGACCTGACGGCCGGCGCCGCGCATGGAAGTGCGGCCCAGGGAAGTGCGGCGCAGGGAAACTCGCATGCCGTCCGGGTGGCCGACGGCGTCGCCGCGGTCAGCGGGCTACTCGAAGCGATCCGGTCCGATCGCGAGGGCAGCGCGATGCTCACCATCGATACCCGCGACGGCTACCGGACCGAGGCCGTGGTGACCGTGCACCCGATGCGCGCGGGCGCGACAAACCTGGCCGCGCTGGCCCTGCTCCGCATTCCCGCGCCGAGGGCCGAGAGGTTCATCGATCCCGCGCTCATGCGCAAGCTGATGCTCGACGACACCTTCACCAGGATCGGCGACACCCTGGACATCGATCACCTCGCCCGCGAGCTGATCGACGCGCTCGTTCCGCATTTCTGCAACGCAGGTGACCTGCTGTTGCTCGAGAGCCTGATCGGCGACGACGAACTGCCGTCCCATGGGCCCGACGGGTCACTCCCGCTGCGCCGGATCGCGCTCTTGCATGACCGGAAGGATCCCGCCTGGGAAGCGGCGTTCCCCACCGGGGAGATCCTGCGCTATCCGGCCCACACGCCGTACTTCCAGTGCATGGACACCGGCGCGCCGGTGCTCGAGGCGACGATCAGCGACGTGGCGGCCAGCAAGATCGCGAAGGCCTGGCGGCGCAGGCCCGTGGCCAAGCTGCTGTCCGGTGCCTCCATGCTGATGCTGCCGCTCATCGCGCGGGGCACCATGCTGGGCTTCTTCGCCTGCACCAGGCAGGAAGGGTTCCGGCGGTTCGACGCGTACGACATCGAGATCGGCATGGACTTCGCGGCCCGCGCCGCCGTCTTCATCGACAACGCCCGCCGCTTCAGCCGGGAGCACGCGACCGCGCTGACCCTGCAGCGGAGCATGCTGCCGACCGGGCTCTCCTACCCAAGCTCGGTCGAGGTCAAGCACCGCTACCTGCCCGGCAGCAAGCTCATCGAGGTCGGCGGCGACTGGTATGAGTCCATCGCGCTGCCCGGTGGCCGGGTCGCGCTCGTCGTCGGCGACGTGGCCGGGCACGGCGTGCGCGCCGCCGTCACCATGGGCCGACTGCGGACCGCCATTCACACCCTGGCCATGCTCGAGCTGGCGCCGGCCGAATCGCTGCAGCAGCTCGACGAGCTCATGCACACCCTCGGCGAGCGCGAGCCGCACTTCGCGACCTGCGCGTACGCGGTATACGACGCGGTGAGCGGCGAGTGCGAGATCGCCGTGGCCGGTCACCTGCCGCCGTTGCTCGTGCACCCGGACGGGAGCAACGAGCTGCTCGACGTCCCGCCCGCCCCGCCGCTTGGCATCGGGGACGGCGAGGTCGAAAGCCGCCAGTTCAAGATCGAGGACGGCAGCCTGTTCGTCCTGTACACCGACGGCCTGGTGGAGAACAAGGGCCAGGACATCAGTGACGGCCTCGCCCGGCTGCGCGGCATCTTCGGCCCGGGCTCGCCGACGCGGCCGCTCGAGGACCTGTGCAAGGCCACCCTGGACGGGGTCTACTCCGATCATCAGCGCGATGACATCGCGGTGCTCATCGCCCGGCTGCGGCGGCTGCCCGAGGACTGCTACGCCTCGTGGACGTTCGCGCCCAAGCTGACCTCGGTGCGGGCGGCGCGTTCGGTGCTGGCCGAGCCGCTGAAGCGCTGGGAGCTGGAAGATCTCATCCCGACGACCGAGCTGCTCGTCTCGGAGCTGGTGACCAACGCGGTCAGGTACTCGCGCGGCGACGTCACGCTCCGGCTCGTCAACGAGAGGGCGCTGGTCTGCGAGGTGCTGGACAACTCGGCCGCGTTGCCGAGGCTCCGCCAGGCCAGCGGGGACGACGAGAACGGCCGAGGCCTTCAGGTAGTCCGCCAGCTTTCGCATCGCTGGGGCGCGCGCCGGACCGCGACCGGCAAGGTCGTGTGGTGCGCGCAGCAGCTGCCGGGCGCCGGCCTCATGGACGACATACCGCCCCTGCACTGACCGGAGCGACGTGAGTCCTGTTACGGCCGGCTTGCTTGGCGTAATAAAGGGCGGCGTCGGCGGCAGCGAGCAGGTCAGTTACCTCGCTCCCGGCCGCGCCTAGGGCCGCGACACCGACCGAGACGGTCACGCTGATAGAGGTTCCTGGCCTGGCGCCATCATCGGCGGGAACGGACATTCCGGCGACATGTGCGCGCAACCGCTCCGCGATGTTGACCGCATCCGCCTCGTCCGTCTGGGGCAGCAAGACGACGAACTCCTCACCGCCGAACCTCCCGGCCAGGTCATAATCGCGCAGCTGCTCGCGGAACGCATCGCTCAGCGCACGAAGGACCTTATCCCCGGCCAGGTGACCGTGGGTATCGTTGACGGCCTTGAAATGATCGATGTCAATCAGGGCGACCGACAGCTGGCTGCGGGTCCTGACGGCCCGGCTAATCTCAGCCTCGGCCTCCCGCTCCCAGGTGGCCGCATTAAGCAGGCCCGTCTTGCTGTCAATCCGGGACTGCGCGAGAAGCTGAGCGTGCATCATGAACCGCCGGGCGAGCAGCACCGTGGGCACTCCGAACACCGCGAGCACCGGGTTGACGGCCACCACCAAGGTCACCAGGATGCCCAGGTCAACCTGAGCGAAGTCGGCCTGCAGCGCCTCGCGGTTCAGCTCAAGATCAGCCACCTTCGCCGTGGGGTCGCTGAGTTTGACCGCGGTCACGAGGAGAACATGATGGCTCAGCCAGCCCACGATCTCGCAACAGGCGACGGCCACGGCCCAAGTGAGCGCGTGCAGGCCGGTGCCTATCACGCCGCCGGCGAAGGATGACGGCATCGCACGGAATGTGAGCGATGCTGCACCGTAAGCCAGGCCGATCGCGGCGGCGGTGAACACCCTCCGGTAGACGATGCCCCGGTGGATCCGCCACTGGGTCAGTGCTATCAGCGGAATCGGCGTCAGCACGGCGTAGACGGGCGGAAGCAAGATCGCTACCGGCAAGACCCAGACCGTGAGGAAATCTCGGGTCATTCCGCCCTGGAGGTAAGCGATCCGGGAGGTCGCCACGACCGAGACAATGCCGCAGCTAAGCAACAGCAAGAACTTGACCAGGTCGGCGGCACGCCATGACGTCTGCGATGCCGCGAATCCGATCAGCGTGAGCGCGGCCGCCGGCACGGCACCCACGTACCAGCGCGGCAACCGGGGGAGCCGCCACCAAGGCCACTCTCGAACGTCTACGCACGCCAGAAGGCGGCGGGTGATGGACGAGGCTTCCATGTTCCACCGTTCCGGATGGACCCGGCAGGCTCCTGTCTAGTCGCAGCCACCGTAAAGGACTAGTTCCGTATAGCTACCTTAACTCATCTATGTCTATTAAGTGAGCTATTGTGCAAGGTTTGCCTGCAATAAACGGGGAAGGGGGAGCTAAATAGTGATTGACAAGCCACGATTACCCGGCGTACTTACGCTGGGAGGGTGCCATAGAACTGCACATCGTGTCATTGCCCCGCATATCGCTGCCGGGAGGGAGGGTAGACAATGCGCACCACTTGGTCTTGAGCCGCCCATAAGGCGTGACTGGTAGTACCTGAGCGGGAAAACCACGATGCTCGGCCTGCCGCGCAAACTTGAGTCCGCGGTAGAGCTGGCCTGGGTGACGACGCTCATTTATACGCGACATAACGGAATAAAAGCCACGGCCTGCCTGATCCCATCCCGGAGCCCCGACGCCCCGAGCCGACCTGACCGCTGTGGCGGCCCAAGCGGATGGGGGCGGCCGGCGCTGCCGGGGCTAAACCGGGTGGGAGGCCGCCTCCGGTAGCCGGTCCAGCTTAGGAGTCTTCGTACGGCTACTCCACGGTGACGCTCTTGGCCAGGTTGCGGGGCTTGTCGATGTCCCGGCCCAGCTTGGCCGCGATGTGATACGCCAGCAGCTGCAACGGGATGTTCAGCAGCATGGGTTCCAGTTCAGGTTCGCCGTGCGGGACGCGGATGACCGCGTCGGCCAGACTAGCGGGCAGGTCAGCGCTCGTGACCGCGATGACAGGACCGCCACGCGCCTTGATCTGCTCGATCGTGGAAATGTTCTTCGACACTAGATCGTCGGCGGGAACGATGACCACGCTCGGCATGGACTGGTTGATCAGCGCCAGCGGGCCGTGCTTGAGCTCGGCCGCCTGGTAGGCCTCGGCGTGGACGTAGGAGACCTCCTTCAGCTTCTGGGCGCCCTCGCGCGCCACCGGCCAGCCCCGGACGCGGCCGATGAAGAACATGTGCTCGGCGGCGGCGAAGCGGCGGGCGGTGTCGGCGATCTGCTCCTCGCTGGCCAGGATCTGTTCGATCTGCCCCGGCAGCGCGAGCAGGCCGGCCACGATCCGCTGGCCGGACGCCGAGGACAGGTCGCGGACCCGGCCGAGCAGCAGGGCGAGCATGGCGAACGAAGCCGCCATGTTGGTCAGCGCCTTGGTGGACGCGACCGCGATCTCCGGTCCGGCGTGCAGGAAGACCCCGCTGCCGCACTCGCGTCCGATCGCACTGCCCACCACGTTGACCGCGCCGATGACCTGGCCGCCCTTGCGGAGCAGTTCCTGAACCGCCATCAGCGTGTCCAGCGTCTCGCCGGACTGGCTGACCGCCACGTAGAGCGTGTCGGGGTCGACGACTGGGTTGCGGTACCTGAACTCCGAGGCCGGCTCGGCATCGGACGGGATCCGGGCCAGTTCCTCGGTCAGCACCGCGCCCATCTGGCCGGCGTAGTAGGCCGAGCCGCAGCCGAGGAACTTCACCTGCCTGATCGACCTGAGCTGGCGCGGATCCAGGTTGATCCCGCCCAGCTTGGCCGTCGAGAACCGCTCGTCGAGCCGGCCGCGGAGCGCCCGGCGCAGCGCCTCCGGCTGCTCATGGATCTCCTTACGCATGAAATCCTCGTACGGGCCGAGCTCGTAGTCACCGGCTTCGGCCTCCACCGTGGTGGGCGTCTTGCGGCCGCCATGGCTACTGCGGTCCCGCTCGTCGAGCGCCGACGTGCGGTAGCCGTCGGCGTGGACCGTCACCACCTCCGCGTCGTCCAGGTACACCACCTGCTTGGTGTAGCGGACGAGCGCGGCGACATCGGAGGCGACGAACA
>Ga0302325_10023402_pt1 | contig 12875 bp, 14 predicted proteins | sample Palsa_T0_2_FD_201948 | JGI IMG/M metagenome (GOLD analysis project Ga0302325, IMG submission 201948) | Peat permafrost microbial communities from Stordalen Mire near Abisko, Sweden - Palsa_T0_2 | ecosystem: Environmental > Terrestrial > Soil > Palsa > Peat permafrost | place: Sweden: Abisko... | reverse complement strand
CTCGTGTGAGCAACCTCGCCCAAACGCCACCATACGCCACCCAAGTCGTGATATCAGATCGAGGTCGCTGAACTTTTGCTGCTCGTTGATACCCATCTGACGAAAGACGGGCATCCCATAAGTTCCATGAAGAAAAAGAAAGTCGTATGGTACAGATAGGAAACCACCGCCGCGCAAAAGACGTCCCTGCGTCCAAAGCATAAGGCCAACTATGGAGCGAATCCAAAGATTGCCTAATATGCCAGACACAAGAAATCTCATGACGACTTCGCCTCGAGTCTATTGCAAGAGATGGAAAAGAAACGGATATGTACAATATCAAACACCGCCCTCCCTGTGATCAATCTGAATGAGTGATGAGATAAGCCTATTGAGCTGGCGTGCCTTGAGCACGACCACCTCGCTGACCTTCATAACCATTCTGTCGTTGGCCTTGGCCGCCGCCTCGTCGATTCGTCTGTTCGTATCTGCCATTGCCCCGAGAGAAGCCTTGACCTTGACGTTGATTTTGTGGTTGCCTCTGACCTTGAGCCGAGCCTGTACCGTTCTGGCGTCCACCATTGTAATTGCCTGAGCTTCCAGTTCGTTGGTTGCCGCTTTGTTGAGCTGGCTGATCGCGAGTGGAGGAATCACGCGTTGACGACTCACGGGTTGACGACTCACGGCTCGCTGGCGGGCGGTTTGTTTGGAAGTTTGAGACAGGTCGGGGAATATTCTCTGGGGTGTCGTAGACGTAGAGCTTCTTGTCAATGTTTTGCGGGATAGGCTGGATTTCGGTGCCGAGATCACGCTCGATGTTGTAAAGATTGAAACGGTCATCCCAGTTGATGAGATTGATTGCGAGCCCAAGATGGCCGAATCGCCCAGACCTACCAATACGGTGAAGGTAGGTCTCGGCATTCTTGGGGAAATCAAAGTTAATAACAACGTTGACGGCTTGGATGTCGATACCACGAGTAAGGAGATCTGAGCAGACAAGGTTGCGACAAACCCCACTTCGAAAGTCGTGGAAAACGCGATTACGGTTTGTTTGAAGCATTCGAGCATGGCTGTAGAAGCACGAGTAACCGAGCTCGGTGATCTTCTTGGCAAGAAGCTCAACACGATTAGTAGAATTACAGAATATGATCGATTGGTTGATTTGGAGTTTGGAGAAGAGGGTATTGAGACAGTGGACCTTCTGGCTCTCTTCGACGAAGGCGTAATATTGGGTGATACCGCGCAAAGTGAGTTCATCCATAAGGTTGATTTCGTAAGGATTATCCATGTTCTTGTCCGAGAAGGCCTTGACAGTGATGGGGAATGTTGCGCTGAACAGCATGACCTGGCGGTCATTTGGGTGGAACTGCAGAAGCTGTTCAATAACGGGTGTGAATTCAGGTGAGAGAAGCTTATCGGCTTCGTCCATAATAAAAGTAGGGCATTCGCTGAGATCAGCTACGCCTTTTCCAGCCAGATCGAGAATTCTGCCTGGAGTGCCAACAATGACATGAACAGGTTCTTGTAAACGGACAATGTCATCTCGTAGGAGAGTACCACCAGTTGTGACCATAACATTGATTCCGAGGTTCTTGCCGAGGGTCTTGCAAACCTGAGATGTCTGCATCGCCAGTTCTCGGGTCGGGACTAAGATGAGGCATTGAACTTTGTTGCTTTTGGGGTTTATTCGTTGAAGAGCCGGAATGACGAAGGCAGCGGTCTTGCCGGTACCATTCTTCGCGCGCGCCAGGATATCTCGTCCAGTAAGGGCTACAGGGATTGCCTCCTCTTGAATGGGTGATGGTTTCTCAAATCCAGCTTCGAAGATACCCATCAACAGCTCTCGCTTCAAGCTGAAATCTTCGAAGTCAAGGCCTTTAGTGGCAGTGACATCCTGTTCATATGCATTAGAAGATAGCATATGCAGGCCACAAGTTTCGCGCATACCTCAGTCTGTTGTCTTGTATCCTTTGCGGGAATATTGAGTCCTTGCTTCCAGTCTTCTGATGCCGGCCCATCACTATTTTCGGGTCAGCTAGAGCACGTATACGTCTACGTGGCAGATATTCACCTTAGCTTCGTGGAATCTAGTTGCTGTGCTAATGCGTCAGCCATTGTTGAGGGCGTGGTATATTTGGTTAGGCGCAATCGTGTAATGGCCAGAATATGCGAAGTTCGCGGTCAAAGGTCAAGTACGTGGTTACTGTGTTTCTGTTGATCGTTTCGGAGTGTCGAAGCTAACGTAGTTGTATCGCAAGTATGTCGGAAGATCGAGCAGAGCTGTCTCAGGGAAGGCGAGCGGAGCCTCAGTCGATGGAGGGGCAGAAAGGCGGTGTTTATTTCTCGTCACAGTAGCGTCGTCGACGGAGTTTCGTGGGTCTGTCTTTGACTGCAGACTTTTGCGCAGGGTTTGAATTGATGAGCAGGCTTCGAGGTCGTGCGATGAATTGCGGTTATTCGAAACTGGTGCTTGTGTGGGGAATTCAAGGTGAGGTTGACGAGGTTGAGCAGTTGAAGTTTATTCGGTTTTAGCGATCGACGCTAGTGCAGCCTGCTCCTGCATAAATAGGAGTGACACGTGACTAAGAACGAGGGGGCAAAGAAGATTCTAGGTAATTATTGAGACCTTCTGATACTGCTGTTGCCTATTGAACGATCACGCAAATTGTCGAAGTCATCGCCTTAACTTGGTTCCTCCAGTCATGAATATCTTATGCAGCCGTGACAAACCCACACCAGTACGCCCCTTGCTCATACGCAAGGCCTAACCTATTAAAACTCCATAGCATCTCCGGCCTCTTCACGCTCACGCTTCACTTTGACATCTTTCTCATCTTTCATGATTCCAAGCACAAATGACCTGAAATACTCCACATAAGGTTTCAGGCTTGTTTTTTCCCAATCCTGGGCGGTTTTGCCATTCGCATCTTCTGGGGCCGTCCACTCATCAATTTCACGAAGAAGGTCGGTCACTGTGGGAACACTTAGAGGATCGAAGTCCTCGCAATTTTTTGTGTTTATCGGCACACAGACTCTGCCTGTACCAGGATGGACAACAAATGGGCTCTTTAGCAAATGATTCAGGTGCTTGCTGACTTCAATATCGAGTCGTGGGTAGGTGTACTCGAGGACAATATCTTGCTTTGCATCAAGTAGTGCCTTCGCGTCTAACGATTTGCTCATGCCGCTTTTTGCTAAAGCATCGATATCGGTCCATTTGGCTGTGGAAGCTCGACCGGGTGCTGAGTTCCACTTCTTCCGCAGCGCTTCATTCAAAGCTTTGTCGGGTAGAAGTTGTAGGAGGCGGTCGAACTTCTCATCTGTCTCCCATGGATCTTGGTCAAGAAGGATGTCGTTTTGAAAATGTGATTTCAGAATGTCGAGACTCCGCCTATAATTAATATCAGTAGTTGATCAAATGGAAGGGGAGGAAAACTAACGCAACATGGGGATGTAACGGTCTCTTGATATTGACCCTCTTGCCGCCCTGCGCTCCACCCTTGATGACTTCTAGGTAGCCTGCAAGTGCCCTCCGTTTCTGGTCATCCATTTGTCTGGCCTTCTTGTCACATACCCATGCGTGGGCTCCTCGCCGTCCAGAATACACCCACATGATATGCTTGAAGCCAAAATCTTCTCGCAAAGCAACGTCAATAACCTTGATGGCCATTGTAATGAATTGCCAGCACTTGTTGCAGATATTTGCCTTATCACAACATGTGCGGATATCATCGTAATCTGTTAAATCGATATCAAAACATAGCTCTTTCGCAATTGGCTTGAAGGCGGTCGATTTTCGAAATTGTTTTCGATCGCGGGGATTCGTACTATAGACTGGTCCAATTTCGAATCTTGAAGGCATAAGGCGGAGGACATCTTTGCGGAGACTTTAGCTGTTAGCCTACTTCATCTCCTGAGGTTTATCCGTAACTCACAGATCATGTGTAGGAAAAGATTGGTATCTCAGATATGCATCATTTGGCAGAGTAAATGCAAATTCTCTGTGCCCAAAGTCTGTCGAAGGTGTAGGGGAGTGATTCAACCACTGGAAGAGGTAGCGCCAAGGGAACAACCGCTGGTAGAACGATCGCATCACTTGAGGATCAGATGCACTCGAAGTGGGGCCAAGGTGTCTTGAAAGTTAGCAGGCAAACGCGGTCCCAGCACGGAAACCTACAAAGGAGATGCAGGTGCCTCTGGCGAGTTCGAAGTCTTCACATCCTGACCTGTTGAGCTTGGGAATTCTTCGTCGGAATCCATATCCGCGAAAAGATCTTCTAATTTGACTTCTGCTGTAGCTTCCACCTTGATTGGCATCTTCTCTTCCACAGCTCCTGCATCAGACATGGTCATATCTTGATCATCGCTGGCTTGGCTCTGCTCAATGGGTCCCATGCTGTCTGCGGCAACAGTGCCATCGCTCTCTTGGAGTTCAATGTTCTCTGGTTTGGGCTCTCCAATAATCGCATCCGCATCAGGAGAGGCAGATTCCTCAGGCGAAATTGAGTGAGGCATTGGGTTGGCGATATAGGTTTTATTGGCTTCTCGAGGAATCAACAGCTGAGGGTTTTCAGAGAGGTCGGTGGAAAGACGCGTTCTGACGCGTAGAGAGGTTTCATTAGCGCGTTCAGTGGATTGCCGCTTTTGAACTAATATCGATCATTTGTCTACGAAGAGCGGCGATTTCTTAGGACTTCGTCCTCCGTCACTTCATATGGACTTCTGGATATGGCCATTAGGTCAACGAATAGTTTGTACTTTGATCATTGAAATTTTAGGATTAAAAGGGTAGGTACGTAGATTTTCAAGGTTCCAAAAGCAGCCACTTTTCTGTCGGCTCTTTGGTAAGCGAGCCCCTGAATATTAACCCTCTCGAGGTTGACAGAAGCACAGCACTACGTATCTTCGTAATTACAAATCGTAATATCTTCCATCAGCCCTTGAAGGTATGGCTTTTCCCAGCTCTCTCCGTTTGCAGCCTCCGCATACCTTTTGGAGCATCTTCACTCTTCTGATAAGGATTGAAAGGCTTATTTTTCCTTGTACCTCCCTTCTCACCGTCATGTCTTTTTCCGTGGAGGATAGAATCAGCTTTGGTGTAATCGAAAGCCTCCTCATCATCGACGTCTATTGACGCTTCCGCTACGCCGTCAACAGCTGCGGCAGCGGCAGCGGCAGCCTTCTTTGCAGCTCTTTTAGCCCGTTTCTCTGCCTTGCGAGCAGTATTTTGGGCAGCCTTTTCATTTTCCGCTTGCACTGCTGCTGGATCATCAACAATGATGTGATTTTCGTCAGGCCCCTTCGAAGGTTCTTCCTCTGATTCTTCTTCATTTGATATTGCATCACTCTTTCTTTTTGCTCCTCGCTTGATGACAAAAGCTTCATCTTCCTTCTTTGTTTCTTTCTTTGGTTCCTCTGGTTGGCTGAATGCCTCGCGTGCTACTGACCGATCTGCTAAGCCATTAGAGCTGGCAAAAATTTCCGATGATAGCGCAGGTAAGGGAACAGCGAGTCTCAACGTCTCACTGCGTGTCAAAGTCGAGCCATCCCATAGACTACTCCCGAATGCTCCTCCCCAGAAAGTTGAACTATCGCTTCGCAGTTCAGTCTCATCGAACACTGCTACCAGTGTCTTCGACGCCGAGTCCGCAGCGACAGCGGGCAGATTTGCCTTGGCAACAGCACCCACAGAGTCTGGACGAAGTACATCAATCATGCTTGGGCCACCGCTCCCTTGAGCTTTGGCAGACTTGATCAAAGAAAGCAACTCCCCAGCTCTCGATTTCACACTGTGAGATACAGGGTGAGCTATGCCCAAAAGAGCCACCATATCCATAGGCATCAGTTTTGCCATGCTGAAAAGAACGTGCTGTGGCATCACGAATGTTGGGCTGTCGTCGTCCGCTCTTGCCACTTTGTCTCGCCACTCATGGATAGCTCTGAAGACTGCAAACTGCTCGTTGTTTAACAGCGCTGGTGTTTTGACCAGTAACGAGAACCAACCACCAGGACCTCGTCCACTCTCTGCATTATAGATCGTTCGCTCATATCTCAGGAGTGAAGTCTCTTTTGATTTCTGCAAAACAAGTTCAATTCGATTCTCCTCCGGGATATCAGGGTTTGTCTTATCAAGTAACTCGTTTCGCATGTGATCATAAATGTAAAGCAGGAAATGTGTATCAGCTCGAGCATAGAAGAACATCTCTTCAGGTAAGGGTCTACCATGAATTAGCAAGTTTCAAACACCAGCCAAAGAATTATTTTCACCGTATTCTCCAGTCAGCCATCTGGTACTTCTTGTCTGCGTCAAAGTCGATGAACTTCTTAAGTAAAAAGGCAAGACTTCCTCCTGCATATCCCAGAGTTCGGCTAGCCCAATGCGTATCAAAAAGCCCAACAATATAAAGACCAAGATCGCGCTGGAGCCAAACAATATCCATATACGCTCCATGGAAGACCTGCTGTTGTCAGTCGTCTGATGGCAATAACAAAGTTAAATAAGCTACGGTACCTTGACGATCTTTGGATCGGCGAAGACTTCGTTGAGTACTTGCAGATTCTGTCTCCACGGTTTCAGAGTATCCACGATCCAGTCCTTATTTCGTGTGCTAATTTGCATCAGTGATACCAGTCCCACATACGACCGTGTATCGTGGTGCTCCAAATCAACTGCTATTTCAGTGGCATTTTTTAGCTCGTTGAGCATTTCAAGTACCCCCTCTTCAGTATCCACGAATATTGCTGATGTACTCTCAACTGGAAGATATGGAATGGGGTCAGCTTTCTGGTAGATAGCATCGGGATATTTCAGCTGCAGGATTTCGGTCTCGTATGGATGTTTGTATCTAAAATGGTTGTCAGTACTGTCGATGACTAAACCTGTTCTTAAACAGCTTATACTCTTAAACTGAGCAACTCGTTTATTATGTGTATTTCTCTGTGACTTGCTTAAGCCCTCGAATGCAGCGGCTGATGGCGGAAGGATGAGCAGTGGTAGGAAAATGTCGTAATCTTACTGGTGTTGTTCTGCATCATTTGCAACAGCGCCTAAACTTTCTTCCAGCGATATTACTGCATGGGGCTTCGAGGTGAGGAGAGGTTTCCAAGGTGTATTGTCATCATTGTTGGGTTTATGTTCGAAAGCAAGTTGCGGCTTGACAAGATTTTGCGTGCGGAATGCATTCCCTAAGTGGCCTTGTTTCTTGGACTTTGATGGAGTCTATAAAACGTAAGCTTCATTCAGTTGATCGAAACCACTGGAAAAAATAATTCACCTGTACTGATTGATCTCCGGCTGCAGGCTCTTTGCGCTTAATTACTCCTGTGTATTCGTCGAGGCAAGTGTCTGACTTCTCCAATAAAGTATCAATAACGTCAACAACGCCCCGCCAGTTATTTTCCACATCATCCGCATCCTGGAGAACCGGCGCACGTAGTTCTGATATAGAAACAGCAGATTTGAGCAGTGCGCTGGCCAAGGCAAGCAGGCGCTCACTTTGCTCATCGAGAGCCGTCCCCACCTCAGGATTGAAGGACCTTTGGAATCCAAGATCTTCAGAGGAAATTTGGCCTGTAGTTCGAGTTGTAGTGATGAGAGCAGCCTGGATCTGCTCCTGCAGGGACTTGAAGTCCTGCGATTGATCCATTGTCAATGCTCTGATCAAGTGTGAAGGTTGAAGTGAGAGCTTGAAGCCTCGAAAATGTAAAGTAAATAATTTGTCGGCGTTTGCGTTTGCCAGGGCCGATGATTTCCTCTTTAAGGTTAGGGGACCTCACCCCCTGTAAACAAGGCTGATGCACATTTATAGGCGGCTCAGATCTCTGGACCTCAACGCCACTGTTCACGATGTCATCGTCCCTAGCTCCTGAATGTAACGAGGTGAAAGAGTAAGTCTCCTTAGACTGTCTTCCTAACTGACGTTAACAACACCTTCAGACGTTACGATTCTTGTTTTTTGAAATGGTACAGCGAAAGTCCGTAATTTGCCTCCGAGAGAGCTCAAAAGCTAATTGACCACAAGAGTATCTCCGGGGAAAGGGCACAACAGATGAATGTGCAGCTCTTTTTAAGGACTACAAGCATTGCCTGACGGTCAGTTTCTCCCGAGATTGCGTTTCAGCTGGATCTAATTTCAATAGATCGCCCTCAAAGAACGTGGGATTGACAAGATGCTGGAGGAAACGCGGGAAGATCACAAGGAGAATGACGCTGCAAACTTGCGGCGAAAGTGTGAGTAGTTTTCCAAAGCTTAACAAAGTCCTCGAGAAAAGTTATTGATCTAGTAACAGAAGATGAACCTCCTGTAAGGACTGTAAAGTAAATGGCATGGACGGCGTTCGGCATGAAGCATTTTAAGAGACTCTGCTCTGGCTCAGAAGGTCATTTATTTTCCAGTAAAATTATCCAACCTTTTCCATTAGGCCTATAGGATAATTCGAGACAAAATAAATTCATGGATTGTATATGCAGATACATTGTTTCTTCGCAGCTAGACCAGAGAGTAGGCAATGCACCAGATACGGTAGGAGAAGAATTCTGAACAACTGTGGGGAAAGTCCACAATTCTCTGTGACTATTGCAGCAAATGCCTGCTTGCTGACAATCACGGCATACTGGGTTCGATATATTAACACTTCTCCGTATCTGAAGGTATCTACCACATAAGGTGAAATGGGGATCTGGTTCCCGACACGTGATAGCTTAATTTCTGATCCTGGTCGCGAAGAGCAGCATCCAGCCTATTCACAGTCGTGCACTGGAAGACTCTCCAGAAGATGAAGATTACCTTGTTGGCCTTTCATTAACGCGGGAGAGCCCAGTCCACATTCTTCTCTCGCCTTCTCCAGGTCTGCACACCACTTTCACGAAGCACCACACTTCCCGAAGTAAAGACAGTTGTCGGTCCGTCGCGTCGACCAAGACCATCATTGACACCCGCACAGTTCAGTGATGCACCAGAAGTAGGAAAGGATTAATGCACCCCTTTTCTATCCTTGCTCTTGGGATCTTCGTAGCCGGCTACATCACAGCGAGGTGGGATCTGGTCACTCGGCTTTATGATCTTGCAATCTTCGCCTGGGACCACGGAGTAGTCGTAAGTGTTGCTGAGCTCCTAGCACTACGAGGACAGATTCTAATAACATTTGTCCAGGCTCGCACGGCGAAAGGATTTGCCATACTGTCTATCTTCTTCTTCCTCTTTATCATTCCAGTGGAAAGGCTTGCTTCGAGGGAGACGCAACTGGTGGGAGAAAATTGCTGGGCTCCTTTGGACACTACTAATATTTTCGCAGCACCCAAGGTCTGGTAGTGCTGGGATATCTGCTAGGGAACAGCTGCGACGACGAGGATCCTTCTAGGGACGTGCTAGGTGTCGAGAATCTGTCATGCCCAAAAATGATGGCCTCATGAGAATATTTTGGCCGTTGGACATACCAAGATCCAATTCGCCAGGAATAATAGTAGGTTGGAGGAATTCGGGGCTCGATGTCTTTGTGGTGGCCATCTTGGAGGATGTCGATGTTAGTAGTGAGTGCTGTCAGTAGAAGACTGATTGCTGACTTCAAGCAGGCACGAAGCGTGGAGAACGCTCTGAAGGTGGGGACGCTGTTTCGAAATGCAAGCCATCCTATCGAGCGAATCTTTGCCCTGTGTGGGCAGTCCGCAATGCATGTTCTAGGACTTGCGAATAGCCCTGGGGTCGAGGTCGACAATCTTCAAATGCACGCAATGACTCGGCCGAATTTCAAAACACCCCAGATATCCTGTGCTAGGGCGACCACGATCCAGATCATAATGTTTGATCGCCCCCTACCAACCAGGATGCAATACATTTCTCTGGATCCAATATCACTGGCCTTGGGTGACAAATCTGAAATGACAACTCATGCCCCAGGAAGCGTAGATGCTGAAGAAGAGCGAGAGGAGATGAAGAGCAGGGAAAGGACAAAAAGCCTGGTCGAGAAATTGAAGCTCCATACCGTCACAAACCATCGTCCCTCGCAGAAAGAGCTTGCCTTGCGGAGAATTGTCAACCAAATCAACTGCTCTTGGGAGTTGCATAAACTTCTTCAGAAGAACATCACCTTAGTTGGAAGGCGTTCACGGCGGAGTTTGAGTGTCTCAGAGAGGGTTGTGGAATCAGCAACAACGATGAGAGATTTTGTTCTTGTTGCAATTTGGCAGATAATTACAGTCTATATCTACCCGATTCTCCGAAGGGGATTTGTGGTCGGTCTACTGTGCCACCGAGTGGCCGCTGAGGCTCTACTCCTTATTCTTGAGTGGAGAGCGAAGCCGGACTACGCCGCGTTAAAGGATATATCAGCAACAGCTCAGCAGGTGGAGATTCGTCTGCAGCAATTTTGCTATTTGTGAGCTCAGCTCCCTCCATCTTCTTCAAAGAAATACACTGCTAATTCACAGAAGACCCATGCAAGTAAGTCTTCGTCTTTTTCTTCCTTGCGCGTCAGGATGGATCTTACACTGGACGGGGTCTCCCTCTGGGTATACCTGCCCTTAGAATGGACCTGCATTTGGATTGGCCTGCGTTTGGACCTCACCTACCTTGAGGTAGTCCTTACCATATTCTTCAATTTTGCACCCTCTCACTTCGACACTGTCCAGGCTACGACACCTCCCCCTTCACCTTTCAGTGCTTGAGCACGGGCAACTGCCAATTCAGTGGCGGTCGCCCGTCTCTTGCACAATACACATGGATGTAGATATGAGATATCTGACAGCTTGGAGTCAATTGCTGGTGCTGTGCTTGCAATAGCTGTCAGAATAGATCAGAAGTGTTAGCTTACCCCAGCCGTCAGACAACAGCACAATATTCTGCTGGACCACGCCAGCTCTCCCATGGCCTGCCCTCTCGGACTGGCCCAGAAGAATATTATCGAAAAGTGCTTTCTAGACTACCCTAGCAGCAGAATATCATTACCCCGGAATGTTCTTACGATGGACCTTTCTAGTGCCGGGCGGCTTACTTTGCTTTTTTGTCGGATTACTCTAACCTTGTTTTTTAGTATGTCACGATAAGGAAACGGAAGGATGACTGGGATAGTGTTACAGATAGCCACCCAGAATATATCAGATTCTACAATAGTCTCTGGCTTGTGTTGAACGATGGTTTCTAAGCTCCATTTCCCCTTGAAGAAAAAAAACATCTTGCTAACTACCTGAAGTTATCATTGGCATCGCCCTTGGGTCTTATCTTATCGACAATGCTGCGCAAGTAAGCCAGTTTGTCAACGAGATCCTCAGCATGTACTCGATTGCAGCCCTGCAGGGAACTATACTGTGGTTGAAAGATTGGCCTGCAGGTTTGAAACTCAACAACGAGCTGGCTGCCTTTCTCGGTGACCTCTTTCTGTGGGTCATTGATCATTGGTCGAGTGGGTTGCTCGTTCCGACTTTGACACCCTCTTTGCTGACTCTAGCCAGACTGTATAGAAGCTTTACAACCAGCACTGCCCCATATAATTTGGTTCATTGGCTTTTCAAGCTTTGCGGGCGCCAGTATGCCAATTGCGCTATTTTCGGATATGCTGTCAATCCTGTAAGGAACCTATGTTCATGGCTCTGAGCTCCCTAATTCCATGGGCTCGCTCTAAGCACTTCTCACTGGAAGAAATATGGTGCTAACTCGCTTAGAACTCTTCATATCTACTCTTTTTACTTAGCATCTGCAAGGAGTAGGTGACATTCTTTTCCTCTTCTTAATGCTTTCTGAGACTTTTCTTTTCTTCAGTCATATCTGAAGATTCAAGCACTCCTAAAACACTGTTTCAACTCCCAAAGTCCCTAATACCTACGCAATGCTGACTCGGAGATCATCTAGTCTTCAACTGGCAGTACACGATACTTCTCTCCCTCTTTCAACTCTTTCGTGGCAAAAAACACAACGTACTTAGGAAGCGAATCGATTCCTGCGACTATGACCTCGATCAACTTCTTCTGGGAACAATATTGTTCACCCTGCTCTTCTTCCTACTACCAACCGTAGTTGTATTTTACCTCACATTTGCATGTTCACGAATGGCGATCATCTCTCTGAAGGCAGCACTAGATACTCTGCTTGCATGTCTCAATCATTTCCCGCTTTTCGCTCTCATGTTACGGATTAAAGACTCTCAAAGACTGCCAGGTATGCTCCTCATACCATTTTCACATTCCTGGCTGATGAAATCAGGTGGCATTCGTTTTGAACTTCGAGATACCCAACAAATTTCTGGCATTTCCAAAAATGCCCACGCCGCACCGCCAACTTCGTATATATTTCTCAAAGTGAGCAAGCCTCCCTCTGTAGAAATAAGTCCTTCTAACAACCTTCAGTCTGTTCCTCTCACCTTCCGTGCGATGTTTCACCAGTACTTCCAACTCGGTCACCGCATCCGCAAACACTATCTCTCACCCCGCGTACTGCTCTGTCTCGCAACTGGAAAATTTGTACCGCCCATCCACCGAAAGAACTTGTACAGCCTCCAATACAGCATGTTGCCGGCTCATCGCGCGGGAATCACAGAGATGTGGCATGCGTTGACTGCTCAGACGCCTGCTAAAAAGCCAGGGCTTTATGACAATCTGAAAGTAAATGGGAAACGACTAAATTCGGGTGGGAGGCGGCATTATGGTCATTGAGAAGAAAAGGGATACTTCTTGTATATAATGTGAAAATGTGAATGATAATCAAGGGGAGCAACTCTTCCGGATGAGAGCGAACTTACAAGAGCCCAACTTCTCAATGTGATCAGATGAGATTGAAACTTATATTTATGTATACTGTCTTTGAAACCTATATTTCATAAGTTTATGACTCTCCTTACGTTAGATAGTGAAGACTATGGTAATGTATTCATAAGAACACTCTGGCTATCCACAGTTGATGGACGCG
>Ga0302325_10023401_pt1 | contig 12875 bp, 11 predicted proteins | sample Palsa_T0_2_FD_201948 | JGI IMG/M metagenome (GOLD analysis project Ga0302325, IMG submission 201948) | Peat permafrost microbial communities from Stordalen Mire near Abisko, Sweden - Palsa_T0_2 | ecosystem: Environmental > Terrestrial > Soil > Palsa > Peat permafrost | place: Sweden: Abisko... | reverse complement strand
AGAGAACGCACCTGCGCCACCAGCGTCGACTTGCCCGACCCCGACGGCGCCGAAATGATAAACAAAATCCCAGCCATGCGTTACAAGCAGTGTAAATGTTCTTGGAATATCGTTTCTCAACCCTCTATCATGGCAATGAGTTTAAAGAAGGAGTGCACCATGGCGGACTTTGACCGCATCACCCAAAGCCCCGAAATGATGGGCGGCAGGCCCTGCGTTCGGGGAATGCGTGTCACCGTAGGCATGATCGTCGGCCAGATCGGCGCCGGCGTCGGCATCGATGAGCTTCTGGCCGACTACCCCTATCTTGAACGGGAAGACATCATGCAGGCGCTGCGCTATGCGGCTTGGCGTTCCGACGAGCGAGAGGTATTGCTGGCCAGCGCGTGAAAATCCTGATCGACATGAATCTCTCGCCGAGCTGGGCCAGAGTGCTCAAAGAGGCAGGCATCGAAGCTATCCACTGGTCCGGGATTGGCCCGCCCACAACTCCAGACCCAGCCATCATGGCTTATGCCGCGGACAACCGGCTTGTCATCCTGACCAACGATCTCGATTTTGGAATTGCGCTGGCGATCGCGAACGCTGATAAGCCAAGTATCGTGCAGATACGCGGAGAGGATCTCAGACCGGCGTCCATCGCCCACCAGGTGGTGACAGCCTTGCTCCAGATGCAGACGGAATTGGAAGCGGGAGCCCTGCTAACGATTGATCCCAAGCGAACACGACTTCGTATTCTGCCATTGCGGAAATAAGAGACGGTTGCTATGCTGGTCCGCTCTACGTGTGTCCACCAACCATCGCCTACTCCAAATTCTGCACCTGTTCCCGTGCCCGCTCGATCTCCGTCTTCATCTCCAGCCCCAGCGTAGTCAGCCGCAGTCCAATCCCCGGATCGCCGCCCGTCGTCTTCGACAGCATCGTATTCGCCTCGCGGTTCAGCTCCTGCAGCAGAAAATCCAGCCGCTTGCCCAGCTCGCCTCCGCCCCCAAGCATCTCAAGAAAGCTCTCAATGTGTGCGCGCAGCCGCACCAGCTCCTCCTCGATGTCCGACCGCTCCACCAGCAGCGCCGCCTCCGCCAGCATCCTGTAATCCTGAGCCGGCCCCGCCGCTTGCCCCGCAGCCTCCGCATCTGTCTTCAGCAACTCTCCAATCCTCGCCCGCAGCCGCTCAAAATGCGCCTCCCGCGCACCCGTCCGCAGCGTGGCGCACTCCTCAGCTAGCGCCCGCAACCGCAGCATCGACGCCTTCAACTCCGCCGCCAGCGCCGCGCCCTCCACCCCGCGAACCTGGTTCAACTGGTCCAGCAGCGACGGCGCAATCGCCATCACCGCAGCCTCCAGCGCAGGCCCGCGCGCGGGATCGGGCGCAGCCGCGGTCATCTCCGTCGCCAGCACCCCCGGCATGCGCAGCATCTCATTCAAGTCCGGCTCCACATTGAAGTGGTGCAGCTTGGCCGCCTCGTGGAACACGTGTATATGGGCCGCAAGCAACTCGCGATTCAACTGGATCGTCTGCGTCTGTTCGCGCGCGCGCCGGTCCACGTATAGCGTCACATCCACATGCCCGCGCTTCAACCGCTCCTTCAGCGTCCGCCGCAGCGCAACCTCCAGCGCATCGCAGTCGCCGGGAAGCCGCAGGTTCAAATCGAGAAAGCGATGGTTCACACTCTTCAGAGTCAGCGTAAACGCAACTCCATCTTCGGTCGCCGACTGCGCCGTCGCATACCCGGTCATCGAATAAATCGGCTTCACTTCGCTGCGAGACCCGCCATTCCCCGAAACCTCAGGCACACTTTGCAACTCGGTCACTTTATTCCTTCCAGAACTTCTGCCTCCGCCGACTCCGTGGCAGCCCTGCGCTCGAATCGGTCCGACTCAAACTGAAGATCGTACAGCCGCCGGTAAGTCCCCGACTGCTGCATTAGATGCTCGTGGCTGCCCTGCTCCGTGATGCGGCCGCCTTCCAGCACCACGATACGCGTCGCGCGGCGCACCGTCGACATGCGATGCGCGATCACAAATACCGTTCGCCCCTGCATCAGGTTCGCCAGCGCAGCCTGCACAAACGCCTCGCTCTCCGTATCCAGCGCCGAAGTCGCCTCATCCAGAATCAGGATCGGCGCGTTCTTCAGGATCGCCCGCGCAATCGCCAGCCGCTGCCGCTCGCCGCCCGAAAGCCGCACCCCCTTCTCCCCGATCATGGTGTCGTAGCCCTCGGGCATGCGCAGAATAAAGTCGTGCGCCAGCGCCATCCGCGCCGCCTCCTGCACCTTGCTCAGCGGCACGTCCGGCTGGCCGTATGCAATGTTGTTGCGCACCGTATCGTTGAACAGGATGGTCTCCTGCGTCACCTTGCCAATCTGTTTGCGCAGCGAAGCCAGCGTCACATCGCGCACGTCGCGCCCATCGACCAGAATGCGCCCGCCGCCGACATCGAAGAAGCGCGGAATCAAATTCAGCAGCGACGACTTCCCCGCCCCGCTCGGCCCCACAACCGCCACCACCTCGCCCCGCGTCACGTCGAGATCGATGCAGTGCAGCACCGGCTTCACCTCGCCCTCGCTCGCATAGGCAAACTCAACCTGCTCGAAGCGGATGGATTCCTTGAACCCCTTCAGCACGAACGCCCGCTTCTTCTCGACCACATCGTCCTGCGCATCCATAAAGCGGAATATCTCTTCGCTCGCGCCCAGCGCCTGCTGGAAGCTGTTGTAGAACATCGCAAACTTGCGCACCGGATCGTATAGGCTGAAGACCGCAATGATGAAGGCGAAGAATGAACCCGTCGTCATGGTTCCATGCAGTATGCGGTCGCGTCCGAACAGAAGCAGAAGCGCTATGCCGACCGAGCCGATCGCATCCATCAGGGGCGAACTGATGGCTTGAACCCGGACCGACCGCAGATTGGCGCGGAACAGGCGGCGGGCCGCGATCCGAAAACGGTCCATCTCCCAAAGTTCCATGCCGAAGGCCTTCACAATGCCGTTGCCCGTGATGGTCTCGTGCAGGATGTTCTGGATCTCCGCGAGTTTGTCCTGTCCCTTGCGTGTGGTCGTCCGCACACTGCGCCCGATCCGGCGCGCCGAAGAAATCACTACCGGCAGAAAGAGCAGAAGCACCCAAGCCATCTTCCCGCCATAGCTGATCGCCACGCACACCAGAAAAATGAAGGCGAAGAACTGCTGCAGAAAATCCGCCATGACGGTCGACATGGCAAGCTGTATGCGCTCAATATCGTTGATGATCGTCGAGAGCAGCGTCCCGGTTGAGTGCTTGTGAAAGAACGCGACCGACCGGCGCAACACAGAGTCGTAAAGATCGTTGCGCAGGTCGGTGATCATGCCAAAGCCGGCGTAATTCACCAGGTACGTGCCGGCGTAGTCGCAGATGGACTTGACCACAGCCGAGGTGACCAGCGCATAAGCAATCACCGTCCACACATTGCGGAAGTGGTTCGGAACGAGAAAGTGAAGGTCCACCGCGCGGTTCAAGGCGGGTATCTGAAAGCGCAGGAAGTCGGCGGCCTGCGTATCCGGGCGCAGCACCTTATCGAAAATCGGCTTCACCAGAAGAACCCGAAGCGCCCCCATCGCGCCGACGATCGCCATCAGCACCACCGACGCAAGCGTATAAAACGCATACGGGCGCGCGTAGTGCAGCAATCGCCAAGTGCGCCTCATCGTTCCAATCTTCCGTTCGCGCACATCACCGCGGCATTGCGCTGGGTTTCGCTCATCACAGCCATTCTATTGGTTTCCTGCCGATGAGGCACCTTGAACCCGCACGCGGCACAATTGGAAGGTACCGCTCCCCGGCGCCGCCTTGTATTCCAACTAACAACCAGCAACCAACAACTCACAACTTTCTTTCACCGCGGCATGTCCCGATGCGCCGTCTTGACCCGATGGCCCTCCGCCTCCAGCCGCTTCTTCATCTCTTCCGCGATGAACACCGACCGGTGCTGCCCGCCCGTGCATCCAAACGCCACCGTCAGGTAGCTCTTGCCCTCTTCGATGTAATGCGGCAGCAGAAACTTCAGCATGTCCGCCGCCTTGTCGAGGAACTCCTGCGTCTGCGGAAACTGACGAATGTACTTCGCAACCTTCGGATGACGCCCAGTCAGTTTGCGGAACTCAGGCACAAAATGCGGGTTCGGCAAAAAACGCACATCGAAGACCAGGTCGGCCTCCGCCGGCAATCCGTTCTTGAACCCAAAGCTGGTCGACGAAATCGTGAGGCTTCTGTCGGAAGCATCCCGCTGAAACTGCGAGTTGATGTGCGCGCGCAGCTCATGCACATTGAACTTCGTCGTATCCAGCACAATGTCCGCAACATTTCGGATGGGGTCAAGCCGCTTGCTCTCCGCGCGAATCCCCTGCACCACCGTCTCGCCGCGGCCCATCGGGTGCGGACGCCGCGTCTCCGAGAACCGCCGCACCAGCGCTTCTTCACTGGCCTCCAGAAACACCACACGCGTCGGCAGCACCTTGCGCACTTTCTTCAGGATCGCCGGAAAACGGTCTAGCCGCATGCCTTCGCGTACATCCACCACCAGCGCCGCGCGATCGATCTCAACCGACTGGCGGACAAGGTCGGCGAATCGAGGAATCAGCTCCAGCGGCAGGTTGTCGACTGAATAGTAGCCCAGGTCCTCGAACGCCTTCAGCGCCGACAGCTTGCCCGAGCCCGACATGCCGGTCACAATCACCAACTCGCCGTGACCTTGACTGGCCGCTTCTGGGGCATGCTTTACCGTCTTCGCGACGCGCTTCGGAGCCATGCTGGAATCCTAGCACCCCCCCAATCAGCCAACCCGGACACGCGGGCCGCATGGCCCGTTACGCGCTCTCCGCGCTCGCCTCGGCAGCCACAAGAACATCCTTCTCAACCGGTCGCGGACGCCGTATGCCCTTCGTCGCCTTCTGTTTGTGCCGGACCGCCTGCTGCTCAATCGTCGCCAGAGCATCGCGAAGCGCTGCCATCATCTCGGCCGACTCGCCGGTCGCCACCATGCTCTGGCTCCCCTGGGTCACGGTCACATCGGCGATCATGCGATACTTGTCGACCGACAGAATCACCTTCGCGCTCGTAGCACCGCTCAATAACTTTTCAATCGCCCTCAGTCCGTCTGCGGCCTCGTCCTTGTATTTTTGCGTGACGACGAATTGCCTTCCCGTGTACTCAATGATCATTCATCCACCTCACGTGTGTCGTCCAACCCGTTTGATGCAACTCAGGTGGGTATCAGCGTACACGTCTTTGATGGGTACTGGGAATCTGCATGTCCTCGCGGTACTTTGCGACCGTCCGCCGGGTCACCCGAATCCCCTGGCGCTGCAACTCCGCCGCCAGATGATCGTCGGTCAGCGGCTTGCGCGGGTCCTCATCTTCAATCAGCTTCTTCACCTTGCGCTTCAACAGCACCAGCGGCAGGTCCCCACCCTCAGGGCCGTTCACCCCTTCACTGAAGAAGAACCGCAGTTCGTAGACTCCCTGCGAAGTATGCACATACTTGTTGGCCACCGCACGGCTGACGGTCGAGGGATGCACGCCAATCTCCTCAGCCACCTCCTTGATCATCATCGGCCGCAGCCCCTGCTCTCCAACCTCCAGAAACTCCTGCTGCCGGCGCACAATCACCTCGCACGTGCGCACAATCGTATTCTTTCGCTGTTCGATGTTGCGCAGCAGTTGGATGGCGGACTTGTACCGCTCCTTCACGTACTCGCGAACATCCTTCTCCGCCGCCTTGTCGCGCAGCATCTTGCGGTATGCGTGACTCAGGCGAAGCGTGGGAAGGTCCTCTTCGTTCATCAGCACCACATACTCGCCGTCGCGCTTCACGAACGCAACATCGGGCTCGATCAGCCGCGTCTCGCTCTGGTTGTAGCGCTGGCCGGGTCGGGGATCGAGAGTGCGTATGAAATCCACGGCAGCCTGCATCTCTTCAACGCTGCGACCGCAACTCCGCGTCAACTCCCGCATATCTTTCTTCTGCAGCAAAGCCAGGTGGCTGGTCACGATGAGCGCGGCCATCTCGAAGACGCCGCCGCTGCCGCCAATCCGCGAAGCCCCGTTCTTCCCCAGATCGTTCCGCGACAGATCGTTCCGCGACAGATCGTTCCGCGACAGATCGTTCCGCGACAGATCGTTCCGCGACAGACCGTTCCGCGACGCGCCGTTGCGCCCGTGGTCAATGTGGCCGGAAGCGCCATTGAGGACCTCAATCGGACGAACATCCGCAATCGACTCAGGGTCCCCGGCCACGTCCTCGGAAGAGTCGCTCGCGGGACCGCCCGCTGCATTGCTAAAAAGGCTCGCCGCCCTCCACTCAGCCCGCTTCAGCACCATCTCGGCTTCGCGGCGCTGGGCGCCAATCTGGATCAGCAGACACTCCCGCAGATCGCGCGCGCCCACTCCAACCGGGTCAAGATGGTTCACAATCGAGCGCGCCTCAAGCACAATCGACATCGCCGCCACGCGTGCATCGGACTGCCCCGCATCGCCGGAATTCACCGCATCGCCGGAGGCAGCGAGGTCCAAACCTGTACCCATCGCCGGGTTATGCGTCTCCCAGGCAGGCCGGCCTTTCATGCCGCGCTCAAACGGAATCGGCTCCGCCCGCGCCGGCCCGCGCGACTGCACCAGGCCATCGACCAGCTCCTCGTCGGTCGCCGTCAGGTACCCGTCTTCATTCAGATTGCCCACCACCAGGTCCGCGGCCAGGCGAAGCTCCGGGGCAAGACTCATCGAGCCAAGCTGCCAGTCAAGGTGGTCGGTCAGCGTGCTCGGTTGCGACAAGAAGTTTTCAAACGAGGGCCGGTCGATCTCCTCAAAATTCGACGCAGTCTTGAACCCGGGGTCGAGATAGTCCTGGAAGTAGCTGCCAAAATCAACCTCGTCGAAAGGATCTTTCTCCACCCGGTCCTTCTCGGTCGCCACCTCCTCGGCCGAACGCTCCCGCTCGGCCTCGCGCCCACCCATCTCCTCGATCGTGACCGAAGACTCCTCCACTTCCTCGAGCACCGGATTCTCCACCATCTCGGTGTTGATCATCTCCTTCAGCTCCAGCTTGTTCAGAGCCAGGACGCTCACCATCTGCACCAGCCCAGGTGTCAGCACCTGCCGCTGTGAGACTCTCAAATTTAATTTCGGCTGCAGCAATCCTCTTGACCTCGTCGTGCTTCGATACTCCGCGTTGCACGCAGGAAGAGAGTCGTTGGTCGGGCAGACCCTCTGCCTTCGTTCGTGCCGGATAACTTGGCACAGTCTACACGCCGCGCCTCATTTCATGCAGGGTGTAGAATCCATGGCTCCGCCGAGCCGAAGAGCTTATAGCCCGTTTATACCTCAGCCATAAAGATAAGCAATAACACCTTCGAATCAATTCCGTCTGTGCGGTGCAATACACCCATCCCGCCCCTCGGAGCCGCTCTCCACCACTCCACCGCGGCTTCGCTCCGGATCGATCCCCGCGATCCCAGCCAATCCAACGCTTCCGCGACGCCGAGCCTCATTGATGCGTCATTCTGGACTGCGAACTTGCAGCCCAGAATCTCCGTATTGGCCCCTTGGACCTTCACAGACCAGTCCCTAATCCATGGAAAACTTCTCTCCCAGGTAAATTCTCCTCACCTCGGGGTTCCGCCCCAACTCTCCAGGAGTCCCCGCAAACAAAATCCTGCCGTCGCTGATAATGTACGCCCGGTCCGTAACCGAAAGCGTCTCGCGTACATTGTGGTCCGTAATCAATACCCCGATCCCGTTCATCTTCAGGTCGAAGATAATCTCCTGCAACTCCAGCACCGCGATCGGATCGATGCCCGAGAACGGCTCATCCAGCAGGATAAACGCCGGCTCAATTGCAAGGCATCTCGCAATCTCAACCCTCCGTCGCTCACCCCCGCTCAGCGCATACCCCATGGTCTTGCGAACGTGGCCCAGGTTCAACTGCTCAATCAGCTTCTCCGTCCGCGTGCGCCGGCTCTCCCAGCTCAACTGCTGCGCCTCCAGCACCGCCAGGATATTCTCCTCCACCGTCAGCTTGCGGAAGATCGACGGCTCCTGCGGAAGATAGCTGATGCCATACTGACGCGCGCGAAGATACATCGGCAAACGAGTAATGTCGTCGCCATCGGCCACAATCCGACCGGCTTCCGGCCGGACCAGCCCGACAATCATGTAAAAACAGGTCGTCTTGCCCGCGCCATTCGGCCCCAGCAGCCCAACCACTTCGCCCTGAGCAATCTGCATGCTTACGCCACGGACAACCTGGCGGCCCCCGTAGGCCTTCCCAATCTCTTCCGTCTCGAGCGTCCGGATCGGTGACGTCACAATCGTTCTAACTCCCTGTTTGGATGCCGGGTCAGCCTCAACCTTCGATATAACTCCCGATTTTGAACCAAGTCTCGAAAAAATCGAATTCACCGCTTGCCCTTCTCTTTCTTCACGCCATCGCCGATCTGCGAATCCGTGCGCACGCGCTGCGCAGGCTCCCCCGGAATCGCCCCCAAAACCTCCACACTACCACTCCCGCTGCCGCCGCACGAACTCTGGAACCGCAGCGCGGCCCCAGTCGTCGTGCCCTGCGCGTCTACAGCCTTCGGGGGAGTGCTGCCGTCTCCCGTCAGCAGAATCACTCGGTCTCTCGCCGTATACACCAGCCGTTCCCCAGTCGCTCGCAGCCCCGGCTTATTCAACTCAACGTGCCCTGTAGCCACAACCCGATCCAGCTCTCCCGCCATCGAAGGCACGCCTGCCGCGCCCGCAGCTTGGCCCGGCCCCGGTTGCAGATAGACCGTGGCCGCAACCGCTCGAATCGTTCCATCGACGGTATCCGCCCGAACCCCACCCGTGAAATCCGCCTGGCGCAGTACATCCGAGTAGACCAGTCCACCACTCGCGATCGACACCGCATCCGGCGACCGCGCCCCTGTCCCACTAACGCCTGTACCTCCAGCACCTGCCCCCGCCGCACCTGCGCCAGCTTTCCCCGGCGCCGCATTCTCACATCCCGGCTTCGCCGCCACCGCCGGTCCCGCTTTGCCCGCCCCCGCACCCGCCGCTCCTCCCGAATCGCTCCGCGCACTCATCAGAATCGTTCGCACCTGTGCAGCCTGCGCCGCGGCGGACCACCCCGTCCCCGCCTCGCCCCGCGCAATCATCCGCTTCTGCGCATGGAATAACTCAATCACCGGCGCCTGCACCTGCGAGCCCTCCTGCCACAATCGCACCGGCTTTCCGTGGAAAGTAGCAACGTCGGTAGCGTGCTCCATGTCCGCCCGCTCGGCGAGAACGTGCGTCTGCTCCGCCGTCGCCCCCGGCTGAGACGCCTTCCCCGCAGCCGCGACCTGCACATAGTCCACCTTCACCGCGCCCATCGCATGAGAGTCACCCGTCCTGTGGTCCAGCGCCACCTGGTTCGCCCACAACACGCTGCCCACGTCCGTCACCTGAACCCCGCCCGTCAACGTCATGCGATCCAGATCGCCGTCATACGCCGCCCGCTGCGCAGTCGCGTGCTCCACATCGTCCTGCGCATCCGAATCCGAATCCGAATCCGATGCCGCTTCCGATGCCGAATTCGAACCCGATGTCCCGCCCGGCTTCGCTCCGGCCTTCACCCCGCCAACCTTCCCCCCGCCCCGCGCAGGCGACCGCCGCATCATCGTGACATGCCCCTCCTGCACCGCGCTCAAAAGCAGATCCGGTGCCGCCAACGGCCCCGGCGGATGCGGATTCAGATGCGGCTTCCCAGCACCGGGACCGGCGCCGCTCGCAACCCTCGGCCTGAACTTCGCATTCAACGTATCCCCGGCGCTCGTCTGCTCAATCCCGTCCACACTCATTTGACGCAGCAAAGTGTGGCCGCGACCCACAATCGTATCCAGCTGCGCCGGCTGCTTCGCTTCGCCCGTCGCCAGCATGTGCGCCTTCAGATCGTCGCCCGAAAGCTCCGTCGTCCCTTCGCCCGCGCTGCTCGCAAGGCTGCCATTGTTCACAACGGTCAAATGCGGACTGCCCGTCGCCTCGGCGTCCCTCAACTGCGATCTGCCCGGCCCTGCCGGCGCCAGTTCGGCCTCGACCTTCGCCGCCGTCAAATCGCGCGTGCTCCACGGCTCCTTCAACGCCACCGTCGCCCGCGTCCGCTCGGTCATATGCACCGCGCCGCTAAACACCGCATGATTCGGCTGCGGCTTCTGGGCATCGAACCCGATCGTCGCCGCATCCGCCTGCCCTCTCACCTGCCGCAATGGCAGGTCGGACGAGTACTTCACCCCGCCCGTCAGCACCGCCGACTGCGGCTGCCCCGCCGCCGTCAGCATCACATCCGCACGCTGCGAGACCACCGTAGCGCCATTCGCCACCGCCGTCACATTGCCCTGCGCCTCCACCCGCGCCAGCGTTCCATCGGGCCGCCCATGCAGTGTGGCCTGCTCCGCCGTCGCCGTCCGCCCCTGCGACTCGTACTTCGCCTGGGTAAGATAGGACACCTTGTTCTGGTCGTCGTAGTTGGCCGTCGCCGCCGTCACCGTCAACGGCCGCCCCCCCTCTGTCTCGCTCATGCTCACCGCCGAGTGCAGCATCAACATGCCCGAATCGCTCGCATAGTCGGCGCCCGTCGCGTGCCCCTTCATCTCGCCCGACTGAAACTCGATGTACTCGCTGGTCGCAGCTACCCCCAGCTTCTCCAGATACACCAGCCCGCTGGTCGTCACATGCAGCACCTTCCCGCCTGCTCCGGATCCGCCAGCCGCACCGCTATCCGGACCGGCCGGACCTGCCTCTCCCACTTGCCTCTTTCCAACCGCCCCACCCGCCGACTGCAGGTCGATGTGCACCAGTCCAACCGCGCGCAGCACGCCACTCTTGGGGTCGTATTCAAACTCATCGCCCTGAATCCGGTCCTGCCGATTGCCCTTGGCCCCATACAGCAGAATCGACACCCCATGCAGCGTAACCGTCCCGCTGGTGTGCTCCTCTTTCTTCGCGGCGTGGACGACATAATCGGTCCTGCCCCCAACCGCATGGGACAGCGTCACGCCGCTGGCATCGCTCGTGATATCGAAGCCCAGCTTCTTCGGCAGGCCAGCCAGAAAACGGTGCCTCAGATAGCGCGCCGACCCGATGAACCCGGCAATCACCAGGATCAGGAAGACCGCGCTCCCCAGCAACCACACCCTCAGCCTCTCTACCCGATTGCGCATCCGTCCGCCACATCCATCTTCTCACCCGCGAGCCATCGCGTGCCCCATTCATCGCAGCCTCATCGCGATGAGTGGGATACTCAACCTCCAACCCGCAATTTTTCACAAGGTTCCCGTCGCCGCGAGCCAAGGAGCTAAAATGATTCGTCATGGCCGACCGCCTTTACCTCAGCCTCTGGTATCCAAACTTCCGCCTGGAGACCCTCCCCGCCGCGCTCATCGGCGTGCTCCGCCAGTTCTCCCTGGTCGGCGGAAAACGTGTCGCCGCAGCCTCCGCATACCCCATCAACTTCACCGAACCCCCCACCTACCAGCGCATCTACGTCGACGCCGGCCCAGGCGCGCCCGCCAACCCCGCCCAAATCGACCCCGCCGCCGATCCATCCGACTCCGCCATCGATGCCGCCGTCGCCGAAGCCACCGAGCAGCTCCACGACGACATGGCCTACGAGTTCGAGATGCGCTGGCAGCTCTGGGCGCTCGATGAACCCGATCCCGCCCTCAGCCGCCTGCACCTTGCCCCCGCCGACCGCGACCCCCTCCATCCAGACCAGGACGCCGACCTCGATTTTGACGCCCCCACCCTCGCCGATCCCGACACCCCCTGGAAGCTGCGCACCCACACCGTCCGCATCCTCGGCTTCGGCCCCAGCTTCGACGTCGCCGGATACGAGCAGAACGGCCATATCCTCGTCGACTTCGGCCTCGACACCCCGTGGGTTCCAGAACCCGATCAAGACACGCTCGAGGACCAGCCCCTCGACGAAGAAACCCAGATCCACATCCAGCAGAACGTCGAAAAACTGCTCGCCTTCACCCTTCTGGTCGAGAAGAACTGCGGCATCTCCAGCCGCCTGCTCTGGACCGAGTCCGGCGAACCTCTCGCCGAAAAACTCATCGCCCGCCTCCAGCGCGTCCACTAGCGTCATCCTGAGCGGAGACTCTCGCAGCCCCATAGCGAGAGTCGCAGTCGAAGGACCTGCCACGCCTCTATTTGCGCCGTAGTCTCACAATCTTTCAGCCCCTGTAACCCGCTTCCCCCAATCGAGGCATCGCCACGGAGCCCGCCCCATGCTACCGTACCACCCATGGCCTCACACCTCTCCCACCTCTGGGTATACGGAATCCGCTACGGCCTCTACTTCGTCTTCGCCTGGGCCGCCGTCTACTGGCGCAGGTGGCAAAAGCGCCGCCGCGAATCCATCGCCCAGGGCTGGCCCTCTGTCGAAGCCCGCATCGTCAGCGGCCAGGTCACCCCCGTCCCCAAGACATCCTGCTTCCTCGCCACCTTGCAATACACCTACTTCATCGAGGAGTACCGCACCGGCGCCTACGTCCACGAATTCCCCAAAGAAATCGACGCCGACGAATTCGTCCGCCAACTCAAGGACAAGCGCGTCCAGGTCCGCTACAACCAGGCCAAACCCGACAAATCAGTCCTCGAACAATCCGTCGTCGCGCAACACTTCGTCCTCACCCCCCGCTTCGGCTAACGCAGCATACTCAGGGCGATGCGGCACAAATGCTTCGGCTGCGCATTTGTCTTTCTCCCCCACCCTCCCAACTTTGTCATCCTGAGCGAAGTGAGTCGCGCGTGCGCGGCTCACGCAGTCGAAGGACCTGCGGTATGTTCGCACCGCCACCAGCACCCGAACCTTTCTGCCG
>Ga0302325_10023400_pt1 | contig 12876 bp, 20 predicted proteins | sample Palsa_T0_2_FD_201948 | JGI IMG/M metagenome (GOLD analysis project Ga0302325, IMG submission 201948) | Peat permafrost microbial communities from Stordalen Mire near Abisko, Sweden - Palsa_T0_2 | ecosystem: Environmental > Terrestrial > Soil > Palsa > Peat permafrost | place: Sweden: Abisko... | reverse complement strand
CAATAAGCTGCCTGATCACCTCGTCGTCATCCACGACGAGGACCCGTCCCAGTGCCTGCGTCACCCGCGCGAGGTTATCCGCTCCAGGCCACGCAGCGCGCGCAGTTCGGTCGCTTGTCTGCCAAGGTCGGGCGCGCGTTTCACGTGGACCTGCGGCGTGCCTGTGGGATGCTCGGCCCGTATCGGCCCGTATCGGCCCGTATCGGCCCGGGTGCCCGTAGCCAGTGTTCCTCGCGGTGTTCCTCGCGCGCTTACGGGCGTTCCCGTCGGTGTCGGTCGGCGCGCCCGTGCGATGTGTTCGTCGCGGACCTGTAGCGGCCTGTCACGTTCCTGTGGCGGCCCGTCGCTTGCCCGTCGTGTGCCCGGATGACGCGGCGCACTGGTAGAGTTGCTGCGTCCATTCGGCGCCGGATGGCTCGCCTCGCTCTGCGGGCGGAGCCCGAGGGTGCGCCGGACGCTGAGCCCCCATAGCTCAGGGGATAGAGCAACGGCCTCCGGAGCCGTGTGCGTAGGTTCGAATCCTACTGGGGGCGCCCACCGTGAGCAGCGCGAATACGGTGCTGAGCTGGCAAAACAGCCGGGCGGCCTGTCATCGCTGATGCCAGCACGTGACAGGAAACGCCACGATCTGACGCCTTCCACGTCCCAGACGCGTCCCAGGATCACTCCGGGTCTCCCCCGCCATGGTCCGCGGTCCTGCGGCCGTCGTTGCGCTGCGGATCTTGCAGGTGCAGGGCGTCGTTCATTCGGCCGATCCAGACGTCTTCCAGGCCGGGCATGCACTTGGCGTAGACGCGCATCAGCACCTCGACGCTGTGCCCGGCCCACGCTGCTACCTCGGTGGGGGGCACGCCGGAGTTGAGCCTCCAGGTGACGCCGGAGTGGCGCAGATCGTAGGGGCGCTGCAGCAGTGGCGTGGCCCGCTGCGCTGGTGTCAGGCCGAACACGCGGGCCTTCTGCCAGACTCGCCACCAGGTCGATGGCTGGAGCGGGTTCCCGCTCTCGCTGCGGAACAGGCGCCCGTCCGGGCCGGTGCCGTACCGCTCGAGGTGACCGCGCAGCAGGGTGACCAGTTCCGGCGGCACGGGGACCTGCCGCGCGGGCTTGCGTGCCCGCCGCCCGCTGGCCGGCCTGCCCTTGGTGCGGCCTTTGAGCCCGCGGTGCTCATGGACCTGCCCGTCGTCGGTGACCGCCTTGCCGGCCGCGGTGCTGGAGTCGGTGAAGGTGAGCCGTCCCCAGCCATGCTCGGGCAGGTGACAACCGTCGCGGGTGAGGGCGGCGACCTCGGCCGGGCGCATCATCGCGTAGTACATACAGCCGTAGAACGCGACGAACCGCGGGCCCTGGCGGCGCCCGACGTAGCTACACGCTGCGAGCATTTCCGTGATGAGCGCTGGGCTTCCTACACATCGCGGGTCGATGGCGGCGTCTGGTGCCTGCGGCGGTGTCCAGCTCTCGGGCAGGTTGCCCTTGCTGAGCGGGTTCTTCTCCAACCGCTGTTTGCGGACGGCGTAGCCGAGGACCCGGTGCAGGACCCGGCGGCGCCGGGAGAAGTATTCGGGTGCGGCCTGGGTTCCGTCGAGGTTGACGGCCAGGGCGTCGAGGACATCACAGACGACCGAGTCATTTTCGAACGCGCTCACCGGGCGGGAGGCCTTCTCCAGCCAGGCCAGCGCCTTGCCTTCCACGTCGTCGAGCTGGCCGCCGTGTGCGCCCTGATTGAGGTCTTTGCGCAGCGCTGACCGGAGCACGCCGGGGTCTGGGGCGCCGGGGATGTTCCGCGTCACCACGGGGACCACCCGGCTCAGGGTTTCCAGAATCGATACGCGGGTCTTGCCGGCCGCGTCCTTCCAGGTGAAGGCCGCATATTCGCGCGCGTGGACGAGGAATGACACGTCCCGGTGCTTGCGCAGCAGTGACCTGGGCAGGCCTTCCTCGGTGCTGAACGGCTCACCGTTGCGGGCCAGCGTGACGAGCTGTGACCGGAAGGCATCGGCCAGCCCTGACGTGGCGAATGAGTCGCTGAATACCTGGCCGGCGACAACCCAGCGGACCCGGTAGGGGGTCGGCCGGTTCTGGCGGATGTCGGTGTTCCAGAACTTGACGTCGTAGCTCCAGTTTTCACCGTTCATGCGGCGTCCGGGCCGTTCTCGGCCCAGGCGTCGAGCCAGCTTCGCCGTGTGCGCAGCGGGCCGTGGCCGCCGAGCGGTTCGCACCGCGGCCCAGTGCCGCGGGCGCGCCACCGGTCGAACGTGCGGCGGGAGATCTTCAGCTCCGTGCAGATCTCTTCGACGGTGAGCCACTCGTCGGCCGACGGCGAGGACGAGCTGGGCTGCTGGGAGGTGGCAACGTGGTTTCGCCTGGAGGTCGCGCGTGCGGCCAGCTCCGGCCGCGGGACCGGGCCGTAGTCTGCCGGGCGGCCCCGGCGGGCCCTGGTCGTGGTCATCGGCTGCCCGCTTCGGCTTCGCGTTCCAGCAGCTCGACGTAGGCGGTGATGGCCGCTGGGGTGACGAAGGTGGCGCGGCCTTCCTTGACGATCCGCAGCCGGCCCCGGCGGATCTGGGCGTACACGGCGTGGCGGCTCATGCGCAGCATCGCCATGACTTCGGGAATCTTGTACATCAGGGGACTGGGCGACGGGCGCGCCGTGTCGTACGCCGTACTCCTATCCCCCGGTTTTGCTCCGGCTCCGGCCATACGCATCGGATCTCCTGACAGTCGATGCTCCGGGCCTCAGCGAGCGGCATCTCGCCGAGGTCCGCCAACCTTCTCCGTAGGCAGACTTCCCTAGGGAGATGGTGCGATCGTACCTCCCTAGGGAGGTACGTACGAGGGGCCAGACGTACCCCAGCGTTTGCACGAGTGCCAAAGCGGAGAAACGCGGCTGCTTACCAGCGTGCTGATACTGACAGGGGCTCGCCTAAGCCGCCGCCCGCACCGTGCAGGGGATGGCCGAGTCGCGTCGGACGCATGCCAGCATCAATTCCTGCTGGTGCCCGGGGATGGCAGGCGCCCGTGGCGCCAGGGCCACTCGTGTCGCCACCGGATGCGGCGGGGCGGCCTACCCCGGTAGGGGCGCATGTCCCACTGGTGTCCTGCGGTGTCGGTTATGGCTAGCCGGATGATGTTGATCCGGGGCCGCGCCCGGGCGGGATCGTTCCCGGGAAGAAGTAGGCGGGCGTGGCAGGTCCGGTTCGCTTGTCGGCGTATAGCTGCGGGGGTTCACTGTCGGCGCTTGCGAGTACGTTCTGGTATCCCAACGTGTCGATGGCTAGTTCTGCCATGTGGACCTCGACGGGCAGTTCGTTCGCGTTTTAGATGAATAGGGTTATCTGCCATTCGGGCTGGTCTGAGGCCATCCGCAGCTCGTCCGCCTGGGTCCACACGCCGATTTTGCTAATTTGTGCCCTGAGCCGGTCTTCGCGCTGGTTGCCCAGCTGGATGAAGGCGATGACGATGGCCAGGCCGCCGAGGAGGGCGCCGGTTGATGTGATGATGGTGGCCCAGTGCACGTGGTCACCGTAATGGACGCGCCTCTGCCACTAACGGCCCCGCCGTTGCTGGGCCGCCGGCGGGTGACTCCGAGCCGGGCTGCGATCTCGGCCCACGAGGACCCAGCCAAGAACCGTATGACACGATCTCCGCACCCTCGCTGTCGCGCGAGTGGGTAGGGCACGCAGTGCGTACGACTGGACCCGAGGATTAAGAGACGGGCTCACCTGCGTGGCAGGTCGTCTGAGTCTGTCCAGTTCTTCGGCATGGCTTGGGTATTCGCGCTTGCCTTCGTGCGCCGAGATCCGGTGTCGAGCGTCGGTGTTGCTGCTCGCGTTGCTGCTCGATCGTCCGGGTGGACCACCAGCTTGTAAGGAGTCTATTAAAGGGCACTCATACGGTATGACCTGGTGATCTAGCTGACCTGCAGTGCGGTAGCCATGCCGCGGCAGCCTGTAACTTTTCTCCTATGACCGTCGCCAGTTCACGGGAACCGGTCCCTACTCAGGAGCCACCTGGCCGAAGGCGCGCACCGCGCAGTGCTGACGAGGCGTGGGCACAAATTCAAGCCGTCTGCCGCGAGGCGATGGTGACTGGCCGGACCATTGCGACTATCGACAGGGGGATCGCCAATCGCATCCTCGATGTGCGGCCTAATTCAATCGTCCGGGTGTCTGATGCGGCCCGTACGCCAGATGGTCGTGGCGCAGCGGTGACGCGGCCCGACGTGGAGCGCGTCTGGCACGCGCTGGCAAGCGACGGCCACGTGGGGCGGATTCGCAACGTGTTGTTCTTCACGTACGCACTGGTGGCAGAGATTCCTGGTGTTGCGGTGGACAACGACGGACGGGGCCTCCACATTTCTGACTGGGACCTGGCGATGACTCCTTATCAGGAGGGCAGTGGCGTCGGTGCCACCACGTCGAACAGACCTCGAGCCGACGCAGGCCAAAACGATGAAGCATCTGGTTGGCCCGATGCGGAGATTCAGCCGACGCTTACTGCCTATTTCGCCATGTTCCGGGCTGAGCTGGCGGGCCAGTCATACGTCAAGGCCGCCTTCAATCGCGAGGTGCAAGCTGCAACGGGACGATCGCGAGGCGCTGTGGAGTTCAAGTTCGCGAACGTCAGCGCTGTTCTCAGAGACATCGGTCTTCCATACGTTCTGGGATACCGGCCCCGCCCCAACATTCAGGGTGCGCTGCGTCCTGCGGTGGAGCAATTCCTCGCCAGCGACCCGGAGATCGCGCGCCTTCTCGAAGAAATCCCTGCACCTGACATGCCACCAACGGTGGAACTCGTGGAGGTTGATCCGCCGGTCATGGCTCCGCCGAGCACCGCCGGCCACCGCCGGACGACCGTAGGCGCCGACTATCTGGAGCGCCAAGCCCGCAACCGAGATGTCGGCCTCAAGGGCGAACTGCTGGTCGTGGAGCATGAACGTGCGTGGCTCTCGGCACACGGCCGCTCCGATCTCGCCGAGCTGGTAGTCCATGTTCCAGGCACACTTGGCGATGGCGCGGGGTATGACGTCAGCTCCTTTTTGCTGGACGGGTCGGCTCATCACATCGAGGTGAAAGCGACACGCGGCAGTATCACCGCGCCCTTCTTCCTATCCGCGAATGAGCTGCGCTTTGCGCTCGAGCACCCAGGGGCGTACTCCATCTACCGCATATTCGACCTGGGCCCGAACCCAGGGTTCTACAAGCTCACAGGCAACATGGAGGAGATCCTCGACCTCACGCCTGTGTCCTACCAGGTGCGGGTCGTAGCACCCGGAGCACACTCCACCACGCAAGGCTAAGTCCGTTGTGGGTACCGTAGAGGCGAGCGGAGCCGAACCTCCGCAATATCAGCTTGGGAATCTGTGCCATATGGGCCTGTATACGGCCTGACCTGCGCGGCGGGTAGTCCGCCAGTACCCGTGAGAGACCCCTCGTTACCGGGGTCACAGGCCCGCTAATGGCCCGACGATCTTGGGCTTTCGACGCGCCATTGACCGGTGACCACTATGCCTAGTCGCCGAGGACGTTCGGACCGTACGTGCTGCCGGTCCATTCCCAGCCATCCCACGACGCAGCTTCTACTGGCCCGATCACCACACCCGTACTAGCCGTGCCTGCGCCATCCCAGTTTGTGTAGAACGTCATATCAGGCTCGGCAGGGTGCGGAGGGTCAGGATGATCAGAATCGGACATCGGCACGTATGAGTAGTAGAGCGGGCTCGCAGCCGAATGCGGGTAGACGGGATGCCTGATTGGGCTTATGCCAGGAGCCGCGAAGACGAAACCGGCAGCACCAACCCCGGTCACCACTGGAACCACCATCCGCCGTAGCCATGCCTGCCGCCGCTGCTCGGCTTCGCGTTGGCGATGACGTTCGGCTGCGGCCAGTCTCCGCTCGGCCTGGGTGTGTCGCGGCATCAGCCCGGACTTGCGCAAACGAGCGTACTTCTTGCGCCGCGCTGCCTGTCGGCGGCGGAGGCGGGCCGCTTTGCTGCTCACGCATCAACGATCCCACCATTCGCGAGCCGAGGCGGAAGCCGACACGCTAGCGACGGAATGAAGGTACTTACGAGAGCATGAGAATGCCCGCTTGAGAGAAGCGACTCGGGGAATGTTCATCCGATTGCAGCCAGGATTGGGCCCGTGCCCTCTGGGTTATGAGCCGCACGACGGCCGTCTCCGGCGTCTCACCCGTTCTCCGATAACCGCGCTGACCTCGGCAGACGGGCGTCACACGTCCGTGCCGGTCTTCGGCGTCTACCTCGTCTCGGTCCGTCCCGCCGCGTCTCGTGCACAAATATCGGTGGCTGACCTGCTGGCTTCCGGTGCTCTCGACGTGCGCTGCGCGGCGTGCCCTGCTCTTCCCCGTCGCCTCGATAGCTGCCATCCCTCGGGCTGCGGCCGACGTGTCAAGGCTCGCGCAGCGACCGCGAAGCGGCTTGGCCTTGACTCGGCGGACGTGGCCGAGACACTCGTGCAGCGAGGGTACAGCATCACCCCCCCCCACAGTGACCGAGAATCGGAAGCGGACTGCTGGAACTGTGGAAACTGTTGATCGAAGCGAGCTACGGTTTCCTATACACGGGAGGTGCAGTGCCCGACTTTACAATCAACGCTGGCCTTGTTTCTATTAAGATCCGGCATGAAGAAATTGTTGCGCTCAAGAGAAGATTTGATCGGAATCCGATCTACGGGGGTCCGTGCATGATCGTGAGCCGTGATACGGGGCTAGCGCTTGACGCTGGGCCAGACGACAAGGTCGGCGGTCATACTGTGCTCTGGCCCGCTCACGCTGGACCGTGGCAGCAGTGGCGGCTTCGACAGGTCGGTGACGAAGTCGAGATAGTAAGCGAGTCAAGTGGCCTTTGGCTCACGACCATGGCAAAAGGGTTTGAATGGGGTGAAGTTTGGCTTCACAATAAGCTCAATCATGATTGGTCAAGGCGCTGGCGGCTAGAAGCTACCGATGATCGCGTCGCGTTTCTCATTGAGAATGCCGCCTCGGGATTTGCTTTGGATGCAGGAGAGAAAGCCGAGAATGGTCGCGATCCACATCTATGGCACGCCCACTGGCCTCCTTGGCAGCAATGGATTATTGTCCGACTCCCGCTAACTTAGGGGGATTCTGGTCACTCCCACTAACAGCTCCAGCGCAGGCTCTGAGCGATATGTCGGCCATGCTGTAGGACGAACGCGAACCGCTCGGGCATGACTAAGTTAGGTGAGGTGTCGTCAGGTGGTTGGCGTATCGCGAATCAGGCGTGGCGACTCCCGGACTTGCATGCCCGGCGCGCCGCGACGGGTCGGCCCGGCAGGGCCGCACGCCCGGCGCATGTGCGGCGGGCGCGGAGGCGCGCAGCGCCGACGCCTTGATCAAATACGGCTCAACTTGGCAGCGCACTTCACACTCCAGTTGTTCACACTCCAGTTCACGCTCCAGCGTCTGGCCGGTGGCTTAAGAGTCTGAGTCGAGGACCACGTCTCCGTTGTGGACGCGGACGTAGGGGCCGCCGCCGTTGAGCGCATCAGTTACCCGGATGGCGCGCGCTTCGGGCATGGCCGCGACGGCTTCGTCTCTAGAGAGCCAAGCGACGCGGTCAGCCTCGTTTGAGGTGTGCTCTTCTCCCCCGGTTACCTCGCAGACGAAGGCGAGAGAGACGACTCCTAGGCGCATGTTCTTGTAGACGCCGCTGAGCCGCACAGGCTGGACTTTCAGGCCTGTTTCCTCGTAGACCTCGCGGGCTACGCCGTCTTGAGGGGTCTCGTCGAGTTCGAGGACTCCGCCGGGTGGGACCCAGCGGCCGTCGTCGTGGCGCTTGATGGCGAGGACCCGGCCGTCGTCGCGCAGGACGATGCCGGTGACGCTCACTGAGTGGCGTGGTACGTCAGTCATCTGCTGCCCATTCGTAGCTGAGCCGCCAGAGGTTGCTCGGGAACACGTTGACGGTGACCTCCAGTACCCGGCCTGCCTGGTCGAATGCCAGGCGTGTCACCTCAAGGACATGCTGGGTGCGGCTGATGCGCAGGAACTGGGCTTCTTCCTCGTCCGGACGGCGCGATTCGACCTCTTCCACGAATCGTTCGACACGATGGCCACGTTCGGCTAGCCGGGCGTGGATACCGGTTGGCCCGGTATCGGGGAAGGCCAGGTCGGTGCTTCCGGCGACGGACACCGGTATGTAGGACACGGCCAGCTGGGCGGGGCGCCCGTCGGTGAACATGTGCCGCTTGCGGATGAGCGCCTGCTCGTCGTCTCCCAGCTCGAGCCGTCCAGCCACCGCGGCGGGAGGACGCCCGGCTTCCGCCTGAACCAGCTTGGTGCTGGGCGCCAGCCCGGCCTTGCGCATCTCTTCGGCGAAGCTGCTGCCTGAGCCGTTGCCTCGCGGGGGGATCCGGCGTACGCGCTTGACCTTCGGGATGTCCTGAACGAAGGTACCGCGACCGGTCTCGGTCCTGACCAGGCCTTCGGCCTGGAGCAGGGCGATCGCCTTGCCGGCGGTGCTCTTGGTGGTGCCAAAGCGCTCAATCAGCTCACGCTCGGAGGGCATCAGCGCGCCCGGCTGGAGCTCCCCCGACCTGATCGAGTCGGCCAGCTCCGCCGCAATCTGCGATGCCGTCAGCGGCATTCCCACCTCGGGATCTCTTCCAGTGACCACGGTGGCCACCGCGCACTCAGCGTATCCACCCTAGAGAAATTTCCCCAGGGTGCTCGCGCAAACGGCGGAGCACACTCAAAGCCCTTGACACGCCTCCCTAGGGAAGTACGCTGAAGCTACCTCCCTAGGGTGGTCGCCCTAGGGAGACCGTGGGCCCCGGCGGGATGCCGCCCACCGAGGCCCGGCGCATCGATCCTCAGGAGTCTCTCGATGCATGACCAGGCTATGCCTGCACGTGTCATCAGACGGGCCCGGATTCTGGCCTACCTGGAAGACCACCCGGGCCGGACCGCGTATGAGATCTGCGTCGCCGTGGATGTCCGGCGGCCGAACGGGTCGGTCGCGGGGTCGGTGTTCCAGCTCTTGCGGGACATGGAGCGCAGGGGCCAGGTCGTGGCCACCAAGGAGTTCCGCACGCAGCAAGGCCGCCAGGTGAACCTGTGGCACCTGGCCCCGCCCGGGACGCCACCGCCGCCGACCTCACCTCCATCGCTTGGGGACACTCAGCGTTACCGGGCCCGGAACCGGGTGTACCAGCGCCGCTCGCGGGCGCGACGGCGCGGCCTGGCCGTGCCCGTCGCTCCCGCCGTCCGGGGCTTGCCGGATGGGCCAGCGTGCTGGGGCGCCGATCCCGACTTGTTCTTCCCGCTGCCTGGCGAGTCCGCGGACCCGGCCAAGGCCATCTGCGTGGCCTGCGCCGTGCGGGTCGAGTGTCTGGCGCTGGCCCGGGCCCGTGGGGAACGGTTCGGCATTTGGGGTGGTGTTGACCTTAGTGCCGAGGCCGGGACGGCCCGGTCAGCGTGACCGGCAACCTCGTGTACACGCTGCACCTGTGGCCGCCGCTCGGGCACGCGGCGCATTACACCGGTACGACGCCGGAGCGGCGGCTGGCGCAGCGGCTGACCGATCATGCGCTGGGCCGCGGTGCCCGGCTGACTCAGGTCCAGATCGAACGGGGCGGGTTCTGGGTGCTGGCCCAGACCCAGCCCGGCGGCCGGTCCCTGGAGCGGCGGCTCAAGCAGCACGGCGCCACCCGCCGATGTGAGGTCTGCAAAGCAGCCGGGGCTTACCAGTCCGGTGAGCTGACCGCACCAGAGGCTCTAGCCCGGGCGGGCTGGGACCGGTCCAACCCGGTGCAGCGGTCCCTGCTGCTGGACATCTTCGGCATCCCCAAGCCACCCGAAATACCTGCCGCCGACGCTGCTGAGGCGGCCGCTGCTGAGGCGGCGGCCGCGGAGCCTGCGGAGGTGACCGCCGGGCCACCCGCGGCCGCGGCACGGCTCAAGGTCCCGGTCCCGCGTGCGGAACCGGCGCGGGGCTGGCCCTGGCCGGGGCGGCCCGCGCTCGCGCCGGGCCGCGAGCTGGACCCGGTGGTGGACGCGCTGATCGCCAGCTGGCGGTCCCCAGCGGTGGACGCCCCGCCGCAGCCGGCGGCGCACTCACCGCCGGAACCCGTCTTGGAGGCCGGCCTGTGACCCCCGCACGAAGCGATCAAGGTAACCCAACCCGAACTGGAGGCAGAAGCACGATGACCAGCACCGACCCCATCACCTTGCCCGAACAGCCCCACGATGCGGCGATGTTCGCGCCGCTAACCAGCGATGAGAACAAAATCCTTGGTGCGCACCTGACCTCGGGCTGGTATAAGCAGTCCGCCGTCTACCCGATGCTGTCCGAACCGTGGCAGGAAACCAACGGGCTGCTGGGCGACCTGCACGCCGCGTGGACGGCCAACTTCGAGGCCAGCACCGCAGCCACAAAGGAAGCCGAGCTGCCCGAGCCGGAACCGGGCGCCGGGCTGTGAACCAATTCCAGGCGCTTCTGGAAGCGGAGATGAACGCCGACGACGCCCGCCGCGCCGTCGGCGCCATCACCGAAATCTTCCGGCCCCCCGGTGCGGCGGCCGAAGCGCGTGCGCGGTGGGAGCAGGCCCACGCCGCGCTGCAAGCCGCGCTGAACGAGCCCGAGCCAGAGGCCGGGCGGTGACCCCGATGCCCGGCACGCCTGACCCGCCGGACCCGCGGTTCCCGGTCTACGACCCGTACCCGCACGTCCTGGATCTGCTGGCCTGCTGGCTGTTCCCGGCCTTGGGAGACCCGCACTGGAGCGGCCCGCCCTGCTGTGTCCTGACCGAGCCGGAGGCGTCGCTGTGACCGCGCCGCGGCGTTTCGGCTCGGTCCAGCTCGCCTCCTATCTCGGCCTGGAACAGTGGCAACTCGAACGCGCTGTGAGCGATGGGCTGATTCCCGGGCCGGACCGGTCCCGCGGCCGGTGGTCCGCGCCGATAGCCGACGCGGCGCTGGCCGGTATCGGCGGTATCCGCGCGGCGGCCGGGTCGATCCCGGACCTCGGCGCGGTCCGCGCCGCCGGCGTGCTGTCCCGCCGGCTCGGCCTGGAGGTGACCGCCGACGGGGTCGAGGAGCTGGCCCGCCGTGACCTGCTCTCCATCATCGGCTCCTACAAGCAGCACGCCCTGTATGACGGGCGCGCCCTGGAAGCCTTCACCGACACCGGCGCCGCCGCTGAGGCCACCCGTACGGGCCGGCTGCGCACCGCTGACCAGGCCGCCGGCTACCTGCGCGTCCGGCGCAGCGACCTGAACCACCTGACCCGCTCCGGCGTCCTCGAGCCCGTCAAGTACGGGCATGGGCCCTGGGACCGGCGCAACGAGACCAGCGTCCCCCTGTACCGCACCGGGGACCTGGACCAGCTCACCGCCCGGCCCGACATCGACTGGGCCGCCGTCCGCGCCACCCTCCCCGGACGGCGTTCCCCGCTCGCCGATCTCGCCGCAGCCGAAGCCGTCCTGGCCGCGCTCGCCGGCGCGGCCGCCGCGGCGGGAAGGCGGCCACGGTGAGCGGGCAGGACCGGCCAGCTCCCGGCGTGGTCCAGGTCCGGCTGTCCGGCCACCTGGCCGGCGACCGCGTCCTGGCCACCGTCCTGGCCAGCGTCCCGGCCGTGCAGATCCTGTCCGGGCCGGACGGCCCCTACCCCAACCGGCGCCAGCCCGGGCACCGGCTCTACCTCACCCTGCGGCTCACCCCCGCAACCGCCACCGAACCGGAGGCATCCCTGTGACCACCAGCGCACCGCCGCCCCGCGACCCCGAGCTGGCCGCCGACCCCGACTACCGGCAAGCCGCTGCCGAGGACTGGTACGGCCGCGTCGCGGACTACTACGCCGAGCAGCAAGCCGAAGCGGACCAGGACGCCCTGTACCTCGCGGCCCAGAGGGATCCAGCGGCCCGCCAGGCCCACCTGGAGCAGTACGGCGTCCAGGTCCACGACCCCGAGCCGGGCCCCGCCCCCTCACAGGGTGCCAGCTCCTCCCCGCCCTCGTCCACGGCCGCCCTGCAGGCGGCCGAGCCTACCGAACCGGAGGCCGGAACATGACCAGCGAAGGCAACGACAAAGCCATGTATGAACTCAACCTGACCGATGCCGAATGGGAGGTCTGGGCCGAAGGCGCCGACGTTGACGACATCCTCGCCGCCCGTCCCCACCGCAGCCTCACGGCCCGGATCGCGGAGTTCTTCAAAGGCGAACCGGAGGCCGGGCTATGACCGACAACCCGCCGTTCGAGTGCGGCCCACAGTGCCCGGCTCCCGATAACCACGGCCGCGGCCCGCAGATCGAGGCCAGCACCATGCCCGCACCCGCCACCGTGGCCGGGGCGCCCGTCCAGGGGCCCGCCGCGCCCTCGTCCTGGGACCTGATCTGGGCCACCGGCCAGACACAGGCCGCCAACCAGGACCCGCATTCGACCCGCGCAAGCCGAGAGGTGGCCGCGGCGGCCGAGCAGGCCGCGTTCCGGGCCGCCCAGCACATCGGCCTGGACGACCCCGACCCTGACGCCTACGCCCGAGAGCTCGAGCTTGAGGCACCCGCCCTGGAGGACGGCCGGTGAGCGCCGCTCAGCGGCTGCTGCGTGAGCAGCTGGCCAAAGTCCACGCGCAGATCCAGCAGCAGGAGGCCGAGGCCGCCGCCGCGGCCCGCCAGCCCGAACCCGAAGCAAGCCACGAGGAACCCGAGGCCGGGCTGTGACCGGCCCCGCCCCGGGCCCAGCCGCCGAATCACCCTGGCCCGCCACCGGCCCTCACGGACGAGCTGCGGGCCGGGACCCTTTCACCGACCAGACGGGAGACCTGACGATGACGACCGACCGCATGCCACGCGGCCCCGGCCTGTTCCGCATGCGCACCGGGGATGGGCCGCCCCTGGTGA
>Ga0302325_10023399_pt1 | contig 12877 bp, 15 predicted proteins | sample Palsa_T0_2_FD_201948 | JGI IMG/M metagenome (GOLD analysis project Ga0302325, IMG submission 201948) | Peat permafrost microbial communities from Stordalen Mire near Abisko, Sweden - Palsa_T0_2 | ecosystem: Environmental > Terrestrial > Soil > Palsa > Peat permafrost | place: Sweden: Abisko... | reverse complement strand
GTAATCCAAGCTTTTCTGGTCCCACCTCCCTCATCCATTCCCACGACTCGCACCGTATTCCCTTTGCCATTTGTTGTATCACTAGGGGGTTCGCTATCTTTATGCGAAGACGAATTATCGCTGGAGGGAGAATGCTTGACTGCTTCGATTTCCACTTGTCCACTAAGCTCTTCCACCACACCTTCCAGCCTCCTCAGCCTCTTTAAGAGCTCGGCCTCGCGCTCCGAAACAACTTTTCCACCGGCTCGAGGTCTTCGAGGAGCGCGGCCTGGCGCTGGGAAGACGCACTGCTGGCCAGCTTTCGAGCAATTCGAGCAAGGGAACTGCTTATCGCATTTGACCTTGCGCCTTCTGCAAGTAACACAACTCCTGGCATTTAGTCCATGAGGAGCTGGATGCGACGCCTTCCTCTCTATGGGGCTCTGAGTTGGAGAAGAGTGCGTTGCGTTCGTCGAGGCTGCTGCTGCGTGCGGCGCAGGTGCCTGTTCTGGAGCGAACATTGTGCTTGACTTCTGCTGCGTTCAAGATTACGTCATAAAGATGAAGATGCGTTGTCGATTTGAGGTTGTTTGGCAATGCCGTAAGCAAAAGGAGGGGAGATATCTGTTTCCCGGACTAGAATGGCAAGTACCGCCCACTGAGGAAGCCTCTCATCAGGTTGGTGATCATTGGGATCCTCTAAGAAGTACTTCGTGCCGGGATCATGGAATCTGACGCCGTCAACTTTCTTGACTCGGCTTACTAATTAGGGCGATGTCCAACGCTAGGCAATATCGCTATCAAACATTAACGTACCTCCCTATCCTCCCCCACGTAATCTATTTTACGTCAAGTCTACAGCACATTGGCCTGTTTGATTCTCCCATCCTTGTGCCGCCGCCCACACACCTGCTTTTCGACTTCAAGAAGATCGGACAAAACACCATAGCCATGTGCCGCTGTGCCGCTGTGCCTCCTTGATATCTCCGACAAGGCCGTCGGTGATTTCTAAGGCTTTGGCTCTGTCATAGAGCGGCCCAGCCTTCGCTTAAGCATCCACTCGGAGTCCCTCTTCACAATTCCCACAAGGCTTGATTTAAATGAATTATGCCGCCGCGAGTAGTGGTGTGTAGTGGTGTTGTATGCATTGACGAGTTGTCCAGGAACGAAATGGCAATTCATCACGTGCAGGCTTCAAGCGAATCAGCCCCTGAGCTGCGGCTTTCGGAAACGGTTAGCAGCTCGCATGTCTTTCATCAGACCCTTATTTTAATGTCACTCTTCATGATGTCGGACTCATAAATCTAATCATATTTTTGATTCGACCTTGAGATGTGAAATAATATCACCACAGCAAGCTCTTTCCATTTCCCTCTGTTTGTCCCGGCTATTTATTAACAGATATTTCAGATCGTGAATGGCACCCAGACAGCTTGGTGTACAAAACACATATCTTTCCTTCAAGTCTTAGAGAATGAAGCGTGGGTGAAGTGTTGACACGGATATAGGTCTCCGAGACACAGATGCCAAGGCCGTGACCTCAGGTGGATCATCTACTTGTAAGATTACGATTACTTAGATTGTGATAGAGGGCCTTGCTGATAAGCCTCGGCCTGGGAGCGTGGAGGAATCAGTGGATGAGGAACCTTTTATGTTCTGGAGGGGTATATAAAGTAGATGAGATGTTGTTACTTATATAAGATAACGATTTAAAAGTTTGTGTTGTTTTAGAAGATGATAGGTGCTTTATAACATCGAGTGATGTTTTCGCTTTCTTTGCTTTTGCTTTAGAGCTTTCGAGAGGGCGTTATCCAAAATTTAGATGACTTTTGTCATTTCAAGCTTCAAGAAGTTTTGAACAGTGTCTCATAACAGCTATAAACCTCTTTGATTAGCCAAGGGAACCTCATCCTCTTCTGAGGAGTCGTCTTAGGAGGTGGTCACATTCCCAACAAGGGGTCTCTCATTTGGTTGACATACAGTCCCCGCCGCTGGTAATTCCCCAGTGTTGAAATATTTGCTCACAATCTGGTGGGTGCATGCTGATGGTGATCATAGCGAGCAATGCTAAGAGGAATCAGTATCTCGCGGAAGGATGCAAATCAAGCGGGAAGCAAACTTACTCCTTCGGAGTGCTGCTGCAGCACTGTGGAATTGGGAAATTTCTTAGACATCGTGTGCGCACTATATTTTCCATTAGCCTTTTCAGGGATGGGAATCAGTGGACTTTACTTTGCTAGAGATGTAACGGGATCCAAGGTATTGGATGCGAAGTTTCGCCCTTGATTTCACCTGATCTCGAATTAGTCAATAGCTCGGAATTGGAAAATTGGTATCCAAACTCCCTAGGCCCTCCTGTGATGCGTTAGGACAGAGCCGATTGGATGCAGCTACACGAATAGGGAGCAAGCTAGGATTAAGCAAAATTGCTCCTCCATACCTGCGGTCTGTCACAACGACTGGAGCGGGGAGTCTCATAACGGCAACTTCGACTGGAGATCCGTTTGAGATTTTTGAGTGCCAATCCATGGGCACGCTTAGGCGCGCATATTGATAGATGCCAAAACACGATATATAGACTAGATGTTGTGAGGCGTTAATCTGTCGATGTTCAATTTTGGGTATAAAAGGGGAAGGACCAATCGACTCACCTGACTCCAGCTGAATTCATTTGCTTCAATAGGCGAAATATCAAAACCCATCCATTTGGTTTCCTAAGCTCGATACATCCACCAAAGTAAGGTAAAAATGGTGATAGCCACCAAAAATTGCCATTTCGCACGCTTCCGAGTATGGTGGGGTTCTGGGTAGTAGGCTTCGACCGCCGTGAATGGCTTGAGCTTCTCCATCATCAATCTACTTCAGTCAGAACTGTTTTAAGATAGGAAAGTATATGAGACGTTGTTGAAAGCTCATTGTTGTCTGACTGAAGATGTAAAGTTTCATCTCAAGGTGAACAGAGCAACGCGGCCATGCCATGACGTCTCGAGGGTGCAGAACACGTGTCTGATGGATGTAGTGAGGATTATTCCCGAGATACATGAGTAGTATCGTGAAGAGACCGACGCCACTTGTTAATGGGAGTTTGTTGCGTTTTAGGATGTAGAACTGGAGGGGAAAGTCGAGGGATTAGGGGAGGACGAAGAGTGTGTTTCCGGCGAATGATGTCCCTTTGGCTCTGCCTGGCCTGGCGGTTGGCTCGGTGGTCTCTATGATATCGAGAAAGAGTTTAGTTGGAAGATGAACCTTGTTTCCGCTGCTAAGAAATATCTATGCTGAAATATTGGGGGTTTAGAATGCTACCGTAGATGACCGTTTTCTGTAGTGAGTAATTGAGCGAACCGTTTTCCAACTTGAAATTCCTTCGATACCATGCCTTTATATCTATTCTTACCCCAGTCTTGAAAGTGCGCGTTCTGTAAGCAGTATCAAATTTACTCGCAAGTCTGGTCATTAGCCTGACGGCTCCTAGGCAGGGGTCAGCTCTTAGAGCGGTAAGCTGCCATCTCTGCATCCGCCCCATGATCCTTTGAGACTTAGGCTCGCAATTGGCTAGAGGCGATGGCCATTCGGGGATTCGTCCTCCCTAAAGTATCGAATTATCTCTCCACGGAGGATTCCCGAATACTGGAGGAACGCACCTAGCTTCACCGTAAAGCACATTTCCGCTCTTCACCTCTTGCTCACGTTGGACGCGCCTGTGTTGTTAGTTCCCCGTTTGGAGTAGGTCATGATATAGAGAGAAGAGGAAAGGGGACTAGGGATTAGAATATCATTGATTCATGCCTGAATATAAACATTGAGAATCACATCTCTCTCTCCTCTAGCCCATTCATAACGCCATAACATCATCAATCCCAAGACCGTCTGCCACCGAAGCCGCCCATCAAGTAACGAACCCTATCCATTAGGCCAACCAGTTCATGCAATCGGAGCACCGAGATCCTCCATCTCTCGGGCGTACTTCTCCCAATTCTCAATCGTCGCCCCATAGAATTCTACATGCGCATCCGCCAACGCCCCAAACTGGCTCTTGAACTCGATCCTCTTGATCCGCTCAAAGTCCTGCACTTCTCTCACAACTTCCTCGTCGAAGGCTTCGGTGGTTTTCTTAGCTTCTTCAACTTCTCGAGTTAGTTCCTCTATTCTGAGTTCGAGACGGCGAAGACGCTCGCGCCGGGATTGCTCATGGTCGACGCCTCGCACGTCTTCGATTTTGCTTCGGATGAACCCGCCAGGGCCTGTGTGGCTGCCTGCGCCATGGGTGGCGGCTAGGATGTCTCGGTCAGAGGTTGACTTCGTGAGGTATTCGGTGAGTTGTTCAAAATCGAGTTGTTTCTGCTCCCGAGCTCTCAGAAGGTTCTTGACCGCTGCGCTGTATGATTGCATGTCTCGAAGACTGCCAAGATAATCTTGATCTGTATGCTCCTTCAACGTCTTCATTCCTGCGGACGTGTCTTCCACGCTGGCCGCGAAGGCATGGACCGATTGCTCAACTCCTTGTTCCAGGGTGATCAGCTTTTGGAATTGCTCGGCAAGATCTTTGTAATCTGTCTCCAAATCTCCTTCTCGCCGAGCTACCCGTGCCACAATCTTCTCGACATGACCAAGATCCTCATCAAGTTTATCTGACTTCTCTCGAACTTCAATAAAACGCTTGTCTGGCTTATGTACCTTCGTAAAGGCGTTTATAAATGTATCCGTAAAGTTGTCGAAGACGCCGACTGCTCCTTGCTCGGATGCTGACGAACCTCTCTGTGCGCGCGCCTTCATCGTAGCATTCCAGTCAACACTTTCAAGGAAGAGGATAACGAGAGCAGCTCTCCGGAGGACGGGGTGGAGAGTTATTCGCGAGAGGAATCTCTGAAGGGAATTGGCTCGACGATTCATAAAGTCGGGTCCGAATCGATCGCCCCGGACATATGCCATGTTGTGCTTGTCCGGCAGAGGGGGTACTGCACATGCTGGGTATTCTTTGCATAGTGTCTTCCACAAGAAAACAAAATCTGTAAATCGTCGACGAACAGTCGTCGTTGGCTTTTGGAAGGAGGGGAAAGTAGTCTATCCTTATCAGCAAGAGAATCAATCTTTCCACGGCAGACCAACATTTGTAGTAACTAAATAGGATACATAAGCATCCTTCGACCCATCATTCTCCTTGTTGGGATTTGAGACTGTGCACTCGAGAACCCCACCCTCTACTCCAGCAAGATCCATCGGATCCGCATTGCGCCCAAGCTGCCCTCCACTCTCACGCCTCTTGCCATTCGCATTTCCCGGTCCAGTACCATCGCCCTCATCTCTTAGACTAGTAGAAAAAGGTGCTGTGCCTTGACCAGCTGGATTGTTCTGCCATGAGACGTTTGCGAAATCATCCATATTCGCGGTTGCGTTGCGCGGGGCTGGTGGAAGTGGTGGTAAGCTTGACTGATGGATGATGTAAGGTATGGGGACGGGAAGGTTCTTGCTGGAGGTCGTCTATGAAGCTTTAACTGTCATTATTCATAGCATATTTTGAAGCAAACGTCTGCTGTGGTCAAAGTGAATGCAAGCTCAAGCTGGCGCGGCCGATGTCATTGCCATTCAAGGCAGTCACGTTGTTTGTCTTGGCGCCGAACTTTGGCAGCATCCGTGCACCCACGGTTATTCGTCCAACAGCTGATGCAGCTCTAGAGGTTTCACAATTTCTCCGCGGTCAGAATTCTGTCTAAAAAGGAACATCGAGGATACTTCTGAGTTGAATCTCTTACATTGCTGAACTTAAAACGCCCAGCCATTCTAGCGGGGTTCTCTATGAATTGACCCATCCCTTTATTTATCCACAGTCCAGGCATGACCCCATCCCAGAATGCTATGACTACAACAAAAGAAATATGCGAGCGAGGGCATCGCCTTGACTGGGTTTAAGACTTTTTCTCGGAGGTTGAAGCTGCCTCCATCTTCTGTGCCTCAGCGGACTCCTTTTCGACCTTGATAACCTCGTCAACTTGGTCCTTCTCAACTTTCTGAGACTTCGCCTCCATTCTGCGTTCCTCTTTCTCATCAATATCTTCGTCATCACGTGGAGTGGCTCTTCCAGACTCCTTGTTTTCCTCATCTTGCTCATTCTCCTCCTCGATGAGATCTTGTTGCTCCTTGAGAACCTCAAGACGTTGCTTGTTGGTTGCAGCACCCTCAGCATTATGAACCTCGAGCTCAATCTCGTGGAACAACTCTTCAGGAATGGATGATAATACACCAGTGAGGGCGTCAATCTGAGAATGGAACTCGGAGTCGCCCTTGCCCTGAGAATACATGAAAGCATTGCTCAAAACCAAAAGCGTTGATGGTACTCCGTGCTTGAGTCGTAGATCCAACCAGGATTGCAAATCATCCCGTAGTCGGCCAGGAGACACGCCATGAGTACGGAGACCACGGCTAAGGCAGGCAATTTGTAACTCAGGAACTGACAAACTGTCGACACCTTCGTAACTGATTGCGCGGTCATCCCTTTTGATTTGCCTCATACGATGACGAATCTGATAACGGAGCATCATGTCTGTGCCAAAAGTGTTGAGATTCATATATCTGCACATGCCGACAAGTTGAGGTCGAGACAAATTGTCTAGAGTCAAATCATCCTTGAAGAGCTTGCAGACTTTGATGACTTCTTCTGGGGTTGGTGACTCTCCAGTAGCACGTACTTTTCGGAAGAATTGTGTGAACTCTTCCTTCTGTGCATTTGCCGTGCTTAAAGGCAGTCCAGTCTCCTTCAACGTGTTTTGGAGAAAGTTGCTGACTTCTTTTCGGGTGGCCCTGAGGCTGGTAGCCTTCTTGTCTTTTGACGTCTGTCCTTCGTAGGTGCTGGGAAGAAGATTGGGGAACAACTTTAAAGCAACTGGAAGTAAAAGCTCGGCGAAAGGTACTAAAACGAACACCGAGAATGGAACTAATCGGGCAATATCCTGGACCGTTCTTTGTAACTGTCTGTGCTCTCTTCGACTAAGTTCGTATCCAGCAGCCATTTTCAAGGCCAGTCGTGTACTGATCTTGACTTCGGTTGCCAGCAACTTGGTTCCATCCCAATAATGTTGTGCCTCCCTTTTAACTTTTTGCATCAACGTCAACTTCTTCTCTTCCTTCTTTCCATCCTTCTGCTCCACGGACGTGCCCTTCTTCCCTGCTAACTCGGACAACGTCAAAGCCTCCGTAGCATCGGTTTTTGGGACTGCAGTTGCTGCGTTTAACGGGACGGGATCAATTTCATGCTTTTCTGCTTGCTTGGCGGCTCCTTTTGATGGCGCTTTGGAGGCAATCCCAGTGTCCTTGAGGGGCTTCTTTGCCTGCTCGGCATTGAATCCTGGTGGCGGACCAGCCGGTGGCCCTCCACTAGTATGTGTATCGGTTGAGACTCCGCGGCGGGGAATCAAAATTGCCAGTGCTGGCATCTGGGATGGAAGGTTTCGAGCATTGCGACGGAGGAATGCTGTGTACGCAGAAGATGGACCGGATCGAGGAAACGCGCGGGCTATCTCAGAATCAGTTTACATGTTCTTAGGGTCCCTCTCAACAAGATATTCCGCCTTACCTCCGGTCATAAAAGATGCTTGTGCCGCATTGCGGACGACGATTCTAGAAGAGGCGCTCATCGTTGATAGCGAGATGTAGTCAACAAGGAGTTGAATAGGGCCGGCCTAGAGTCGCAACAGGTTCGCAACAGGTTCTGGTCTTTCAATGTTGATGGAAGAAGTGACAGGTAGCATCATAGTGATGGATTTTGCAGAAGAGTGCTTACAGACCCGAAGTATGGATCTTGGGACATGTGTTTGGTTGCCAATAGATTTCGGCGAATGAGTTTGCCTTCTCCGAGCAGTCACGTGATTTAGGCTCTTCAGCAAAACGTCATTTCACCGCTTTTCAGGTGAACTGTAAAATGGGCTCAGAGCCCTCCGGAGTGTCTCTTCTCACATCTCCAAGATTGTAGATGCCAATTCCATGCTATTATCCTCTAAGTCCGAGAAGACAGTCCCTTCCAAAGAACCTCCACGGACAGAGCCGGGGTTCTTCGGGATCGTCAGCGGTCCTCAACCATGGTCCGGGCGGGCCAAGCCAATGCTCAACCAGTTCGGCTGCTGGCGTTATCAACTGCTATCCCCCGCTTCTCAGAAAACCCCCAATCCTGCAATCGCGCCATCCTCAATTATATCTCCTTGTACCATCCATCTCACCTTTTTGTATCACCACATCCGCTCCTCCGCATCCTCATCCACTCGTTCACTATGGACATTCTGTAGCGTCACGCGTTTGGTAGCTTTATTGTCTACAAGAACTTGCCTGCCAGGTGCAGGCGCATTTGGCCCCGATAAAACACGACTCCGGACGTAGGGAATCGAAATAGACCACACTCGACATCACCTTCGCTTGTACTTTTACATCAGTTCATCTTACAGGAAGGGAAATGAGGCTTTCAAAAGCAGCGCGCATCATTTTGGTAGGCGCACCTGGTGTTGGGAAAGGGACACAAGCAGAACGACTACTCCAACGATTCCCCCAGCTCTCTGCAATCAGTTCCGGAGATCTTCTCCGCGACAATGTCAAGAATCAAACACCGCTCGGTATTTAGCCCCCTATTTTCAGTTCCAGTTATCAGAACTAATCAAGTGCGCAGGTATCAAAGCCGAAAGTACAATGAGATCCGGCGCTCTTGTCCCCGATGTCATGATCCTCCGACTCATCCTCAACGAACTCAAAGTCCGAGGTTGGCTCTTCCCACCCGGTGGTCCTACACCAATGACACTCTCTTCAGCATCTGCGACTGCGACGCACCATGACTTCGATACTGATTTCTACGTTGAGCAACCGTCTCTCGCGTCGATGGGTTCCCCACCGCAGACGTCCGATGACCCCTCGGCTTCGTTCATCCTTGATGGGTTTCCTCGAACTGTGGGTCAAGCGTCGCAGCTTGACAACCTGATTCCGATCAACTTGGTCGTATCTTTGAAGACTCCGTTCGAGGTCATACTGGAAAGAATTGCTGGCAGATGGGTCCATGCCCCTTCAGGACGGGTCTACAACACGACATTCAACGCACCGAAAGTCTCAGGGAAGGACGATATCACTGGTGAACCATTGACAAAGCGGGCTGATGACGATGAGGAGACCTGGAAAGCGAGGTTAAAGAAGTTCGAGGAGACCAGCGAGCCACTACTTGAGCATTATGAGCGGAAAGGCGTTCTATGGACTGTTGAGGGGAATAGCAGTAATGAGATCAGCCCGAAGCTGTATGAGGAGTTTGAGAGGCGGTTTGCTATGGGGCCTTAGAAGATAAAGTGCTAAATAGGGACTTGGCGTTTCTTTTGGAAGTGCGCTTTTGGATGGCGACCTTGTTGTAGGATACTTGTAATTTTGGTTATGAAATACTTCAATTCCGTTTATGGTACGAGTATGTGATCAGGAGTCTACTTCAATGTTCCACGGTTGTCGGGGCATTCGAGTGAGTGTCAATTCAGCCAATCGGCTGGTTTGATGAATATCATTGGGCAATGGCTGGCTTATTTTCTAAGACGTGGACTTGAACTCAGCAACTGACATCCCTTTAGCTTTAACAACTGTCAATCTTAATGTCCATCCGGATTTGTGACATTCACAAAGCCTGGGACATTCACAACCCATACATCCAGGCCTGCCATCACACCGTCTCTCAACAAAACTGTTAAAACGAGCACCACCACCCTCAAAACAGGCATCACCCCATCTGGGATCCTCGGCTTAACGACTTACCCTGTTGTGCTGTCTTCTCTCTTCCTTTTCTCAACTGTAATTTCTAACCGCCCCAATGTCACATACACTTCGCTCTGGTATCCTATCCTCCACTATTGCCGTCAATTATTCTCTCGCTGTCGATACTTCCCAAATCAGGATGAAACAGGTAACTTTACCAAAACCTTGAGAAATTGACCCACGGAAAGTAAACACTGAATCCCGAAAACGCAGAAGGTTCGGTGAAAAAGCCCACAAAATCTGTGCCCCAGTCCTAAATTACTATCTGTTCCATGCAACAAGAAGGTCCTTCCTGTTCCTTTTTCGCTGAACTCTCATTCTGTTTCGCTGGACCGTTTTACACCGTCTAAGACATGAGACGGTAACACATCCGTGGACCAGCCCATGGTCATCGCTGGACGAATGACAGTTGTAGGATTTTCTGGAAACTCCGAACAATGACCCAGCCACTGTGGTACATTCAAGTTTCTGAAGTTCAGATGCCAGCCCTGCAGGTATGTTCAACGTCCCAACCGCCATTCTTTCTGTGTGGAGAGGGGGGGTAGTTCCTGGTGTTCATATATGATATGGCGTAATGTTAGCTTGGAATTCGATAGGTAATACGATAATCGCGTAGAGCATAATATTTCCATTCACGTTCTTATTATCACTACTATCAAATAAAAGGCTCCATCTAATTCCAGTGGGAACTTGTAAACCTTACAATCTCCAAAGATTCAATCGAGTTCAAGTCATCCATTCATGTTATTAATTCATGTTATTTATTCCGCAGGATAATGATTAATTATCATATGCCTAATCTCCTAACAAATTTCCTTGTTGGTGTCTTGGCTTCTGATGCTCGTCCTGTCTGCGAGCTGAAATACCACCTACCCCCCGACCTACCCTTTTCATCGAGTCTAATTACGACTCCTTGTCGATCATCAACCGGCTCTCAATTCAACTCGGAGAACTCGACGGAGCTAATCGTCATCGCCGGGCACAGTTTCTGAAGCTTCTTGTTCTGGGCTAAGTCAAACATTATTTGGACAATCTGCTTAACATCATCCATTGGGCCTGAGGGAACATAACGCTCAATAACGTGTGATATACCGAATGTTTGAAGGGAAATTTTGCTAAGATGTGAGAGATCCGCCTTGCTGAGTAGAAGACAATCATGCTCAAGATTTGGAAATATTCCTAGGAAGGATTCGTCGAGCTCGAGGAGGTGGGTGTGATTCATAGAAAGGAGAAGCGTTTTTATCTGCTCAGCAGCCTCGGGCCTCACTCTTTGAGCAAAGAGGGTTGAAGTAGACATTCCTTGGGAATTTATAGAGGCTAGTAGCGTGGAGACATCAGCCTGGGATGATAGGTTGGAAAGTACTCCATCTTGGGTTGTATTTGCACCCGAGGTTGGATCTGTGAGAATTAAGATACCGGTTACTGTACCGATCTTGACCCCCGGGTTTTCTGATAGGTCACCACCTGTGAGAAGTCTTGTTAACGGCACGAATAACTGTCTCGTCTCGAGCATACATTTGACAAAGACACGGGCCCCGTAGTAGACCTGGCTGATAGTCACATGTGAAGGTACCGTAGTAGCGATTGTGATGCGCTAGTCGTTAGTTATATCTATAATGAGCAGGTGGAAGTTTGAAAAGGCTGCCTTCTCTTAAATCTGTGTCCGGATCTCCGGAAGTAGCTTTGAAAGGGGTGGAAGATTTGTCCCCCTTCATGTTGACTCGATGTTGCTTGCGAGGGCATGGCGACGTTGGTTGTTTGTTTTCTGACCAGATGGATGGCTATAAGGTGCTGGTCGGGGCAGGTTCTGAGGTGCTGGTTTGTCGAAGTTCGTGAGGTGCAGGTCGGAGTTAAAATAGAGGACTTCGGGAAACAAAGGTCTTTTGTTAGCATAAGACATTCCTAAAGTGCTTGCGATCTAGGTGTGCGAGAGTAGGTAGAAAATAAGAAGCAAAAATAGTCGTAGATATAGCGAGAATTTGCTGGTGCTTTAAGATAACCATAATAGAGGAAACTGTATAGAATAAAGAGAAGGAGTCATAAATTGCTTTCACTCTTCCATATGACTTTCCCCCTTTTCTTTCGTTTCCCCTCCCACGTCTCACTCCATTTAAATCACACGATCTTCTAAATTGTAAATTCACGTGACTGCCACACAGGGCCTTCCTCATACGCGTCTCGCTCCTCTTAAAACGGCCTAAAATCAAAAATATTTCCTCCAGGAATATCAGCCATGCTTCTCCTCATCATCACTTTCCTCGTACAACCTCTTTTCCTGCTCATCGCCACCCTCGCCATCCACGTATTCCTCTTCACTCTCATCTTCACTACCAGCTGCAAAGGCGTCGTACAACTCGCCTGCTCTCCGCTTGCCGCCTTTCTTTCCGCCAACTTTGCCACCACCGTTCAAGCCCTCAGCTTCGTCTTCTTCGAGGAGATTGAATTCCCAATCGTCTCTTGGGTTGTTGCGTAATCTCTTGCGGCGTGCCATATAGAAGTAAATGCCCAATGCAGAGCAGAAGATTACGATCAGAGCTGCAGCGCCATAGATCCAGATCTGGGTTTTGGATGAGACACCAAAGGTAGGGAAGAAGGATGGTAGCCAGCTGGAGACGCTGGTTGTTGCGGCAGGGTTGCCACTCGATGTGGGTGTGTTTTCGTCTTCGGTCGTGCCGGAAGGCTTTGCGTTGATGGGTCTGTCTGGGTGGTCGGTAGGGTTAGCCATTAGGTTGGTTTGGGTGCTGACTGGCGCTATTGTCGTGGTGGCTCCTACGATGGTAGTGGTGGAAATGACTTGATCGTGGTTATCATCATCATGTTCGGAGGGCATTGGGAGGAGGGTTGCTTTTGAGGCATCGATAGATTCGCCCCAGAGTTTGAGATGCCAGTCAATGAAGGTGCCATTGTGCCCGTTCACTTGGGTATCTTTGACAACAATGGTCCATGTACCAATTCCGGATTCGCCCCTATTGAATGTTAGTCGAAGCACTTTTTTGGGCTTTCCAGTGACTTACCAGTGGACAACGGACATGAAAGTCCAGTCATCGTAGCCTTCATTAGCTGCATCCAACCGACGTGTTGCAGCAAGGTGACTAATGACCTTGTCAGGACTAACGAGATCTACACTGAGATCTCCTCT
>Ga0302325_10023398_pt1 | contig 12877 bp, 16 predicted proteins | sample Palsa_T0_2_FD_201948 | JGI IMG/M metagenome (GOLD analysis project Ga0302325, IMG submission 201948) | Peat permafrost microbial communities from Stordalen Mire near Abisko, Sweden - Palsa_T0_2 | ecosystem: Environmental > Terrestrial > Soil > Palsa > Peat permafrost | place: Sweden: Abisko... | reverse complement strand
AGCTTGCCGGCGTTGCCGCCGGGCACGAACTCCATCGGCGCCGTCACCTCGCAGGATGCAGCCACCGGCACGAGCGGATCCGCGGTTCCTTCGAAAGCGATCGGCGTGGCAGGAAAGAACTCCGGCGACCTGGTCCCAGTCGCGACTGATTCCAGCGGCAACGTCGGCGTCAACATTCAGAACGCGACCGCCGCGAGTGGACCGAGCAACATCACGAGCACGCAAGCCGTCGCAGTCACGGCCGGAGGCGCCAGCGAGATCCAGATCACCGTGACCGGCACCTGGACCGGCACGATCCAGCCCAAGGTGAGCGGCGACGGCACCAACTACATCAACGCCCTGGTGCATCCGACTTATCCGAACGGCCCGTGGCAAAGCACGATCACAGCCAATGGAACCTACGCCGCGAATGTTGCGGCCGGCAACAGTTTTGAAGCTTTGGGGAACACGGTCGCCACCGGTACGGCCGTGGTTACGGTTGTCGCCTCTCCGGGTGTGGAAGATGTTGTCGCCACCGGCCTCAACACTCCCGCCGACGCCGCGGCGACGCCCGCGGATGCAGTGCACGTGCAAAGCTGGCCCATGGGCTGGAACGGATCCGGCTCCGATCGCTGGCGCACCGCCGGCATCGGCAATGGAGTGGCCGCCACCGGACTCTTCGCGATCGCGGCCTACTGCGAATATCTCAGCTCGCTGCCCACGCTCACCACAGGACAATATGGAGACGCGCAGTGCGACGCCAACGGCCAGCTCCGGCTCTCTTCGCACATGAGCGGCACCGCTGCCGGCACCGCTCCAAATTCCACCGACATCGTCGGCTGTATCTACAACGGCACCAGCTTGCCCGCGCCCAGTTCGGGACAGACGCTTCCCTGCCAGACGGGGCCGCAAGGCCAGACCTGGGTTGCCGGCGAGCCTGCCACCAATTCACTCGCGGGCCTGAAGCCAAGCGTGCAAACGTCGCTCACCACCGCGGTGGTGGTGAAAAGCAGCGTGGGCAACGTCTATGCCATGCAGGTGCTCAACGGTTCGGCTTCCACCTGCTATCTCGAGTTCATGAACTCGAACACGTCGCCGTCGCTCGGGACGGCCGCGGCTTTCTCCATCATCGTGCCGGGCAGCGGAACCAACGGCGGCCTGGTCTTCATCCCGCAAGGGTTTTTCTCTTACGAAAGCTTCACCACCGGCATCAGCGTGGGCATGGCCACCACCTATAACGGCAGCAGCGCGTGCGGCACGGCCGCGATCGCAACCATCTGGTACGAATGAAAAAGCTCATCGCCATCATCGCTCTGACGGCCTTCGCCGCGCTTGCCGTTTCCGTTCCTGGTGTCGAGGCCGGCCAGCTCGCGCTTCCGCCTTTCACTGTGCTGATGGGCATCCCTCCGCTGGTCGCGCCCACCGGAGGGTGTCCTGGCGGATCCGGGGGCAGCTCCGGCTTCTGTTCCGTGCGCAGCGATCTCCCCTACATCCCCGGCGTGATGATTCAGGTCTACTGGTCGACGGGGCAAACCGTGAACGGCCTCGATCTCGGCATCGAGAGTTCGAGCACGCAGGGCAGCTACAATTTCACCAACTTCGACACCGTCGTCAACAATTACGCCGCGCAAACCTGTGGAGCGAACCTGCCGGGCGGAGGACATCCGTGCTATATCGCGCTGGTCGATGGCATGGCGTCGAACGTGCCGAACAACAATCCCAACGCCAACACTCCCGCCTATGTGCCCACGCAGGCCTGGGCCGATGCAGCCGCGCCCGCGTGGGTGAGCGGAGCCACGTACAGCGAGAACCTTTCGGTACTCTACGCAGGCACGTACTATACGCAGGCCTCCGGCGCCACCTGCAGCGATCCCACCAGCTTCGGATCCGGCTGCACCTGGACGAGCACGGGCGCGCATGCGGCGCCGCAGAACTTCGCTTTCTCGAACGGGTTGCCGGGCACGTCGAACCCAAACTGGCCGGTGCTCACCACCGCCAACATCAATTCCACCAGCTGCAACGGCTCGCAGTGCACCGCGGCGCTGCTGGTTGCCGGTTTCCCCGCTCCAGAGACTCCCATCCTGGTGGCGAAGAAAGCCTTTCGCGCGCAGTTGCTGGCGCACCTGGCGGCGGCTTCATACGCTTCGCAAATCGTCTACCTGCGCAGCTGCATCGGCGAAGGCGGCGAGAACTGGTCGCGCAACAATACCGAGCTGCAACTGCTGGTCGGGAACAACAGCACGCGGCTGCAGAATCAATGGCTCGAGTATCTCGATCTCACGCTGGTCGCGGCCTCGGCGCAATACACTGCCGCCGGCGTCGCGTTTCCCATGGATACGTCGTTCGAGGGCGGCCAGTTTGGGCTCACCGCGGGCGCAGCCGATACCATGGCCGGCTTCGCCAACTCCCTGAACGCTGGCATGGGCATGCAGGGCCTGCAGACGGCGGATCTTGCGAGCTTCGCCGGAGGGACGAGTTGCACCAACGACTGGTGCGCCATCTTCCAGAAATATCCGAACAGCCAGCTCTTCGAAATGCAGACCGTGGCGCAGAGCGACCCCACCAACACCAGCGGCCAGGTGCTGGCGCTCTATAACCTGCTGCCGCTGTTTCGCATGCTGTGCGGCCAGAGCAAGTGCTACTTCGAAGCGTGGCCCGGCGATCTGCGCTGCGCCTACGAATCCGGATATACCGATAGCCAGTGTACCGCCGGCATCGCGCCCGACGTGGCTTACCAGAATCTGTTTCAGCAGCTCGCGCAGGGCGTGCCGGCGCCGCTGGGCATGGGTCTGGCGCCGCGAACTCACTAGAGAGCTTTTATGCCACAAGGAATGAGCGAACTCACCGTCGGCGAACTGAGCCGCGAGCGCGAGTCGCTGCGTTCGCTGGCGACCAATCCCACGGTGTACACGGTGGGCGCGGCCACCTTCTGGCGCGAGCGCTGGGCGGGAAAGCGCAGCCCGCAGCTCAAAATCAGAACTGGCGGTTCTTCTTCGTCGGCTTCGCTCGATCCGCAGCGGCGCGCGGCAACCGAGAACTGATCTTCCCCATGCCGGTCTCTGGAGGGCTCTACAACTTTCTCACGCTGAACCCGGCCGCGGCCGGCGTGCAGGCGTTGCTTTCGCGGCTCGATCCGATCAATGGCGTCCCACAGTTCCCGGTTTACCTGGCGCGCGCCGATAAGCAGCCGCCGCCAAACTACCTGGTGATTCACACGGTCGACGCGCCGCCGGCCGCGCACTCGCAGGATGGCCCCAGCGGCCTGCAGGACGGCGAATTTCAGTTCGATAGCTGCGCTCCGGACCAACTCACGGCCCAAGCGCTTTCGCTGGCGGTGAAGCGGGCGTTGCAAGGCTACTCCGGAGCGCTGAGCGATGGCACCACGATCGCATTTTACGAAGTGGCCATGGACGTCGACGAGCCTTACGAAGTGGGCGGCGGTGGCTATGTCTTCCGCCGTCTGCTGCGGCTGCGCGCCTTCTATACCGAGCCCGGCTCTTAATCGACAAAGCTCATGACCACCGCCGTCGTCTCGATCGGCTCGAAGCTTTCGTTCTCGCTCGACAACGTGCACTTCACGAAGGTCGCGCAGATCCGCAAGTTTCAGGGTCCGAATTCGAAGCAGACCATCGTCGACCAGACCAACCTTCTCACCGCGGGCAACGGCGATGCGCCGTTGGCGGTGCGCTTCAGCTCCGGCGAAGCGCAGATGGATGGCATCGTCAGCCCGCAGAGTAGTTCCCAGCTCACGCTCGGCCAGCTCCATGCAAGCCTCACCGTCGTCTATTGGCAGCTTCTTCTCTCCGATGGCGTCACGGTCTGGAGCTGGATCGGTTCAGTCAGCGAGTACAAGCCCTGGGATCTCGACGTGCTGAAGGCCGTCGTCTTCTCGGCGAAGATCCGCATCGCAGGCGCGCTCACCAGCCCGCTCAGCGCCGCCTAAAAAGCTCGATCACTGTGAACAGAAGTTTCTAAAGGAGATTTTCCCATGTACCTTGCCCTGGCGCTTCTTCTCTTTGTCACACATCCCTTGGGGATGCTGTTGCTGGCGGTGCTTGCGCTAGCGGCTCCCAAGCTCACCAGACTCATCCTATGGCTGGCGGCATCCGCCTCGGTCGCCTTCGGCTTCGCCAGCATCGCCGTGCCTGGCTTCGGAACCAAACTCGCCAATGGGGGCACTTCCGGCTCCAGCTACACCAACGTGGCGCAGGTCACCGACGTCAAGCTTCCCATCGGCAAGATCAAAACTGACGACATCACCAACTTCGATTCGCCCACTGTAGGCGGAGGCGCCGTCTACGATGAATTCATCAAAACGATGGTCAGCGCTGGGAGCGTGTCCTTCGGGATGGTCTTCAGTCCCACCGATCCCACGCAGCAGGCGGTCGCGGCCAACCTGCAGGCGAGTCCCACCACGGCGCTCAACTACTGGCGTCTCACCAGCCAGGACGGCACCACGTTCGTTTTCCAGGGCATGATCGAAAGCGACGACCCCGACTTCAAATTCGATAAAGCCGTGATCGCCAAGGCCTCGATCAAGGTGAGCGGGCCGATCACCATTACCTGGTCGTAGAGGAGCAAGCCGGGCGAGGCCAGGTTTCGCCAGTCGTCGATTTGTTTTCGAGTGAGGAATCACGAACCATGACTGACTTACTGCAACAGGAAATCACCGGACCTCCGGTGACAGTGATGATCGCGGGCCAAGAATATCCGCTCGCCTATCCCATGGCCGCCGCATGCGCCTACAAACAGGCCACGGGCAAATCGATGTTCGATCCCCAGGAGAGCGCCAGCCTGAGCCTTCGCACTGATCCCGATCGCTGGCTCGCGTTGCTTTGGGCCGGACTGCATCAGGAAGTTTCCGCCGGCAACTGGACTGCGCCGGTGACCTTGCAAGATCTCCGCCGGCTCCGCATTGCCGATGCGGATCTCGCCAAGCTGGATGCCGCGGTCTGGGCGGCTTTTCGTCCATCGCAGCCGGCCAGGAAGGAAAGGAAGGAAACCGCGGACCCAAACGCCGGCGCGCCGGGGGAACCGGCGCCGCTCGCAGTCTTTGCCGTGAAGCCGGCGACGATAGAGAACGCGGAATCGACTGGCTCTATGCCCGTGCACGTCGACGTTTCGGATTGACCCGCGCCGAGTTCCTAGCGGCCACGCCGCGCGAGCTTGCGCTCCTGTTCGAAGCGGATGAAGATTGCCGTCTTGATCGCATCGCGGCCGCGGCCATGATCTGCGCGCAGATCTGGAATGTGAACTACGAAGAAAAACGTCGGCCAGCCGACTTCATGCCCGGCGCGGTGATCCAGAGCGAAGAAGACCGGCTCATCGAGTTTGCCGAGCGCGTGATGGCGGGCGATACTTTCGAAGATGAGGCTCCCAGCGCCGAGGAGATGGAGCGCTGCCGCCGGCAGATCCATAAGACGTTCGAGAATGTGAAATAACAACACCTGGAGGAAGCGATGCAATACTCAGACAGCAAAGGGCAGGAAATCAAAGTGGGCGCGACGGTGCTGGTGCCGTTCCGTGTCGTCAAGCTGGCGGGCAACAGCGCGCAGCTGGTGCAGCTCGAAACCGTTGAGGCCTATGGCCACATCAACCCCAACGCCGATGGGCCGAACAAAGGCCGCACCAAAAACGCCCTCTGGGCCGAGCCCACGCAGATCGAAGTTCAGAAAGCGGAATGAAAGACATCAACGGCCGCGAGCTGCGCGCCGGCGGCGCAGCTATGCTGCTCTGCGAAGTGCTGGCGATCGACGATGCCGAGGGCGTGCGCCTGCGCGTGATGAACTCCGACCTCGAGATCCTCGTCCGCGCGAAGCACGATGAAGTCCTGGGCGGCTTTGTCGCCGATAGCGAGCTCACCGCCTTCGATCCCGATCTCACCACGGAGTCACGGAGTCACGGAGAGCAGCAGTGCCGCGACTGCGGATCCACGCTGATCTGCCCCAACGACTTTTGATTTTCTCCGTGTCTCCCGTGCCTCTGTGGTGAAAGCCCCCCCCTTCATGCCTGACGCCTTCGAAGTAAGCGGACTCGCGGAACTGGCGCGGCGGCTCGATCAGTTGCCGCTGGCGCTGGCGCAGCAGATTGCGCGGCCCGCGCTCGAGGAGGCTGGAGAGATCATCCAGGCGGCCGCCGAGACCAACGCGGCCGAGCACCGCATCACGGGCGATCTTGAGGAAGACGTCATCGTTGTTGTGAAAATCGGAAACGATCTTTCCAACATGCGCGTGCTGGTCGGCCCCGGTTATCCCGGTCCGGGCGTGAAGACGCGCAAGCGCGGCAAGTATGCCGGCAGCGCCGATTCCACGACCTCGCCCGGAGTCTATGGCGGATTCGTCGAGCGCGGCCACGGCGAACCCGGCTATAGCTGGGCCTCGCGCTTCGGCTCGGCAAAGCAACGCCGGCGCACCGGCCGCCAGATCGAACTCGGCTCGCATGACGTTCCCCCGCATCCCTGGCTCAAGCCCGCGTGGGATAGTTCGCAAGACGCGGCCATCGAAGCCGTCGCCGAACATTTCCGCGAAGCGCTCGGCCGAGTAGAGTCACTCGTAACTTAAAACCTCTCACCACAGAGACACAGAGGCACAGAGGAACCCGCAATCTGGGAAGGGACTTGGGGGAGGACTCTCCCAGTTTTCGATTTTCTCTGTGGCTCTGTGCCTCTGTGGTGAATGATTTTTCACAATGTCTAACAACCTCGCAAATCTGATGGTGGGCTTCGGGCTCGATCTTTCTGCGCTGCAGAAGGACGCGCCCGAGGCCTTCCGCATCCTCAATTCTCAGACCATGGGGATGAGTGCGGAGATGAAGCGCGCCTCGCGCGAGGGCGCGGAAAGCTTTCGCCTCATCGATGAGGCGCTGGGCATTCACGTCTCCCGGCCGCTTACCCGCATCCTCACCCAGGAGTTCCCTGCCCTGGCCTCCACGCTGCAATCGCTGCTGGGCGCCGGCGTGATCGGAGCGCTGGGCGTGGCGGCATTCGAGGGCTTCGACAAAGCGGCCAAGTCGATCGAGCGCGCGCAGCATGCGGAAGATGCCCTGGAAGCCTCCACGCGCAAAGTGGGCGAGACCTTCACCGATGCGCTGCAGTCCTACGAGAAGGCCGCGGCACTGCGCGGGCTGAGCGGCCTGGGCAAACAGCTTTTCGAGATCGACTACTCTTCGGTGGAAGAAGGCCGGAAAAAGATCGACGAGCTGGCCAAGGCGATGGAGGAAGAATCGAAAGCCGCGGCCGAGGCGCATAAGTGGACGACGGAGCTGCTGGCCGGCATCGGCAACGCGGTGCATGTGGTCTTCAACTCGCAATCCACGCTTGGCGTTGAGGCGATTGGGAAACAGTTCGCCGAATTCCAGCGGCGCTTCGACGACCTTTCCAAACTCGATGCGCTGTACGGCACGCGCGAGAGCGCCAAGTACGTCGCCGATCAGATCTCCGCGGCCGAAAAATCCGTCGCGACCATGACGGCGATGAAGATCACCACCACAGAAAGTTTCCTGGGCGCGATGAGCGCATTCGTGCCGGCAAGTCATGCGGGGTTCTCGCCGCAACCTGCACCGCAGGTCGGCTTCACCCAGCCGGAGATCGATCGCCAAAAGGAGTTCCTCGATAACCTGCAGAAGATCCAGCAAATACTGACGGCGAGCGCGGGCGATACAAAAGGCCGCGAGAATGAAGCCCTCAAGGCTGATGCCGCTGAGCGCCAGCTCAAAGCGCAGGAAGCGATCTCTTCGCTATACAAGGAAATGGGCAGTTCGCTCGCGAAGCTGCAGCCGGAAACGGATCCCATCAAAAAACTGGATGCGGAGATCTCCGGATTCCGCGCCAAGGCCGAGGCCGACTTCCGCGCCATCGGCGAGTCGGCCGCTTCGGCGCTGCAGGTGCGCGCCGCGCTCGCCGGGCTCGATCAGTACGAGGTCCGACTCGACCGGCTCAAAGTCATGCTGGAAGGCGATCTCGCGAAACAGCAGCTCGACCAGGCCGGCTTCAGCATGCCCAGCGCCACCGCCAAACTTCCGAACGTGGGCAGCACGACGCCGCTGATTCCGCAACTGGGCGACGGCGGCACCGCGGGCGCGCAACTCGACGCGTTCACGAAAGACTTGCCCGCGGAGTTGAAGGCCGCGGCCGCGGCTTATGCCGACGTGGAGACTCCGGCGCAGAAATACCAGCTCGCGCAAAGCGAGCTGAACCTGCTGCTCGAAAAGGGCCTGATCGATTGGGGCGCCTACACCGCCGCGCTGCAGAAGGCCAGCGACGCGATGGTGCAGGGCGATGACCACATCCACAAAATGCAGGAAGACCTGCAGAAACTGCTGGAACGCTCGGACGATGCCAGCGCCGGCGTCCAGGCCTTCTTCAAGCAACTGCAGATCGACAGCTCCGAAAATGGCAAGATGGCGTTCTCTCTGCTGAACACGGGGCTGAAGGGCTTCGAGGACGAACTCACCAAAGCGGTCTTCACTGGCAAAGAGCACTGGAGCGACCTGTTCCGCAGCATGAGCGAAGAAGCTTTCAAGTTCATGCTCAACAAAGACATCGCGAACCTGTTCAAGATGATCGGCGGCACGCCGATCGGGCAAAACCTGGGTGGGATCCTCGGAATAGGCGCGCAACCCGGAGTGCTCCCACCGGGAGCGATGCCGGGCAACCCCACAGTGGCGCTGCCTCCGGGCGTGTTTGGCTCAGGAGTGGAAGCGCTGGCCTCGAGTTCTGGAACGGCCACGGGAGCCGCGGCCGGCGGGACGCTCGCAGCGGCCGCGGGCACGCTGCAGGCCGGATCCACCACTTTGATGACGGCCGCGACCGCGTTGCAGGCCGCGGCCACCGGCCTGCAAGCCAATGGCGGCGGTTTTTCCAGCTTCATCCCCGGCGGAGGCGGTGGCAATGTTGACGCTTTCGCCAGTGGCACCGATGACGCTCCGGGTGGTTTTGCCTGGGTAGGTGAGCGCGGCCGGGAGCTGGTGGGTCTTCCCGGAGGAAGCTCAGTGACGCCGGCGGAGTCGTTGCGATCGGGCGGCGGCGACAACCACTATTACGATATGCGCGGCTCGATCGTGAGCGAGGAAGTGATGAAGAAGGCGGATGCCGCGCGCATGATGAACGCTGCGAAGCCGGGTTGGATCGGCGAAGCGCTCGCCAATTTCAGCGCGATCCAGGAGCACACTGCGGGCGCGGGACGCTAGCGAGTAACCAGCCAGATGACGATGCCGAGCGCGGCCGGCAGCGCCACAAACCAGATGATTAGATTTCGCAAAAGGTACTTCGCATCCGCGGAGACTTCGGTGCGCGGATCGAACGGGAGCGCCACGGGCATGGCGTCGCCTCGCGCAGCTTCTTCTTCGTCGAGCTTTGCGCCCGGCCTTTCATTCAGCCATTCTTTTACGGTTGCCAAGTTCGAACCTCCTTTTTCACGGCTTCGCCGCGGTCCAGTTCCCTTGAGGATCAACCGTCCGCGCCGTGTGCGCCCTTCGATCCTTCCAATCGGCCATGATCGCTTTGCAGCCGTCCTTCATCACGCGAGACACTCTGCCTTGCTTGCTCGCGAAGATCACGGTTTTGTCCGAGCGCAGAACCATCGAACGCGTTCCCACGCTGCCGCCGTACCCCGCGGCCTGATTCAGCAGCAGCACATAGTCGAAATGCGCGCCGGTACCGTCCACCGTCACCGAAATTTCAGGGCACGAGTCGAGGAGTACTTGGGCCATCTCCATCGTCTTGTCATGTTTGGCGACGGAAGCGCCGCCCACCGCGACGCCGCCAAGAGCGAAGGCGCTGCTGTTGGCAGAGACGCCCTGATCGCCATTGATGTAAACGGTGGGACCTTGGGCAGAAGCGGCGATTGGAAGCAGCACAGCGAGCGCGAGGACGTAAGAGCGCATGCGAACCTCCAGCGCCCAGCATGATTCCACGTTCGCCCGCAGTGGTCAACCCCACCAAAGAGCCATAGCTTGACGAGAACCCCATCTTACCTTCGCTGCGATCGAGCCGTGCTGGATGCGCGCCGGCTGGTCGCGCGCGCGCAGCCCTGCCAGCTCTACCAGTTCTGCGATCCGTTCGATACCTACAATTCCGCGGCGCTGCTTTATGAGTTCGTTCAAGGCACCATCACCTTTAGCAGCTCTTACTCGCGCTTCGCGCCTCCGGCGGGGCTGCCCGGCCAGGGCGTAAAGTTCGCCGGGAACTCGTTCTTTCGTAAGAACCTGAGATCGAATCAGCAAACCCTGATCATCAAGGTCGCCCTCAACCTTGCCACCCTGGGGAGTCTCAGTTCGTTCGGCGCTCCGGCAGTTTGCGCCTGGGACAATGGTACTGCTCAATGGAGCCTAGCTTTTTTCCCCACCGGGGCGATTGCCATCAAGCAGGGCGATGGCGGCTCTTCAATTCTGGCTACCACCGGTCCGGGAGTAATTGCCCCCGGGTATTTTGGCGTCGAGGTCGAAGTGAGCATCAGTTCCTCGGCTGGGACGGCGCAGGTATGGCTGAATGGCGTTCAGGTGCTGAGTGCCACCGGGCTCAACACGCAGCAGAGTTCCAATGCCTACGCAAACCAGGTTTCAGTGGGCGATCTTTTTAACTATGGGTTGGCAAACATGCTGGCCGACGACTTCCGCGTGTGGGATAACACCGGCTCCGTCTGCAACGCTCCGCTTGGCACCGACAGCCGGCTGATCGCGAAGCTCCCGAGCGGTGTGGGAGCGGTGACGCAATGGACTCCGAACGGCGCGGCGGCAAACTGGCAATGCGTCGACGACAATCCGCCCGATGGCGACAGCACTTACGTATCGTGCTCGACGGTGAGCGATGACGACGCTTATAGCATGCCCAGCGCGGGGTTCACGGCAGCTCCGGTCATGGTGATCGCGCGGTCTTATGCGCGCAAAGACGATGGCGCGACCCGCAGCATGCAAGTGGGCGTCGACAGCTCCGGGTCCGCTCTCTCGGGCGGGAATTTCACCCTGGGATCCACCTACGCATTTATCGACGGCGACTGCAGCTCGGAAGATCCGCACACGCTGGCTGCGTGGACGGCCGCGGGCGCCGACGCTGCGCAACACTGGAAGCAGGAGACGGCCTGAGCGCGGCGCCGGCAAGCTTCCCATGGCGATTCGCGACACGCAGGACTGCCTGATCTTCGAAGTGCCCACGCTGGGCGCGGGCCTCATCCGCGACACGCAAGACTCCCTCATCTTCGAGATTCCCTATACTCCCGTGATCCCGATCACTTATCCCGTGCTGCCGCCGGCCATCAGCGGCATCGGCCCTTCGGATTTCAATATGGCGCTGAGCATCAAGGTTGGAGAGTCGGTTTCCGACTTCACCGGAGCGGAACAGGAATTCGCCTGGCCCGGCGACATGTTCACCATCGACGCCACGATGCCGCCCATGCTCGCGGCTCAGGGCGAGCAGTGGATGGCCTGGATCGATTCGCTGTTCGGCAAGTACGGCTATTTTCTGATGCCGGACTATAACCGGCTCACGCCGCAAGGGCCGATGAGCGGAGCTCCCGTGGTGAATGGAGCGAATGCCGCGGGCTCGAACACGCTCAACATCCGCGGCGCCGCGGCTTCGGTCACGAACTGGGCGCTCGCCGGCGACTACCTGCAGATCACCGCATTCAATTCCGCGCTGGGTTTCAACGTGCAGCGGCTCTATCGCATTCTGCAGAACGCATCGAGCCTCGGCTCCGGAGACGTGACGGCCTACATCCGTCCCAGCTTGCGCGAGCCGCTGAGCGATGGCACCGCGATCGTGACCGCCAACTGCGCCGGCACGTTTCGCCTGGCCAGCAACAAATCTTCCCGGCCGGTCGACAAGAACCGGGTGTATACCATTAAGTTCACGGCGCGCGAGGCGCTGCTGCAATGAGTGGAGAGTCCCGAGTACCGAGTACCGAGCGAGCCCCGTCCCCATTCGCGGGATCGCCAGAGGAGTGCACGCTCGGCCGCAAGTGCTATGACGCCTTCGCCGGCGCGATGGCGGAGTGGGCGCCATCGGCTCCGGAGTGGAGCAAGCTCTCGATCCGCGTGCAGCGCGGCTGGATCGCCGCCGCCAAGGCCGCGCGCGCAGCATAGCTTTGCGGAAAACGACCAGCTCGCCGGCAGGCCCGGATCCATCGAAACCCGCTGGCGCCGACCCCGCATGAACACAAGCGATTCCTTGACTAAAGCCAGAAGCTAAGAGCTAGAAGCCAGAAGCCGCTTTTTCTTCCCGTGCCACGCAATCTTTCACCCAACTTCATCGCCCAGCTGGGATCGAGCGGCATGGCCGCGCCCATCCGGTTTGCGATGTTCGAGTTCGCCAACGAGACGATCTACGTTTCCGACGGCATCGGCATCACGACTCCCGCGGGGCCAGCCTACTCTCCGCTTTCCACGTTCCCTTACGGCCAGAGTTTTATCGGGATGGGATGGCTGGGCAAAGTCTCCACGGTGCCGCAGACCACGAAAGCGCAGGCGCAGAATGTAACCTTCTCGCTCTCAGCGCTGGTCACGGAGCTGCTGCAGGATTTCATCGGCCAGGTGCGCCTCACCGGCACAGCAACTATGTGGCTGGGTTATTTCGACCCCACCACTGGCGACGTGATTGCGGACCCGGTGCAGATCTTCGCCGGAGGGCTCAGCGTTCCCACTACCACCGATGACGGCGCAACCTCGACCGGTTCGGTCACCGCGGAGAACCCGCTGCTGCGCGGCAACCAGGCGCCCAACCGGCGCTTTGACGATGCCGACCAGCAAATCTACTACCCCGGCGACCTCGGCTTCAGCTTTGTCGACGCGCTGGGCAACCTCACGCTCTTCTGGCCTTCGCCCTACGCCAGCGGCTCGCCTTACCCGATCAGCATGGGCGTGATCCCCAACGGCGCGGACGTTGCCGTGGGGAGCACGATCCAGATCT
>Ga0302325_10023396_pt1 | contig 12878 bp, 9 predicted proteins | sample Palsa_T0_2_FD_201948 | JGI IMG/M metagenome (GOLD analysis project Ga0302325, IMG submission 201948) | Peat permafrost microbial communities from Stordalen Mire near Abisko, Sweden - Palsa_T0_2 | ecosystem: Environmental > Terrestrial > Soil > Palsa > Peat permafrost | place: Sweden: Abisko... | reverse complement strand
AGATTAGCGTGCGAACAGTGACGGCCCTAACCACTCGGCAGCGGCCCGGCATGGGCACGATGATCCGGCAGTCGTTCGCGGCCATGACCGCCGCCGAGCGGCGCCGGGTCATTCTGATGTACGCCTCCATCCTCGCCCTGCACGTCATCGGGTTCGGCATCTTCGTCGCGTTCGTAATACCAGCTCACTACCGCGGGCTCGGGATCGGCGTCAGCGTCCTTGCGTACACGCTCGGCCTGCGGCACGCATTTGACGCTGATCACATCGCGGTGATCGACAACACCACCCGCAAGGAGATCAACGAGCGGCAGGGCACCAGCAAGCCCAGGCCGTTCTGCTTCGGCTACTTCTTCTCGCTCGGCCACTCCACGGTCGTGGTCGCGATGGGCATCGGGATCGTCGTCGCCGAGAAAGTGGTCTTCGGCGAGGTCCTGCACGCCAACTCGGGCCTGCAGCACTTCGGCACCCTGTTCGGCACCCTGGTGTCGGCGGGCTTCCTGTTCCTCATCGGCGGCCTGAATCTCGTCATCCTCTCCGGCATCGTGCGGGTGTTCCGGGCGATGCGGCGCGGCGACTACGACGAGCAGGAGCTGGAACGGCAGCTGGACGGCCGGGGCTTCTTCTACCGCTTCTTCGGGCGGTGGATGCGCGCGATCAACAAGGAGTGGCAGCTGTACCCGGTCGGTTTCCTGTTCGGCCTGGGCTTCGACACCACGACGGAGGTGCTGCTGCTCGGGACCACCGCGTTCCTGGCCCTGCAGCACATCCCGTGGTACGCGATCTGCTGCCTGCCAGTCCTGTTTACCGCCGGGATGGCCCTGATGGACACCAGCGACGGCATTTTCATGAACCTGGCCTACGGCTGGGCCTTCTTCAACCCGGTGCGCAAGGTGTACTACAACCTGGCCATCACCGGGCTATCCGTCAGCATCTGCTTCCTGGTCGGCGGAATTGAGACGCTCGGCCTGATCTCGACCGAGGACACGGGACTGAGCCGGGCCGGCGGGTTCTGGAGCTTCATGCGGGACTTCAACATCAACGTCGCCGGCTTCGCCATCGTGGGGCTGTTCATTGTCACCTGGGCCGCGGCCGTGCTGATCTGGCGGTTCGGTCATATCGAGGAGAAGTGGACCGCCCAGCTGCAGGCCGCCACCGCGCGGAACGCCAGCGAGCTCGGCTGACCGGTTCAGATGGCCTGACCGGCCCGATCGCGACTCTTCATCCGTTTCAGCGTTCTCCAGCGGCCTTTTATCCGGAAATACCCGTTTCCCAGGTCACCGAACGGATGAAAAGTCAACGCAGGTTGACGAATTGCCCGGTGCGGCGGCCAGCGATCGCGGTCAGCAGGACCGCTGGATCACCGTGGCGTTGACGGTCGCGACCCACTCGTAGATCACCGAGAACGGCCAGAACGCGGCGGACAGCGGCGCGGCGACCGAGTAGATCCTCCCGCCGTAACAGCGCCCGAGCCAGATCCTGGCGGGGGTGATCTGCGGTGTCGAGGTGACTATCGCGACGGAGCCCCAGTGCTCGCGGCGGGCCAGCCGCCCGATGAATTCAGCCTCGCCGCGTGTGGTGGGCGGAGCCGGATGGAAGCAGATCACCCTGACGCCTGCCATCCTCGGCGCGCACGGGCCGCCCCTGCCCGGCTGCGTCGAGCCCTGCGACACGACGAGCACTCGTGCCCGGTGCTGCCTGGCCAGGGCCACAGCAGTGGTCATCCGGCTGCCTGAGCCGTCCAGCATCACGATGGCGGCCACCCGGCCGGGCATGCCCTGCTGCGGCCAGACGAACAGCCGTGCTGTCGCGGCGGCCAGCAGGGCAACGACAACCACGACCGCGGCGAGGATGATGCGACCGCGGCGGCTGACACGGCCCGGCTTACCGGGGCGGCCGCGAGCCGGCTGGTCCCCCATGACAGCTCCTCACCCGTGGCCGGAGCAGGAGTCTATAGGCGGACCCTCGACACAGCGTCTTATAGGCTCGCTGACATCGGACAATTACGGAGGCCATGTGAGTCGGCTACGGCCTGCAGTCCCGCAGCAGCTTCTGCCAGCGAGGTTCCGGCCTGCCGCCATCGCCGTGGTCTGCGTAGGTGCCGCGGTCACCGCCATCCTCGGGATCGTGTTCGCGCACCACACCCAGGGCAGCGCGCTCGACAACACGGTCGCGAACTTCCTGCAGACCAACGGCAATTTCGGTCCCGGCGGCCCGGGTCGTCCGGGCGGGGGCGGGATAGGCGTCCTGATCCGCCCGTTCGGCATGATCGGCTCCACTGAGCCGCTGATCCTTTTCACCGTCATTGTCGTGTACTGCTGCCTGGCGCTGCGCCGCTACCGCGGTGCCGTGCTGGTGGCCGCCAGTGTCCTGATCGCCTCCGGCCTGTCGGAACTCGTGCTCAAGCCGATTATCGATCGCACCCGGTACGGGTCACTGAGCTACCCGAGCGGACACGCGACAGCCGCGTTCGCTCTCGCGACGGCCATCGTCGTACTGCTGGCACGACCGCCGAAGACGAACATGCCCCGATCGATGCGAGTCGTGCTGGCAGTGCTGACGATGGGCACCGCGGCCACGATCGCGGCCGGGCTGGTGGAGATTCACTACTTCACCGACACGATCGGGGGCGCGGGCGTCGGCATCGCGGTCACGTTGTCAGCGGCGCTGCTCATGGACCGGTTCAGCTTCCTCGGCGAACGAGCGCCGCAAGCAGCAGCGGCAGTGCCAGCCGCTGCTGAGTCGGCGCGCGTGCCCTGAGGCGGAACGGCCCCGTCACCGGTGGCGGCGGGGCAGACGGCGAGGGCGCGCTGGCGACCGGTCCCGCGCGCCGCGCTGACCCGCCGGCGGCTCCGGCCCCCCGGCGAGAGCAAGGCGTGCCGCTGCTGCCGCCCAGATTCCGGCCGGCTGCTGTTGTGCTCCTGGCGGCGTGCGCCGTGATTGTTGCCGTCCTCGGCGCGCTCGTCTATCACGGCGCCAGTCCCGACGCGCTCGACCGCGCCGTACTTCGCGCACTGCCCGCCGAGAGCACGCCAGGGGGCAGGAATCTGGCGGTCATCGCCCAGCTGGGCGGCAGCATTCCGATCGCGCTGCTCACCATCTTGCTGTGCTACTGCTGCCTGGCGCTGCGCCGGTACCGGGGCGCCATCATGCTCGCGGTGTCCGTGCCCGTCGCGACCTGCCTCACCGAGTTCGTGCTCAAGCCCCTCATCCACCGGGTTTACATCAGCTTCCTCAGCTTCCCGAGCGGGCACTCGACCGGCGTCTTCACTCTGGTCGCCGGGATCGTCGTGCTGCTGCTGACCGGGCCGCCCGCCGCCCGTGCGCCCGCCGCACTGCGTGCCGTGCTTGCCTGCTGCGCGGTCGCCGTCGGCGGCGCCGTCGCCGCCGGCCTCGTGATCGCGCACATGCATTACTTCACCGACACCATCGGCGGTGCCGCGACCGGCACGGGGGTTACCATCGCCGTCGCGCTCGCCGTGGACCTGGCCGCCGACCGCCGCGCGCGGAGGCGGGCCGCCGCGGCCGGGCCGCCAGCGTGACCGCGGGCCGCATAGGATCGGACGGTGGCTGACCACCAGTTGCGCGCGGACCGGGATCGGCTGAAAGTTACCTTCGACACCGTCGCCGATCGCTACCAGCAGGCCAGGCCGGATTACCCAGATGAGCTCTACGCCGTGCTGACCGCAGCCACCGGACTCCGGCCGCAGGCGCGACTGCTGGAGGTGGGTCCCGGCCCCGGCAAGGCGACGATCCCGCTCGCGCGGCGCGGCTTCCGCATCACCTGCCTGGAACCCGGACCGCAGCTCGCGACAGTCGCCCGCCGCAACCTGGCCGGGTTCCCCGGCGTGCAGGTCGTGCAGCACGCATTCGAGGACTGGCAGCCAGCGGACGCCGCCCGGTTCGACCTGATCTTCGCTGCGACCGCCTGGCACTGGATCGATCCCGCCGTCGGGTACCGCCATGCCTGGCAGCTGCTGAAGCCCGGCGGCTACCTGGCCATCTGGGCCGCAGGGCATGTCGTGCCCGCGGGCGGGGACCCGTTCTTCCAGGACCTGCAGGACGTCTACGACGAGATCGGCGAGGGCATGCCCGCATCGGCCGGCTTCTACGCCCCCGGCGAGCAGCCCGACGACCGCGCCGCCATCGAGCGCAGCGGCCACTTCACGGTCACGCGGGTCCGTTACTTCGACTGGGAGGTCAGGTACACCGCGGCCGAGTACATCGCGCTGCTCAATACCTTCTCCAGCCATATCGACATGACGGACGGGCAGCGCGACCGGCTGTACGGCGAGATACGCCGGCGCCTGGCTGCACGCCCGGACGGGACGGTGCGGCGGCACTGGGGCACCGTCCTGCAGATTGCCCGCCGTCGGGACGAGCCCGTCGCCGCCGGCCGAGCCTGACGAGCCCGGCGTCACTGCAGGTCCCGCCGCCGAAGTGACGCCTGGCTAATGGCGGCTCGTACCGCGCGTCCGCGGGCGCCGGCTGTTTACTGATAGCCAGCGGGCGCACGAAGCCGGCAGTCAGATCGCATCTCCGGCCAGCGGGGCCGGGAACAGAAAGGCCAGATGATGACCTCACCCTCGTTAGTGCCGCTGGCCGGAAGCCACCGCGCGCCGCTCCCCGGCGCCAGTCCGGCAGGCGCGGCGAATCTGGACGAATGGATTGAGCTCACCCTGATCACGCGGCGCGCCGCCAGCCTGCCCCGCGACGCGAACGGAAGCCCGGCCCGCCTGACCCGCGCCCAGCTGCAGCAGAACTACGGCACCGACCCCGCCGACCACGACCTGATCGCGGAGGTCATCTCCAGAGACGAGCCGTCGATCCGGGTCACCGGCATGGACCCGGCGACGCGCCGGGTCACCGTCGCTGGCCCGGTGGGAGCGCTGGCCAGTGCGTTCGGCACCGAGCTGAGCCTCGTCTCCAGTCCCGGACCGCACGGGCAGCAGGTCACGCATCGCTACCGCAGCGGCAGCCTGCAGGTACCCGCCGAGCTGGACGGCATCATCGTCGCCGTGCTCGGCCTCGACAACCGGCCGCAGGCGGCGCCGCACTTCCGGCTGGCCAGCACCGCGGCCCCCGCTCAGGTGTCCTACACGCCGGTCCAGGTGGCGGATGCCTACGATTTCCCGGCGGGCACCGACGGGACCGGGCAGACGGTCGCGATCATCGAGCTCGGCGGCGGCTTCTCCACCGCTGACCTGAACAGCTACTTCTCCGGACTCGGCATCACCACGCCGTCAGTCACGGCCGTCGGTGTCGACGGCGCCACCAATGTCCCCGATCAGGCACCGCAGGGGGCCGACGGCGAGGTGCTGCTCGACATCGAGGTTGTCGGCGCGGTCGCACCAGGGGCAGCCCAGCTGGTCTACTTCGCGCCCAACACCGACCAGGGCTTCGTCGATGCGGTCACCAACGCGGTTCATGCGACGCCGACTCCGGTAGCGGTCAGCATCAGCTGGGGCGGCCCGGAAAGCTCCTGGACCGGCCAGTCGATGACGGCGCTGGACAACGCGATCGCCGACGGAGCCGCGCTCGGCGTGACAGTGACAGTCGCGGCCGGCGACAACGGCAGCGGTGACGGCGTCACCGACGGCCAGCCGCACGCCGACTTCCCGGCCTCCAGTCCGCATGCGCTGGCGTGCGGCGGCACCAGCCTGCAGCTCGCCGGCGGCACAGTCACCTCGGAAACGGTATGGAACGACGGCAGCCAGGGCGGTGCCACCGGCGGCGGTGTCAGCCAGACCTTCGGCCTGCCTGCCTGGCAGACGGCCGCAGGTGTTCCCGACAGCCCGGCGGGCCAGCCCGGCCGAGGCGAGCCGGACGTCGCCGGGAATGCCGACCCTGCTACCGGCTATCAGGTTCTGATCGACGGCCAGCAGTCCGTGATCGGCGGTACGAGTGCCGTGGCACCGCTGTGGGCCGCGCTCACCGCCCGGCTCGTGCAGACCCTCGGCACCCCGCTCGGGCTGCTGCAGCCGGCGCTGTACGCAGGCGTCTCGCCGGGCCAGCCGGTGGCCGGGCTGCGGGACATCACCAGCGGGAGCAACGGCGCCTACAGTGCGGGACCGGGCTGGGACCCCTGCACCGGCCTCGGTGTCCCGGACGGCACGGCGCTGCTCACCCGGCTGCAGGGCAGCACTGCTGGCGGCAGCACGGGTGGAGGCGGCACAACCGGGACCTGAACCATGACGGGAACGGGCAGTCCCGCCCAACTCAGCCCGCAGGGCGCGCGGCCGCCGGGGCCGGTCGGGACCCCGGCACCGCCGGGCCCTGCCGGTAGACCGCGCACGCCCGTAGGCCCCGCACGCCGGTGGGACCGCGCGCAGTGGGACCCAGGCGCGCTCGCTAGCTGACCGGCGTTCCGATCGTCGCCGGGGCGCCGAAGCGCTGCAGCACGTCGGGCACGGCGACCGTGCCGGCCTCGTCCTGGAAGTTCTCCATGATGGACAGCAGCGCACGGGCGGTGGCACCGGTGCCGTTCAGCGTGTGCACGAACTCCAGCTTGCCGTCCCGCCGGAACCTGATGTTGAGCCGCCGCGCCTGGTAGTCGGTCGTGTTCGAGCACGAGGTGATCTCCCGGTAGCGCTGCTGCACCGGGAACCAGGCCTCGATGTCGTACTTCTTGGCAGCCGGCGCGCCCAGGTCACCGACGGCGATGTTCATCACCCGGTAGGGCAGGCCGAGCTCCTGCACGATCTCCTCTTCGATCGCCAGCAGCTGGTCGTGGATCTCCCTCGACTGCTCGGGGAAGCTGTAGACGAACATCTCCACCTTGTCGAACTGGTGCACCCGGAACATGCCCCTGGTGTCCTTACCGGCCGCGCCCGCCTCGCGGCGGAAGTTGGTGGTGAAGGCTGTGTAGCGGGCCGGGAGGTCAGCCTCCTCCAGCCGCTCGTCGGCGTGGATGCCGGCCAGTGCGACCTCGGACGTGCCGGTCAGGTAGAGGTTGTCGTGCTCCAGGTGGTAGAGGTTCGACTCCTCGGTGGGCAGGAAGCCGGTGCCGTACATGGCCCGCTCGCCGACGAGGATGGGCGGCAGGACCAGCAGGAACCCGCGCCTGGTCAGCTTGTCGATGACCGACCGGTACAGCGCCATCTCGGTCAGCGCGACATCACCGATCCGGTAGGCGAACCGGGAGCCGGACAGCCGCGCACCGCGGGCCATATCGATCCAGCCGCGGGCGGACGCGATCTCGGTGCTGTCCCTGGGCTCGAACTTGAAGTCGGGCAGCTCACCCCAGGTGCGGACGAGCTGCGCATCCTCCTCGTCCATGCCGTCGGCCGCGGTCGGATCGGGCAGGTTCGGGATCGTGGCCAGCAGCTGGTCGCGCTCTCCGGCGGCAGCGTCGAGCTCAGCCTGCGCCTGATCCAGCTCCTCCCTGAGCCCGCGCAGCTGCTCGATCTCCTCCGGCGACGGCTTGCCCTTCGACGCGCTTTTCTGCGCCGCCCGCAGCGCCTCGGTCCGCTCGGTCAGTGACCGCCAGCGCGAGTCAGCGGCCAGCAGCGCGTCGAAGTCGGCAGCGGCGCCGCGCCTGGCCAGCGCGGTCCGGTATGTCGCGGGATCCCGTCGGGCAGCCTTGAGGTCGATCACTCGCGCGAGTCTAGTCGGGTGACCCTGGCTGCGCGCTCTGATAACCGCTGGCTGGCACCGCGGCGGGGGTCGCCGCCCCGGCGTCGGAGCCGGCGTCAGAGCGGGCGGCTCTGCCGGTCCTGGTCGCCAGCACGGAGCCGCCCAGAATGAGCACGAAGGCGATCGCCATCGTGGCAGTCAGCTGCTCTCCCAGCACCAGCACGCCGAGGACGACAGCCACCGCCGGATTGACGTAGGTGATGACCGAGGCGCGGGCCGGGCCCACCTCGCCGATCAGCGCGAAGAAGAACAGAAAGGCGACAGCCGTGCACAGGACCGCCAGGCCGCCCAGGGCCGCCAGCACCCGGTCTGACGGCACGGCCGACGGCCACGTCAGTGCCGCGATCGGAGAGTAGACGACAGCCGCGAAGGCGAGGCACGCAGCGGTCATCCCCAGCGGGGGCAGGTCGCTGAGCTTCCTGGCCACGATTAGCGGGCCGATGGCGTAGCACACGGCCACCAGCAGGACCTCGGCAACCGAGCCGGCGCCGCCGTGCGCGCCGCCGCCGGCGACCAGCAGGGCCACACCGCTCAGACCCACCAGCAGGCCGGCCCACCGGACCATGGTGAGCCGGTCCTGCCCGCCAGTCAGGCGCCCGATGACCGCCACCAGGATCGGCACGGAGGCGATCAGCAGCCCGCTTACCGAGCTGGACAGCCGCGTCTCGGCCTCGGACAGCAGCAGCCACGGCGTGATGATCTCAACCAGGGCGAACAGCACGAGCCATCGCCACTTCGGCAGCAGCGGCGCCAGCTCGCGCCGGCGGATAGCCAGGGGCAGCAGCAGCGCTGCCCCGATGGCGACCCGGGCCAGCACGAGCACGGGCGGCGACACGCCGCCGACCGCCACCTTGATCAGCAGGTAGGGAACACCCCAGATCAGGCTCATTGCCGTGAACAACCACCAGCCGCGGCGGGTCACCAGGCTCTCCTTCGCCCGGACTGCACTCGCCAGAGGGTGCGCAGCCGGATCGGTCTCGTCGGGATCGCGTCAGAGTCACGATCCCGGCTGACCGGTGGCCGCGTCTTGAACGCAATTGCGGCCAGAGCCTAACGGGTTCAGCCGAGCGTGCGGCGCGGCCGCCACTGGGGCGGCGGCTAGACGTTGACGCAGAGTCCGAGCGGGCCGAGCTTGATGCAGTTGCCTGACTCCGACGCTGACGCCGACGGCGACGGCGACACCGAAGGTGCTGGCGTCGGGTCCGGCGACGTGGACGGGGCTGGCTGGAAGGAGCTGGGCGACGGTGTGGGCGCGGGCTCGATTCCTCCAGGGGCCGCGGTAGCCGTTCCTGGCGACAGAGTCCCCTGCTGACCTGCGGCGGCGCCGGAGCTAGCCGACCCGGTGGAGCTGGGCGACGCGGTCGATCCGGGCTCGGAAGGCCGGGGGTGCGGATTCACCACTCGCGGGCCGGAGAACGATGCCTTGCTATGCGGCGGGATGGCCAGGGTGACGACTGAGGTCAGCACTACCACGAGGGCGCCCGACACCAGCACGATCAGCGGCGGGAGCAGCAGCATCGGGTGGCGGCGCATCGCGGCCGCGCCGTTGATAACGGTCGTGCGGGCGCGGTCGGCGGCAACGGCTGCGGCCATGCCGAGCGCCGGGAGAGGGGGACCCTGGCCCATCCGGGCGCTGCTGCGGGCCCGGATGAGGGCGGCCCTGCGCTGAGCTGGGGTGAGGCCGGGCAGCAGATAGATGATGGCGCCGCGGCCGTCTGCCTCGACGACGACGTGTAAGCCGGCTGGCAGCTCCGAGTACCGGATCTTGACCATCAGCCGCTCGCGTCCCACCTCATGAGGCAATATTCCGTTCGACGTCAAACAGACGGTGACGACGTTATCACGGTGGATAGCTGCAATCCCACGGATGATCAAAATGCAATGTTCCTATTGCACGCCAATGATAGGCAGAGCGGATGAGACGCTGCCGGGCTATCGGCCGGTGCGGCCGCGCTCGTCCCGATCGTCCGGTACGCAGGTGCCCGATCCTGGCGGCCCAGGCTACGCTCGCAGGCACCGGGAGAAGCCGGCGCCGAGCCACGGCGCCCGGCATGCCCGGTACACAGAACCAGGGAGCCGGCCGACCAGATGCCGGCTCCAGCACCTCGTCCGCGGAGGGATCGTGCGGCTGCTGACCTCTGACCCGGCTGCGACGGCGACCGCCGCTCCGCGTCTGGCGGCCAGCCCGCGGCTCCGGGTACCCGCGGCTGTCCTGCTGGCACTGGCCGGAGGGCTGGCTCTGGCCGCGGCTTTCCCGCCGGCCGGGATCTGGCCGCTGGCCGCCGTCGGTCCTGCCCTGCTCGCCGTCGCCCTGTGGCAGCAGCGCGTGCGGACAGCGCTGGCTGCCGGCGCCGTCTTCAGCGCGGCCTTCTTCTTCCCGCTGCTGTCCTGGCTGGTGAACGTCGCCTGGTACGTATGGGCTGCCCTGGCCGTCGCCGAGACCGTCATCGTCACCGTGCTGGTTCTCGGGCTCTGGCTGCTGCTGAGGCTGCGTGCCTGGCCGCTCGCCGCCGCTGGCTGGTGGGTCGCCGCCGAGGCGGTACGGGACCGGTGGCCATGGGGCGGGTTCCCGTGGGGCCGGCTGGTGATGAGCCAGGCCACCGCGCCCACAGCGCACTGGGTCGCCATCGCCGGGCCGCCGTTCCTGACCTTCCTGGTGGCCCTGGCCGGCAGCTGCCTGGCCTGGGTACTGCTCGGCTCGGCCGGCGCCAGGGCGCGCGGCCAGCACGCGCTGCGGGCCAGGCTCTGGCCGGCCGTCGCGCTCGCAGCCAGCACCGGGCTCGCGCTGTCCGGCACGCTGCTCCCGGCCGCGGCGGCGAGCGCGCCCGGCCAGACAGCGGTCGTCGCGGCGATCCAGGGAAATGTCCCGCACGCCAGGAACCTCCCCGACCTGCTGCGCGCGGCCACCGTGACCGGGAATCACGCGGCCGCGACGGCGAAGCTCGCGGCCAGGGTTCGCAGCGGCGCCGCCCCGGCGCCGGACCTCGTCATCTGGCCGGAGAACTCCACCGACCTCGATCCCGCCCTGTACCCGGACATCTACAACACGATCGCCACCGCCGTCGCCGGCATCCGCGCGCCGGTGCTGGTCGGTGCCGTGCTGCAGAATCCAGTGCGGAACGCGGGGCAGCTGTGGCTGCCGGGCAAGGGACCGACGGCCATCTACGTCAAGCGCAGGCTGGTGCCGTTCGGCGAGGTCATTCCGTTCCGCGGCCTGCTGTCCAAGATCACCTCGCTGACGTCGCTGCAGCCGGTCAACTTCACGCCCGGGCACCGGGCAGTTGTGTTCAGGATCGGGAAGATCCGGCTCGGCGACGTGATCTGCTATGAGGTTGGCTTTGACGGGCTTGTCTCGTCCGAGGTGGCCGCCGGCGCCAACCTGCTGTCCGTGCAGACCAACGACGCCGACTTCGAGATCGACGGGCAGACGGGCGAGACGCTGCAGCAGCTCGATATGGCCAGGATCCGGGCCATCGAGAACGACCGGGCTGTCGTGGTTGCCTCGACGACCGGGATCAGCGCGATCATCGCCCCCGACGGGAGCCTGCTGACCAGCACGCGCACCTGGCGGCAGGCCGAGATCGAGGCGCGGGTGCCGCTGCTCACCTCGATCTCGCTGGCCGACCGCCTCGGCGGCTGGCCGGAGGCCGTGCTGGTGTGGGCAACGGTCGCCGCGCTGGCCTGGGTGCTCGCCACGCAGCTGCGGCAGCGCCGCGAGCGTGCCCGCCCGGACCGCACCGCAGAATAGATGCCGTGACCTTCTGGCGCGGTTTCCGGCAGCCCGCCCGCTGGGCGGCCCTGCTCTCCGGCGCCATCCCCGTGCTGGCCTTCCCGGCCGCCAATCAGGAGTACCTGGCCTGGATCGGGCTGCTTCCCGGCCTGGCACTGATGCGCCGCGCGCGGACCGGGCGGGAGGCTGCCGTCAGGGGCTGGTGGTACGGCACCGGCTACCTGGTCGCCGCGATGTACTGGCTGGCTCCCAATCTTGGCCCCGGCCTGCTGGTGCTAGCGATCGCCCTGGGCGCGCTGTGGAGCTGCGTCGGCCTGGCGACCTGGGCACTGCTGCGGCCGCCGGTGTCGGCCGCGCGGGCTGCGGCCGCGTTCATCGTCGTGCCGAGCTGCTGGCTCGTGACTGAGTGGATCAGGTCCTGGCAGGGCATCGGCGGCCCGTGGGCCGTACTTGGCGCAAGCCAGTGGCAGCACCCCGTCGTGCTCGCGCTGGCCGCGGCCGGCGGTGTCTGGCTCATTAGCTTCGTGCTGGTAGCAGCCAACACCGGCCTGCTGATCGCCCTCACTGGCGGCCGGCTGGCCGTGCGGCTGGCCGGCCTGGCAGCCGCGCTGGCCGCCGTCGCAGCTGGCCCGGTGGCGTGGGCACTGACACCGCCGGCGCCAGCCGGGCAGCCGCTGACCGTCGCGCTGGTGCAGCCGGGCCTGACCAGCAACGCGGCCGTTCGGCTGCACCGCAGTGAGCAGCTGACCGCGGCAGCAGGGCGACGGGCGGACCTGTTTGTCTGGGGCGAGAGCAGCGTCGGCTACAACCTCGCCACCAGACCGTCCATACTGGCGTCCATCGAGCATCTGGCCACGACCTCCGGTGCGGAGATCCTGGTTGACCAGGACGCGGCGAACGCCGCGGGTGCCACGTCGAAGCAGGCCACGCTGATCAGCGGCACCGGGATCCGCGGCCGCTACGTCAAGACGCGGCTGGTGCCGTTCGGCGAGTACATCCCGCTCCGCCCGGTGCTCGGCTGGCTGACGGCGATCAGCCGGGCAGCTCCTACCAATGTCGTGCCGGGCAACGGCGCGCACGTCCTGCACGCGACGCTCCCGGACGGACGGCCGCTGACCATCGGGGTGCTGATCTGCTTCGAGTCGGCCTTCCCCGACATGTCGAGAGTGGACACCGATCACGGTGCCCGGGTGATCATCTACCAGACCTCAGACACCACCTTTCAGCAGAGCTGGGCGCCAGACCAGCATGCCTCGCTGAGCGCACTGCGCGCCGCGGAGACCGGCCGGCCTGTCGTCCAGGCAGCCCTCACCGGCGACTCAGCTGCCTTCGACTCCCGTGGCCGCCTGCTCGCCTGGGCAGGGACGAGCTATTCCGGCACCCTGCTGGCGCACCTGGAACTGCCGCCGGCCGGCTACCGGACGCTGTTCGACCAGATCGGCGACGTCGTGCCGTGGACTGCGGTCGGCATCGCCGCGCTGGCCGCCCTGGCCGGCCTGGCTCGCACCGGATCAGG
>Ga0302325_10023393_pt1 | contig 12879 bp, 6 predicted proteins | sample Palsa_T0_2_FD_201948 | JGI IMG/M metagenome (GOLD analysis project Ga0302325, IMG submission 201948) | Peat permafrost microbial communities from Stordalen Mire near Abisko, Sweden - Palsa_T0_2 | ecosystem: Environmental > Terrestrial > Soil > Palsa > Peat permafrost | place: Sweden: Abisko... | reverse complement strand
ACCTTCACCTCGGGCACCGGCGCGGTGAACATCAGCGGCACCGACAACTACCCGCTTGGCTTCGACTGCGCGAACCCAACCAACTTCGGGCAGCCGCAGTCCGGTTACCCCGTCTACGCCGGAGAGCCGATTTACCTCCCCGAGTACCAGGGCGGCTCGTTCGACGGCTGGGGCGGCGCCGGCTACGCCGACTGTTACGACATGACCGGACCTGACTTCGAGAACGTCTACTACAAGGACAACATCATCCAGGGCTCGACCATGCAGAGCTATTACATGGGGGTCGGCGGGACGAACTGGGGCTGGCTTCCCGCGCCCCAGGTCTACTCGTCCTACGACTACGGCTCGGCCATCAGCGAAACCGGCGAGATCGGCACGCCGACCGACCCGAACGACATCCCGGGCTCGAAGTACGGCGAGAACAAGCTCATCAACGACTTCGAGACGTCGGTCGCACCGTTGACGCAAACGGTGTCGGCGCAGCCGCCGACGGCCGACAACCCGGACGTCACGACGCTCGACCGGGTCAACCCAAGTGACGGCACGCAGTTCGTCTACGTCAGGCAGTCCGACGCTACCTCGACCGCCACGGTGAGCACCCACCTCGCGCTCAACCTGAACCCGGCGACGAGCTTCACCTACGACGACGCGAGCAGCGCCCTGACCTACACCGGCGACTGGACGCACGCCAACACAAGCAACAGCAACTACACCAGCGGTGACTACGACAGCACCGAGTCGTGGAGCGAGGAGGCCGGCGACACGATGTCCGTCACGTTCACCGGCACGGCCGTGCAGTGGATCGGGCCGAAGAACAACAACGGCGGCATCGCCGACGTCTCCATCGACGGCACGCAGGTCGCCACGGTGGACACCTACAACGCCTCAGGCAAGGAGTTCCAGCAGGTCCTGTTCAGCACAAGCGGCCTGTCGTCCGGCAGCCACACGCTGACGATCACGGTCACCGGGAACAAGGACGCGGCGTCTTCCGCGGCCACGGTCGTGATCGACGCCATCAACGTGCCCACCGCCGCGCAGCTGGCCGGCTACTTCCCGCAGGTCCCGCAGACAGGCACGATCACGCTCGACGGCCGCGACTCGCGGCTGCTCGTCGCCAACTACACGTTCGGCGGTCAGGATCTGGTCTACTCGACCTCCGAGCTGACGACGCAGGCCACGATCGGCGGCCGGGACACGGCGCTGCTCTATGACCCGCAAGGCACCGACGGCGAGACCGTGCTGCACTACTCCAGTCAGCCGAACGTTGCCGTGCTGGCCGGCAGCGTCACAAGCAGCTGGGACGCGAGCAGCGGCGACCTGCGTCTGGACTACGTCCACAACGGCCTGGCCGAGGTCGAGATCACCGGCGGCGGCACGTCGCCGCTTGAACTGCTGATCGCCGACACTCTCACGGCGCAGGAGTTCTGGCCGGAGACGACAAGCGCCGGACCGGTGCTCGTCGAGGGCGGCTACCTCGTGCGCACGGCCACCGTAAGGAACGGCACGCTCGAGCTCACCGGCGACACCACGAAGGCGGGGAGCTTGACGGTGTGGGCAGACGGCACGGTCCGTTCGGTGGAATGGAATGGCAGGTTTGTCGCGGTCACCAAGAACGCGGACGGGTCGCTGACCGGCACCGTCGGCGGGCCGCAGCCGGTGACCCTGCCGACGCTGACGGACTGGAAGTTCGCGTCCGAGGCGCCCGAGGCGCAACCGGGGTTCAACGACGGCGACTGGACGCTGGCCGACCATCCGGTGTCCAACGCGAGCTCGCCGTCCACACCGGTGCTTTACGCGTCGGACTACGGGTACGACCACGGGTTCGTCTGGTACCGCGGGCACTTCACGGCGACAGGCACAGTGACCGACACAGCGACCGGCGTCACGCTTACCGCCGACGGCATCTCGCCGACCGGGGCGTACTCGGTCTGGCTGAACGGCGCGTTCCTCGGCTCGGGCTCGGCGGCCGGTGCGCAGACGCAGACGTTCGCCTTCCCGCCGGGATCTGTCGTGGCCGGCCAGGACAACGTGCTCGCGGTGCTCGTCGAGAACACCGGCAACCCGGAAGGGCCGTCCGGTGAGAAGGTCGGGCTTTACGGCGCGTCGCTCGTCGGGTCGTCGGCGGCGATCACCTGGCGGCTGATGGGTGACCCGGGCGGATCGACGCTTCAGGATCCAGTGCGAGGCATCATGAACGGAAGCGGGCTCTTCGGCACCGACAATGGCTGGGATCTGCCGGGCTACCCGGACGCGTCGTGGTCCAATGTCACGCTGCCCGACAGTTGGTCGTCGCGCGGCGTCCCCGCCGGGATCGGCTGGTACCGTACGACGTTCGCGCTGCACCTGCCGTCGTCAAGCTACGTGCCGATCGACGTGCAGATCGGCGGCCCAGGGCCTGGCGCGGGAACGGCGGACTACCGGGCGTTCATCTACGTGAACGGCTGGCTGATCGGCCGGTACGTGAACAACGTCGGACCGCAGCACCAGTTCTACGTGCCAGCAGGGATACTCAACGACGACGGATCCAACACGCTTGCGATCGCCGTGTGGGGCCTTGACCAGGCCGGCGGCGGTCTTGACGCGGTGTCCCTTGTGGCGGCCGGCGACCAGGCGGGAGGCGCGGCGATCGCGCCGGTCGCTAGCCCGGGCTACAACCCGGCCGTGTACGGTGCGCCGACCGCGCCGGCGCCGACGCTGGCCGCCGTGCCGTCGACCACGCTGGCGACGTCCTCCTTCACGGTGCAGGAGACGCTGCGCGATCCCGCGGGTGCGCCTGTTGGTTCGCCATTGCGCGACGCCTCGCTCGCGCTGAACGCGCCGCCCGGCTGGACGGTCTCGCCGTCCGGGGCGGTGGCGGTTGGCTCCGTCGCGCCCGGCTCGTCCGCTTCCGCGACGTTCACGGTGACCGCTCCGGCGTCGGGGCTGTCGGCGGGGGCCAATAGCCTGCTCGCCTCGGCCACCTACGACGGCACGAGTTCGCTGCTCGCGACGGCGACGGTGAACGTGCCGGCGTCCTCGCTCGCGGCGACGTTCAACAACACCGGGATCACCGATGACTCCGATATGAACCCGTCGTCAGGATTCATCGGGTTCGACGGCGAGGGGACGTCATACTCGGCGCAGGGCCTTGCCGCCGACGGCCTGACGCCGGGGGCAACGGTGAGCGCGGGTGGCCTGTCGTTCACCTGGCCGAACGTCGCGTCCGCCCAGCCGGACAACACGATGGCGGAGGGACAGACGATCGCGGTCTCGGGTGCCGGCGCTACCTTGGGCTTCGTGGCCGCGGCGAACAACTCCGCGGAATCGGGCACGGCCACGATCTATTACACCGACGGGACGACGCAGACGTTCACGCTGTCGATCGGCAACTTCTGGTACGCCTCTGGGCAGAGCGGCAACCCGTCGAACACCCAGGTCGCGGCGGTGAACTACGCCAACTACCCGACCGGTTCCTCGGGGCACACGGTGCAGGTGTTCGAGCAGAACGTGACGCTTGAGTCGGGGAAGACGGTCGAGGCGGTCACCCTGCCCAACCTCGGCAGCGTCGCCGGCTACAACCCGGCGCTGCACATCTTCGCGATGACGGTCGGCGGGTAAGGCCGGAGGATAAACGGGGCCGGCCGACGCTGGATGAACCAGCCCGCGAAGGTCGGTGCCGGTGGAAGAATGGGGATCGGGTCGGAATCAATGTCAGAAGGGTCCCGGTAACTGGTCATGGGGAAAGCTGGCAGGCAGCGGCGGCTGAGGCAAGAAAAGGAGCGCGAGCGTCAGCGCGCGTCCCGGGCCGCGGGGGCTCCGGGCCAGGTACCTGGGTTCCAGTCGGGGCAACGCCACGTCCCCTCGCAACGGGAGCAGGTCGAGGCCGCCATCGGCGAGGCGGTGAACGCGGTCTGCGCCGGCAGCCAGGACGCCTACGGCTAGCACCTGGACCGGCTGGCCATCGAGCGGACGCCGGGCTGGACGCAGGCGGTGAGCCGGAGTCTCGTCGAGTACCTGCGCCGGTTCGTGACGGACGCCTGGCGGCGCGGCTGGCAGCCCGCCGAACTGGCCAGGCACCTCGGCCGCGAGCTTTCCGCGGGACACGCGGCGATGGTCTCCGACATGATCGCGGACGAGATGCGCGGCTACGCCGCCGCCAGCGTGGACGGGCGCTGGGCCGCGCAGGTGGCCGCGATCGAGGCCGCCGCGCCGGGGAAGGGCGCCTGGTGGGGTAATGACGCCGAGTACCTCGGCGCCTGGTACGCGCTCGGGCGTGACGCCGAGTTCATCGGGACGGTCACCACCGCGATCGAGACGATGCACGCCTTCCACCATCTGCCCATCCTGGAGAAGCTGCTCCCGCTGCCCGGGACAGGCTCGGCAACCGCGCCGACGCCCGCAGGCACCGCGAACTCCGCCGACGAGCGGATGCTCGGCAAGATCCGCGCGCTGCTCTCCAAGGCGGAATCGACGGAGTTCGCGGAGGAAGCCGAGGCCCTGTCGGCCCGCGCGCAGGCGCTGATGGCCAAGTACAGCATCGATCACGCGCTGCTCGCCGCCGAGTCGGGACGCGAGGAGGCACCGGGCGGCCGGCGGATCGGGGTGGACAACCCCTACGAGGCGCCCAAGGTGTCGCTCCTGCAGACCGTGGCGCAGGCCAACCGCTGCCGCACCGTCTGGTCCAAGGAGATCGGCCTGGTCACGGTGATCGGCTTCCCCGCGGACCTGGACGCGGTCGAATTGCTGTTCACCTCGCTGCTCGTCCAGGCGAACACGGCGATGCTGCGGGCCGGGGGGAAACAGGACGCCTACGGCCGGTCAAGGACCCGGGCGTTCCGCCAGTCGTTCCTCGTCTCCTACGCGATCCGCATCGGGGAACGGCTGGCCGAGGCGACCAGTCACGCCGAGCAGGAAGCCGTCGCGGAGCAGCAGGCCGCGGGTGGCGCGCGCGATGACGGTGCCAACGAAAACGGTGCCAACGAAAACGGTGCCCACGAGAACGGTGCCCACGAGAACGGTGGCACGGACCTCGTGCCGTTCCTCGCCGCGCGCCAGGAGGCGGTGGACGATGCCGTGGACGCGATGTTCGGTAACTCTCTCAAAAGGAGCCGCTCTCCCAGGGCTACCGACGCGGAGGGCTGGAGTTCGGGCCGAGCCGCCGCGGACATGGCCAGCCTGCACAATCGCGAGCAGGTCGTCGGCACTGCGCGGTGAATGACTAGCGGGGCAAAGCAAATAGCGACCGGGCGATTAACATTACCCTCGCTTTAGTCTAGTTTTACCTGAACCTGGCAAACGTGTCCGGCGCTGAATGTGAGAGTGCTCACCATTTCCCGGGCGGCCAACGAAAGCTTACCTCGAATACCCGCGTTTACCGGCGGCGCAGGTCAGAAGGTCCAGACCTTTGCAGCATGCAGCCGAAACAGCCGTGATTTTGCGCACTCAACAGACACGCATTCTCCTGTCAAGATGGAGAATCGCAATGTTTCGTCAAGCGGGGCGCTTGACCGATGAGAGGACCAAATCCGTGGTCGATGTTGATGCCATCCTGGAAGCCGCTCAGCTGAAGAACGAGTATGTGCGCGAGTACGTCACCTACTGGGCGGGGATCACGGGCGCCGGCAACATCGAGGTCGTCAGTGCCGATGACGATGCCCGGCTGATCGCCGAGGCCCTGGAAGCGGGCGAGATCCAGCCAGCGGGCGACGGTCTCTACTACTCCCGCAGCTACTACAAGGACACGGCGCGCTCGGAGGAGCGCACGATCGTCGCGACAAGCAACCCGGCCGACAAGGGTGTCTACAACAACTGGTACCCCGCCGCGGAGATGAAGGAGAAGCTCACCGGGCTGATGCGCGGCGCCTCGGCCGGCAAGACCATGTACGTGATCCCGTACCTGATGTCGCCCCCAGGATCCCCGCTTGAGAAGTACGCCGCCGGCGTACAGCTCACCGACAACCGCGCCGTCGTGCTGCACATGAACCGCATGGCCCGGGTGCACGTCGACTTCATCAACAATCTGGGCGACCCGACCAGCTTCGTCCGCGCCGTGCACGTGACCGGCGACCTGGAGAACCTGGGCCAGGGCACGACCGACGACAAGCGGTACTTCGTGACCGTGGCCGACGAGCGGACGATCCTGCACTTCGGCTCGTCCTACGGCGGCAACGCGCTGCTCGGCAAGATCGCGCACGGTCTGCGCCAGGCCGCCTACGACGGCTGGGCGTCCGGCAAGTTCCTCTCCGAGCAGTTCATGCTGCTGGGTATCACCGACCGGCAGACCGGCAGGAAATACCACATCGCGGGCGGCTTCCCCAGCGCGAGCGGCAAGACCAACCTCGCGATGACCCTGTCACCCGACGCCCTCGGTGACCGCTACTACGTCGAGTTCTACGGTGACGACATCGCGTGGCTCTGGGTCGGCGAGGACGGCCGGCTCTACGGCATGAACCCCGAGTTCGGTGTCTTCGGCGTCGCCAAGGACACCAACGAGAAGACCAACCCGACCGCCATCGAGTCGATCGCGCCGGGCACCGAGGCGCTCTTCACGAACATCGCCTGGAACGAAAAGACGCACGAGGTCTGGTTCGAGGGCCGCACCAAGAACCCGCCCGCCGACACCGGCGGCTGGCTTGACTGGAGGGGCCACAGGATCGCGGACCGGTCCCCCATAGAGGTGAACGACCCCTGGGCGCACCCGAACAGCCGGTTCACCACCACCCTGGCCAACGTGCCGAACGTCGCCAAGGACTACAACGAGCCGCGGGGCGTGCCGGTCGACGGCATCATCTTCGGCGGTCGCACCAGCGACCGCGAGCCGCTGATCCGCGCGATCACCGACCTCGCCGAGGGCGTCTACGACGGCCTCACGCTCGGCGCGGAGGCCACCTTCGCGGCCGACGGCCTTGACGGCAAGCTCCGCTACGACCCGATGTCGATGCGCCCGTTCATGTCCTACCCGGAGGGTGCGTACGCCGCGCACTGGCTCAAGATCATCGGGGCGGCCACCGAGCAGCCGATTTTCGCGCACGTGAACTGGTTCCAGCGCGACGCGGAGGACGGCCACTTCCTCTGGCCCGGCTACCGCGACAACCTGCGCGCGCTGCTCTGGCTGATGCAGCTCAAGAACGGCGAGGTCGAAGGGGTCAAGACCCCGGTCGGCATCCTGCCGGCCAAGGGCGAGCTGAACATAGACGGCCTGGAGATCGACCCGACCGAACTTGACACGCTGCTCACCATCGACACCGATCGCTGGAAGCAGGAGATGGGCTTCCGCGAGGCCCACCTCGCCCAGTTCGAGAACCTCCCGGAGGAGATCTGGGCGGCGCACCGCCGCGTCACCGCCGACCTGGGCGACTGACGCAAGATCATCTAGGCGAGGAACGACGCTCCCGGGCTGTCTCCGCCGGAGATGGTCAGCACCGCCCAGACTCGCTTTCCCGCCCAGCCGGGCACGGACTCCCAGCCCCAGTCCTCGGCGAGCGCGTCGATCATCTCCAGGCCGCGGCCCGATTCCTCGTCCGGGTCCGGGTGGCGGACGACCGGTGCGCCGAGTACCACGGGCAGCGTGTCCCAGATCTCGATCATGAGCTGGTACCCGTCGGAGAGCAGCCGGACCCACAGCACAGGCAGCTTGCCCTCGTCGTCGTACATGGGGCTGCCGTCCGGGTTCGTCGACGCCCGGACCACATTCGTGGTCAGCTCGCTGGCCAGCAGTTCGGCGTCGTCAATCAGCGCCTCAAGCCCCCAGCTATTGAGGACGGCGCCGATGAAGCCCCGGGCAAGGCGCGGGGCGGTCGGCAGGGCACCGAGCGGGCCGAGGTCGGCGGTAAGCGGCCAGTCAGCCATGGCGTACTCGACACTTGCGGTCTCGATGTTTGCGATCTCGATGTTTGCGATCTCGATGTTTGCGATCTCGACGATTGCGATCCGGTCGGAGCAGCCACGCGGGGCAGATCCGGGCCGCACGGAGGATTAACCGCACGGCACGCAACAGTACCCGCTCCGGCACCCCCCGCGCTGCAATTGCACCGCAACGGTGGCAGCCGGTAGGGCCGTGGGCGGAAGGGCCCGGCATCGCGGGAGATCATCGTGGCGGTGACGCGGACTTGCGCGGGCGGAACGGTGCCCCGTGACCGGGGATTACCACATCCGCGAACGAGATCAAGCGCTCCCTGCTCGTGACTGTGCCGCTCACCCGCTCGCCATCGCCGTCCAGCCCAACGTAGCCGTTGTGGAGGACAGACACCTCGGCCGACCCAGCGGCCGGGATCTCGTACGCAGTCACGAGACCCGACATTACCGCAGGCGACAAACGGCAAATACGGATATATCAGAGCCGAGCGGCGCCATGCCTCTCAGTCAAGAGCAAAAACAGCAAGAACAGAAAATCCAGTAATCCCGAACGGACCGTGCGTGACTCTTGCCCAGAAAGCTGCCACGTCAACGCGGCGGAGGCGGGGCAACGCTGTCCCTGATGACCAGGGTCGGCGTGAGAATCCGCCGGTCACCGAGGCGGTGCCCGGAACGGATCTGGGCCAGCAGAAGATCGATGCTCGCGGCGGCGACCGCGTCGAAATCGGGCCGGACCGTCGTCAGCGGCGGGATGTAGTAGGCCGCCTCGGGCACATCGTCGAAACCCACCACGCTGATGTCGGCGGGCACCCGACGCCCGCGTTCGTTCAGCGCCCGGAGAATGCCGAGGGCGAGGTGGTCGTTGCCGGCGAACACCGCGGTCACGTCCGCCATCCTGGCCAGGATCTGGCCCGCGCGGTAACCGGAGGCAGCGAACCAGTCCGCGGGCATGACCGGCGGAATCTCCGCGCCCGCCTCCGTCAGGGCTCGCTGCCAGCCGGCGAGCCTGCCCTGGCTGTCGAACCAGGAGCCCGGTCCTGAAACGTGCCATACGGTCTTGTGCCCGGCGTCGAGCAGGTGCTTGGTCGCCGCGTACGCGCCCGCCTCCTGGTCCACCGTCACGAGTTCCGTCGTTCGATTGGGATCGCCGTCGATGCTGACAAGCGGGATGTCGTCCGGCAGGTCGTCAAGCGCGTCGTTGGCCGACTCGACCGGCGCGATCACGACGAGCCCGGCGACCCGCTGATCGAGATGGCGGCCGATCGCGTCGGAGATGGCCTGGTGATCGAGCGCACGGACGCTCTCGACGTTGACGCTGAAACCGTGCCGCAGTGCCGTTTCCGCCAGCGCGGTGAGCGTGGCCGCCGGGCCGTAGAGCGTCGAGGACTGCGAGACCACGCCGATGACGTGCGACGTTCCCGTGACAAGGACCCGGGCGGCACGGTTGGGGCGGTAACCGAGCTCCGCGATCGCGGCATGCACCCGCATGCGCGTCTGCTCCCTGACGTTGGGATGGTCGTTCAGAACGCGCGAAACGGTCTGATGGGAGACGCCGGCCAGTTTGGCGACGTCTGTCATCGCCGGCTCGCGGGCAGATCGGACCAACGTTCATCCCCCCACTTGGCTGCCGACTCGGGTGCGTGTGACTTGCATAAATACTCTACCCATGGTCGTAATGCCGCACTCGTCGCGACTCACGGGCGACTGTCGCGGCTCGCGGGCAACGCGCGGGGCAGCGCGTCGCGGCTCTCCGGTGACGCGTCGCCGGAGAGCCGCGAGACGCGACGCGGCTGGCCTGCGACGATACCGAACCGGCCGCTCGGCTCAGATTGTTAACGCTAACAGGTTCCCCTGTCCGTGCCCGTTTACACCAGACTTGTCCTAGCTGTCGGATAAAACCTGATGAAACATGCCGGGAGCAGCGACAGGCCTGCAGCGAAGTAGAATGTCACAAGATGGTTGCAGACCCTTGACGCCCACGTTGTTCACGTTAACAATCTGAGCCACGGCACCGTGACACACGCAGGTCGCCGGAAAGACATCCGACAGAAACATGATCAGGGCGCCCATAGGGCGCGGCACAACAGGGAATCATAGGAATCACAGGGAGACGACGTGACATCTGGCCACCCGGCCGCCGCCACCAGCGCGGATGCCGACGCCGCGGTGGTCGGTGTGGACTTCGGTACGCTCTCCGCGCGCGCCGTGGTGGTGCGGGCCAGCGACGGCACCGAGCTCGGCACCGCTACCGCGGACTACCGGAACGGCGTGATCGAGAACACCCTGCCGGGCGACGATCGCCCGCTGCCCGCGGACTGGGCGCTGCAGGACCCGGCGGACTGGCGCTTCGCGCTTGCGGCCGCGGTGCGCGGCGCGATCCACGACGCGGGCGTGGACCCGGCATCGGTCGTCGGCATCGGGACCGACTTCACCGCCTGCACCGTGCTGCCCGTGTTCGGCGACGGCACACCGCTGTGCGAGGTGACCGAGTTCAGGAACAGGCCGCATGCCTGGCCCAAGTTGTGGAAGCACCACGCCGCGCAGGGGCAGGCCGACCGCATCACCGACCTCGCCCACGACCGAGGCGAGAGCTGGATCACCAGGTACGGCGGCCGGATCTCGGCCGAGTGGCAGTTCGCCAAGGCGCTGCAACTGCTCGAGGAAGACCCGGACACTTACCGCCAGACCAAGCGCTGGATCGAGGCCGCCGACTGGATCGTCTGGCAGCTCTGCGGCATCGAGACGAGGAACACCTGCACGGCGGGGTACAAGGGGATCCTGCAGAACGGGCACTACCCCTCCCGCGAATACCTCAAGGCACTCAACCCGGAGTTCGCCGACTTCGCGGAGACTCGGCTAGCGGGCCTGCCGCTGTCGCCGCTTGGCGCCAAGGTCGGCACGCTGACCGCGGAAGCGGCCGCGCTGACCGGGCTGCCAGAAGGCATCGCGGTCGCCACGGGAAACGTCGACGCGCACGTCACCGCGCCCGCCGCCGACGCCATCGGTCCTGGCCAGATGCTGGCCATCATGGGCACCTCGACGTGCCACGTGATGAACGCCGACATCCTCGCCGAGGTTCCCGGCATCTGCGGCGTGGTGGACGGCGGCATCGTCGACGGCTCCTACGGCTACGAGGCCGGGCAGAGCGCGGTCGGCGACATCTTCGCCTGGTGGATCGGCCAGGGCCTGCCCGAGTCCTACGTCGAGGTGGCCCGCGAGCGAGGCGAGAGCCTGCACGAGTACCTGTCGGCCAGGTCCGCGGAGCAGCCGGTGGGCGCGCATGGCCTGGTGGCGCTCGACTGGATGGGCGGCAACAGGTCCATCCTCGTCGATCATCACCTGTCCGGCGTCATCGTCGGCCTGACCCTGGCCACCTCCCCCGAGGACATTTACCGTGCGCTGCTCGAGTCGACGGCCTTCGGCACCCGGATGATCGTCGAGGCGTTCGTCGCGTCGGGCGTGCCGGTAACCGAGTTCATCGTCGCGGGCGGGCTCAAGCAGAACCGGTTCCTGATGCAGATCTACGCGGATGTGCTGCGCCGTCCGGTTCACTTCGCCACCTCCGACCAGGCACCGGCGCTCGGCTCGGCGATCCACGCCGCCGTCGCCGCCGGGGTACACGCCGATGTCGCCGCGGCCGCCGCCGCGATGGGGCGGGTCGAGCGCGACGCCGTCATCCCCAGCCAGGCGCGGGCCGACGCCTACGACGCGCTCTTCGCCGAGTACCGGATTCTGCACGACTACTTCTCTGGGCGCGGCACCGCGGCCAACGACGTGCTGCACCGCCTCCGTCAGCGCAGGAACGAGCACGCGATTGGAGCCACCACCGTATGACCGCGATTACGAACGAGCTCGCCGTGCTGCGCATCCAGGTCGCCGCGCTGCACGCCGAGCTCGTCAGGTACGGGCTTGTCGTCTGGACCTCCGGCAACGTGTCGGCCCGGGTGCCCGGCCACGACCTGCTGGTGATCAAGCCGAGCGGCGTCTCCTACGACGACCTGACGCCCGAGTCCATGATCGTCTGCGATCTGGACGGCACCGTGGTCGAGGGCGATTTCGCCCCGTCAAGCGACACGGCCGCGCACGCCTACGTCTACCGGCACATGCCGCACGTCGGCGGGGTGGTGCACACGCACTCCACCTACGCCTGTGCCTGGGCGGCCCGCGGCGAGCCCGTGCCTTGCGTGCTCACCGCGATGGCCGACGAGTTCGGTGCGGAGATACCGATCGGGCCATTCGCGCTGATCGGCGACGACTCCATCGGCCGCGGCATCGTCGACACGCTTGCGGGGCACCGCTCCCCCGCGGTGCTCATGCGGAACCACGGCCCGTTCACCATAGGCAAGGACGCCCGGGCGGCGGTCAAGGCCGCCGTGATGTGCGAGGACGTGGCCCGCAGCGTGCACATCTCCCGTCAGCTCGGTGAGCCGGTGCCGATACCCAAGGATTCAGTTGACCGCCTCTACGACCGTTACCAGAACGCCTACGGACAGCGCACCTAAGGAGCACCGGCCGATGCCCGCAACGACCCCACTTGGCGACCTTGAGGTCTGGTTTCTCACCGGAAGCCAGGATCTTTACGGTGCGGAGACGCTCCGCCAGGTGGCGGCGCAGTCCACCGCCATCGCCACGGTGCTTGGGTCGGCCCCTTCCGTCCCGGTGCGGATCGTATGGAAGCCGGTGCTCGCGGACTCTGACTCGATCCGCAGGATGGTCCTGCGGGCCAACGAAGACGACCGCGTGATCGGCCTGATCGCGTGGATGCATACCTTCAGCCCGGCCAAGATGTGGATCGCCGGTCTTAATGTCCTTGGCAAGCCGCTGCTCCACCTGCACACCCAGGCCAACGTCGAGTTGCCATGGGCCGACATCGACTTCCACTTCATGAACCTGAACCAGGCCGCGCACGGCGATCGCGAGTTCGGTTACATCCAGACCAGGCTTGGCATCCGCCGCAAGACCGTGGTCGGCCATGTGTCTGACCCGCGCGTCGTGACCGAGATCGCGACGTGGACCCGCGCCGCCGCCGGCTGGGCCGCGACCCGC
>Ga0302325_10023392_pt1 | contig 12880 bp, 16 predicted proteins | sample Palsa_T0_2_FD_201948 | JGI IMG/M metagenome (GOLD analysis project Ga0302325, IMG submission 201948) | Peat permafrost microbial communities from Stordalen Mire near Abisko, Sweden - Palsa_T0_2 | ecosystem: Environmental > Terrestrial > Soil > Palsa > Peat permafrost | place: Sweden: Abisko... | reverse complement strand
AGATGAAGTCAAGTATCAAGACAATTCTCCTTCGGCCAGAAGATGACGCCAGGTTAGGCCCCGGATAGAGGCGGCCATCAGGTATTCCCTCGGCCGGAAGTTTGCCGCTTCTTTTCTGAACGAGCAGACTGCCGTTCCCTGGCCTGTGCCACTAGCCCGTCGAGGTATGCATCGACGTCGGCGCGCCTGTACGCCCAAAGATGCCCGATCGGGATCGCGAGAGGACCGACACCCTCATCCCGCCAATTCCGCAGTGTCCGGGGATGACGACGTAATAACTTAGCCACCTCGCCAGTAGTGAGGAAATCTGTTTCCATTCCCGAAAGTCCTCTCATTGGTTCTATTTACAATGATACCCCGGCCGGATAACCATTAGTTAACGTCGGATGCCCCCGACTGCCCCTGAATACCGCCGCAACCACAATTAGTAGGTAATGGCGGTGACTTGATGTGCTCCTTGTGAGGGGCACCAGGCCCAGGCTGAGACAAGAACGCCTGCCAGGTGGCCTTGAGGCCAAGCTGCCGCCCTGGACGCTGTCCTGCCAGTGATGGACAGGCCGCGAAGGACTACAGTTGGACGGGCAGCCTAGTGGCCAGGGAGTGGCTGTCTCAAAGCCTGTATGGCATGTGTCTCTTGGTTGCTGGCTCGCTTACCGCTCCGTTTTCCGCAATACCTCCTGCGATTTGGTCTCCAGCGATGCCTCCTGCAGCCTCTTCTGAAACTCACGACGGGTGATCTTTTCCAGCTGGTCAGCGTGGGCGCGTTCCCACTTCTCTGCAATCTCGCGCAGCCTAGCTATGTCACCGAAGCCGTCAAAGGGCGGGAACGCCTCGTCTAGAGCCCTCCGGATATCATCCTCCGTGGGGCTGCCGAGACGCCGTTCTGCCGGTGGCAGGAGATCGGCAATCATCAGTTCGGCAAACCCCTCTGCATCCTCGCGCGTTTTTCTCTGAGAGAACATAAACCGATAATCCGCTTTAGTAAGTGGCTGTTCGCCAGTCTCTGAAGCAATCTTAAGGGAACGTATCAAGTTTCGCCTGTCGCGCATCCCCATTGACAGGAGCCTAAGAAAGGTTGCCGCCAATCTCCAGAAAGGTACAAGCGCAATCACGGCAGCCAGGACTATTACCGAAACCACGCACAGAGCTTGCCAGGAACTTGACTGCCTGTGATAAAGGGCTAGGATTGCGATCGCTTCACCTACAAGGCTGCCGATAAGCACTATCGCCATGCAGAGGACAATCGCGGGAGCGAACATCGTGATGGCGATCCGCAGGATTCGTATTCCAAGATTCCTATGTATTCTGCGAAGCCATGCGAGTCGCGTGCCCGGCTCTGTGAGTCTCGCAACTATCCCGCCACGCCTTGCGACGACTCCGTATAGCCATCTCAACGTGGCGTCAAAGGTTGAGCCCTGCACTGCAATCGCGAGATAAAGAACGGGGATCACGGTTGCGGCAGCGGCGTAAAAGTCCGCGTTAAATGAATCTTTCATTAACGAAACCTCCTGACCTAGGCCGATCTCGATCGAGTCCGTCACGAATCGTGTGCCGTGCCATTCCACGATAAGTCTGCGTTCTGAGTGACCTCATCGGCCCCATCTTGTCGCAATGAGAACCGTTTAGGCTGCCAGATCTAGTAGACGCGCCACATCCGTGTCGGCCATCCGCAGACACGAGCGGCAGGTGTGGCAGTAGGGGCAGCGCCATGAGCCGGTACGACAAAGTCGATCTCAGCGCTGTCCGCCGACCGTGTTGGACCACCACTGTCTAGCGGCGAGTCGCGCTGGCGGCCGACGGGGACGTCCTGACCTGCTCCGCCTGCGGACGTCGGCTCCGCTTCAAGTCAGGGCACTGGACCAGGTGAGGGTCCTACTCGCCACTGCCCGAAGCCACTGCTTCGGGCAGTGGCCGGGTTGGGGCTAGCTGATGGCCGAGCGCATCAAGTGCTGGCTTGCTGTCCGGCCGACTCCTGTCCTCTCCTCCGCCGCGCGGGTGGTGGGTGTCCATACCTCTGGGTCGACAACCCAGACCGCCAAGGCGGGCCGGCGCGCGCCGGCCCTCGGGTGCGGGCGCGGACGTGCCCTACCGGGCCGCGCTTGACTAACTGTCGATCCCACTGCCCTGGACACCTCGGGTGCCCCGTGGGGGGGCGTGCAGCCCTCTGATCTGGCTGCACCGTTCGCGGACACCGGGACGACCAAGGACACCAACTCGCCCACCGGGAGCAGTCAGCGCCCGCTTCGGCCCCGCCAGGAAATACTGGGGAGCCACTGCCGAGATGGCTGGTCCCTTGGTGTGTGGTGGGGCCGCCCGGCCGACCCTCCCCATGCCATTGACCTGGTGGTGGAGCGCTGCCTAGCGTGGAACCTAGACCGCCAGGGAGCTTGCTGACCTACGTCAGCGCGCTTCCGTCGGCTGGGGCTAAGACCTTAGGCGGAGCTTCCTGGCGGTCCCCTGAGCCCCCTCGGGGCCGGGAGGTACCACCACTGCCTTGGCCGCCTCGCGTGCGGGAGTGCAGGGGCTCCACGGCAGTCGGGTGATGAGTTTCGACAGACCGTGGCCGCCGGGTTTAGGGTCGATTTGTGCCCGTTTCGACCACTACGTCTAGTGCTCCCCGTCGCCGCCGAACCACCTGCTCGGCCTCGCGGGGAGCCACTGTTGGTTGCCTCGTACGTGGAGAGTGTGGGGGCACCGGGCGGCAGCGGTATTCACATCGGCGAGACGACCCCTGGGACAATTGGGAGAGTAGCCAATATTGAGAGGAAGTCCCAATGCCGTTACCGCAAGCAGCCGAGCCCAGCATGGTCCTGTCCGCGCAGATGCCGTTACGGATCATCGACCACGTCCGCGCCGTGGCCAAAACAGAAGACCGCAGTGTGTCCTCCGTGATGCGCAGAATCATGGAGGACTGGTACGAGCACGCCCCCGAGGCCGGGATCGCCAGGGCCAAGAAGAACAAGGCCGCGAAGGCGGGGGCAGCCTGATGCGAACCCCTGACGTATTCGCTGACTGCCCATCTTGCCAGCGTGAGCGCCGGGTCGTGGCCGGTCCCTCGGGGCCGGGGATGGTAGCCCACAACCGGTGGCACGAGCCGAGCTATCAAATGGTCGCCTGCGAGGGGTCGGGCCAGCCCCCTGCGTGGGCCGAATCTGCCGAAGAGATGACGTCGGCATGACCACTAGGAGGAAGCTACCAGTGACCGCCGCCACCACGACGACGAATCCAGCGACCCCCGGCGACCGCACGCCGACCCCCGGCGACCGCACGCCGACCCGCGACGACCGCATGCCGACCACCCGCGAGGAGGCACTCGACCAGTGCGACACAGAGGGCGGCGTCGTCAGCTCGTCCGAGAAGCGGCGCGCGGCCATCGTCTGGCTGATGACCAGGCCGCAGCAGGGCCGGCGGACAGACCTGCTACCTCCGCCAGATTATGAGGGAAGTCACGAGCCGGTCTCCATCGCCGACTTCGCGGCGTTCGCGCAGCATCGCAACATCACCGGCCTGAAGTCCGAGACCACGATCCGGTTCTACCGCCGTTGGTACCAGGACGGGATAGACGATGGAGTCCACGCCCCCGTCGAATGGGGCGGCCCGTACATCGAGTCGCCCAAGGAATGGACGGGCTGGCCCAAGGCACCGGGCTCCAGTGAGAACACTGACTCACCGTTCGTTCAGGCCGCGAAGATCATCGACTCGACCATCAACCAGATGGCGAACTTCGACAAGGTACTCGACGTCACCGGCCTGACCGGAGAGGACTGCCGAAGGCTGGCAGCCAGACTCTCCGCCGTGGAGGCCTTGGCGAAGTCGATCGCGGTCATCCGGGATTTCATCGCGGAAGGTCCCTGGGTGGTGCTGCTGGGGCCGAAAGACCGGAAGGCCAAGGAGGAAGCGCTGGGGCACTTCGGGTACGATCCCCGACCCGGAAAGGACCTTTATTCACCGGCGGAGGCCAAGGCCGTCCATGAGTACCTCCTCGCCGTGCAGGAGCAGCGCAAGGACGCCTTCCTGGAAGCGGGCGGCAGCATCCTGTCGATGTATGGCAGGCCGGTCGCACAAATCGCTCCGGCCGCCGCCGAAGGTACCGGGACGTGAAAGGTCCCTGGCCGGAGGAGACCAGGGACGCAATCGCTGAGATCAAGGTAACCACACCCAAGACAAACCATTCCAGCAAGAACCGGAGTTTCCGAGTCCTGAACTCAATGCAATGGAGTCCATCAATCCCCGAAAGGAATCGGTATGTCAATCTTAACTCCTGAAGCCAGCCAAGTTCAAACTAACCTCGCCGACGACTTAACTGACGACCTCGGTCCAAAGCCAAAGCCGACCCTCTCTCCTGGACGTCCGGTGCCCGCGCCGCCCGAGCCCGTCACCGCCGGAATCATCGACACCGACCGCCAGCCCGAGCGGCAGCACTTCGCCAGCACCAAGAGGCGTCCTGGTACGGCCGGGAAGAATCCGAAGCGCGAGATCAAGGTCACCACCAGGGAGACCCGGCCGGTTCACGCGTTCCGGGCCGGGATGGCGAAGATCATCCGGTACCTGCCGAAGCGCCTCCAGGGTCCGATGTTCGCCCACGTCATCTGCACCGACATCAAGTCCGGCCAGCACACCTACTCGCTGCCCACGATGGCCGCCTACTCGGCCGCCATCGCGCCGAAGTACAAGCTGCCGGTGGCGAACATCGCCAGCCTGAAGCGCTACAACCCGAGACTGGCCGACATGGGCCTAGTGGCCCGCGAGGACCGCTACGGGGTGTACGACGCTGCTGGCGCAGGCGTCCAGGCGAGCCGGGTCTCAAGCCTGACGAAACTCGACGTGGAGGCGCTGAAGGCCCTTATGCCAAAGGCGATTGCGACCGAAAGTGCGACCTATGCTGCTACCGATGCTGTGACCGAAGGTGCTCCTGTATCTATACCTACGGTATATGCCTTTATCGAAGCTAAAGCTTCTGATAGATCACCTTCGGTTGCATCATCACGGCCTGATGATGCCAGGGACCTCCCCCTCAAGATCAAGACCCTTGAGTCGGCCATCCAGGAGATAGCACCAGACTTCAGGTTCAGCTGGCTCATGGGCGGCCAGCTCACCATGGACCGCATCAGGAGCTGGCTTGACGGCCAGGACGACTTCTCGCCCGAGCGGGCAGAGGAGTTCACCAGGGGTCTAATCAGCAGCCAGAAGCACGTCACGGCTGCGATCCTGTCGAAGGCCCTGTCCGAGGCCAGTGCCAGCGAGTACGACCAGTTCGTCCGGCGCGGCCAGTTGGTCATCCAGGCGGCCAGCCGCCAGGCCGAAGAAGACAGGCAGCGCCAGATCGACGCGGAAGCCGCCAGGCAGAAGAAGAATTACGACCAGGCCCATACCTGGTTCGCGTGGCACAGCAATAGGCCCGACTACTGGTTCCCTGGTGACGACCAGCGCGTCAGGGATGAAAGACCTCCGATGGACGCCAGCAATTACCAGATCTGGCTGTCCAGGAGCGAGCATGACCGCACGGGACACAACAGCCTGACCAGCGACCAGCTCGGCAGAATCTACGGTGGACCTGATTTCGAGAAGGTCCGCGTCTACCACCGACGGAGGCGTTTTGATCGCGGCCGGGTCTAAAGGGGAAAATAAAGAAGACACATACGAGGAGAACAGATGATCAAAACCAGTTGGGATGACCCGCTCGCCTGGCTCGACCAGGCCGGCTTAGACCCCGGCTTGAGGCAGCTCGACTTCCGGGTGTCCCTGCCGACCAGGACCATCCCCGACGAGGACCGCCGACCGAGGTGTGAGGCACAGATGGGTGAGCCCGGATACGAGAGGCTGTGCTCCCACTTGGCAAAGGACGGCACCAGGTTCTGCGGGGTTCATAGAAGGCAGGCGGCGAAGTGACCGCCGACGCCCAGGGCCGGTTCACGTCCCTTGAATTATTCTGCGGGATTGGTGGCACCGCCTGGGGGCTGCACTTAGCCGGATTCAATGTTATCGGCAGTGACATCGTCGATTTCAGCAAGGTCTTTCCCGCGCCCATGACATGGGGCGGCGCAATGGACTGGGAAGAGGCGCTCGATAAGTTCGCCGGCCAGGCCGACCTGCTGACTGCCGGGCCACCTTGTCAGTTTGCCTCTGGAATGTGCGACAGCCGCCCCGGCCTGGCCGAGACCTATCCCAATCTGATCGGCCCGGTCCGAGAGGCATTCCAGGCGACCGGCAAGCCGTACGTCATAGAGAATGTCCACAAGGCCGGGCCGTGGTTGCAGGACCCGATCATGACCTGCGGCTGGACAATGGGCCGTGACATATATCAGCACCACCTGTGGGAGGCCAATTTCCCGCTGAAGGAGGAGCCGCACCGTAAGCACGTCACCAGGGCCAGTAAGGCCGGCCACTGGGAGCCGGGGACCTTCGTCAGCGTGGCCGGGCACTGCGCCCCGATGGCGGAGTGCAGGCGGGTGATGGAGATCGGGTGGGGCAACCGCGACGGCCGGGCCGAGGCGGTGCCGCCGTACATGGTGTCTGAGTGGATCGCACCCCAGGCCATCGCCTACCTGAAGCAACGGGCGGCGGCCGGGCCGCGACAGCCGCGCAGGTTCAAGCGCGCCGGGCATCCGGTAGCACTCCCGGCCGGAAGCCGTTGATCCCAGATGAACATCTCGGCGGGCGAGGACCCTTACGTACTCTCCCCGGCCCCTGACGTCCCCGGAGACGGCTCAGGACGACATCGGCGCAGCCAGGGCAGCCCGGCCTCCAGGGCACTCAAGGGACGCGCTCAGCTCCATCTGGGGCCAGAAATACCAGGTCAGGCGGCACGAAGGGGCACCAGATGGTCCGTCCCGGCCCCCAGCCACACCGAGACGGCCTAAAAGCAATTTCCGGTGGCCCTGGTACCCCCGTTGCCCCAGGGCCGCAGGGGCGCGCTCAGCTCGATCTAGGGCATGTTCCGGCCAGGCTGATTTGAAGCCGGAACGCAGAGAATGCCATGAAAGTCGAATACAGCGTCGATGCCATGACCTGAACGGGGGTCTCAGCGGACGGGGAAGCCGTTGCCGTAGCCGCGCTCCTTCCGCTGCGCCATCAGGAAGTCGTACTCCTCCGGCGTAGGAACCCTGGCGAGCATCCCGTCCTGCTGGATGATCTGCCGCATGCTGGCCGCCATCGCCGCGTCCGGCTCGCCGTCTCGGCCGACGACATCCAGCACGACTCTTGCTGTCAGGCTCTTGGGGTCTTCCGCCAGCCTGACGTACCAGTCGTTGATCCCCTCCGGCACGACGTAGCCGTGCCAGTTCCGGTTCGCCGTGACCGCCTTCCGATGCTGGCGGTCGCGCCACTGGGTCCTGGTCCACACGATCGTCGCCGTCAGCACCGACAGGCCGGCCAGCATCCCGCCGACATCAGCCCCGATTGCCCATCCGTCCATCAGTGGCCCCAGCGCCTGCGGCGAGCCGAGGGCTCAAGTGTCATGCCGATGGATTCAGGCTTGCTTCGCAGCTTGTCGCGAATGAGCTTGATGACCGCCTCGTCCTTCGCCTCGGCTTCCTCAAGGGCGGGGTTGACGTCTCTGCGCGCCTGGACCATCACTGGGCCCTCCGGCGCTGCATTCGGGCGGCCGGATGCCACCGCCAGCCGCGCCTGCTCCGACATCGCCATCCAGCGGTCGCAGCGGACCCGGACCTCCCCGTCCGCCCGGCGCGTGGCCTCGAATGCGTCCCGCACGTCATCGGAGGCGTAGGCCAGCAGCCGGGCCTGCGCCTGGAACCAGCCCGGCGGCTCATAGCTGGCGAAGAAGTCCTTGAGCTGCTGCTCGGCATCCTCGGTCAGGCGGTACATGCGCAGCTCGTGCTGGCGCTTCATCTGGCGGTGCAGCAACGCCGCGATGGTCTCCTCGTACGCAGCAGCTTGTCTTTCCCAGAGCCGCTCCTCGCGCGCTGCGGCCAGCGTGGCCGTAGTGCTGGCGGTACCGGCTGCGACGGTCTTCGTAGTGGCGTTCCTGGTGCTGAGGAAGCCGACGATCGCGGTCGTCACGGCTCCGGCAATACCGAGCCCGCCTACTCCGGCGGCGATCCAGGCCGCCTCGATGGTGGGGTTCACGCCGGGCACGCTAGCGCAGTGCCGCGCCGACCGTCAGGTGTTCCCAATCGCTCGGGCAACAGGCCCGCGCGACGCTGCGCCCAGGAGATGTTCTGGGTGGGGATTGCGAGTACCACTGGCGTCCCGTCCCCGAAGCGGCCAGCTCAGGTCGTCCAAGGGCGAAGGTGAGAGATGAAGGTCGACCGGGACGGAGGCCCTTCCAGGGAGCCCTGGACGAAGCCAGATCGCCGAGGAGACATTCGGCGATAGGGAGATGGGTCGCCGTCGGCCGGGTCTCCCTCAGGGACGTAGGGGTATCGGCCGCGCTGCTGGTGACGGTGACGATGCCAACCGAAGCCTTCGTATCACCAGCGCCATGATGCCGGAACCTACTACCGACCCGGCGCAGCCTGACAAGGCATGGTGCGATCGCTTCGCGCTCGGACGCAGCTCAAATCAGGAGGGGTCGACGTCTGAAAGGTGTTTGGACGCCACCTCCAGCAAGCTTCGGGCATCGTGACGCCACCGTTGACGCTTCACCAGTTTGAACGCCGAAACCACCACGAGGGCCAGGAGAGCACCACCAAGTAGCACTCCTACGAACCAAGCGGCTATGACCTCATCCCCAGTGCCAGCGCTACTCTGCGTTAGAGCCTTACTACCGAGGGCGGCGACTTGCAATACCATCATTGATTCACCCCACGGACCAGACTACGCGCACACCTTCGCAGCACGTTCTGCCGGGATGGCAGCCTTCCTAGCCGCCTGCTGAAGATTATGCCAGCTCCCAGCGCTGCTGCGGCGACACCGCCGGCGAGCATGTCCATAGCAGCAACTATGGCTGGATGAGCGAGTACGGTGTTGGCTGCCTCGCTCGCCATCTGAATGATGTCAGCACCAGCGATTGCGATGCCACCGCCCCAGCCGACGGAAGCTACCCAGGTAGCTTTGGTTCGCTGAGTACTGACGAAGTCATCTACCCGGTCTTTCGCGTCTGCCTCGTTGATCAGGCCATCCTCAGCATCTTCCAAGATATCGACCAAGAGATCGGCTTCGGGTTCAGCGCATCCGGCGTCTAGGAATTCATGTACCAAATGATGCGGTAGCCTGGCAAGCATCGATATCTGGGCTGGAGTCACCCCAAGCTCGGCGGCGAGCATTGCTCTTTCAGCTTCCATCCTGGCAAGCGTCGCCCTTTCAGCTTCCATCCTGGCATACATCGCCCTTAGAGCTTCTGGGTCCATGCACCCAGCGTAGGTGGGCCCTAACGCGAGTACTTGAGTTTTGTCGAGTCGTTACAGGAAGGTGGCTAGAGGAACACTGCAAATCATCTGTCTCGACCCGGCAACCTAAGTCACGGACACCGAACGAGGAATTCAGCCACGACGACGTTGGCCACCCTGAACGCCAAAGAACGAGTAAGCCGTATGGCGCTGTCAGACGGTCTGTGGACTCGCACAGTCTCCGGGATTCGCATCGAGGAGAGATTTACCGGGTGCGGAGAAGATCGCCGACATCAGCGAGCTGTCGGCCGGAGGCGGCGCGGACGGGAAAAAGATGTGGGCAGAGATCGCTAAATGTGACCTCGTCTGCCTGCGCTGCCACGCGCTGCGCACCCATGAAGTAATGCTGGTGGCTAAGGCCGCCTGGCATTGCAGTTAATTGACCAGATACCGCACTCAGGCCCTTATGCCACTGCTCCCGATCGTGATGCGGACGCTAGTCTAGAAGGGCCACTGCCATTCCCGGGAACCGGTGACCAGAAAAATGAAAGCAGGCCGAAGCCCTTTCGAGTGCCATTCACTTAAGGCTACCCCCACCTCTCCATTCAGAAGCCATTCTTCGTCCGGCCCCCCGCCGAAAGAATTGGTCACGTCCCGGCCCGAATCGTGTCAAGAATTGGGCAGACCCTCCCTGGGCAGCAGTAGTAATTGCGCAGACCCTCCCGCCCGACGCCATTGTTTCTGAGCAGCCATCGGACCGAAATTGGTCAGCTGGTGCACCCTCCCCTGGACAGCAGAATGGCCAGCCCCCCTCGTGGGAAAGTTGGCCATTCATGGCGAGACAGAAGACGTCAATCAGGAGCCCGCAATTCCCATCATAACGCCAGTCTTGGCTAAGATCAAAAGGAAGACGTCCATTCGATAGGAGCATTCAATGCCAATACAACGTCGCAGCCCCCGCTCATCATCGGCCGAGTTAGAGCCCGTCCAGGGCGTCGTGGTCCTTGTCGGCATCGACCGCATCAGGCAGCTCGAAGCCGAATTCGACTCGATCCACACCGAGGCCATGGCCAGCGCCCTGGCGAACCGGTGGGAAGCGGCGCAGCTGTACGCGGCCGAGCTGGCCGCTGGGCGTAGCCAGCGCGAGGTCGCCCGCTTGGTCGGCAAGGACCAGAGCCACGTCAGCAGGATGGTCCGCGTCTGGCGCGAGCACGGTGATGACCAGGTCATCAGTCCCTACTCATTCGATAGGTATTACCAGCTGGCCAAGGTCGCCAAGAAGCCCAGGGCCATCGCCCCGCTTAAGGCGACGGCCACCGAGCCCGAGGCCGATTATTCTGCGGAGCCCAAGAAGGGCTGGAAGCAGCGGGCGCTCGAAGCCGAGGCCAAGCTGGCGGATGATCCCGCCGCCGGCCGAGCTGGCCGACCTGAAAGACCGGCTGGCACACAAGGACCAGCGCATCGCGGAGCTTCTGGCCTACGCCCGCGAGCCTGAGCCCGCCGATGATTCCGGCCGCGTCCTGGTCGTCCTCGGCGACGACGGGCCTGCCTGCGCGTTCTGCCGTGGGAAGCTGCCCAGGCGCGGCCTGGAGCAGCACGCCGGGTACTGCCAGGAGATGAAGTCGGCCTTGTAAATCCCTCAGCCGAGTATCGTTTGTGCTCCCCGCACCGGTTCTGACCTGGGAGAAGTGCGATATAGTAGCGATTAGATGCGGAACCGATACTCGGGGGAATCATAGGAACCACGAAGTACCCAGTCGAGACACTCACACCGGCCGAGGTCAGCGCCCTGCTGAAAGGCTGCTCGCAGCGAGCGCCCACCGGCATCAGGAACCGCGCCATGGTCATGGTGATGTACCGCACCGGCCTCCGCGTCGCCGAAGTCCTGGCCCTGAAGGCATCAGACATCGACCCGGCCGCAGGGACGATACGTATCCTGCGGGGCAAGGGCAGCAAGGCGCGCACGGTCGGCATCGACGACGGCACCCTAGCCACCATCCAGCGGTGGACCGACACCCGCAGGGCACTGGGGCTGTCCCGCGCACCGCTGTTCTGCACGCTGGCAGGCAGGCCGGTGTCAGACACCTACGTCCGCGCGATGATGAAGCGGATCGCACGCAAGGGCGGCGTGGACAAGCGGGTCCACGCGCACGGCCTGAGGCACACCAACGCGACTGAATTGGCCGCCGAAGGCGTCCCCGTGAACGTCATCAGCAAGCACCTCGGGCATTCAAGTTCGGCCGTGACGGCCAGGTACATCGACCACATCGCGCCGCAGGATGTCATCACCATGGGGCGGGCACGGGTGTGGAAGGGATTAGTTGCGCTTCATGAAAGGCCTCGCTCCGGGGGTGGGCGGGGCCTTTCTATTTCCCAATTAACCTTACCTAGCGACTTCGGCCAGGACGTACTCCAGTGGTAATTCATCTGTGGGCCAGGATAAGACCGAATAAGCAGGCTCCGGGCGGGGATAAGCGTCGGCTGGCGGCTGAATAAGACAAGGATAAGCTTGGCCTGGGGCCGATAAAGCTTGGTTGGGCCGCTTGAATAGCAGCGGGAATGGTCACTGAATGGCGCGGGAGCCCTTGCTGGCCTGGAGAAATGGCCACTTCGTTAATGCGAATGGCGCGAATTCGCCGGAGTGGCCTGGTTCCGAGAGATGTGGGGACTCTGGTAGTAACTAGCACGAGGGGATGCGTGAGTTAGCAACTACTGAGGCAGACCTCTCTCGGTCCGCCGAAAATATCTGCGGTCTAATATCACGTAGGTCGTGAAGAACTTAGGTAGCCTGTACCCCAGCATGCCAGGCGAGAGCAAGGGAGCCACTCAGTCCGATGACCACGCGCCCACGAAAAGTGAGCCGACGAACACAGAGACGGGCCGCAGAGCGCGGGGCGCGGGAGTGCCTTTTCTGCGGTTCGGTCGGGAAGCTGACGGAACAGCATGTCTATGATGACTGGCTCCGAGGTCTGGGATACGACGGCGAGGGGCTCCGCGAGTTCATCGCAGAACCTGATCAGCCTGTTTTCCAGCGTGGTGGGCCGTTCACGAAGACGCTCAGGATCGTCTGCGAGGACTGCAACGGAATCTGGCTGAGCAGGATGGAGAAAGCCGCGAAGCCCTTGCTGCTTAGCATGTTCAACACGAGCGGACAAATCGAACTGGACGGCGACGCCCAACTTGCGGTCGCCCGGTGGGCGTTCAAGATCGTCTGTGTCCTGTCGCAGATGGGGCGCACAAGGACGTTCCCTCTCGCTCACTGTCGCGAGTTTCGCCGGACAAGCCTCCCGCCCGCGACCTCGCAGATATGGATCGGCGCGGCGTCGGTCCGGTCCGAGCCCGGCCGGGAGCAGCTCGCGGAGTCTCGGTATGAGCCACGGGCGGCCGATCTGTCCATCGGGGAGAGTACTGTTCGCGTTCCCCTCTACACCGCTCGGTTCCGGCTCTTGAATGTCGTGTTCGATGTTTTCGGTCATGGACCGGCGGAAACGGGCTTGCGTGCGGATCTCTCCGATGACCTGCGCCGTGCGCTGCTGCCGATATGGCCGTCGGAGCATTCGGTGATCTGGTGGCCACCGGTCACGAATCTGGAT
>Ga0302325_10023391_pt1 | contig 12880 bp, 9 predicted proteins | sample Palsa_T0_2_FD_201948 | JGI IMG/M metagenome (GOLD analysis project Ga0302325, IMG submission 201948) | Peat permafrost microbial communities from Stordalen Mire near Abisko, Sweden - Palsa_T0_2 | ecosystem: Environmental > Terrestrial > Soil > Palsa > Peat permafrost | place: Sweden: Abisko... | reverse complement strand
CACTATCGACGCGCGATCGAGCTCAACCCGAGCCTCTCACCCGCGCACTACAACCTCGCGACGCTTCTCTCGTCTCGTGGGGCAGTCGATGCGGCGATCGTCGAGTTTAGAGCGGCCATTGCCACACGACCCGAGTTCGCGGGCGCCTACGTCAACCTTGGGCACGCCCTCGAAGCGAAAGGCGACCGCGACCAGGCACTGAAAGAATACCGCCGCGCGGTTTCCGTCGAACCGCGCGATCCGCTCGCCCGTGGAGCCCTCGGGGTGGCGCTCGAAAATCGCGGCAGTGCGACTGCGGCGATCGTAGAGCTCGATGCGAGCCTCTCGCTCGATCCTGAAAATGGGCTCACGCACTATCACCTCGGCAACGTGCTTTGTGCGGCCGGACGCACCCCCGAGGGCTTGGTGCATTACAAGCGCGCTCTCGAGCTCAAGCCTGATGCGCCCGAGCCCCGCGCCGCCCTCGCGGCTTACGCTCGCGGCGGAGGGTAGGCTAGCGAACAGGGGGAATCGAGCAGCCGATGGCCGGGGTGCTCCACACCTCGGGCGCGTGGCCGGCGACGACGGCCTGCAGCGCAAGCTCGAGATCATGCGTGGTCGGCTCGGCCCGCGTCTTACCGAAGTCGACCTGCCGGTCGTCGATGCGACCGCGATAGGCAAGCTCGCCGCCGGGTGCAAAGACGGCCACCTCCGGCGTGACACTCGCGCCAGCGCGCGTCACGAGGCTGTGACCTGGGTCGCGAAGAGCGGCGAACGGATAACCGTAGGCGTGAACGTGATCACGGACTTCGGCTGCCGATTCGCTCGCACGAGGATAGACGAGATAGAATTGCACACCGCGCGCCGCGAACTCTGAGTAGAGGCGGCCAAGCTCGGGCGCATAGCGGTTCGAAATAGGACACTGGGTCGACGTGAATGCGAGGACAGTAACGTGCGGTGCCCCCGCGAATGGCTCGACCTCGTGACCGTCCACGTCCGTCACCTCGGGCGGGGCATGATGCGTACAACCTCCGCAGAGAGTGAGGAGCGCACCGAGGAGCGAGGCAAGGCGCACGCGGAATACCATCGCACGAGGGGTGCTCGCGTCGCGAGCCGCCGGGTCGCAGCTCTCCTCGCTCTTGCCGTCGGATGCGGGCGTCTCTCCGATGGGAGCTCGCATGCGGATCGCCGCGACGTGCCCTACGACCCTCCCGGATCACCCATCGAACGAGCGATTGGCGCCGTGAGCGACGCGGGCGGCGCAACCCCAGCAGACGCTGCCGGACTGCCCCCCATCGCGTCCGATCCGCTTTTCACGAACCTCACCATTTCGGGCTTTCCCGACGCCGTCGTGTCCGTTCCAAACGGCGCTACGTCGCGTCGTCCCGTGCTCATCGTGCTGCACGGTAGCGGCGATCGGCCAGACTGGAACTGCGACGCATGGCGACACATCACCGGGGCGCGCGGGTTCGTCCTTTGTCCGCGCGGTGCCTATGAACCCCGAGAGTCGACCCGCGATGATCGGCGCTACACGCACCGTGGTGGGTGCGTATCTTCGTGCCCACGTGGACGCGGCAATCCGTGCTCTTCAAGCTCGATTCGGCGACTATGTCGACGGCGAACAACCGCTGATCGCGGGCTTTTCTTTGGGCGCGACCGAAGCCTCGGAGCTTGCGATTGGGGCCCCTGCCCGCTTCCCCCGTGTGGCCGTTCTCGAGGGCGGGCACAACGTCTGGACCCGCCAGGCCATACGCGCCTTCGGCGATTCGGGTGGGCTGCGCGTGCTTCTGGGGTGCGGCTCGCCGTGGTGTGTGCCGCTCGCGAAGGCAACTGTGGGCCGAGTGAGCGCCGCCGGAATCGAAGCGCACATGGTCTATGCCAACGTGGGGCACACGACCGATCGCCCGCTCCAGGAGGCAATCATGACGGAGCTCGCTTGGTTTCTCGGGGATGACCCGCGGTGGGCCCAACGATGACGGAGCCCACGCTCTTTCGCGAGCTCGCTGATGTTTCGGCGCAATTGGCGAGCACGCCGTCGAGGCTGCAGAAGAAAAACCTCCTCGTCGAGCTTCTCGGCCGAATGCTTCCGGAGGAGAAGGCTGCCGCGGTCGGCTGGCTCGTCGCAGAGCCGCCATGCGGGCCCGTGGGTGTCGGTCCAGCGCAGCTCTGGGAGCTTTCGCGCAGGCCAATCATCAACGGCCCGCCCGTCACCCTTCGCGCGGTCGACGAGGCGTTGGAGCAGGCCCGCGACGCGGCCAGGCCGGAGACTTTCGGGCATATTGCAGCGCTCTTCGAGCAACTCAGCGAGGCGGAGCGTGCCTTCCTCACCGGAGCGCTCACCGGCTCGCTTCGTCAGGGCAGCCTCGGAGGCGTGATGCTGCTCGCGATCGCAAAGGTCTCGGGGCAAACGGAAGGCGAAGTGCGTCGTGCGGTCTTGCTCACAGGCTCGATCGTGGCTGCTACGAGAGCCCTCCTCGAGGGCAACGAGCGCGCGGCCGCGGCCGCGACGGGGGTCCTCCTTTTCAGGCCCTTGGCGCCCATGCTCGCAGCATCGGCCGAGTCCCTGGAAGAGGCCCTCGCTGGCTGTCCCGATTCTCTCGTCGAATGGAAAATCGACGGCATTCGCGCGCAAGCCCACAAGAAGGGCGGGCGCGTCGCGATCTATTCGCGGCAAGGCCACGACATCACGGCGGGATGCGCGCCGGTCGTCGATACCCTCACCGCGCTCGATGCCGACGAAGCGGTCGTCGACGGTGAGGTCGTCCTGGTCGGCCCGGATGGAAAGGCTCGCCCATTCCAGGACTCGTTTTCGGTTGTCGCATCGAAGGGCGCGTCGCGCACCGGAGACCGGCTCACCATAGTTCTCTTCGATTGCCTGTACCGAAATGGCGTCGAGCTTTTGAATGAGCCGCTGTCGGTTCGAGTGGCGGCGCTTCACTCGATGGCTCCAACGTCGCTTCGCATGCCGGCGCTGCGCGCCGAGAGCCTCGACCAAGCCAGGCGCTTTGCCGCCGACGCGCTAGCCGAGGGCCACGAGGGCGTGATGGTCAAAGACCTCTCGTCCCCCTACCGCCTCGGAGCGAGGGGCCGCGCGTGGCAAAAAGTGAAGAGGTCCGTGACCGCGGACCTCGTGGTCCTCGCCGCCGAATGGGGGAGCGGCCGCCGCAAAGGATGGCTTTCCAATCTGCATCTTGGGGCCCGCCGTGATGACGGCTTCTGCATGGTTGGGAAGACGTTCAAGGGCCTCACCGACGACTTGCTCCGCTGGCAGACGGTCGAGCTCGAGGCCCTCGCAACGCACCGCACACCACACGCGGTCTACGTGCGTCCCGAGCTCGTAGTCGAAGTCCGATTCAACGACGTGCAGCGCAGTCGCCGATATCCCGGCGGCATCGCTCTACGCTTTGCGCGCGTCGCTCGCTATCGGCAGGACAAGGCCGCAAGCGAGGCAGACACGCTCTCGTCGCTCGTCGCTCGCCTCCCCGAGAACCCCTCTGGGGCAGACACCGATGATGGGCAGTTAGAGCTCTTCTGAAGGCCGGGGCCCGCCGCTCATTTCGTCCCGAGCTTGGCGCTCACCGCCTTGAGGCGTTTTCGGATTACGAGCGGCAACCGCCACACCCCGCCGTAACGGCCGACCTGCAAATCGGCGAGCAGCTCGCCGAGCTTGGCCAGCGTCTCGTCGTAAGGCATCCAGAAAAGCTCGGGCCCCTTCGCTCGGTCGATCAGGGTCGCGCGCGGTCGAACGAACGTAGCGAGGGCGTGAGCGCCGTTGGCAACGCCGAAACCCGTTTCGCGCGTACCGCTCCACGGGAGGGCCGGTATCGCGCCCGAGAACGCGTGATTGTTGATCGTGACGACGCCTACATCGAGCCGACCCGCGAGCCGTTCGGCTCGGGCTATGTTCTCCGACCAGATGGAAGCTCCCAGGCCGTAGCGGCCCTCGTTCGTTCGCCGAACCGCGTCTGCCGCTCCGGTTACTCGGACAATCGCGAGAACCGGACCGAAAGTCTCGTCTCGCACGACCTTCATCCGGTCGGTGCACTTGTCGATGAGGGTCGGCGGATAAAAGAGGCTCCCCTCGATTGGAGCTCCGCCGCACACGACGACGGCGCCTCGGGCACGCGCGTCTTCCACGTGGGACGAGACGAGGTCGAACTGCCTGCGATTCGCGAGCGGGCCCATATCGGCAAACGCCTGCGAGCCCACGCGCAGCCCCCCCCACGCTTTCGCCATGGCGGTCACGAACGCGTCGGCAATCGTCTCGTCGACGTAGGCCACTTCGATGGCGCCACAGGCCTGGCCAGCGTTCGAGAGTGCCCAGTGCGTGATGCCCGCGACGGTGCGAGGCAGATTGCAGTCGGCGAGAACGATTGCTGGATCTTTGCCGCCCATCTCGATGCTAGACGGGATGCCACGCTCGGCGCAGCGGACGCGCACCGACCGCCCGGACTCGGGCGACCCGGTGAACACGCACGCGTCGATCCCTGCATCGATCAGCGCGGCGCCCACGGCTCCGCCACCCTGCACGACTTGGGCAAGCCCGTCGGGAAGCTCCCCCGCGAGGCGTTCGACCAGCCATGCGCTCGTGCGCGGCGTATATTCGGAAGGCTTGAGAACGAGACCGTTGCCCGTCAAAAGAGCGGGGAATACGGACCGATATAAACCCGCGACAGGATAGTTCCACGGAGCGATCACTCCGATGACCCCTCGGGCAACGAGGTCTACGTGCGCGGTCTTGCGCGGAAAGCTGAGCGGATTGAGAAAGACGCGTTGGCGGCGCGTCTCCTGCTCGACGATACGCACCCAGCCGCGTACGGAATCGAGGGGACCTAGGGCTTCGTTCCACAGCCCTTCAATCGGGGCCTTTCCCATCTCTTCGTGGGCCAGATCGATGACGTCGCGGCGGCGCCGCAGCATCTCCCGAGCCGCGCGGGTGAGAGCCGCGGCACGTTCGGCGAGCGGCTTGAGGTTCCATTCGTATTGCGCGGCTCGCGCACGCTCGACAGCGTCACTTACCGCGCCGCTCGATAGCAGGGCAACGCCGGGCATGGACGGAGGTCGCGACGCGCGGCCGTCCGCGTCGCGATCGCGCGCACCGTTCGAAGCGCCGACCGTTGGGCGGTCGGACCCAGGATGAGCATGGAAGGGCGATTCGTTCACGATCGCTTCCGAATACCGCGGACGGGCAAGCCCGACAACTGCCGGCTACTCTTCCCGCGCATCGAGACCCACCATGAAGCCTGCTGAGCGCCACGCCAGGCTCGCCGCCGAGATCGAGTCGCACGACTACCGCTACTATGTGCTCGACGATCCGGCCGTGTCGGACGTCGAGTTCGATAGGCTTCTCCGCGAGCTCCGAAATCTGGAGACGGAGTATCCCGAGCTCGCAACACCCGATTCGCCGACGATGCGCGTAGGAGGCGAACCGCGCACCAGCGTGACCCACGTGATGCACGTGCCGCGAATGCTCTCTCTCGACAATACCTACAGCCTCGAGGAGCTTTCGGAATTTTTCCGTCGCGTCCGAGACGGCTTGAAGGAGGGAGAGTCGAGCCATTTCTGCGTTGAGCCGAAGCTCGACGGCGCAGGCGTCGAGGTCGTCTACGAAGGCGGCCGCCTCGTCCAAGCGAGCACGCGCGGCGATGGCGAACGCGGCGAGGACATCACGGCAAACGTTCGGACCATCCGAAGCACACCTCTGAAGATCCGACATATGGAGCGGCTGACGTTGCGTGGCGAGATCGTGATTTACCGCCGCGATCTCGAAACGCTGAACTCGCAACGCGAAGCCGAAGGGCTCGAACCTTTTGCCAATCCACGCAACGCCGCCTCCGGCGCCGTGCGAATGCTCGACCCTCGCGAGGTCGCCCGGCGTCCCCTAAGAGCGCTCTTCTATCAGGTGGTCGAGGGCGCTCGGATGCACCGGACACAACACGAGAGCCTCGAATGGCTCGAGGCGCAGGGGCTGCCTACGCACCGGCGCCATGTCGTCGTCGACGGTGACGACGTGGCCAAGGAAATTGAAGTTATCGCGCGGGGCCGCGCCACCTATCCGTTCGAGACCGATGGCGCCGTCGTCAAGGTGGACGAATACAGACAACAAGACGTGCTCGGGATGACGTCGAAGTTTCCCAAGTGGGCAATCGCTTACAAATTTCAGGCCGAACGGGCGCGTACCCGGGTCCTCGCCATCGTGGTCCAAGTTGGGCGCACGGGCGTGCTGACCCCGGTCGTTTCCCTCGAGCCGGTCGAGCTCGCCGGGACGACCGTGTCGCGAGCATCGCTTCACAACGCCGACATGATCGAAGCGCTCGACGTACGCATCGGGGATCTCGTTTTCATCGAGAAAGCCGGCGAAGTCATTCCGCAGGTCGTCGACACCGACAAGGCCGCCCGCACGGGCAGCGAGCGCAAGTTCGAGATGCCGACGCGTTGCCCATCGTGCGACACGCCGGTCGTCCGAGAGCTCCGCGACTCGAACCGACCGGAGCTCGGTATCGAAGCAGCCACGCGATGCCCCAATCGCGCTTGCCCGGAACAGGTCAAGCAGCGGATTTTCTATTTCGCGCGTCGTTTCGCGATGGACATCGACCATCTCGGCGAAGCGCTCGTCGAACAGCTCGTGGACCGGGGCATCGTCCGCGACGTCGCTGATCTCTATTCGCTCACAGCCGAGCGAGTCGCAGAGCTCGAGCGAATGGGCGACAAGAGCGCGAGGAACGTTCGCGAATCCGTCCAGGCCTCCAAGGGGCGCACCCTAGACCGGCTCTTGTGCGGTCTGGGCATCGCGCAAATCGGCCAAGTGGCTGCGCGACAATTGGCCGAGGAAGCTGGGACTCTGGAGACGCTGCTCTCATGGACAGCCGAGGAGGCGCGCGCGCACGTCGGCAGTATCCATGGGTTCGGGCCGAAGATGGTCGAGAGCGTGGCGACGTTCCTTCGCGATCCTGAGCAACGGGCCTTGCTGAGCAAGCTAGAAGCCCTCGGAGTCGGGCGCCCTCAGCCGAGAGCTGAAGTGGCCCCCGACGGCCCTCTCAAGGGCATGAGCTTCTGCGTGACGGGAGTGCTCTCGAAAAAACGCGAGGAGGTTTGCGCCGACATCCGAGCTGCCGGCGCGGAGGTACATGAAAGCGTGAAGAAGACGACCACCTACCTCGTCGCCGGCGACAAGACGGGCAAGAGCAAGCTCGAACAGGCCAAAAAGTTCGGGACGAAGGTCATCTCCGAAGACGACTTACGCCATCTGCTCAACCCAATATCTCGCGCAGCTTCCCGATGAGGGATCGACGCTGCGACGGTGCCGCGCCATTCTCGGCGGCGAGCTGCTCGAGCAATTGTCGCTGACGGTCGGTCAGCTTGGTCGGCACGTCGATCGCGATTAAGACTCTCTGGTCGCCTCGCCCGATGCCCCGGCGTCGCGGGACGCCCTTGCCGCGCACGCGCAGCGTCGTCCCGGGTTGCGTCCCCGGGGGCACTCGAACTTTGACCCTTCCGTCGAGGGTCGGCACATCGACCTCGCCACCGAGCGCTGCGTCGGTGAAGGCAACGGCCATCGTGCATACGACGTCGTCTCCGTCGCGCTGGAAGATGGCGTGCGGCCGGACTCGAATCGTGATCTCGAGATCGCCGGCGGCCCGGTCGGGCCTCGTCCGGTTGCCGGCCCCGCTGATGCGCTGCGTCGCGCCTTCCTCGACCCCAGGGGGAACCGCAATTTTCACGGTGTCATCGGCCGAGGTCAGGCCCTGGCCGCGGCACGGCGGGCAACCATCGTGCGCGATCCGCCCTATCCCCCGACACCGCAAGCACGCGCGCTCGACCGTGATGGGCAGGATACCTTGCTGCACACGCGCACGTCCTCGGCCGCCGCACGACGGACAGACCTCCGGCGCGGTCCCGGACCTCGCCCCCGAGCCGGCGCATTCAACGCATGTGACGACCCGCGTGTAGCGGACAGTCTTTTGGCAACCGGCCACCGCTTCCTCGAAAGACACGTCGAGAAGATGTTTGAGATCACCCTTGTCGCCGCGGCCGACCCCAAAGACCCCGAGCAGATCTCCGAGGATCCCGCCAATGGCGATGTCGCTGATGTCGACCCGGCCTCCCGCAAAGGGACCACCGGTAGCAAACGGCGAGCCCGGTTCTTCGGCGCGATGCCCGAATCGATCATACATTGAGCGCCGACCTTGGTCCGACAACACTTGGTAGGCGAGGTTGATCTCCTTGAACCGATCGTGCGCCGTCGCGTCCCCGGGATGAAGGTCCGGGTGGCACTGGGTGGCGAGCTTTTTGAACGAGCTCTTGATCTCCTCGGGCGCGGCATCTCTTCGCACTCCGAGGACCTGGTAGTGGTCCCTCTGCTGCATGCAGGCCCGGGCTGGGGTAGCACACGCGCGCTTCGCGTGCTCGCCTCGCTTGCCGCCGCGCTCTCTCTGGGAGCGTGCAGAGCGGGCCCCTACGACCCGACTGATACGGCCACGAGCCCTCAGGCCCAAGCCGAACCGACGCCGCTCGCCGCGTCTCCGGTCCCAAGCGCGTCGACCGGCGTCATGGCCGCGGCGGACGCGGGACCGGCTCCGGAGAGCCTTCGATTCGACTCGCAACTGCCCACCGACATACTCCGCGACCCCATTAGAGAGCCGGGCGGCCATGAGCAGCCACGCGAAGCCAAGGAGGTCGCGGGCTTTGCTCTTCAGGCCGTCCTCCGATCGGGTGAGGCCCCTCCCCCACCAAAGGCCGGGGAGGTCAACCTCGCGGCCATCGATGCCGCAAAACGAAAAGCCGAGCCCCGCCTGACCGTCGAAGCGGGACCGTCACGCGCTCGGTTCGTCCTCAACGCGGGATTCGTTCTGCCGCCGGGCACGGAGCTGCGGTCGCGCAGCGACCGCTACGGGCAGCTACTGCTGTGGCCGGGCGACGGCACGGTGCGCGTAGTCCAACCGGGAGCGCTCCGTGCTCTCCTCGGGGAGCGGCGACTCGACGTTGCCCCGCTGTCGCCGGCGGACGCACGCTCGAACGGAGACGGCCCTCATCGGCTCAACATGCACACGCGTCGTGTGGAGATCTCCACGCGATCGGCCAAGGCCACTCTCGAGATTGCCGCTCTTCACGACATCGGCGAAGGGGGCGTGCTCATTTGCCGATTCCTGCTCGACCTGATGAGTGCCCCGCCCTCGACGAGGGCCTGCGCGTTCGACGAGGTCCCGCTCCACGCCGAGCTTCGATGGACGACCGGGGGCGTGTTGGTTTTCGACGCTTCGAGTCTTGCGCAACATGTGGATCTCTCCGCGCAGGACCTTGCGACACCACCGGCGTCTGTCCTATGGGCGACGTCGCCGCTTCCCATCGAAGCCGCAGAGACGCTCATTTCGAGAAGCGAGATTGCCGGATTTCACTCGGCTCCCGTCGACCTGCCTTTGCGTCCTCAGCGAGACGGGCAGGCGCCGCTCCCGGAGGCTGGGCTTACACTAATCAACTCGAGTGATGAGCTCCGAGTCGCTTGGCTCGAAGGGGCGCCCGTCGCCTGGGTAGGCCCCGGCGCACGCCTGGGCATCGCCACGCTTCTGCGGGGGCGCTACTCGCTCCAGTGGCGCACCTTTCTCGGTGACGCCTGGGAGCCTCCGGATCTCGTCGTGGCTCCCGGAACGAGTGAGCTCAAATAGGCGTAGGCGAGCCACTCATCCCGGTCGGCGGCGGACGAGGCGGGCCTCGAGGAGCTGAAAGAGGATTTTGCAGGCGTCGAAGCTCGACATGTGACTTTCTTCGACGATGTCACGCACCGAGCGCTCACCGTCGATCATCTCGAGCAATTTCTGCTCCGACTTGGCCAACCGCTCGACACCCACGGCCTGAACCGCCGACGAGTCCACGAGAAGCACGGAATCGAAGCTCCCGAGGCGGCCTTCGACGAGCCGCCACTCGTCAACGCGCCGAAAGCCCTCCATGACCACCTGGGCGACGGGAAGACCGAGGCCGGCGTTTTGAGCGACTGACGGGGTTTCTTCGGGTCGGAACTCGAAACGCCCGCGCGGCCAACGAAGAAGCTCATATACGAGCTCGCTCGATTGCCGAGTCAGCGCTTCGCGGAGCTGATCCGGCGTAGAGTATCCCCCCTCGACCAGCAAGTCGCCGAGCCGCTTGTGCCCCGACCAAGAAGGGTCCGCCCGCGAGAACAGCCGATCGCGTAGCAGGCGGTCGATGTCCTCGGGCGCGGCCCACCCGTGCTCCACGAAGTAGCGCCCGAGGCGAAACTCGTTTCCGGCGCCATGAGCCTGGACGAGATCGATGAGGCCCTGCCGCATGGCGACCGTGACCTCGATCTTTCCGTCGGATGCGACGAGCGTCCCCGTCTGCCCCTCGAGTTGGAGCAGCTGGAGCACGGCCCCGATGGGGATCACCGAGAGGTCGCCCGAAAGGGCCGTATCCCCGTCGCTTTCTTGGACCGACGCGGCATCTTGTACTTCGAGGTCGTCCAAAAACTCGACCGAAAGGGTGTCGGCCTTAGGGCGCCATTGATCGGCGCGCCGCACGGCATTCTCGATCACCGCGATGAGCGCGCGAGAGTCGAAAGGCTTGCCGATCGCATCGATTGCACCGGTCTGCTGCACGAAATGCTCGCGTATCCGGTCGGATTTTGCGCTCATCAGGATGATCGGCACGGGACGGAGCAATGGGTTTTGGCGGATCGCGCGACAAAGCTGGAAGCCGTTCATCCGCGGCATTACGAAGTCGACGAGAACGATGTCGATCTTGGTCGCTTCCCCGTCTCCGCGCTGTATGGCTTCGGCTGACTGGAGCAGCAGGTCGAGCCCGTCTTGGCCATCCTCGGCCGGGATGGCTTCGAATCCGTGTCGCTGGAGGACGGAGCCCACGACCCGGCGAATGGTGGGGCTGTCGTCGACGACCAATACGCGGGTGGCCATGCGTTATCGCTCGCGAACCATAGCACTGTAGGGTCCATCCATGGACACGCTGCTCCGGGGTGGGGTCGTGGTCACATGCGATCCCAACGACCGAGTCGTCCGGGGAGACGTGCTCGTGCGCGGCCGGGAAATCGCCGCCGTCGGCGAAGTGCATCCGCAGGGGGCGACCCGAGTTCTCGACGTCGCCGGTTGCGCCGTCGTTCCGGGATTCGTGCAGGCGCATGTCCATCTCTGCCAGACTCTGATGCGGGGGCTCGCCGATGACTTGCCGCTCCTCGATTGGCTTCGCACACGCATCTGGCCGCTCGAGGCCGCGCACGATGCGCGGTCGCTCGCCGCAAGCGCTCGGCTGGGCCTCGCGGAGGCCATGCTTGCCGGGACGACCACGCTCCTCGACATGGGGACCGTGCACGAACACGACGTCGTGATGGATGCCTGTGCACGGTCGGGGATTCGCGCGCGCTCCGGCAAGGCCATGATGGATTGCGGCGATGGAGTGCCGGGCGGACTCCGCGAGACGACCCGCGCGAGCCTTCGCGAGAGCGAGGGCCTAGCCCGACGATGGCGCGGGGCCGCCTCCGGACGCATCGGCTACGCGTGGTCTCCCAGGTTCGTCCTTTCGTGCACCGAAGAGCTGGTGCGCGGCGCCGTAGATCGCGCTCGCGATGGCGGCGAGCTCTTGAGCACGCACGCGGCGGAGCACTCCGACGAGCGGGCTGCCGTGCGGCAAGCGTTCGGCGAAGACGACATCGCAGTGCTACGTCGTTGGGGCGTAACCGGCCCGCGCGCAATTCTCGCGCACGGCGTTCATCTGAGCGATAACGAGGCGGAGCGCTTGGCGAGCGACGGTACCCGCATCGTGCATTGTCCGAGCGCAAACTTGAAGCTCGGCTCCGGCATTGCCCGCATCGCCGACCTCGATCGCATCGGAGTCGCCTTGGCTCTCGGAGCCGACGGGGCCCCGTGCAACAACAACCTCGACCCCTGGACGGAGCTACGCCACGCAGCCCTCCTCGCCAAGGTGCGGACCGGGGTGACGGCGCTAACCGCGCGACGCGCCCTTCGATTGGCGACGATCGACGGGGCGCGAGCGCTGGGGCTCGACGACGTGACCGGATCTATCGAGCCGCGCAAGCGAGCGGACATGATGGTCGTTCGTCTCGACGGCGCCCACGTCGAGCCCGGTGGCGACGTTTTCTCGCGGCTCGTCTATGCCTGCAGCGCGCGCGATGTCCGACACGTCGTCATCGACGGAGCCTTGGTGGTGAAGGATCGGCAGCACCAGACCCTCGACGTAGAACGCGTGATCGCGGACGCGAGAGAACAGGGGAGAAAGCTCATAGCCAGGGCGGGAATATAGCTCGCCAGACCACGGGCGGCCGAGCGCTCACGAAGGACTCTCGGTCTCCTCGATTTGTGCGAGGACTACCGCCAGCGCGTCTTTGGCGCGTTCGAGCGACCGCTTGTCGCTGTCGCGTTTCATGGTGGAGGCAGCCAGCTTCTGTTCCAAGTCGTCCCGCGCAGACTGCACGTCGAGCAGCCGCTTCTGGACGGCTCCAATCCGCGCGTCGTGAGCTTCATCGTCCAACCGCTTGGCCTCGGTGAGCGATTGCAGCTCACGCCGCACTATCGAGAGCTCGCTCTCTAGCTCCCCACTCCGCGCTCGAGCTTCGCTGACCTCTCTCAGACTGTTCGTCTCGAGTGCCGCGATTCGTGCGTCGCGTGACTCTTCCACGGCTTTGAGCTCGTTCGCTTGTTGACCGCGAAGAGCCTCGATTTCGCGAGCCGCCTGGTCGCGCGCTTCGGCTATCGCCGTGTCGCGCTCTCTCCTGGCATGCTCCAGATCGGCACCTCGGCGTTGTTCGGCTTGGTCGAGAGCGCGCGCATGCTCGGCTCTTTCGTTGGCGACCAGGTGGTCGGCCTCGGCGCGCAAAGCCCCGATCTTCATCTCGGTCGCCGCGCGCTCGTCCGCTTGTTTC
>Ga0302325_10023390_pt1 | contig 12880 bp, 11 predicted proteins | sample Palsa_T0_2_FD_201948 | JGI IMG/M metagenome (GOLD analysis project Ga0302325, IMG submission 201948) | Peat permafrost microbial communities from Stordalen Mire near Abisko, Sweden - Palsa_T0_2 | ecosystem: Environmental > Terrestrial > Soil > Palsa > Peat permafrost | place: Sweden: Abisko... | reverse complement strand
CTGAATGGCGATGGCAAGCCGGACCTGGCAGTAGCCGCCGACACCGGCGTATTGATCCTGCTGGGCAATGGAGACGGCACGTTCCAGCCGCCGGTGAATTACAACGCGGGAACGGGCGCGGTCGGTATCGCCGTGGCGGACCTCAATCGGGACGGAATACCGGATTTGGCTGTTTCGAGTCCCGGCGATAGCGGGATCCCTGCTCTCTACATTTTGTTAGGCAACGGAGACGGCACATTCCAGCCAGCGGTGGGCTACGGAACGGGCACCCAGCCAGACTTCGTGGCTGCGGGAGACTTCAATCGGGATGGAATCCCGGATTTGGCCATGCCGAACACTATTGACAATAACGTGGCGGTGTTCCTGGGGAACGGCGACGGCACGTTTTCAGGGCCTCAGTTTTTTGACACGGGCGACTACCCGGTGGCGTTGGCGGTAGCCGACTTCAATGGCGACGATAAGGCGGATATGGTCACAGTGTGCGAAACCTCGCCCACTCTCAATGTGCTGTTGGGCAATGGGCGCGGCGATTTTCAGAGTCCCGCGACCTATTCAGGCGGATATTTGCCCGGCGCCATGGCAGTCGGCGACTTCAACGGCGATGGCGCGCCGGACGTGGCCGTCACCAGCGGGAATACTGGGACCGGAACCGATGGTACGGTGTCCGTTTTGTTGAACAATGGCCACGGATCGCTCGGGCCGCCGGTAGCTTATGCCGCGGAATACGGTGCGAACTTCGTGGCCGTCGCGGATTTCAACGGCGATGGAAACCTGGATCTGGCGGTATCGAACCTCGCCTCGGTTTCGGTTCTGCTCGGCAAGGGCGATGGAACTTTCCGGTCGCAGGTGACCACAGCAACTCCGACTATAGGAGGCTACCTGGCCGCCGGCGATTTCAACGGCGATGGCAAGCCGGATTTGGCCATAGCGTCGGCCGTGGGTGTGACGATTCTGTTGGGGAAAGGCGACGGCACTTTCTCGGCTCCCAAAACATATGCGGCGGGCGATCTCCCCTATGCGTTGGCCGTCGGCGACTTTAACGGAGATGGAAAGCTGGACCTGGCGGTGGCTAATAAGTCGGGTAACGTATCCATTCTGGTGGGCAACGGGGCCGGCGGCTTTCAGGCGCCGGTCGACTATCCGACTGGCAAGTGGGCGCATTGGGTGGTCGTGGCGGATCTGAATGGAGACGGCGTACAGGATTTGGCGGTGGCCAATGAGAGCAGCATTTCCGTTCTGCTGGGGAACGGCGACAGCACATTTCAACAGGCGGTCAACTATCCGACGACGATGAGCCATCCGGTGGCGCTGGCGGTGGCGGATTTCAATGGCGATGGTAAACCGGACTTGGCGGCCGTGTCGTTCCAGGATTTTTGCGTCTCGATTATGCTGAATACAGGCAACGGCACTTTCCAGTCCGCGTCGGACGCGGCGAATTTTGCGGTGTTTGGTTTTCCCGTGGCAGGCGCGGTGGCCGATTTTAATGGCGATGGCAAACCGGATCTGGTTACCAGCGGCGGGGCGGTTACGGTGCTGACTAACCTGACACGCTAGCGGGCCTTTTGACTGGAGGGCGGGCAATCATGCCCGCAGCCGGCTTTCAGCCGGCTCTGGCCGCCTAAAAGGCGTCCCCAGAGGGGACCCCGGCCAGGATTGGCCGCGCTCCGGTGCGTCGAGCAGGAACGCGCACCATGTGTTCCATAAGAATTTTGGATTGGACCATCCCATGGCCCAGTCTTTAAACTGGATATATGCGGACCCCCACGTCGGCAATCTCCGAGGGCGCCTCACAAGTCGCGCTCTTGCACCACATCAGCAGCATCGTCAGTTCGGACCTGAGCCTGGACAAAATGCTGCAGGAACTGGTTTCGCTCACGCTCGAGACCACGCGCTGCGACGCGTGCCTGGTCTACCTGGTGGACCGTTCCAACAACGACGTCGTGCTGGAAGCCTCGCAACTGCCGCACGCCGCGGAGATCGGCAACATCCGGCTGAAGATGGGCGAAGGCATCACCGGCTGGGTCGCACAGCACAAATCCGTGGTGGCGCTCTCGACCAAAGCCTCCGCGGATGCGCGCTTCAAGAATTTCCAAACGCTGCCCGAAGACACCTTCGAAGCGTTCCTTTCGGTCCCGCTGGTGAGCGGCGGCGACCTGATCGGCGTGATCAACGTACACCATCGGGAGCCGCACGCGCATGCGCCCGAGGAGATTGCACTGGTCAGTTTCATCGGCGAGCAAATGGGGGGCGCCATCGCCAAGTTCCGCCTGGTGGAGCGCTCGGAAACCGCCGTGAAGCGCATGGAAGCGTTGGCGGCGGTGGCCCAAACCATCTCCGCGGAAAATTATCTCGACCGCATCCTGCAGGCCATATCGGAGATGGTGGCGGAAACGCTGGATTCGCCGGTGTGCTCCATTATGCTGATCGACGAGGACCGGCGGGAGTTGGTGATTTCGGCAGCGCGCTGCTCATCGCCCGACTACCTGCACAAGATGCCGCTCAAGATCGAGGATTCGCTGATTGGCCGCGTGGTGCGGGAAGGCCGTCCGGTTACCGTTCCCAATGTGCTTGTGGAGAAACAGTTCCGCTACCCGGAACTGGCGCGCAAGACGGGACTGGCGTCGCTGTTGTCGGTGCCGCTGTTCACGCGCGACAAGGTGATCGGGACCATCAACATCTACACGCGCGAGCAGCGCACCTTCGCGGAAGAGGAGATCGGGTTCGTGAAAGCGGTGGCGGGCCAGGCGGCTATCGCCATCGAGAATGCGCGGCTGATGTCGGAAACGCTGGAGATGAAGCGCACGCTCGAAGCGCGCAAGCTGGTGGAGCGCGCCAAGGGCATTCTGCAGCAGAAGTACAACCTTACCGAGGAAGAAGCTTACCTGCGCTTGCGCAACGAGAGCCGGCGGCTGCGGCGTCCCATGCGGGATTTGGCTGAAGCGGTCATTCTGGCGGACGATCTGCGGCGGGTGGGGGAGCCGCCGCGGCCCAGCCGGCCTGCGGCTGAGGGGCCCCCGCGCGCGGAGAACGGCGTTGAGTAGGATCTGCTAGACTTCGGGCATGACCATTCGGCCGCAAGCTCTTGCCGGAGTATTTCTGACGGCATTCCCGATCCTGTCTGCGCAAGTAACGGCCCAGTCGCCATCCTCGACACTGACCACAATCCAGACGTTCGATGTCCACAACGGATCTAATCCCTCCGCCGCTGTAGTAATGGGCAGTGACGGCGTGCTCTACGGCACGACCAAGGGCGGCGGAAGTCCGGGTAGCGCCCTGTGCGGCACGGTATTCTCTTTAACGCCGCCGGCTGGAGCGCCCCCCGGCCCGGCCAGCGCATGGACGGAGACCGTGCTCCACGATTTTGTCTGCAGCGACGGGCAGCACCCTTTGGCGCCCGTGGCGATCGGGAGCGGCGGCGTGCTTTATGGCACCACTAACCTCGGCGGAACCGCGGGCGATGGCACAGTGTTCGCGCTGGCGCCACCGGCTTCCGCGGGCGACGCTTGGACCGAGACAGTGCTGCACAATTTCACGGGCGGCAACGATGGAGCCAGTCCCGCGGCAGGCTTAACGATCGCCGACGGTGGCGTTCTGTATGGAACAACCACATACGGCGGCTCGGGTTCATGCACGGCCCCGCCCTTTCCTGCCGGATGCGGTACCGTTTTCGAGTTGACCCCACCGGCATCGCCAGGGGACTCCTGGACAGAAACAGTCGTCTACAGTTTCCCTGGCGACGGCGGCGGTCTCGAACCACTCGGCGGCGTGACCATCGGCAGCGGCGGAGTGCTTTATGGCACCACCAACGGCGGGCGCCGGCACCCCGGCACAGTGTTCTCATTGACCCCGCCGGCAACCGCAGGCGGCACCTGGACCCCGGCGGTGCTCCACAATTTCAGCTTCGAGAGCACCGACGGATTCAATCCGGAAGCGGGCGTGGTAATCGGCAGCGGCGGAGTGCTCTACGGCACCACAACTTTTGGCGGAACATCGCAAGATGGGGGGGCGGTGTTCTCGGTTACACCTCCCGCATCTGCAGGCGGCGCCTGGACGGAGGCTGTGATCTACAACTTTACGGGCCTCATTGCCACCAGCGACGGGTGGGACCCAGCCGCGGGGCTGTTGATCGGCAGTGGCGGAGTGCTCTACGGCACTACCTTCCGCGGCGGGGCATCGGGCTTCGGCACGGTATTCTCGTTGACTCCACCGGCGTCCGCAGGTGGATCGTGGACCGAGAATACGCTCTACAGTTTCACGGGCGGGAGCGACGGCGCCAATCCGCCGGGCCCGGTGGCATTCGGCAGCGGGCCGGACGGCCGCCCAGTGTTTTATGGCACTGCGTACCTCGGCGGGAGCACTACTGGCGCCTGTCCTTTGAATGGCTGCGGCACAGTGTTCTCGTTGCAACGGTAACTGGCGGGCTGCGCCCGGCTTGCCATCCCGCGGCCACTTTGCGTATACTTGCCTTTTAACGATGTCTTTCTTCTACGCCAGTTCGTTTAGCTTCCGGTTCCGGTCGGGCCGGGATCGGTAGAGTGGCGTTGGATTGAGGCACACCCGGTTTTCTTGAAGCCAACCCACTCGCGAGAGTGGGTTTTTTTATTTTAAGGAGAGCATAGTCATGATTATCTCCATGCGTCCGCACGCGTCGCGCCAACAAATCGACCACGTTTGCGAACGGATTCAGGAGTTCGGATATAAAGTCCATTCCATCGAAGGAGAGGAGCGCGTGGTTATCGGCGTAGTGGGCGTCGGCGACGTAACGGCCTGCCTGGAATCGCTGGAAGCCACGCCGGGGGTGGAGCGCGCCGTGCGCATCTCGGCGCCCTACAAATTCGTCAGCCGCGAATTCAAGCCGGAACACAGCGTGATGCGCATCAACGGCCTGGAGATCGGCGGCGACGAGTTCATTGTCATGGCGGGGCCCTGCTCGGTGGAATCCGAACGGCAGATCATGGAGACGGCCGAAGGCGTGGCAGCGGCCGGCGCGCGCATGTTGCGCGGGGGCGCATTCAAGCCGCGCACATCGCCCTACGATTTCCAGGGCATGGCGCTCGAAGGCCTGAAGCTGTTGCGCAAAGCCAAGGAGGCCACCGGACTGGGCATCATCACCGAGGTGATGACCGACAGCGACGTGGCCATGGTGGCTGAATACGCGGACGTGATGCAAGTGGGCGCGCGCAACATGCAGAATTTCGCGCTGCTGAAATCGCTGGGCGGCTGCGGAAGGCCCGTGCTGCTGAAGCGCGGCATGAGCTCCACCATCAAGGAACTGCTGATGTCCGCCGAATACGTGGTGGCGCACGGCAATCCCAACGTGGTGCTGTGCGAGCGCGGCATCCGCACGTTCGAGACGGCTACCCGCAATACCTGCGACATATCGTCCATCCCGGTGCTGAATGAGCTGACGCACCTGCCGGTGATCCTGGACCCCAGCCATGCCGCGGGCAAGCGCAGCCTGGTGCCGCCGCTGGCGCGCGCGGGTGTGGCCATCGGCGCGGACGGGCTGATCGTGGAAGTGCATCCCAATCCGGAGAAGGCCATCAGCGACGGCGCGCAGTCGCTCAAGCTGGAAGATTTCCGGGCCATGATGCGGCAGCTTCGCCCGTATCTGGACCTGTGGAAGGAATCCCGGCTGGCCGAAACCGCGGCGGCTGTGTGATACTGCCTTCGTGAACTACAAACAACGGGCCGCGCTGCTCATCATCCTGATCGCATCGGTTTGCGGGGTGGCGGTGTGGGGCGTGGCGCGCTACCGCTACCATTCGCTGCGCACCACGGCGGACTGGCTGGAGCGCCTGCCCACACAGGATGCGGTGGTCTTCTATGTGGATTTCGCCGCGCTGCGCAGAGGCGGCCTGCTGCAACTGCTGGCGGGATCGAAGGTGGCCGAGGAGCCCGAATACAAGGTCTTCGTGATGAAGACCGAGTTCGACTACACGCGCGATCTGGATGCGGTGCTGGCCTGCTTCACGCCGCGCGCCAAGTACCTGGTGGTGAAGGGGCGCTTCGATTGGAACAGTCTGGAGGCCTACGCGCGCGAACAAAGCGGCACTTGCCGCGACGCGTTATGCCGCATGACCGGCAGCGCGCCCGAACGCAAGATTTCGTTTTTTCCGCTGCGGCCGAACCTGATGGGGCTGGCGGTGAGCGCGGACGATTCGGCGGCCATCGATCTGCAATCCACCGCCGCGCGGCGGCGCACCTTTGAGATGCCGGACGCGCCGGTGTGGATCTCGCTGCCACCGGCCATACTGAAGAGCGGCAGCGGTCTGCCGGAAGGCACGCGCATGTTCGCGCACAGCATGGAGGAGGCCGACGATGTGAACATCGCGCTGGCGCCGGCGGGCAGCCGTTTCGAAGCGCGGCTGAATGTGCAATGCCGGTCGGAGCGGCAGGCCGCCGCGCTGGCCACGCAGCTTACGAATATCACGACGCTGTTGCGCGATATGATCGCGCGCGAGCACCAGACTCCCAATCCGAACGACCTAAGCGGGGTGCTGACGTCGGGCACGTTCAACCATCTCGGCATACGGGTGCTGGGGAGTTGGCCGCTGGAGCGCGGGTTCATCGATGGGCTTTTGGGGGGCGGGCTTTAAGTATAAGTAATGGTCCTGAATCGGGGCACGCTGTGGTGTCACTTCTCATCCGCAGACTCGGTCATCACACATCCCACACTAACGATTGAGGTCGCTCCTCGCATCTCCGTTAGCTGGTCATTACTATGACGCGTAGGCTTAGCGAGCGTATTAAAACAACGTTTGACGCAATGGGACAACGATCCGTGTTGTCACCCGTCGGCAAAGCAAGGCCCTAAAGGCCGCTGAACGAGCAGCGATCGATAACGCCATAACAAGGGCCGGACAGTCGGGCGATTTTGTAACTACGGCGCGACCTGGAAGGTTACGTTACTCGACAGCGTGCCGCCGGGCGTCGTCACTTGGACCTTGCCCGTGGTCGCGCCGGCCGGAACGGTGGTCGTGATTGAGGAAGGCGACACAACGGTGATCGTAGCCGGTGTGCCGTTGAAGGTGACACTAGTAGCGCCGGTGAGGTCCGTTCCCAGGATCGTCACGGCTGTTCCTGCTTTGCCCGCGACGGGCACAGTTTTCAAAAAGGCGCCCAGCCCGACGGATAGGCGGAACACGGTGCCATCATTGCTGGCGCCACCCCCTAAGGTTGTCCCGTAGAAGTTCCCGTCCGTGGCCTGACATAGTCCGCCGAAGGGACCAGAGCCGTCAGTTCCGTCAAAACTGTGCAGGGTCGTCAGCGCACCCAGCGGGGTGATTTTGAAGATCGTGCCAGAGTTGTAGGCTCCGCCATAATCGGTTATCCCATAGAAGTTCCCGTCAGTACCCAGGATCAGCGCACCAAAGGGACTTTCGCCGTCGGCGCAGTTAGCCTCGCTACAAAAACTGTACAGTGTCGTCAGGGTGCCCCTCGGGGTGATTTTGAAGATCGTTCCCCGGTTGCCGGTTCCGCCAAGAGCCGTTGTACCGTAGAGATCCCCGTCCGTACCCAAAACGAGCCCGGCTTGCGGATCGTCGCCGTCGACGCAGTTCGTTTGAGCACAAAAGCTATAGAGCGACGTCATCTTGCCGCCTGGGGTCATTGCTAGCACCGTGCCGTTTCCGTAGCTCCCGCCGGCACCAGTAGTACCGTAAAAGTTGCCATCGGCAGCCTCGACCAACCCGGCGGCGGGATAGCCGCCATCGGTCCAGCCGAACTTGTGCAAAGTCGTCACCCTACCCTGCGGAGTAGTCTTGAAAATCGTTCCGCAGCCTTCGACACCTTCGGTGCCGAGACAATTAGGAAACGACGTGATTCCGCCCAACGCAGTCATCCCGTAAAAGCTGCCGTCGGCGGCCAGAACCAACCCCTCGGGCCTGGCACCGTCAGGGCACGAAGTAGCTTCTCTACAGAATCGATATAGCGTCGTCAGTGTACCTTCTGGAGTAACTCTGAAGATAGTGCCGAAATAATTAGCGGTTCCGTAAATGGACGTGGTTCCGTAAAAGTTCCCGCCCGCATCCAAGACCAGCGAGCCGGAGGGGCCCCAGCCATCCGTGCAATTAGGTGTGCAAAAGTAGTAAAGCGTAGTCAGCGTGCCGCCCGTCGTGATCTTGAAGATGGTGCCGCCCCAGACCCCGTCACGGTCGGTTGTCCCATAGAGGTTCCCGTCGGTACCCTGGACGAGTTGCATGCCAAAGGTGCCGGGCCCCGAACCGTCGTGACCGTCGAATTGCCACAAAGTGGTGAAGGTCTGAGCACGCGACGCGATAGCCGTCGCGAACATGAGGAGGAATGCGGCCGAGGCTCTGTTGTACCAAATAAGTTTGCTCATCGCATCCCCCATGCTCGCTTACAACGCCGACCAAACGATTATATACCCGGTCGGCCCGAAACATGCGGGACTCGCAAAGCGCCAGTTTCGGCGTAGCCTGCGTGTCTCATCTGCAATCAAATCGGCATCAGGGACGCCGCAACTGCTGCTCGCCGTTTGTGTACGATAAGACTGAAAATCGTGCCACTGCCCTTGCCCTGCTTCCGGCCCGCGAGCGGTTTAATCGCCCATCGCCGCCCGTACTCGGTCAGTCACCTCGGCTGCGGTGGCGTTCCAATCGAACGCGATAGAAATATCCAGCTCCGGGTACGACGTGAACCGCACGGCGAACTGCCGGCGGTCTGGGGCGGCCACGATCTAGCCCTCGAATCGCTTGCTCAGGTGCCTGCCGGCGGCAACCACGGCCGCTTCCAGTTCAGCCCTGCGATCTCGCGGGATGGTGTCGGAATCGAAGATCGCGATTGGCATGAAAGCAAGATTTTCGCAGTTCGCGGTGCCCGTTTCCAGGTAAGCTCTCTCCGCTCCACGTCCGCGCCTGCGTCAAACGCGCGCCGGCGAGCTTCGATCTCCACCATGGATATCCACAGCCAAGGAGGCTGGCAAAATGACTCGAAAGCTGTGTGTGCTGGTCTTGGCAGCAAGCGCGTGCTCGCTGGCGCAGGACCTTCCATCGCCGGACCGTGCACTACAGGTGCTTACGCCACCGGCGCGCACCGATGCGCACGGCGCGGTGAGCGCCACGCTTCAAAATGCCAGTTCACAGCCGATCACCGCTTACGCCGTCCGCTGGACGATTGGAACGTTCAGTAACGTGAGTTGGCAGGAATTCTTTCCCAGTCTGGGTTTCGAAGCGATGGTGAAGAATCTGGCTTCCCGAGGGCTTGCGGGGCGCGAGCGGATTGGGGTGGAGGCGCTGCCGCCCGGCGGGACCATCACCGCCCGCAACGCTTTTGCGGACTATCCGGATCGGGAGGCGACTGTTGCGGTAGTAGCTGTGATATTCGCCGATAGCACCGCGGTTGGCGACGCCGATGAGATCCAGCGCCTTTTCCAGCGGCGCAAGGCGCAGGCTGACATCTTAGGCCAGTTGGTGGATGCGGCATCCAAACTGGATCGTTCCGACGCGCGTGGCTTTTTTGTCAGCCTGGGTAAGCTACCGCACGGTTCGGATGACTCCGATTGGGTTCACCAGGAGGCTGAGTTACAAATCAGGCCGGATTTGCCCCGAGAGTTGAGAGTCACTCCCGACGGGTTCATGGAGATGTTACAGGCGCGCTATTCAGCCGCGAAGGCTAACTCGACCAGGCGGTAGGGCGGCCTGGGAGGCCGCTGCAGGCCATGGGCCTGCCCCACGCTACAGAAACGCCATCGTTTTCACGCCGGAGATATCGAAGCGTTTGCGGCAGCGTAGGTTCTTGCAGGCCACCTTATCGTCCAACAGCACCATGTAGCTCTGCGACTTCGCAAACCTGGCGCGGTCGCGCTCGTCGGCCCCGGGCGGCAGGCGATCTTTCTTCTTGCGCACCATCCACCGCAGGTCGTAAGTCTCCGACGACCTACAAAAAGGGCAGTTCAACGACATTGGCTTAGTCGTCGGCGATTCGGTGTAATACGCGCGCTCGTCCATCAGCGTTGGTCCAGGGGAATCCACTGCATGCCGTCCGGGTTCCCTTTATACTCGGCGCGGGGGCGGATGAGGCGGTTGTTCTTGTACTGCTCCAGGGTGTGCGCGGTCCAGCCGGACATGCGGCTCACCGCGAAGACCGGCGTGAACAGATCCACCGGAATGCCCAACGCGTAGTAAGTGGAAGCCGAGTAGAAGTCGACATTGGCGATCAGGCCTTTCTCCGCCATCACGGTCTGCTCCATGGCCTGCGACATGCGGAAGAGCTTTTCCTGGCCGGTGCGCTTGCCCAGTTCTTCGGAAAGCACGCGCAGGTGCGTGGCGCGCGGATCCTCGGTGCGATAGACGCGGTGTCCGAAACCGGGGATTTTGACCTTGCGCGCCAGGGTGCTCTTCACGCGGTCGATGGCCGCCTCCTCGCCCGAGAGCTGCAGCAGAATTTTGATCACGTCTTGATTCGCGCCGCCGTGCAGAGGGCCTTTCAGCGCCCCGATAGCCGAGGTGATGGAGGAATAGATATCGGAGAGCGTGGCGGCCGTGACGCGCGCGGCGAAAGTGGAGGCGTTCAGCTCATGGTCTGCGTGCAGCGTCAGGGCCACGTCGAAGGCGTGCTCCATCACGTCGTCGGGACGCTTGCCGGTGAGGGTATACAGGAAATTCTCGGCGAAGCTCATGGCCGGATCGCTGCCCACGATGTGCAGACCTTTGCGCAAGCGGTCGAACGTGGTAACGATGGTGGAAGTCTGGGCCATCAGGCGCAGCGCTTTGCGGGCGTTGGCGTCCGGCATCATGTCGGCCGTCTCGGGATCGTAGATGCCGAGCATGGAAACCGCCGTGCGCAGCACGTCCATGGGGCTGGCCTGCGGCACGGTCCTCAGAAAATCCACCACCTCGGTGGGAATTCCGCGGTTGGCGGCCAGGTCCTTCTTGAGCTGGTCCAGCTCGTCGCGTTTGGGCAGCCATCCATTCCACAACAGGAAGATGACTTCCTCAAAGGACGCATTGTCCGCCAGCGTGTGAATGTTATAGCCGCGGTAGCTAAGGATGCCGGCGTATCCGTCGATGTAACAGATCTCGGACTCACCGGCAACAATGCCTTCCAAACCCGCCACTGTTGTGCCCATGCTGCTCCAGTTCCCTTTTTAACCCCGCGCTCACCGGCGGGCTTCCAATTTTCCGGTAGTGGGCCAGTTTGGGCTTGGAGGGCGGGCAAATTCTGCATGCAGCCGGCTTTCGGCCGGCTCTGGCCGCCTAAAAGGCGGCTGCGGCCAAGATTGGCCGCCCTCCAATTCCAACTGACCCACTACCCAATTTCTTATTCTATGACGCTCCGGGGGGACCGGGCCAAGCAGCCGGATCAAGACCCCGTTTGACAACTTGGAAACGGCGAAAAACCGATGGTCAGGTCGCTGCGCTGCACCCACAGCGCGTCCGGCTGGCCGGCGCCGTTGTCCACGGTAACAATGACGCCCGAACCGCACGAGCGGCTTTTGGGAATCGTGAACTGGGCCGCCTTGCGCGGGCTGTCGGGACCCCAGTCCTTGAGAAACTCCGGAAAGGGATAATCCTTGCAGGGATGCGCGTCGGTGCAATTCCACAGCGCGTAGGCCGCCTTGTAATCCTGCCGCTGCAAGAGATCGAAGAAGCTCTTCACGCGGCTTTCCTGCTGGTGATTACGGAGGACTTGAGCCAGCCGGGCCACCGATTCGAAGCGCAGGATTTCGGTCTTGTCCCAAACGAAAAAAAAGAACCACAAAAACAAGAGGACGAGAGCGCCGGCGCCCAGAATGAAGATCGACTTGTTGCGCTTTTCGCGCTTCTCGTCGCCGGCCCCATATTCGTCGAGATAGCCAGCCATCGCTTACACCTTTATTTTGCCGGATACGCCTTATCGTAGGCGGCGATGGCATCGGCCGTGAGATCCAGCGCGGGCTTGAAGAAAATGGTGCTTTGGGCATCCACCACCACGTCGAAGCCTTTTTCGTCGGCCAACTTCCGCACCACCTCCTGCATTTTGCGGCCGCTGCTGCCCAGAATTTCGTTGCGTTCGGCGGTCACGTCGGCCTGCAGGTCGTCGTTCAAGCGCTGCAAATCGCGCTGCTTGCGCTGGCCCTGGGCGGTCAGGTCCGCTTCGGCCGCCGGTGTGAGCTTGCCGGCGTTGGCCTGCAACTGCTGCTGGATGCCCTGAATCTCCTTTTGCAGCTTCTCCATTTCCTGTTGGCGGGGGCGGTACTTGGCCTCCATTTCGGAGGACGCTTTCTTGATCTCGGCGGTTCCCAGAACCGCCTGCTGCAGGCTGACGATGGCGACCTTGGTCTGGCTGAGGCCAGCCTTGCTAAGCGAAAAGAGGGCGAGGCAGGCCACTGCCAGCCGCAACCCAAACCTTACTGACATGCGCAGCAAACTCCTTTTGAAATATGGGAACGATTCAGGTTACCACAGGGCTGGGTGCGGGGGCGCGCCCGCATACAAGGATATTCGGCTCTCATAATGATACAATTGCACCCTTGGGGGCGAGACATGGATAACGACAGCATCTTTCTGCGCAATCTGCTGGGCAAGCGGGTTCGGATCGTGGCCGTGGATGAGGACGACCTGCCGCCGTTGACGTTGCGGGAGGTCTCCAGCTTGGGCGTGGTGGCCGAGGATTCGGCCGGCACGCATTTCTATCCGTGGGCGGAGATCGTGGAGATCAGCCCGGGCAAAACTAGTGGGGCAGGCCCTTGGCCTGCGGCGGCCTCGTAGGCCGCCAGCGAGGCTGGGAGCCCAATGTCACTTACTTTAGAGTCGTCGATGGATCTGCGTAAATAGTGGGGCAGGCCCTTGGCCTGCGCGGGTCCCTTGGACCCGCTTCTTGGGCCGAAATCGAGCCTGCGCGGAGAGAAAATGGCGGCCTGGGAGGCCGCCGCAGG
>Ga0302325_10023389_pt1 | contig 12880 bp, 9 predicted proteins | sample Palsa_T0_2_FD_201948 | JGI IMG/M metagenome (GOLD analysis project Ga0302325, IMG submission 201948) | Peat permafrost microbial communities from Stordalen Mire near Abisko, Sweden - Palsa_T0_2 | ecosystem: Environmental > Terrestrial > Soil > Palsa > Peat permafrost | place: Sweden: Abisko... | reverse complement strand
CTGAGGCGCGAAGCGCGGCCAAGTCCGCGCGAAGCGATCTGACGCCTGCGTCAGTCACCGCCTGGGAGATGTTCTCCAGAATCTCACCTGAAGGTTTGATACTAGCGATCAGCGAACGCGCCTCAACGATCGCCTGACGCAGCCGTTGTTGCTCGTCTTCGAACGATGCGCAGAATTCAACCGGATCTGTGTCGAATCGTAAGCGCGAGCCGACGATCAGGGCACGGTCTTCAGCGGCCACGGGCGCTTCAACGTCGAGTGAGAGCGCAAAGCGGTCGAGCAACTGCGGGCGTAAAGCGCCTTCCTCGATGTTCATACTGCCTAGCAGAACGAACCGCGCCTCGGCCGATGCGCTGAAGCCGTCGCGTTCCATATAGTGGCGCCCGCTCGATGCCACGTCGAGCAATGCGTCAGTCAGCGAATCGGATAGCAGGTTCACCTCGTCTATATAGAGGACGCCGCCGTGCGCTTCGTGGACCAGTCCCCGCTTCAAGCTCGCCTGCCCCTGAAGAGCTTGACTGAGATCGAGTCCGCCCAGAAGCCGATCTTCAGTCGTGCCAATGGGAAGGTTCACGAACGGAGCGCCGGGTGGAAGAACATCGGCCAAGGCGCGCGCTGCAGTACTCTTGCCCGACCCTTTATCGCCTTTTAGCAACACGCTAAGACGCCAGTCAACGCTCGCAAGCATCAGCGCGAGTTTCAGATCGGGCTGGCCGACAATCGCGGCGAAGGGATAGCCGGGAGGATTCATAGCGTCTCCGTCACGCGTTCATCGCGCGATTCGAGCATGGCTTCACTTTCGAGCACGGCTTGCCGCAGTTGCGAGAGAACTTCATCCGAGGGATGTTCCCACAGGCCGCGATCCGCTGCTTCGAGCAAGCGTTTCGCGATAGCGTTCAACGCCCACGGGTTCGAGCGTTCCAGGAACTGTTGCATCGCTTCGTCCAGTGCGTAGTGTTGGGCGAGACCGTCATAGATGAAATCGGGCGCTATTTCGGCGGCGGCGTCGAAACCGAAGATGTAGTCCACCGTCGCGGTCAGCTCCAGGCCGCCTTTGTAGCCGTGACGCTGAATGCCGGCGATCCACTTAGGGTTGATCACACGGCTGCGATAGACGCGAAGCGCTTCTTCTTTCAGGTCGCGGATACGGCTGGTTTCGGGGCGGGCCGTATCGCCGAAATACGCTTTGGGAGGCGCGCCGGTCAGGCTACGAATGGTGGCCACCATGCCGCCGTGGAATTGATAGTAGTCATCGGAATCGAAAATGTCGTGTTCGCGGTTGTCCTGATTGTGGAGCGCGACCTGCACCGTTTTCAATCGCTCGGCGAAGACGGCGTGCGCATCTCCTCCGTATGTGTTCCGGCCATAGGAGTAGCCGCCCCATTCCAGGAACACCTTGGCGAGGTCGTCCGTGGTGCGCCAGTGCCCGGTTTCGATGAGTTGCGAAAGGCCAACGCCATAAGATCCCGGCTTCGTTCCAAAAATGCGGAATAGCGCCCTATCCTCGGCCTCTTCGATTGGCAACTCAGACGACTTCTCCAAATCGGCGAGATAGTGCTTGCGAGGGAAGTTTCTATCGAGTGGCTCGTCGAGTGATACCACCAGGCGTACGGCGTCATCAAGTAATGTGATCAGATGCGGGAACGCATCGCGAAAGAAGCCGCTGATGCGAAGCGTGACATCAACTCGCGGGCGGCCCAAGTCACTTAGCGGAATCGCTTCCACTCCATCCACGCGCCGTGACTGCGCGTTCCAGACCGGCTTCACACCCAGAAAAGCGAGCGCCTCGGCGACATCGTCGCCTTGCGTCCGCATCTGCGATGTTCCCCAGATGCTGAGGCCCACCATTTCGGGATACGCACTTTCTTCCTTGAGATAACGTGCCAGCGTCTCGCGGGCGAGTTGTTGGCCGACCTGCCACGCGGCCGCGGAGGGCAGCGCGCGCGGATCGACTGCGTAGAAATTGCGGCCGGTGGGGAGAATGCCCGCCATGCCGCGCGTAGGGGCGCCCGCGGGACCAGCCGGGACGTAGCGGCCTTCCAGCGCATTCAGAACTTGAGACACCTCTTCGTCCACTCGTTCCAGGTTAGGAACAAGAGTCGCGCAGACATATTCGAGTACGGCGGTCACCTGGGCAGTGACAGCGCCGACCGTGAGCTGCTGGGCTTCCGCGATCGCCGACGGCTGGAATCCACGTTCTTCAAGAGCTTCGAGCAAAGAGAACGCAACGCCATCAAGATGACGAAGCACATCGGCGTGCGAGTGACAGAGCGCTCCGGCGACTATCGCAGCGGGTTCGATGCGCGCGCCTGGCCGGTCCAGAAGATCATTCAGCGGATAGCCGAAGTGGCTCGCCAGAGACTGCTGCAGGCCGGGAACGCTTCCGTTCGGCAACCGCGTAAGCGATCGCAGCATGTCGGCAAGCGGCGGCATGTGGCCAAGTATGTGAAGGCCATCGCGAATTTGCGCCAATCCCAACTCACAGAGATATCCGTCGATGTCTTCGATCAAGTGTGCGACTTCGTTACCGCTCATCTCAGCTAGCGTAGTAGGTACGCCTTCGGGTGTCACCTGCTCATCCCAATCGTGCTTATGGTCGCCATGGTCGCGCGACAGCATGGTCTTCAGGTCAAGGTCCGTCCGAAGATTGGTTCTCTCGATCAGTTCCCATATCTGGCGCTGGACGATCGGCAGCTTCGAGGGATCGAGCTTCTCCAGCGAGTAATACTCGTTGACAAGCTGATTCAGTTCCGCGAGCGGGCCGTAGGTATCGGCGACGGTCATCGGCGGCGTCATATGATCGACAATCACGGCATGGGCGCGCCGCTTCGCCTGGCTGCCTTCACCGGGGTCGTTGATGATGAACGGATAGATCAGCGGCAGATCGCCCAGCAGCAGATCGGGGAAGCATTCCCCCGAGAGGCCGATGCCCTTGCCCGGCAGCCATTCGAGAGTGCCGTGCTTGCCCACGTGGACGATGGCATCGGCTTCCCAACCGCCCTCCGACTGGGGAGCAGCGAGCCAACGATAGAACGCCGTGTAGTGGTGCGTGGGCGGTAGATCGGGCGTATGGTAGATCGCATCCGGATTCATGCCGTAGCCGCGCGGAGGCTGCAGCGCGATGATGGCGTGATTCAATTCCAGCGCGGCAAAAAGGTAATTAGACGCATCGGACGAATCAAGCCAGGGCTCCTTATCGTCGCATCCAGGCTCTTTCCAGGAACGAGTCAAGCGCTTCCTTACATTCTCCGGGAAAGTGTCGAACCACTCGCGATAACGAGTCACCGAAAACTTCTGCGCCTGCGCGGGGTCAAGCGGGTAGTTATCGTCATAACTGCCGCGCGATAACAACTCATGGATGATCGCATCTCCATCGTTTGGCACACCGTCGATGCGATAGCCCCGGCCGCGCATGGCTCGCAGCAGATTGAGAAGGCTGGCGGGCGCGTCGAGACCAACCGCGTTCCCAACCTGAGCGGCCTTGGCCGAAGAATTGGTCAGCACGAAAGCGATCCGTTTAGCATCATTCGGCTTTTGGCGCAGCGCCACTAGTCGCGCGGCGATGCCGGCAACGCGCGCAATGCGTTCGGGATGTGGCGTGTAGAGTGCGCCATCGTGCCCTGACTGGCGCTCTTTGAAGGAAATCGGAACGGTGATGATGCGGCCGTCAAACTCGGGAATCGCGACGTTAATGGCCGTTTCCAGAGGATTCAATCCGCGCGCGGAAAGCTCCCACGATGCCTGCGGAACGCTCGCCGCCATGGTTTGAATCACCGGAACGCCCAGTTGCTCAAGAGCATTCACATTCCATCCGGGCGGCGTGACTCCACCGGAGTTGACCTCGCCTTGGGCGAAGGAGAGCGTGGAAATGACAATGCCGGGAGGCGACGGGAACAGTCTGAAGGCCGCCGGCGTTCCGTCTCGTTGGTCCTTCAGACTCGATGTGAAGATACAGAGCGGCTCTAATCCGCGCGCGGACAGAGCTTCCGCCAGCGCGTCGATGAAGCCGGTATTGCCGCTCAAAAGATGTGCGCGATAGAACAGGATCGCGGCAAGGGGTTTGGCTGGGTCCGCTTGCTTGCGCCAGTCTTCGAGATCGGCGCCCTCGATATCGCGCAAGTATACGCCGTGCTCGGGCATTACTTGCGGATCGTGATAGCCGTGCCCGGTAAGCAGCAGGCGATCCGACAGAAACTTGAGACACTCGATAAGGTTCGCCGGACCTCCGCAAATCAGGTAACTCGTGACTGCCTGAACGACATCAAGCGGAACGTCGCCCGCTTGCGCCATTTGCGGATCTAGCTCGCCGGTCCCACTAATGAAAAGCAGTCTCTGGCCGCGCTCCCGGCAACGTTGCCGCAGGAGTTCGAGTGCCGGTACCGTCTCTACCCTTCCATGAATTCGCACCATCACCACGCCGGCCTGCGCGAGTTCGCCGTTGAGCGTCGCAACCATTTGCTCGTCGCTTGCTATCGAGAGCAGTGACAACCCGAGAATATGGAGCCCGGCAGGCAAATCCGGGCGCGCGCGATCAAGTGTCATCAGATCGGTCCCCGCATGGGTCAGAAACGCGATCAGGTTCGGATTGACGGGAACCTCCGGCGCGATGGTAGCAGGCTGGCGCGGGCGGACGCTCCAGTCGTAGAAGTTGAACGTGAAGACCGCAAGTTCCGGCGGCGGCGGCAGAAAACGGTCGGCGCGCACCATCATCTCGATGTAATCGAAGATCAGGCGGATTTGCCATGGCTGCGACACCGACTGAAAGAAGACTGACTGGCCGTCGAATTCCAAGCTCGCGACGTTGGCCAGCGGACAGGGTCCCAGGCAGCCGCCCTTCGTCAGATGGAGCACGTTGCGCAGCTTGCGCTTGAGCCATTCTTCCTTATAGACCTCGACCGGCACCGCCGCATAACCCCGGTCCGTGCGCCCGCAACAACAAGCGCCATAACAATAGGAGAGATGCCCACGCCGTTGTACGACGTTGATGGTGCGCCCGTCGGCGCGCGTGACCCGTTGCCGGAAAGATGAAGCCATGGTCAGAATCTCCTCTGGACCAACCACACAAGATACGGGCCGCCGACGAGCGCCATCACCGCGCCGGCCGGCAGTTCCGCCGGAGCCATCACGACTCTTCCGATGGTGTCGCAACTCGCAAGCAGTACGCCGCCCAAGAGCAACGAGCAAGGCATCAGGATTCGATTGTCAGGGCTGATGCGCGACCGCACTAAATGGGGAACGATTAGTCCTACGAATCCGATGGGACCCGTTAGGGCGATTGCCCCAGCGGTCAGTACAGAGCCGCAGCAATAACCCGTGATAGTCAATCGGCGTATGTCGGCCCCGCGGGAACCAGCCCATGTTTCGCCCATAGCGAGAAGGTTCCAACCTCGCGCTTGCGAAATGACAATGGTCGAAGTGACGAAGACCACCACCGCAAATACGAATAGCGGCCGGTAACCGACGGAATCGACGCTTCCCAATAGCCACTGAGTGATGGAAAAGGAACGGCGATCACGAACCACGCTATTGATCACGAGAATGAATGCCAAACAGATGCTGTTTAGCGCGATGCCGGAGAGAAGCAGCCGGACTCCCGACAATTGCCCCCGTTTCCAGGAAGCTCCCGCTACGATGATCATCACTACCGCGGCGCCTGCCATCGCGCCAGCCCACGCGGCGGGAAAACCGAAGAGCCGGTCAAGGCCCAAGGCGAATGTGAGTACCGCGCCAAGAGCGGCGCCGGCCGAGACGCCGAGCGTGTATGGCGTGGCAAGCGAGTCTCGCAGCATCGATTGAAACAGGCTTCCGGTAAGGGACAAAGCGCCGCCGGCCAACAGGCCCAGCAGAGTACGTGAGACGCGAAGCTCAACGAAAATCGGATAATCGGGCGCCGCCTTCACGAGCACCCGGTCCAGGCTGATGGACCCGCTTCCGATCCACGGCAGAAAGAAGGCCGCGAGAAGAAACGCAATGGCCGATCCCCAGATCCAACCGGTAGGCCGAGAGGTTGTCATCGATATAGCACCCACGGTTTGCCCTCCGGCGTATGCGTCATACGCAATCTGGGCGAGAGCCGCGACAACCACTCCGTCTTGAGAGCAGCTTCCTGTGTCGCGAAGTCGGCGGCGAGCCTTCCACGGTCGAGAATCAGCATGCGGCTGCAATGGGTGAGCGCGAGGTTCAGATCGTGCGTGACGGCGATGCAGAGCGCTCCTTCACGCGCCAACTCGGCAAGGGTCGAGAAGCAGTGCAATTGCTGATGAACATCCAGGTAAGTCGACGGCTCATCGAACAGCATCAACCGGGGACACTGCGCGATGCATGCCGCAAGCAGCACCCGCTGTTGCTCGCCTCCGCTGAGCGTGGAAAAGAGGCGGTGGCGAAACGGCAGACAATCCATGCGAAGCATCGCATCCTGCGCGTAGACATGATCCTGGTCCGATTCAAACCACCGGTCCGCAAACGCATACCGCCCCATCAGCACCACCTGTTCCACCGTGAAGGGCAGTTCGTACCTGTTTCCCTGCGGAAGATGGCTGATACTGCGGGCGCGCTCTCGCGCCGGCCATGCGCGAAGGTTGCGGCCCTGCAAGAGGACCTCTCCGGAATCCGGCGCGCGCAGGCCTGCGAGAATATCTACCAGCGTGCTCTTTCCAGCTCCGTTCGCCCCCATAAGAACCACGAACTCGCCGCCCTCGGCGGAGAACTCCACCGAATCGAGGACTGGGTGTCCGGGATACTCGTAAGACACGCTACGCACATCGAGCAGGGCGCTCATTGACGGCCGTCCTTTTGGCGTATCTTCGACAGTATCAGCTTTACAGCGTCGACAACCCGCGGTCCGGGAGTGACGAGGGATTCCGATGTGAGGCCGAAAACCATCCCGGTTTGAACCGCGGCCAACTCGCGATGAGACAGCCACGGCTGACGCAGATTGGCCTCGCGCAGGCTCGCATCGGAGCCGGCATCGCCCATGTTGGACGCGTCAAGAATCACGTCGGGATTCAAGCGCACCACAGTTTCCAGCGAAATATGCGGATAGGCGATCGAAGTCGCGGTCAACACATTGGCGCCTCCGGCGATCTCCAGCAGTTCTCCGATGTAAGGCCCCGGACCGGCCGCTGTAAGATTGGTCAGCAGGCCAGGAGTCCGGCCAACAACTATCAGGACCTTTGGCCGAGGCCTGCCGCCCGCTGCGCCGCGAAGACCATCCAGGCGCGCTCGGATATCTTGGTTGAGGCTTTCCGCGGGGCCGGACAAACCGATTGCGCCGCCGATATCGTGGATCATGGAATAGACTTCCGCCAGAGACCCGATTTTTACTGCATAGTGCTTGATGCCGAGCGCGTCCAATCGCTCGGCCAGAGTAGCGGCCGATTGTTGAATGAATACGAGATCGGGCCGCAGTAACGCAATTTTCTCCGGATCTGGCTTCGTGTACGTTCCGACCTTAGGCAGAGAAAGCGCCGCTGCTGGATAGCGGCAGTAGTTCGAAACGCCGACCACGCGATCTCCGGCTCCGAGCGCGAATAGCGTTTCCGTGATGCTTGGAAACGTCGAAACAATTCGCATCGGCTGCGCCTGTGTGATGAGCGCCAGCAACAAACCGGCGGTAGCGGCGCGTATGTCAAGTCTGCGTCTCATAAAAGGCTTTCCGCGTTCTACCAGGCTCTCGACCATTTCGCTCCGGACTTGCCATTCATTTCCCGAAGTGAGTTGCCGATGCCGGCGTCAACTTCGATCTTTCTGGCAAACAGCCAGAGCAGTTCGGACAGGCGGTTGAGGTACGCCAGAATATTCGGATCGACCGTCTCTCCCGACTCAGTGAGCCGCACTACGCAACGTTCCGCTCTCCGGCAGACGGTCCGGGCAAAGTCATACGCTGCGCATGTCGGATGTTCTCCGGGCAAGGACCAATCGGAGAGAAGACCCTCGGTAGCCTCAACCTCGTAAACCTGGCGCGTCAGCCCTTCCATCACCTTGGTTCGACCCTGTAAGTCATCGCTTTCACAACGCGAGCGCGCGACTCCTAAAGCCGAATTCAGTTCGTCAACCGTGCCACATGCCTCGACGCGCAGTGAGGACTTCGACACTCGAATGCCGCCAGCGAGTCCGGTTTGACCGCTGTCGCCGCGCTTGGTTGCAATGCTCATGGAGCAACTCCTTTCCGAAACTGTAACTCCGGTAATTCACCTTGCCCAATCAGCTTCCGCCGAATCACCTTCCACGCCATGAGCAGAGACGTAATGCAGAGAGCCGTGCCTCCTAGCAGAAGCGCGATGACGAGAATGTCCCAAGCTGGCCGCCGCGCGTAGAGCAACGGCAAATCCATGGAGTGCACTCCATGGTAGAGCCAGCGATTCCACCGGGAGCGGAGTCCATAGCTCTGAACGACTCTTCCAGTCTTCGGATCGATGTAATAGGCCGACCGGGCAGCATCGTTCAGTTGGACATAGAGAGCCGGAAGTGGCAGCCGGCCCTGCCGGTCCAAGTAGTACAGCTCATACTCCTTTACGAGCCGCGTCTCGATAATCGCCGCCGGGGAGACGGCGCGCTTCACTACCTCGAGGATTCGGCCGATTTCGAGCGCCTCTTCAGGATCGCTCCGCATCGGAATAATTCGCGACTTTTGCGGTGTTTCCCTGGCGATATAAAATGTGGCGCCGCCAAAAGAAGCGAACACCAGTTCCTTCACCTTCAACGCGGACGCGGCTTCCGCAATTGCCTCGCGTGGATGTTTCCCGGCAAATCCCGCCACACCAGGCCGGTCGCCTCGAAAAGCCCGCTCAAGATTCGGCCGGTCCGGATCGCTCAGCCAGGAAAAGGGACCCATGGATAGCAATCCGCTGAAAACCCACGTGCATGTCACTACTCCGAAGATAAGTCCCAAAACCATGTGCCACCGTTTTTGCCCGGAGTAGGGAATGCTGGATTTGCCGTGAGTGAATCGATAGCGCTTCGAGGGAGAATACATCCAAATTCCTGCGATCAGCCCAAGAATCGACATCACCGTTCCGGCGCCCGAAAGCCAGATGATTAACTGCGTCCATAGAGATGCATTGCTTCGCAGCCACACGAAATACAGCCAGTGTGGAATCGCGCCGAAGTACGCTCCTACTCGCGAGCCGCGCGTCGTGTCCTGCACCACCTCGCCGTTCGACCGGGAAACATAAGTCTCCTCCCCGTTGGGCCAGGAGTATTTCCAGAAGGGACCGTATGGGCGAACCGAAGAATACACCGTCCATTGATCATCCCTCGCGATCAATCCCTGAAACGATACAGAGGCGGCTGGAAATCCGGTCCATGCCGCCGCGATACGCAGAGCCATCTCCTGTGGGACTGAATCGAGCCGCCGGCCGGTGTCCGCGAAAACGAGCCCGACGCGCCGGCCGAATGCAAAACGATATACAGGCCGGCCATCGAGAAGGTTTAATCGAATCTGAGAAGGTGCGCCGGATGCGGGTACCGCCGCCTGTGCGCGGTCCGGTTCAATTTGAATCCGGGCGGGGTCGAGCGCCGCTGAGCGCGATAGCCGATCTTCCGCCTCCACCCGAGGGAAGCGGCAATAAATCATGACTATGCCCGAGGTAAACCATACCAGGAAGAGTAAGCAGAACCCAACTCCCATCCAACGATGGGTGAAGATGACCCACTTCCGAATCAGTATGGCTGGCCGTGACATATCTCAACACCGAAGCGGCGATGAGGCGAGATTGCGAGTTGTCGTGAGGATGAATCGCATTCTTTCCGTTCTCCGCAGAAAGTAAGCCGTCTTTATCCTCAGGTAGGTCTCCTGGCTTGGAGGGAGGCGTAAACAACACGCCGAGCCGTTTCGCCTTCCCCGGCCTTAACCGAGTGGCATTACCTGAAACGGCGACCCTCACTCACAGTGGCGGGACCGCGCCGGTGTCGCACCGGACTTCCCTTTTATGCCCTTTCGGGCGCCTGAGGCTTACAGTATGCACGAACGAATGTTGCGATTGCAACCTGTAGTAGATAGAAAGATCTGTCCCGCCTGCTCTGGCCGGAGGATCGTCGGCAAGACGCCGTTGAGATCTCACCACCGCAACCAAATGGGATGTCGGAGCTACGCCTGTCCCCGCTGTCCCCGCTTCGGCGCTTGGAAATACTCGACTGTCCGTGCTAGACTCCAACCACGAGAGGCACTTAACCATGCGATCCACAACAACAGTCTCGATCCCCGGCGCGCGGACTTTGAGCGCGGCGGCGCGATGGCCCGCATTCGCAACTCTTTCTCTGGGGCTGGTTGTCCTGTATTTCGTTGGATTCTCCCCATTTACGCGAGCGCACAACGCAGCTCACGACACTCGCCACGCAAACGGCTTTCCTTGCCATTGAGGGGACGTCTTGGAGCGATTTCGCAAACTGGTCACCGTCGCCCTTTTCTCTGGTACGATAGCGGGCTTACTGCTATTCGCCGTCCAACACTTCACGATCTTTCCGCTAATTGAAAAGGCGGAGGTCTATGAATCGGCTGCTGAAAGGCAGATGTCTGGAATGCCTCACGACGATGAGGGCTGGCATCCAGCCGACGGCGTTGAGCGAACCGGCTTCACGGCTCTATCGACAGTCTTGGCCGCGATTGGATTTGCCGCGCTGTTGTTCGGAACGGCTGCGATCACTCCCATCTCCTTAGACTGGCGGAGGGGCGCTCTGTGGGGCTTGGCTGCATACATCTGCATTGACTTGGCTCCGGCTTGGGGACTTCCACCGCAACCACCGGGAGTTCCTGTCGCCGATCTGTATGCGCGTCAGCTCTGGTGGGTTGCTACGGTGATAGCGACAGCAATCGCCTTATGGTTGCTGCTCGACCGCCGCAAACCATTGCCAATCCGCCTGATGGGTTTCCTGGTGTTCGTGGTTCCGCACGCAATCGGCGCGCCCGTCGCCGTGGGCGAGAGTTCCGTACCGCCGGAGTTGATTCACCGGTTTGCGGTGTGGTCGATTCTGACAACTGGAGTATTCTGGATTGCTCTTGGTTCGATTGGCGGCTTGTTCTATCGGCGCTCCAGCTATGCCGAGGCGCAGTAAATCAGCCATTTGAACCGCCGCGCGATTCACAGTGAATGCTGATTCGGCGAGTATCCGAGGCGGAGGTGCGATCTTCTCGCCCCGTTCCTGAGTGATCGACATTCCCTGGAACATCGCGGTGCGAAACGATCTGCGCTGACGTCATTCGGGCGCAATCACGCGGCGGCAAGGGCAGCGTGAGGGGATCGGCGTCTTATGATATCCGCGTCGCGAAGAGGCAGGATGACTACCGGGGAGAACAAAAATAGTTCAAGGCGCTTTACCCGGATAGCGAAGCGGTGTATCGTGTAAGCTTCAAGCTAGAAGCGGATACTAGGGAAGAGCGAGAGGCCGAAATGGACGCCTGGGCTCAATGATTCAGACGTGACTGGCTACGATATCCGTTCCGGAATCCGAGATGGAACTCTGATGACCCATGGCGCTCATTTCCTTATCGGGTAATAACCAAAACCAAGGAGTCCGTATTGAAACTAGCCTTTTTCCGACTTCGAAACGTCTTCGCCGTTGTCCTCTTCGCGGTCGCTTTCGTAACGCTGGCGCTCGCGCACAACAAACTCTTGAAGAGCGCGCCGGCTGCCGGCGCGGCGCTCAATACCTCGCCTGCGCGCGTCGAGATGTGGTTCGCCGAGAAACCCGATCTGACCGTCAGCAAGATCGCGGTCAAGGGTCCCAGGGGGGCAGTCGAGACGGGACCGATCCACGCAAATGCCGAAACATCGATCGTGGCCGACTTCAAAGGCAAGCTCGCCGGCGGCCAGTACGTCGTCAGTTGGCAGACAGCGGGCGACGATGGGCACGTGGCGAAGGGCGATTTCAGCTTCAGCGTGAAGAGCTCGCAGTAAGCTCCCGAACCGCATCGGATGACAATGGGAGAGACTCGTGCAAGATCCGGCGGTCGTCTTAGAAAGTAGCGCAAAAGCCCTTCTATATGCGTCTCTTCTTATCGCCATCGGCGCCAGCACCGCACGCTGGCTGCTGTTACGGCGAGTTATAGCAGAATTAGGCGCCGGCCTCGTTCTCGCAATCGAGCAGTCAATCGCGCGTATCGCGCTAAGGGCAGCCTCCCTGGCGTTAGCGGCGTCTGGCCTGCGCGTGTGGACTCACGCGGTGGCGGTTTTTGGGTTCTATGGCGCCCGATCATGGGACACCCTCAGGATTATCGCTCTCCACAGCCGGTGGGGCCAAAGCTGGCGAGCTCAATTTATCGCGGCGCTCGTCTTCATGCTCGCCTGCGCCGCGACCGTATGGCGCCGGACCTTCTGGCCATGGGCCACACTTTCCGCCGTGGGCTTCACGGCAACGATCCCGCTTCTTGGTCATGCGTCGGGCGATACGGGTCGCATGGCAGTGCACGCGCTGCACATCCTCGCTGCCGGTGTCTGGCTAGGCACGCTCGCTGCCGTACTATTGATTTCCGTTCCACCGGCGAGTCTCGCTCCGATGGGAATGCCTCTCACGGCTCGGCGAATACGCTTGCTCATCCTGCGGCGCTTCTCGCCTATTGCGCTGCCGGGCGCAGCGACGGTAGTAGCTGCGGGCCTCGTCGCATCGTGGTTTTACGTGGGTGTCTTCTCGAACCTTTGGACAACCGCATACGGGCGGCTCCTGGTCCTGAAGGCCGGGCTCGTCGCCGGGATCTCAGTCTGCGGCTATGTCAACTGGCGGCGCCTTCGCAAACTGCATGAGGAAAGCGCATCCTTGGCATTGATCGTCGCGCTTGAAGCGGCGCTGGCTGCCGCCGTCGTGATTGTTACCGGATACCTGACCGAGATTGGTCATCCTTAATCAACTTATTGCGACCCGGTCCGCGCACTCCATCGGCATCCGG
>Ga0302325_10023387_pt1 | contig 12880 bp, 10 predicted proteins | sample Palsa_T0_2_FD_201948 | JGI IMG/M metagenome (GOLD analysis project Ga0302325, IMG submission 201948) | Peat permafrost microbial communities from Stordalen Mire near Abisko, Sweden - Palsa_T0_2 | ecosystem: Environmental > Terrestrial > Soil > Palsa > Peat permafrost | place: Sweden: Abisko... | reverse complement strand
GTCATCCGCCTTCCCTTCGAGGACGTGAAGAAGCTCATCAACGAATCCATGGCGGCATACACCTTCGATAAGAGTGTTTTTCCCGTGCCTCAGAAGCAGGCTCTAACCTTCTGCTCTGACAATCCAAAGATCGACAATTTCTTCGACGGGCTTGTGAATGCGGTTTACGAAGCGAAGAAGATCCTCATTGCCATACTGATAATCCTCGCCATCCTGGCTTGCATCCCGATGGCGTTCTTGGAAATTCGAAGATGGCGAACGATGCGTCAAAGATCGATCTTACTTCAGAAACACGCTTTTGATCCTATGGACGTGATCTACATCGCCTCTCGACCGTACACAACAACCGCTGGTATCACGTTAGCTTCAAGATTCAAGAGTACTAAGCATCAAATCCTTACTCGGTGGTTCATCGCGTATGCTACTTCTATTCCGGCATTGCTCGTTCTGGCTCTGGGTGTAACTGGTCTGTTCACTTGCCTCTGCCAATTCCTAGTTCTAAAGACTCTCGAAAAGGAAGTTCCAATTCTCGCTGACGAAGTCGGGGATTTTGCTGGGACTGTGGTTGCTGCACTTAACAATGCTTCTGAAGCGTGGGCTTTTGCAGCCAACGATGTTATCAACAGCACCAATGTAAAGGTCAATTCAGATGTGTTTGGGTGGGTGAACACAACAACGCATGCTTTGAATGACACTTTGAATACCTTCACCACTGATATGGCCAATACTTTGAATGCCACTTTCGGCGGGACAATCCTCTACGACCCGATCACCGAAGTGCTGAATTGTCTCATCGGCCTCAAAATTGCTGGTATTGAAAAGGGATTCACATGGGTTTCTGACAATGCCTATGTCACCTTCCCAGAATTTCGAACAGATGTCTTCTCCCTTGGGGCGGCAGCAAGTTTGACCAATTCCAGCACCGACCCAACTGCGTCATTCCTGAGCTCACCAGGCAGCGTTGCCAGTGACGATATCACCAACGCTATCGTCAAGGTTGCGAACAAGTTACAGGAAGCCATCAGACAAGAAACCATAATCTCTGCTTGTGTGGTCCTTGTTTGGGTCATTATCATGCTTATAGGTCTCTTCCGTGTGCTGTTCGCTATGATGAGCCGAGACAAGACGCGAGGAGAAGGAGGGCCAATGGGCTATACGGGGGACAATCGTGCACCACTTTCCCCTCGATCTCCGAACCGGGGCGACATCTCGAAGTTTCCTCAATTTGGAGAACCGGTCAGCTCAGTACACCCGATGAATAGCTCGGAAGACATAGCGTGGTCTGCAGGGGGCGTAGTTGATGAGAAGTACGGACGCGTTGGTCACCGAAGTGTCGAGGCTAGTGTTAAGCCAGGACACGAGCGAGCGAGCAGTTACGGATATGTGCAGGATGCGAAGCGATGAGTCCGGGCTATTGGCTGGTCCTTTCAGCCTTCTGATTAATGCATTTACATTCGGCGTTGGAAGAACTGGATAGATTTGGGAGCATGGAGTTCAGAGCCGTTTTCTGTATACTTGCCTGGTTACTTACATTCTCGACAAACTTGGAAGCTGTCGCAGTGCCTTTCTTGAAGGGAAGCTGGGGTGAAGCACTTCATGCACTGGGGATACTTTTTTGCAGTGGAGATATTCATTTCAGAGCGCCGATACCTTACATATAGGTTCGTGTACGGACAAGAAAATATCATAGATGAAGTAGGATAGAAGAATGGATATCTATGATACTGTGATTCAGCTTCTTTTGAGCAGATGTGACTACCAAACGTGAATCGCCATCGCCCCCGAAGAGTCCTCACGTGTTGTGACCCACAAAATTATTCGACGTCATTATCACATCCAAGTTATCTCAAGCCAGTGACTTCTCAGCTTCCTACTGCAGGACGGGGAACGAGGATAAGATGCATGAGGTTCAAATGGTCGCTCGTACATATAATCTGTGCAACCTTGTGAAGCCGCAATGTGCGTTCAAATGGCCAGTGGCCGCATTCCTCGGTTATCTTTCCTCCTCATATCATTTCGAAGGGCTTTTTACATCTGTTATTGGTCCTGCTCAGTGGTCGCTTTCCAGCGAGAGCCATCTTGTTGATTGATATCGAAGCATAATCTTGTCTCTTGTATCATTCACCCTCGCCAACGCTGAATTGAAGGCAAAGTTCCAAGTCTGCCCTTCACATCTCCATTCGATTACTGAAGGGAAAAAAAAAACATGAACGTTACGCTCTTTCTCAATTCGACGACGTTACTCAATTTTCGTCTCTGATCAACAAAGCTCTCATTCAATCCCCCAAATTGGCAGCCTCGATACCTCCCAAGACAATTCACGTCGTAATCATAGGCGGAGGAATCGGCAGTCTCGGCCTCGCAATCAGCCTCTCAAAATACCCTCACCTCACCTTCAAAATCTACGAGTCTCACTCCTCATTTACCGAAATCAGCGCAGGTATAGGCTTCAACTCCAACGGCCACCGCGCTATATCTGGGCAATCTTCAACCACCCCGAAGTTAGCACCTTCTACAAAGGCCGTCTCTGCCTCCTTGATGACGCAGCCCACGGAACGAGTCCATAACCTTATTACAGCTAAAGAGCGGGAATGTCCATATGAGAAATGCGTGCATCCTAAGCAGTCTCCTCGGCCACTGCACTTCAACATCAGGCATCTCAGCGGCATTTAAAGCCTATGATTTCGTCCGTATTCCAAGGACCTGCAAAGTTATTACTTTGAGTCGTGAACAGGGCAAATTATTGTGTTTCGAGAGTCCAGAGGCAGGAAGTGATCTAGAGAAAATTGCAGAACGCTTAGATTGGGATCGGAGATTGTGGATGTGGGATCTGGATGTTGAGACACATTTTCAGGAGGCGTTGGAGAAGTTTGAGGAAGAGAGATGCAGGGGTCATAATATGCTATTTTCATTCATCTTTCTCGACAAAGCCCACTTCATTTCAAAATCAATACCGAACATTGTATGTCTATTTCAACCTTTCTGTCATAAATTCAAGAAAATTTTCTCCTTTGTTCCATCAGCTAATCAACAAAACTCCGCAAAGACACATCTCTCAAACGGTACACTGGAATTAATAATCGCCTCGAAAACACCACTGGCAATAACTTCCGGTAACCTAGGATTTGTACTTCTCGAAGCATTTACAGCCCCTTGAATAACTTCCTCATCTCGTGATGGAACATCGACACCTATTCAATCTCAGCACCCACTCATCCCTCTCACTGCTTCTCATCAACCTAAGCGACTTACCAGACAGAGTAGATTTAAACCTCGTCGCCTCCCTAACAAAACCCGCCCTCTGTGCTAGCAACTGCAAGATTTGAGCATCAAGATCATCGATCCCATCTCTTATTTGAGTCAAGGAGTCGCAGCAGAGAGTGCCGTTTGGAAGGATGAAAGATGGCGAACCCCAGGGTGTGGTGCGATTTTCGTTTGAGACGGTAGGTGGGAGGGAGGGGATGGGTGCGTTGTAGCAGGGGAGTGCGAAGTCCGCTGATATTCCGGGTATGTTGGGGATTTGGGAGGTAACGGATGAGAGGAGGAAGATGGGAGTGAGGGATAGAATTCGTGGGAAGGGATACATCTTAGCAACTCAAATCTTGCGATATGAATGGGGGCGAGTTTGGGAATAGGCGCCTTGATGCGTGAATTCTATTTTTGCCTCTTTGAATATCATCAAGAAGATAGAACATTTGATGAAATTTACTTAAAGTTTAACTTTGGGTCACGTGGATGTCGTCATGTTGCCCCTATTTATCCACCCATACCTCTAGGTTCCAGGTAGCGCTCATAAGGAGAATTGATCAAGATATTTTATCTAATTTCGTGAGTTCTCTGCTATTCCGCCACAGCCAAATAGCAGATCTAATCTAGTATCTCTGAACCTCACACTCCATCGGTTGGCGTGATATTTGCTGGCAGGATGGGACTAATGAGTTGAAACAGAACTACGTAAACAAAGCAAGAAATCAAAGAGACATTGTGCTTTCGGCGACTTAGTTGTCGCCTTTCGCGAATAATGTAAAGCTCCCCTTGCCCACTGCCATCTCCTCACACGTTTTTCACAATGAAATCGTCATTTTAGCTCATATGCACCATGAAGGGGATTCATTTGGCGAGACCAATATTGCGTAGTCCTTTTTTGCTGTTCTTCCTCCCCCTCTTTCTTTTTTTTTATACTTTGCTTTCTGGCGTGCTAGTCTTCCTTGCGGTCTTCTCTAAACCACTAATCCTAACGTTAAATTAGCTTCGGTGACCACGAACGAAATTCTCACGATGTCTAACAGATTTTGGAGATAATATATCAAAATTCAAATAATGCCGCTGCACATCAGGGAGCAGCTCCGATGCTGGACTGCGTTACACGATATACTGAATATAAAACGATGCTCCACTTGGCGGGCGAGATGAGAAAAAAATTATCATTTGAACAGATCCTGGTTGGGCTTTCGAATGTTTTCTTATTTCATGCTGCTGCTCAAATTGCAGACTATTAGCCTCGGCGAATCTCAGCAGCACCTCTCCTCGCTGCACGTTCGCAAATGCCGCTCTGAAGGTTCTATCATACACAGTTTTATTTTCGATTCCTACTCCCACAAAATTGTAAAGCAAGCAGCAACGTGGCAAGGCAAGAGCAAGAGCATTAGCAAAGGGCCATGCAGCTCTCATCCCACGTCATGTGCTTTGCACTTTTTCTCATCTCATGAATAAACGCAATTTTTTCCTGATGTGGCCTCACATCCCTCATAATCTCCCACGGAGACCAGCCGGCAATCAATGCAAGAAGAGCCTCTAAATCCACCTAAGCATTGCAGGCGGACATGGGTTGAAAAGGGGGTTCGAAGAAAGCATGTCGAGAAGTCGAGAATGCGAATATGTAATGTACATTGATTTCGTTGGTGGTAAAGAGTATGGTACAATCGGAAAGGGGACTGGTGCAAGGAGTCAGTCTGAGGAGTGCTGGTCAAGGCGAGTTGCCGACGTCAGTCTATTCCTCTTCGGAATCAGAATCCTCATCACCGCTAGACTCTGCTTCGACAGCTACATCAAGATTAGCTTTGGCAAATGATGTGATCATTGGGGGGAAATACTGGGCATAACGGGTTCTTGTGAGCCAGAACTTTGTCTCTCAAACTCAAGAGCCTTCTTTTGGAGTTGCTGGATCTTGCTTTCTTGCTCTAACTTACTCATCGGCTTGTTCTTCTTCTTGGGGGCTGGCTTAGCGACGCTGCGAGGGCTTTCACGCTCCCGCATCTGCTTCTTGATTGCTGCTTCAACATCGGGGGCATATTGCATGATCAAGCCGTGTATCTTCCACAGAGTCGGAGTGCTAATGAGATCGATGTCAAGCTCAAGAGTGCCATCATCACCAACCTAGATTCTGTTAGAGATGCAATACGCGACCCAGACAAGGGTACTTACATCAACACTAGGCTGATCTGCCTTGATCATCTCCAAAACGGTTCCCGATACGTCATCTGGAAGTGACATGAGACCGGCCGAGATAGTTTCCTTTTCCAAAGTTCCGAGATACCTGGTCTTAGGAGCACCTCCCCTCTTAGAGACAGCCGCTTTCTTTGGAGGAGGAGCCTTCTTGACAGCCTTTGGGGCTTTGGGTTTCTTGACTTTCTTGGCCTTGGCTGCTGACTCCTCATCGTTCACAACTCTCTGAATAATATTTACCATCTCTTGCTGCATTGTAATAAGGGACTGCTCCGGCTTCTTGGCACTCATCAATGTGATCAGCTTGGCCTGTTCTTCAATGAGTCGCTGCCTAGCCGCAGATGCTGCCGTCGAGCTTGGTTCAGGTGCCTCCTCTTCACTTTCCTCATCCTCGGACTCCGGTGTGCGCTCAGGACTGGCAGCAGCAGGTGAATGCTCGGCAATCCATTCATCCTTTCTGGCCCACTGATTATCAAAGACTTCCTCCAGCTGCTTGCCCATTGCATGGACTGGATTTCCAGGGGGATTGAACTTGAGGCAGTTCCAGATGATCTGTCTGAAATCCTTCTCGAATTCACCAGCGGTGGAGTAATTGCCTTCGTCAAGCTTCTTAACCACAGTCGAAATGTCCATTGGTTTCTTGATGATGGTAAAGTAGTTCGGAATGTTGAGGGCCACGGGATCTACAGGGATCATGAAAGGACTGGTAATGGAGTAGTATTTCGGCTTCTGGATCTCTACCAACACCTCCTTGCAGAATCTGAGTTCAGTCGCATGCTTCTTACTTTTAGGTCGAACCGTATAAGGCAAATCCTTGTTTTTAGGAGGATGAATCTCACGCTTCGGTCTGCCACCCTCGACCTTCGTGGAGTCTCGACGAATCAAAGGGGTGCTGGTAGTTGGATCAAGGGCAAAGGTAGGAGCGGCCGGGGCGGCTGCAGGTGCTGCGGCTGTATGCGCGCCTCTAGACTGTCTTCGGGCGGGTGTAACGCGCGGAGCAGCGTCAGGAACCGGAGTTGATCTCTTCGCCTTCTTTTCTTTCTTGACGACAGCAGCTGGTTCGGATGGGAGGTTGGATAACTTGTTCAAGATAGAGTCTCGAACCTCGAGACCAGCCTTCGCAATCGAGTGCTCGGGGCCGTTGAAAGTCGCAGCATTCTCGTAGATGAGCTGAACATCAGCTTTGAGATTGTCCATGTTAGCGTAGAGGCCATCTTTCAGATTCTTCTCCATTGCGGTGAGATCGATCTGCTTCGCAATCTTTGCAGCATATTGCTCAGCAAAGCCTGGCCACAGTTCTGCGACTGGGGCTCGAAAGTTCTTGCCAGCTTGCGTTCTGGCCGCATTCTTCAGGATCTTGATAATCTCCTTGATCTCAAACGGAGTAATCGTTGAACCTGTAGGACTGGCAGCAGAGTTGTTGCCGTTCTGCATTGGCAGATCGGGCTGCGTTTCCGCATCTTCGGTTTTTGTTCGCTTAGCGGATGGCTCGATCTCATCGTCATCTTCGCGTTCGCGAGCAATCTTTGCGGGTGGAGGAATTTCCGACGCGTCAACCATTTGTGTATCGTTCTGCTCCATCTCGGTCTCTTGTTTGGGTGCAAGTTCTGGTACCGATTCGGATGGTATGGAAGGGTTCTGACTGAGAACAGTCTCTGGCTGTGGTGGGTGTAATGAAGGCTTGGGCGCTGCAGCAGAGGGTTCAAAGGTAAGCTCGTCGACTTCGGCGCCGGTCTCGGGCTCGACAAGCGAAGCAGACATTTCGTCGGGCTTGATCTCGAGATCGAAATCGAGCGATTGTTCTGGTTGCTCTGCAGGTTGCTCCTTAACAGGTTGCGCAAGTGCTAAAGGCGAGGTTGTATCTCTGAGATCAGACTCCTGTACCTCAACGACTGGTGGCACAGTAGAGGAAGCGGCGACGTCGTCAATGGCAGATGCGATCGCAGATTCTGCGGGTGCGAGCAAACTTGAAGTATCAGGCTGCTGGACCTCTGGCGACGTTGACAACTGCACTTCAGAAGCTGTTGTGTTTGTGTCGGGGAGTTGGGAGGAATTTAGAGCCGAGGCAGGAGAAATATCTGTCGCTTGGGAGTCCACGACGGCTTCAATAGAATTCGCTTCGACAATATGGTTTGACGCGAAAGCGTGGAGATTTTGCGGTGTGCCATTCACTTCATGGTCTGCTGGAGGTGAGATCTCGACAGTTTTGTTCAAGGCGATTTCAGGTGAGGTAATATCAAGATTGGTCTCATCTCGGTTTGAGTTTCTGCAAAAATTTGATTCATGAATAAGTATACAATTTGAAAAGGGAAGGAGATAACGAGAAGACGAGATAGACTCACCCGTTGATTTCTAAATCCAAAGCCATCTTATCTGATGATGGAACGGGCGTGATCTTCTGATCAAATGCGACACCGTCTGGATGTTGAGAAGTCATGACGGCCATCAACAAACAGAGCTCTGCACCGAGCGGCAACAGCCAACGACGAGAATTAAAAGGTCAAATTCCAGTAAAGCAACGCGACAAGAGATCTATTAGATTGCGAAATGTTATGCGACACTAAATACTTAGGCCGCAAAGTCTTGAGTCAACCTTGGGGGGCGCTCCAAGTGGCTGACTTTTGTGTTGACTTTTCGAGATGGTAGCCTCGTCGCAAAAGTGAGCCTTGCGGATAAACAGCCGATCGCTGGCCTGCCGCAACTCCAAGAAGCGCGTCGAAGGAACTTTATCCGCGAGATGGATGCGCCACCAATGGTCAGTGAATGCGCGCGACAACAATGGCCCTGGTGATGCGCGGCCAGAGGTGAAGTCGTGGTGGTGGTGAAGGGTCGCGTCAGTGATGAAGGTGCCAGCTAGCGAAAGGGACCAAATACACGGAGCGGGAAGTGCGGGATCAACAGGATCAACAGCGAGCACCAGCCACGCGCAATGAGGAAAGAAAAGGCTGAGATGCGGATGGCGAGAACAAGAGAATAATGCGGTGGGCCAATGTCAAGGGCCGGGCGATCGACGTGGGAGGTTGAGCGCAAAGTGCAGATTGGGTGTTTCTCACGTCGTGCGTGTCATGTGGTCGTGTCGGGGCCCGGGGACGAATGAGGCGAGAAATACTCAAGAGCTCAGCATGCGAGAAATATTTGGGGAGGAGACCGAGATTTATTTGAAGAAGAAGATAAATAAGCTAGAGCGGCCCCCTGTCGCGTCTCCACCAATGAGATTGCGTGCGCCGGCCAGGATGACTCAAGCCTTCCCTGTTAAGCCTAGCCAATGAGTGACCATCGCGCCTCCCGTCCACACCTCAGTGCCCGCACTCCTCCCGCGCACGTGACCACCGTCGAAAAAAAAAAAGTTGAGCGAGGAGAGCAATCAGAGCTCGAGTCCTGCGAGTGAACCAGCCCTCGACTCTCTGCTTCAGCAGCCACTACACCCGCCGCCGATATTCTCATATTCCACCATGTCGACGAAACGGAAACTCCCTCAAAAGCTTGGCCAGCCGACGGTCAAGCAGAGCGCAAAGGTCTTAGGGAAAGGGAACTTAGACGAGTCAAAAACAGTGGTGTCCGGTGGTGGGAATGCGACCCAGTCGAGTACAAACGGAGTGATCGATATCTCCAGTGATTCGAGCAGTGAGGATGAAGAGGCGGATTCAGACGAGGGGAGTGCGGAGGAGGAAGGCTCTACGCATGAAGCAGATGTGACTATGGAGGACGCACAATCACAAGCAGAAGCGCCATTGCCAGAAGACGCCGAAGCATCTGGTGAGCCATCGTTTGGCGATCTTGTGCGAGCCAATGCCTCGGAGCCCATAGACGTAGCTGGCGCGTTCGAAGGCCCCTCATTACGCACTGTGTCTTACCCCAAAGGCACGCAAATACAGCCTCCTTCCGGCGCATCACTCGGAACTGTCCTTACACAAGCTCTCAGAACCAATGATGTCCCTCTCCTAGAATCCTGCCTCCACACACACGATGTCAACACAATCCGAGCCACCATACAACGTCTTGAATCTCCTCTCGCAGGCACTTTATTACAAAAGCTTGCCGATCGATTACATCGAAGACCTGGCAGAGCTGGGAGTTTGATGGTGTGGGTACAATGGACGTTGGTCACCCACGGAGGATATTTGGCGACACAACCAGATTTGATCAAGAAATTAGCAGAGTTAAACAAAGTCATTGATGAGCGGGCCAAGGGTCTACAAAGTCTGTTATCTCTGAAAGGAAAGTTGGATATGCTGGAAGCACAGATCGAATTACGGAGGAGCATGCAAAACCAGCGCAGACGATTAGATGAAGGCGAGGATGATGAAGGGGTCATCTATGTCGAGGACCAGGAGAGTGAGGAAGAGGAAGAGGTTGCCAAACCCAAGAGACTTGCTAGAAATGGAGACCTCGAGGATATATCGGACGGGGAGAGTGAGGTGTCGGATATGCCTATGACAAACGGCATCATTGCAGATTCGGATGAAGAGGGCGACAGCAGCGATGACGACGACTTAATAGACGACGAGGCTGAAGAGACAGATGCAGATACTACCGATGAAGAAGAGGTAGATCATGATGATCAAGATTCTGAGGGAGAGGAGGAAAGTGATGATGGGATTCCTCCAACAAAGCTACCTCGAGTTGGTGGTCTATTCTCGAAAAAGAGATGAAATGGGCAGATTGCATTTGGGCGTTGCATGGTCTGGCGTTTCCATCGATTTTTTCTGTTGCATATCAACAGCTCCCAATCTCAGAGCATAGATGTATATGATACCTTGGGTTAAAACCTTTGGGTGTAAAAATCAAACATGGTATCAGCCTTATCAGGTTTCGTGTTCCTCCTAGCTCTGCTGAAAATTTAAATATATGGGAAGTAGTTTATTACAGTAGACTTCCACCATGGCCACCTAGTTCCTAATAAGCCTCGAACCGGCACCGACGTTTCACCGTGACGTGCTCTAGCCAAACGATGACCAAAACGCAAAACTAAAGTACACGCTTAAATAAGTGCGGCTCAACTTGTTGTTTCTACTCATAACTTCAGATCTACGGGTTTCTCCACATTCAAATAAATGCTGACTGTCCTCGTCCTTGACAAGGCTGAGCCTTGTGAGTTGTGAGTTATGCGTGCCCGTGGAACGAGCTCATAAGTCACCCCTATTTATTTCATCGGCAACTTTTCAGCGGGTTCCCCATCAAAAACCTCACCCGCTAACAAGAACCATCATATTCCGATACAACCAACCAGATATTTCCGACTGCCTTGAATTTTGTAAATAAAATTCCCATGTAAAGAAGTTATTTCATTAACGAATCTTTATGCAGGTCGCGGCTGCTGAAAAGATTACCCTGTAACATTCCCCTGCTATCTCTCCACTTTTCGGCCAGTCAGCTAGATATGGCTGACGACGCGCTCCTCTCCCCAAAGTCCCTTCGTACAACATCTGCAAAAGCCGTTTTCTCCTCGCTTGAAAAACAATCGCACACCCCCTCCCATCACTCCTTTATATGTTTTGCAGTGGCATTCAAATGACCGCACGAGGCTGAATGTTACCGTTACAGCCTGATTAACCTTGGCTAATTCCAGAGCGTGGCAAAAGCCGCGACACACTTGGCAGCAATCCTCACTGGTCAGCTGTTTAGCCAAATCTTGGCATTCAATATCCCATCCCCAGCGGAAACACAAGGCTGCACCGTTTGAACAGCCTTGACTTGGTCAAACATCGCCAAGGCCTTTTGGATGTTTGGAAGTGCCGATTCGATGCCCGCTGTAAAAAAGCGCCTTGGGGCGTCGATTCTGCTGACGGTACTGTCGCTGGTTTCGATCATCCTTCTGCTTCCCACATCGAAGGTGAGCACGCATTTGCAGAAGATTGCGCTTGGCAATACGATCGACGGCTCGTTATGGAACTGGGACTCTGAAGAGGGAGAGGATGATCTTGGTGGAGATGGGATTAGGTTGGTGATATTTGGTGACTCGTGGGTTGATGATACAGTTGAAAATGGCCAGGAGGGGAGAGGAAAAAGCTGGGCAGAGGTTTTGTGCGAAGAGGTAAGAGACTCGGAGCAATAAACAATATTCTCTTCCTTTTTTTCATCTTTAATACATCAACATACTGACCGTCGCAGATAAACTGCACCTCTCGTCTCAACTTCGCTGCGTCCCAACCTTTCGACGCCTGGCCTGCACTCCCTCCAACGGGAGTCATGACATCGAACGAGATACACGAATTCGTGCTGACGAAGTCGAAATATATCACACTAGAAGCTGCTGAATTATCGATTCTACCCGACCTAGCTACTCAAATCCAATCATATATAGCACTTGGACCGCCGAAACAACGGCCTGCTGAAACAATATTCGTGGTATCGTTCGGGTTCTGGGATATCTACGATTTCTCCAGGATGGACTATCCTCTGGGCCAGAACGGCACAGATACCTCAATCAAGGAACTGTTCAGTCAGCTCGATCGTCTCTACAACCACTTCGTGACCAACCTCTATCCACCTGAAGAACCTGGTGTTCCTGACTCGGTGAAGTCCACTATGAACAATATAAATACCCCCTCCTTCCGTGTTATAATCCCTAAACTCTTCGACCCAACTCTCCTTCCCGGCTGGCTTACCCTCCGCCCCGCACCGCCAGCACCGAGCTGCATAGCCGAGCAACAAAAGAATGCTGTCTACCTCACTCAACGCTGGAACAACCTCGTCGAGAACCAGGTCGCGGCATGGGTCCTCACGCATCCCACGCTCGAACAAGGCTCTTCACATGACAATGTCCGCAGGAGCGCCAGTCCTCCCGCCTCAACTGCGGATGAGGCTTCAACCGATGACCAAGAGCCGGAATCATCAGCCGTCGAGAAAGATGTCTTCTACTTCGATCTCCCAAAGCTACTTCTCGATATTATTGTTGAGCACCAGCTTGAAGATGAAAGCCTCTCCGACGCTTCTGGACTCGGGACGGGTGAAAGCCCTTTCGAAAGCGTGTACCAACCCTGCGTACGAGAAGCCGACGTAGACGACACCGATAGTTTAGTAGACTTAAAGGGGATGCTAATCTGTAAAGAGCCAGAAGAATACCTCTTTTGGGATTCGTTTAATCTTGGGAGTGTGGTGAAGAGAATGATCGGCAAGGGAGTTGGAGAAATGGTGAAAGAGAACAAGTCGTTAAGGCAGCAATGGAAGGGAATCAAGAACAGAATCAGTAGCGATCATTGATAGAACTTTCATGTCGAGAGTAAATATGGGCATTTTTGGGAGTTCGGGAAGGCATTGAAGGGTGGCGTTTGGGTTGGACATTAAACAGATACCATGTTAGAAGTTATGAGCGATTTGTAATCGAAAGAGTTCAAATACTATAAAGTATCACCTCAAATGTCTCACTGGAGACAAATATTGACTTTCACTTCTCTCACTGAGCACTTGCCCGCCACCCAAACTCATGCCGGCA